>Ga0207695_10002535_pt1 | contig 26838 bp, 18 predicted proteins | sample KBSC54metaG_FD_184354 | JGI IMG/M metagenome (GOLD analysis project Ga0207695, IMG submission 184354) | Corn rhizosphere microbial communities from Kellogg Biological Station, Michigan, USA - KBS C5-4 metaG (SPAdes) (version 2) | ecosystem: Host-associated > Plants > Roots > Rhizosphere > Soil...
CTGCAGGTCCTTGCCTTCCCGCAGGTGCGTCTCGATCCGGTCGTAGAGGTAGATGCCGTAGTCGACGCCCACGCCCACGCCCAGCGCGATCACCGGGAGCGTCGAGACCTTGAGCCCGATCCCCAGCGTGGGCATCAGCGCCTCGCAGAGCACCGAAACGATCGCGAGCGGGATGAGGATGCAGAGCGTCGCGCGCAGGCTCCGGAAGGTGACGAGGCACATCGCCAGCAGCGCGCCGAAGATCGCGAAGCTCATCTCCCAGCGCGCCTGGTCCACCGCCTCGTTGGTCGCGGCCGCGACCCCCATGTTGCCCGTCGCGAGCTTGAATTCCAGGTGGGGCGTGGGGTGCTCGGCCGCGTAGCGCTTCACTTCCGCCACCAGGCGGGCGAGCGTCTCGCCCTGCTGGTCGGTCGTGTTCACGAGCACCTGCATCGCGCCGCAGTCCGGGTCGAGGAGCCCCGTCGACGTGTCGATGGGCGAGACCGCCTGCGCCATCACCTGCGGATCGCGCGGGAGCTGCCGCCATTTGAGATTTCCCTCGTTGAAGCCCGCGTTCACGACCTTCGCCATGCCCGGGAGCGAGATCACGGACTGCGTCCCGGGGACGTTCTGCATGTGCCAGTCGAAGCGCTCGATCGCGCTCATGATGTCGTAGCGCGTGCAGGCGCCCTGCACGTCGTGGGTCTGGGCGATCACGCCCAGCGTGTTCACCCCGATCGCGAACTTCTCGACGATCTTCGCGTTGTCCCGGTTGTAGCGCGAGTCCGGCCGGAGCTCCGGGACGCCGATGCCGTAGTCGCCCACCTTGAGGTTGCGCTCCTGGGCGATTCCCGCCGCGAGCACCACGACCGCGAGCGCCACGATGCCCGTGGCACGCCGCCGCTCCACGAACCGCGAGGCGGCGTGCCACACGCGGTCCGCGCGGCTCTCCTGCCACGCTTGCTTCCCGAGCGCCCGCTTCGACATCCGCAGGTACGAAAGGAGGATCGGGAGCAGCATCTTGTTCGTGACGATCATCCACGCCACGCCCAGCGAGGCCGTGATGCCCAGCTCGCGGACGATGTCGATCGGGATCAGCATGATCACGGCGAAGCCCAGCACGTTCGTGAGGAGCGCGAGCGTGCCGGGGATGAAGAGCTTCCCGAACGCGCGGCGGGCGGCGGTGAGGCCGTCCACGCCCGAGAGCACCTCGCGCTCCCAGGTCTTCGTCATCTGCACCGCGTGCGAGACGCCGATCGAGAAGATGAGGAAGGGCACGAGGATCGAGAGCGGATCGATCCCGAAATGGAGGATCGGGAGAGTGCCCAGGAGCCAGAGGACGGGCATCATCGCGACCGCGATCGCGACCACCGTGAGCTTCACGTCCTTCACGAACCAGAGCATGAGGAGGAGCGTGATCACGAACGCGATCCCGAAGAAGAGGATCACGCCGCGCGCGCCCTCCGCGATGTCGCCCACGGCCTTCGCGAAGCCGATGATGTGCACCGTCTGGCCGTCGCCCTCGTACTTGGTCCGCAGCGCCTCGAGGCTGCGCGCGAAGTCGAAGTAGTCGAGGCGCTTGCCGGTCTGCGGGTCGATCTCGAGGAGGCCGGCGGCCACGAGCGCCCCGGAGAAATCGGTGGCGACGGTGCGCCCGACCTCGGTCGACTTGTCGACGTTCGCGCGGACGGTCTTCAGGTCCTCGTCCGTGCCCTGGAAGGTCGCCGGGATCACGTTTCCGCCGGAGAAGCCCTCCTCGATCACCTCGATGAACCGGGTGTTCGGCGTGAAGAGCGACTTCACCGTCGGGCGGTCCACGCCGTTCAGGAGGAAGACGTCGTCGGTGAGCGCCTTCAGCTTCGCCATGTACTGCCGCGTGAAGATGTCGCCCTGCCTCTGCACGAGCGCGATCGCCACCCGGTTGGCACCCCCGAAGACCTTCTCGTACTGGCGGTAGACCTTCATGTACGGATGTTGGAGGGGCACCATCTTGTTGAACCCGGCGTCGACCGCGAGGCGCGAGGCGGAGACCGCGAAGATCGCGGTGAGCGCCGCGAAGAGTGCGAGCCATGCCTTCCGGTGGCCGAAGAGGGCGTCCGAGATCGCCTGGATGAAAGCCTCGAGCCTCATCGGGCGGCGGCCCTGCGCGCGAGGGGAAGCGGCAGCCTGCGCGCGCCGCCCTCGCCCAGGATCATCACGGCGTTGGGCGCGCCCGGGAGCGGCTTGGAGAACGCCTTCGAGGTCCCCGTCTCCAGCGGCCCGAACGAGCGGCCGTCGTCGCGGCTCACCAGCACCGTCCCCGCGCTCCCGGCGAGCACGATCGCCCCGTCCGGGAGCCGCGCTCCGCCCATGAGCGTCGCGGTCGACGCGTTGTGCACCGCGGTCCACGTCTCGCCCGCGTCCGCCGAGCGGAATATCTTGCCGCGGAGCCCGAAGGCGACCACCCCGCCGTCCGCGGCCACGACGCCGCCGAAGAGCGAGCCCTTGTAGGGCGATGCCACCTTCGCCCAGTCGCGGCCCTCGTTGGGCGAGGCGAGAATGGTCCCCTCCTCCCCGAAGATGAGGAGGCGGCTCGCGGAAACGCGGACGATCGCGTTGAGGTGCTTGTCCTCGGCGATGATCTTCCTCCCGCTCCACGTGCGCCCGCCGTCCGGGGTCTCGAGGTACGCGCCGTAGGCGCCCACCGCGATGCCGTGCCGCGCGTCGAGGAAAAGCACCGAGAGAAGCGGACGCTGCTCGGCCGGCGCCGAGTACTGCAGCCCCCAGCTCTCGCCCCCGTCCTCGCTCGCGAGGATCACCGTGTCGTGGCCCACGGCCCAGCCGTGCTTCGCATCGGCGAAGGCCACGGCCGTCAGCAGGGGCGCCACGGGTGCCGCGGCGCGCCGCCACGTGGCGCCGTCGTCGTCGGTGAGGGCGATCGTGCCGGCGTCGCCCACCGCGACGATGCGGCTGCCGACGCGCACGCCGTCGATGAGGAGGAGGCGGCGCAGCGTGGCCTGCGGAAGGGGAGCGGCGGGCACTATCGCGCGCGGCGGGCCGGGCGCGGGCGCGCCCTGCGCCCCCGCGAGCGCGGGAGCGAGGAGGATCGCGGCGAGGAGGATCGCGCGCCCGGCGGCGCGGGTGGGGCTCATCGCGGCCGCCGGGACGAGGCTGCGGGCTATCGCGTGCCGATGCCGCGCAGGTTCTGGGGCGAGTAGTCGCCGGGGGAGCGTTTGAGCGGCTCGTAGATCCGCTTCTCCTCGTTCCGCAGCCCCATCGCGATGTAGCGGCCGGACTGCAGGTCGTTGTGCACCTCGACCCCCGAATACCACATCGGCACGTTGTACCAGTTCTCGTTGTGCTGCTCGGCGTAGCGCCAGAGGTCCCCGCGCCCGTCGTACGCGTCGATCGCGACCACCGCCCAGCTGTCCTCGTCGATGTAGAACGTGCGGCGCGAGTAGATGTGGCTCGTGCCGGGCTTCAACGTCGCGTCGACGACCCACACGCGGTGGAGCTCGTAGCGTGCGAGGTCCTGGTTGAGATGCCCAGGCTTCAGCAGGTCCGAATACTTGTACTTCGGGTCGTCCATCCGGTAGGAGTTGTACGGGATGTACATCTCCTTCTTGCCCACGAGCTTCCAGTTGTAGCGGTCCGTGGCGCCGTTGTACATCCCGAAGTCGTCGTTGGTGCGCAGCCCGTCGGCCGCGGTGCCGGGGTTGTCGTACGCGACGTTGGGCGCGAGGCGCACGCGGCGCTGGCCCGGGTTGTACGTCCAGGCGCTCCGCGGCTCCTTCACCTGGTTCACGGTCTCGTGCACCAGCAGGATGTAGCCGGCGAGGCGCGCGGGCGCGGTCGTCACCTGCAGGTAGTTGAGGATCATGTTGGGCTCGCGCTTGTCCGGCGGGATGGCGCAGTTGCCGTACTGGAAGTCGTACTCGTACTGGAACTTCACGAGCGCGTAGTCGCCGCTTCGCGTGACGGCGGCCTGGTCCCAGTCGAGCCCGTAGGTGCCGCCGCGGTAGCGCAGGAGCGTGTTCCAGATCGCCTCGTTGCCGTCCTTCGGGATCGGGAAGGGAATGCCGCCGGTGCAGCCGTCGACGCCGTTCCCGCCGGGTGCGAGCTTCGCCTTCGCGGCGCACTCCTTCGTCTCCTGGTAGTGGCAGGCGGGGAAGGCGGCGCTGCGGCGCGTGGGGTAGACCACCATCTTGTAGTCCGGGTACTTGCGCATCATCGCCATGGCGCCCGGCGCGAGCTCGGCCTTGTACTGGTCCATGTTCTTCGCGTCGATCGTGAAGAGCGGCTTGTCGCCCGCGAAGGGGTCGGGATAGTAGCCGCCCTCCTTGTAGCCCGCGACGGGCTTCGTGAGGCCGCCGTCCCACGCGGGGATGGTGCCCGCGGCGTTGCCGGCCTTCTCCGCCCCGATGGGTGTGAGCGTCGTTCCCAGCTTGGCGAGGTCCGGGCCCGCGAGCTGCGCCGCGGCCGGGACCGCGAATGCGGCGAGCGCGGCGAGCGCGGCCCATGATTTCGTCGAGATCATTGTCCTTCCTCCTGTCTGATTTTGTCGGCGTTGCGCGCGTTTCGGGCGGGCGGCGTCAGAACGAGTAGCTCACGACGATCGAGTAGAAGTCGCGGTCCTTGAGCGGGTTCGCGCTCGAGCACCAGCTCGCCGGCTGGCCCGGCGTGAGCGAGGTGCCCGGCACCGCCACGTCCGTGCCGCAGAACGTGCGGCCGCCGAAGTAGCTCGTGTACTGGGCGTCGACCAGCCACTTCCGCTGGTATTCCCACGAGGCGCCCACGGAGACGGACTTCGTGTCCTCGTTGAAGTTGGGACCGACGCCCTTCACGTCGTGGGAGAAGGCGATGCGCGGGGCGACGTTGCCGTTCAGGAAGAGGTTGCTGTACTCGAGGCGCCCGAGGAGCCGGTAGCCCCACGAGAAGTTGGTGAGGAAGCCCTCCGTCTGCACCGAGAAGGCGCTGGATACGATCGCGCCGAACTGCGTGGCGGGGAGGTACACAGCGGGACCCGCGAACTTCTGGTCGTGCGGCAGGTTGTGGAAGTAGTTGGCACCCACCTCGGCCACGACGATGAGCTGGTCCGCCCGCGCGACGTTGGGCCACGACTTGGTCCCCGTCACCTGGATCTGGCTCATCTTCTCGCGCTGCCAGCCCTGGATGTCCGTGCCGTCCGGCACGAGGGCCGCGGCGGTGGCGCCCGTCGGGGCGCCGGGGATCTGCGTGAACCCGGTGATGAGGTTGGGCAGGCCCAGGGCGGCGAGGATCAGCTCCGGCGTCGCGAGCTGCACCGGCTGGTTCGGGCGATACGAGTACTCGCCCTGCAGCGCGATGCCGTACGGGCCGGCGGTATTGAAGCTGACACCGTAGAGCTTGATGTTCTCCGGGAACTCCGCGAAGTAGCGCGCGGTGCCGGTGGCGCAGAGCGCGCGCAGCGCGGCCGACCCGCAGATGGGCGCGATGAGCGGCCCGCCCGTCAGCACGGACGTGGTCGTCCCCTTGGTCGCGCTCACGAGCGGAATGCGGCTGTGGTAGTTCATGAAGTAGAAGCCGAATTCCGTCTCGTTCAGGCCGGTCGCGAGGTAGTGCATCGCGACGCCGTACTGCCCGCTGTCGCTGGGATTGCGGTCCGCCGAGCGCGGGACCCAGATCTGGGCCGCGGGATCGAACGGCCCGTAGAGGGCGCTCGCCGTGGCGGAGAGGCCCGGGATGCCGGGCGGAACGGGGTTCCTCGGCGCGGTGCGATCGTCCAGGCGCCGTCCGAAGGACACGATCACGCGGTCCGAGTCGTCGCTCACCGTGTCGTTGTTCGAGAAGAACGAGCCCTTCGGATCGATCCGGATCTTGTCGAAGTTGGTGAGGTAGAAGCCCTCGACGCTGAACGCCTTGGTGATCTCCTGGCTCCCCCACACGCCCGCCGTCGGGATGAACGCCTCCTTCAGCTCCGAGCCGGGGATGCGCAGCTTCGAGACGTCCACCGGGTTGATCACGTTGATGCCGCCCGGGATGAAGGTGCTCTCGCCCCAGCTGATCACCTGGCGCCCGGCGCGAAGCCTGAGCGTCCTGCCGGCGGGCTCGAAGGCGGCGCTCACGAAGCCGTCCAGGCCCACGACGTCCTTGCCCAGCCGCTCGCGGCCCGTGGGCCCCAGCTTGTCGCTGTCGTGCAGGTCGAAGTCGTAGTAGGCGCTCCCCCGGCCGAAGAAGCCGAAGTTCCGGTACTTGATCTCGAGGTCGCTCGTCGCCTTCACGATGTTCGCGAAGGCCTTGCCCTTCTCGAAGTTGAGATCGCCGTTGTCCTCGTTCGTGGAGCGCGACGTCCCTCCGTTCGCGATCCCGATGAGGGACGCGTCGCGGTCCTTCGCGCGGATCGAGACGCCGTAGCTCAGCGTCGTGTCGAGGTTCACGTCGACGCCGCTGTCGAACGAGAACTGCAGCGCGTACGCGGGCGCCGCGCCCAGGAGCGCCAGGGCCAGCACGAGCGGCTTGGCCGCGGGGCGGAGTGCGGATGTCATGGGGCGTTTCTCCTCTCTGGTTTCTTTCGTTATTGGCGGCTCCGCGTGCCGGTGCGGGCCCGTATCCAGGTCGCGGCTATTGTGCAGGCATTGGAAGGACTCGTGCAATTAATGCGTCATCTCGAAAAGGCCCGCGGCGCCCATGCCCGTCCCGATGCACATGGTGACCATTCCGTATTTGCCGCCCGTTCGACGCATGCCGTGGACGATCGTGGCCGTCCGGATGGCGCCCGTGGCGCCCAGCGGGTGGCCCAGGGCGATCGCGCCGCCTTGGGGATTCACCTTCGCGGGATCGAGCCCCAGCTCCCGGATCACGGCGAGCGACTGGGCCGCGAAGGCCTCGTTCAGCTCGATCCAGTCGAGGTCCGATTGCTTGACGCCCGTGGCCGCGAGCACCTTCGGGATCGCCTTGATGGGCCCGATCCCCATGATCTCCGGCGGCACGCCCGCCACCGCGAAGCCGGCGAAGCGCGCGAGGGGCGCGAGGCCATGGCGCTTCATCGCCTTCTCGCTCATGAGGATCACGGCCGCCGCGCCATCGGACATCTGCGAGCTGTTGCCCGCGGTGACGGAGCCGCGCGCGGCGAAGACGGTCTTGAGCTTGCCCAGCGTCTCCAGCGTCGAATCCGGGCGCGGGCCTTCGTCCACGTCCGCCACGCGCTTGCGATGGGCGACTTCGCGCTTCGCGAGGTCGGGTGCCGCGCTCTCGATCTCGAAGGGGAGGATCTCGTCCCGGAACGCGCCGGCCGCGATCGCCTTCGCGGCCTTCTGGTGGCTCGCGACGGCGAAGGCGTCCTGGTCCTCGCGCGAGACCTTCCATTGCTGCGCGACCTTCTCCGCGGTGATCCCCATGCCGTAGGCGATGGCGACGTTCTCGTCCTTGCGGAAGACCGCGTCGTTCAGCGCGATCTTGTTGCCCATCATCGGGACCATCGACATCGATTCGGTGCCCGCGGCGATGACCACGTCGTCGTCGCCCGTGCGGATGCGGTCCGCGGCGAGCGCCACCGCCTGCACGCCCGAGGAGCAGAAGCGGTTGATCGTCATCGCGGGGACGCTGTTCGGGAGCCCCGCGAGGAGGACGCCGATCCGGGCCACGTTCATCCCCTGCTCGCCCTCCGGCATCGCGCAGCCGACGATCACGTCCGCGATGTCGTGGGGATCGAGCCCCGGGACTTTCGCGACCGCACCGCGCAGCACGTGCGCGAGGAGGTCGTCCGGCCGCACGTGGCGGAACATCCCGCGCGGGGCCTTGCCCACCGCGGTGCGCACCGCGGCGACGATGTAGGCGTCCTGGACTTGCTTGCTCATTGCACTCTCCCCGCAACTAAGTTCCCGCCGGAGCGGGATCCCTCATTTGAAACCACAGATGAACACAGATGAACACAGATGGCCTGTGGAAAAGGAAACCCCCGGGACAATGGCCACGCTGCTGTTTGTTCGCCTCGCTCATCTGTGTTCATCTGTGTTCATCTGTGGTTCATGCATCAATTGCGTAGCGGCTTGCCCGTCTTCAGCATGTGCTCGATCCGTTCCTGCGTCTTCGCGGTCTTCGCCAACGCCACGAAATGCCGCCGCTCGAGGTCGAGGAGCCACTGCTCGTCCACGAGGCTCCCCGGCTCGACCTCGCCGCCGCAGAGGACCTCCGCGATGCGGGACGATATCTCGTAGTCGTGCTCCGAGATGAACCCGCCCTCCTTCATGTTCACGAGCATCATCTTCAGGGTCGCGATGCCGGTGTCGCCCGCGACCGGGATCTGCGCGGGCGGGAGCGCGGGGCGCACCGCCGCATCCGCCATCGCGCGCGCCTCGCGCTTCGCGACGTAGAGGAGCTCCGCCGGGTGGAAGACCACGACGTCCGAGGGCTTGAGGTAGCCCATCTCGCGCGCGTGCTCCGCGCTCTTCGAGACCTCGCCCATGGCGACCTGGCGGAAGGCGCGCTGCAGCTCCGGGAAGGCGTCGCCCCCCTTCGACCACGCGGCCGCGCGCTCCGCGAGCTCCTTCAGCCCGCCGCCCGCGGGAAGGAGTCCCACGCCCGCCTCGACCAGGCCGATGTAGCTCTCGAGCGCCGCCACCGAACGCTGCGCGTGCATCACGAACTCGCACCCGCCGCCCAGCGCCAGGCCCTCGACCGCGGCGACCGTGGGCACGAGGCTGTATTTGAGCCGCTGCGAGATCCGCTGGAAGAGCGCCACCATCGACGCGAACTCGTCGAAGCGCCCGTCCTTCAGCGATTCCAGCGCGGCCTTGAGGTTCGCGCCCACGGCGAACGGGGGCTCGTGCCAGATCACAAGCGCGTCGAAATGGCGCTCGGCCTCGTCCAGCGCGCGGTCGAGGCCCTGCAGCACCTCGACGCCCGCCGAATGCATCTTGCTCTTGAAGGAGACGATCGCGATGCCGTCGCCCTGGTGCCACATCCGCACGCCCTCGTCCTCGAAGACGGTGGTGCCGCGGTCCGGGGCCTTCTCGCCCAGCACCTGCTCCGGGAAGAGTTGGCGCGCGTACACCGGGAGCGTCGAGCGCGAATGCATCGTGCCGTCCGCCGCGGAGAACGAGCCCTGGGGCGAATGCACGCCGCTGCGCCCGTCCGTGACCCACGCCGGGAGCGGCGCTCTCGCCATGGTCTTTCCGGCGGCGATGTCCTCCTCGATCCACTTCGCGACCTCGCGCCAGCCCGCCGCCTGCCAGAGCTCGAAGGGGCCGCGCTGCCATCCGAAGCCCCAGCGGATCGCAAGATCGACGTCGCGGGCGCAATGCGCGATCTCGGCGAGATGCACCGCGCAGTAGTGGAAGAGGTCGCGGAAGATCGCCCAGAGGAACTGCGCCTGCGGGTGGCCGCTCGCGCGAAGCTTCGCCAACTGCTGCGCGGGATTGCGTCCCTTGAGGATCGCCTGCACCTCGTCCGCGACCACCGCGGCCGACGGCCGATAATCCTGCTTCGCGAGATCGAGGACGAGGAAGTCCTTGCCCTTGCGCACGTAGATGCCGCCCCGGGTCTTCTGCCCGAGCGCGCCCTTGGCGACCAACGCCGCGAGCCATTCCGGCGACTTGTAATAGGCGCGCCACGGATCGCCTGGCAGCGTATCCGCCATCGTCTTCACGACGTGCGCCATGGTGTCGAGGCCCACGACGTCCGCCGTGCGGTAGGTGGCGCTCTTCGCGCGCCCGATCGCGGGGCCGGTGAGCGCGTCGACCTCGTCGAAGCCCAGCTTGAAGGCGAGCGTGTGGTGCATGGTCGCCAGCATCGAGAACACGCCCACGCGGTTCGCGACGAAGTTCGCCGTGTCCTTCGCGCGGATGACGCCCTTCCCGAGTGTCGTCGTGAGGAAGGTCTCGAGGCGGTCGAGCGTCGCGGGATCGGTCTCCGCGGTCGGGACCAGCTCGACCAGGCGCATGTAGCGCGGCGGGTTGAAGAAGTGGATGCCGCAGAAGCGCTCGCGAAGCTTCGGCGGCAGTGTCTTCGAAAGCTCCGTGATCGAGAGGCCCGAGGTGTTCGACGCGAAGATCGCGTGGGGGGCGAGATGCGGGGCCACCTTGGCGAGGAGCGCCTTCTTCCAGTCCATGCGCTCGCTGATCGCCTCGATCACGAGGTCGCAGCCGGCGAGGAGCTCCAGGTGCTCGTCGTAGTTCGCGGGCGTGATCTGCTGCGCGAGGGATTTCACGGCGAGGGGGCCGGGCTCCTGCTTCGCGAGGCCCTCGATGGCCTTGCGCGCGTTGGCGCTCTTGTCCTTCCCTTCGGCCGCGAGCTCGAAGAGGATCGGCTTCACGTTCGCGTTGGCGAGGTGGGCCGCGATCTGCGCGCCCATGACGCCTGCGCCCAGGACCGCGGCCTTGCGAACGAGGATGCGCTCGCCGGCGGCGGAAGCCGGTGCGGGCTGCGGACGGGGCCGGACCGCGGGCTCGAGGGTATCGGTCATGTCATGCCTCCACGACGCCGCCGGGAACCGGGCGGGGCTTCCGCTCCTTGTCCACGGCCACGTAGGTCAGTTGCGCTTCGGTCACCCGCACCACCTCGCTCACGCCGCCGCGCCGGCGCTGGGCGAAGACTTCCACGTCGACGGTGATCGAGGTCTTTCCGACCTTGAGCACGCGCGCGTAGAAGCTCACGAGGTCGCCCACGAACACCGGCTCGCGGAAGACGAAGGAATTCACGGCGACGGTCACGATCGCCCCCTGCGCGCGCTCCCACGCGGCGACACTGCCGGCGATGTCCACCTGCGACATGACCCAGCCGCCGAAGATGGTGCCGTGCGCGTTGGTGTCCGCGGGCATCGGCACGATGCGCAGGACCGGCTGCTCGCCTTCTGGGAGGTTCGCCATGGAAAGGAACGGGAGCGATTCAAACGGGCGTTTGAATACTACTCCCGTTCCGGGAAAAGTGCAGGCCGGGCGGGGCGCCGCCTTTGTTCTTCGCCAACGCAGTCGCCTACAAGACAATAGCGTCGCCTACAGCGCAAAAGACGCGCCGGCGAGGGCGTTGCTAGCGAGCGCGTAGCGCGCGACGTTGGACGACCTGGTCTTCCTCCGGATTCGGATCCGAGCCATTGGGCCAACCCAGGCGAAATCGAGTCGTGTCTTCTTCGATGGCGCTGCAGCGCTCCATCGCCTTGCGAAGCTGATCGAGGTCCGAGTAGTCAAATTCCGCCGTCCATCGTTGGATCTTTGCGAGACACCGGATGAATGGGTCGGCGTTGCCCTCATGGGTGAGGAGCTTGAGCGTCCCCATGTAGTCATCGCGAGAGAGGGTCGGAATGATGATCCGCGAGAGCCCCGCTGCCGTGAGCTCCGCGTTCATCACAAGCCGAGAAATCCTGCCATTGCCGTCGGCGAAGGGGTGAATTTCCGCCACGATGAAGTGGGCGAGAATTGCTCGAGCGACACCGGCCGGCACCTGAGTAAGGCGGCTAGAGGCCTCAATCAGCGTGCCGGTGACGAGCTTCGGGTGAACGAACTCCGTGCTGCCCGCGCGGTTGGACTTATCCTTGAAGCGACCCGGATCCGCTTCGGGGCGATCTTTCATCATGTCTTCGTGCCGCGCGCGAAGTTGCTGGAGGACGGGCTCACCGGACGCCAGGGTCTGCACGCGCCACGCAGATTCGTTGGCTTGGCGGAATACTCCCTGCACATCCTTTGAGTCATTCGGGCGATTGGGAACGGCCCTTCCCTTGAGGACGATCTCTTCCGCCTCCTCGACAGTGAACTTGGTGCCCTCTATATAGTTTGAGAAGTAGGACTCATAGAAGGCGGCGTTTACGCGCGCATTGCCTTGGGGCGCAACATCGAGGATGGCTTGCAGCGGGCGTGCGTTGAGAGCTGCTACCAATTGGTCGAAGAGATCGATTCTCTTGGCGTCGATCCCGCGGGCAACGGCCTGTCCAACGGTGGTGGCGGGCCTGTGATTCGGCCGCGTTCCCAGGATCGCGCCGATCATGGAATCAAGTTTGGTGAGCTCGCGCGCGCGGTCCAGTTGGGGCGCGATCTGGCGCGCCTGATCTCGAATGACATTGAGCGCCGCGTCGCCGCGCGCGTCGCAGATCTCCAGAAGGCGGCGTTCGACTTCCGCTTCGCCGGCCGCCGCGCCACGTCGCGGAGCCAGGTTTTCGAGAGCCTGGCGAGGTTCACTCGCAAGGAAAAGGCGTGGCGCGAGAGTCATATCGCCGGCAAGGCGCCCTGGGCCACGGACGAGCACCACCTGGAGACCCGGAAGCGAAGCGACCCGGGGGTACGTATAGTTGAGATAGATGCGATCTTCAACGGGCATGCCCCCCGCCATCGCGCTCCGGTAGCCGACGACCGCATCGGGATAGAGCGCGTTCAGCACTCGATAGCGATTGCGGGCGATCAGCGAGGGCCACTCTTCTTGGCCCAAGGCCGTATAGATGCCGGCCTGAATGCGTTGGAGCTCCCCATCCTTGGCCTGGCGCTGAACCTTTCTCTGGTCAGCGGGCGAGAGCTCTGCGCTAAGGATCAACTCTGGGAAGGCCATGTCGGGAAAGTTGACTCTCGGATCCTGTCCGGGGCTTAATTTGTCGTATTTATTGTATATAAAGCCACGGCGTGTCGCAATTTTTAGCCCTGGAAGAGCTCGGGTGGCAATTCATGCCTAGGGGCCCTGGAGATGAGAAAACCGTCCGTGTGGGATGTACGTCAGGATTTGCCTCGCCGGTTCAGGAGCCACCGCCACGCCGTTCCGACGGGACTTGCGGGATCGTCCGCTGAATTGATCGCAGAACGGGGTGGAGCGGATGGCGCCTGCGATCGGTTGCCATAGTAGCGGGCCTTGTCCCGGGCGGCTGGCTGACATCGATACGCTTCCCGTGACTCTCGCCTGCTACTCAACTGAAGGACTCAAGTGGAGCAAGGCTGCCGCACACATGCCGCGTCGTTCGTGGCTGCACAACAGCCTTGATGGCGACTCGTTCGCGATTGACCTCTTGAATGGCGGCAAGCGGCTCACTTCCGCACGCAAACAGCCGAAAATCCCGACCAGGTTTGCCTTACGCGGACCCGCTTTAGATTGGCCGTGGAACAGTCTTCGGCTCCCGCCGCAGTGCCGCGAAGCTCCGCGGCTCCCACTCGCGCTGCGCCACCAGGAGGCACGCCGAGCGCCGCTCGCCCAGCGGCACGGCGAGGCTCTCGCGATGCAGGTCGGCGAACTCCTCGCGCACGCGGCGCAGCTGCGCCTGCAGGCGCGCGCGCGCCGACGGCGTGAACATGCCGAAGAGGAAGAAGAGGTTCTCGCCCTCGCCCGCGAAGGGGCCCGCGAGGAAGTCCTCCTTCTCCTCGCGCCGGAAGAAGCGCTGGATCGGGCCGTCCGGGAGCCAGTCGAAGTCGCGCGCGATGTTCAGGCGAATGCGGTCGCCCGGCAGCAGCGTGACGAGGCCCAGGCGGTCGAGCTTCAGGAGCCGCTTCAGGCACTCGGCCTTCGTGAACCGGTACCTCTCCACCATCTCCGCGGGCGTCCAGCCGTTCAGCGCGCAGACCGCGACCAGCAGGAGCCCGCGCTCGGCCACGACCTCGCGTTCCTGCGCGAGCGTGAGCGTCCGGATGGCGGCCGAGGACTTGTCCGCCTGGTCCGCGAGCTCGGCCAGGCTCATGCCGAGGACGGACGCGATCTGCACCAGACGGGCGAGCGTGAACGTCTCGCGCGAGAAGAGGCGCTTCACGCTCTGCTCGGAAAGCCCGATCTCCCGCGCGAGCCGCCGATAGGTATAGCCCTCCTTCTTGAGGAGGCGCTTGAGTGCCGCGACGAGGCGCTCGCTCTCGGTCATGGCGCCATGGTATCCGAATCCGCTACTTTCCCGCCCACCTTCCGGCACTTTCGCCGTTGGAGTAGCTTTTGGCGATGCGCCCCGGCGACGATGCGTCCGTCCAAACTACCCCGACCGAAGGAGGAAGGATGAACCGCATCGCGCAATGGGCGCCGCTCGCGGCACTGGCGGGGGTGGCGGCGATCATGGCCGCGTACGGGCCGATCCCGCAGCTCCCTCACTACCACGCGTTCGCCGACAGCCGCACGATGCTGGGCGTCCCGCACGCGATGGATGTCCTCTCCAATGCGGGCTTCGCGGTCGTCGGCCTGTGGGGGCTCGGGCGGCTGCGCGAGCCGGCCGTGCACGCGCACCTCGGCCGCGCGTGGGCGGGCCACGCGCTCTTCATGGCGGCACTCGTCATGACGGCGGCGGGCTCGTCGTACTACCACCTGGCGCCGGACGACGCGCGGCTCGTGTGGGACCGGATCCCGATCGCGCTCGCGTGCGCGGGCCTCCTCGCGGGCGTCTACGCGCAGACGCACGAGGCGCGCCACGCGGCGGGGCTCACGGCGACGCTCGCCGTGCTCGCCGTGGCGAGCGTGCTCTGGTTCTCGTTCACCGCGGTGAGCGGCGCGGGCGACCTTCGGCCCTACCTCCTGATGCAGGGCGCCCCGATGGTGCTCGCTCCCGCGTGGCAGGCGCTCGCCCGGTCGCCGCGCCGCGACCGCGTCGCATTCGGGTTCGCGATCGGGCTCTACGCCGCGGCGAAGGCCGCGGAGCTCCTGGACCACCGCATATTCGAGGCGCTCGGGTTCATGAGCGGCCACACGCTCAAGCACGTTCTCGCGGCGTTGGCGAGCGCCGTCCTCGCCGCGGCCATCGCGCGGCGCTCCTAGCGCAAGAAAAAGGGGCGGCTGCGCCGCCCCTTTCGATGCCGCGAGACTAAGGATCAGCCCTTCAGGCACTCGCTCATGAACTTCTTGCGCTCGTCGCCCTTCAGCTTCTTCTGGCTCGCATCCGTGTTGCATTCCTTCATGCGCGCCTTCGGGTCCTTCTTGGCTTCGCCCTTCGCCGGGCCGGCCATGCCGGCCTTGTCCGCGGGGCCCTTCATGCCGCCGTCGCCCATGGGGTGCTCGCCCTTGAGGCACGCGCTCATGAACTTCTGGCGCTCGCTCGCGGCCATCTTGGTCTTGCCCGCCTCGGCGTTGCACTCCTTCATGCGCTCCTGCTGGGGCGTCACCTTCGGGCCGCCTGCGCCTGCGCCGGCCCCGGGCACGGTCTTGCCCTTGAGGCAGTCGCTCATGAACTGCTTGTGCGCATCGCCCTTCATGCCCTTCGACTCGTGGGCGCAGTCGGACATGCGCTGCTGCTGGGGTGTCAGCTCCTTCTTGGCCGGATCCGCGGCGACGGCGGCGAGCGCCGAGGCGGCGAGGAACGTGGCGAGAACGGCGATCGGGGTCTTCACGGAGGGTCTCCTGTTGTGGGGTGGATCGACATGAGGCGGATGAATCCTATCCGCGGCGGCCTCGCGAGGCAACCGGCGACGGTGTCGTCAGATGCCGACCCAGCCGGGGTCCGGATGGAAGCGCGGCCCGTGCTTGCGCTCGAGCTCCGCCATGACCGCGAGCCAATTGCCCTTTCCCCGGCTGCGGATGGCCGAGATCGGCCCGCCCAGGTGCGGCGCGAAGCCGGTGCCGAAGATCACGCCCGCGTCGCAGAGGTCCGCGTCCGCGACGATCCGCTCGCGCACGCACGCGACCGCCTCGTTCAATGCCGGCGCCACCATGCGGTCCGCGAGCCCCTGAAGGTCCACCGTGCCGCGGCCGCCCCGTTTCTTCCGCGGCTTCCCCTTCACCCACGTGTAGAAGCCCTGCCCGGTCTTCTTCCCGAAGCGCTTCGCCTCGACGTTCTCCTGGAGCCGCTTCGGCACGATCGCGCCCGGCTTGGCGAGCTCCTGGCCCACGGCCCAGCAGATGTCGAGGCCCACCATGTCCGCGAGCTCGATCGGTCCCATCGGCATTCCGAAGTCCTTCGCCGCGGCGTCGAGCGTCTCGGCGGGGATGCCTTCGTCCAGCATGATCATCGCCTCGTTGAGGTACGGCGAGAGCACGCGGTTTACGAGGAAGCCCGGCGCGGACTTGCAGGGGAGCGGGAGCTTCTCGATCTGGCGCGCGAAGGCCTGGCCGATGGCCATGGTGGAGGGCGACGTGCGCGGGCCCTCGACCACCTCGACCAGCATCATCTGCGCGACGGGGTTGAAGAAATGCAGGCCCACGAGGCGCTCGGGGCGCGCGAGGGCGCCCGCCAGCTCCTGGAGCGGGATGCTCGACGTGTTGGAGGCAAGCACGGCCCCCGGCTTCATCCGCGGCTCGACCTGGGCGAAGAGCTTGCGCTTCACCTCCGCGTTCTCGACGATGGCCTCGATCACGACATCGGCGCGCGCGATGCCGTTGCCTGCCACGTCCGGGACCAGCCGGTCCATCGCGGCCTGCACGAGGTGCGGCTGCTTCAAGCGCTTCCGGTAGAGCTCCGCGGCGCGCTTCACCGCCGGGGCGATGCGCTCGGGTGCGAGGTCCTGGAGCGTCACATTCACGCCTCGGTACGCCGCCCACGCCGCGATGTCGCCGCCCATCGCGCCCGCGCCGATCACGTGGAGGTGGCGGATGTTTTTGTTTTCTTCCTCGCCCTTGGGGGAGGATCGGGGAGAGGGTGCAGCTTTCCCGAAAGCCTTCAGCCGCTCCTGCAGCTTGAAGATGCGCACCAGGTTCTTCGTGGTCGGATGCGCGAAGAGGCTCGCGGTGGAGGCCGGATGGTCCTGCGGAATATTGCGCGGATCGCCGCCGAAGTCCTTCCACATGTCGATGATCGCGTAGGGCGCGGGGTACTGGTCGCGGCGCACGCGCTCCGCCACCTTCCTCGCGGACATGCGCGCCACGAGCCCGCGGATGCCGGGCCAGTCTCCCGCGGCCGCCGCGAGGCCCGGTGCGTGGACGGGCGGGGGATCCTCGAGGATCGCGCGCGCGGCGTTCTCGAAATGCCGCCGCGGCGTGACCGCGTCGACCAATCCCAGCTTCTTCGCGCGCCGCGCGTCGACGCCGCGGCCGGTGAGCATCAGGTCCAGCGCCGCCGCGGGGCCGATGAGCTTGGGCATGCGCCGCGCGCCGCCCCACCCGGGCGTGATGCCGATCATCACCTCGGGCAACGCCATGCGCGTCTTCGGCCCGTCGTCCGCCACGCGATACCGGCACGCGAGCGCGAGCTCGAGCCCCCCGCCCATGCAAAAGCCGTGGATGAGCGCGACCGTGGGAAAGGGGAGTGCCGCGACCTTGTCGAAGACCTCGTTCCCGAGGCGCATGAAGGCCGTCGCCTCCTCCGCGCTCGCGAGGCGCGTGAACTCGTCGATGTCCGCGCCCGCCGCGAAACCGTTCTCCTTCGCGGAGAGGATCGCGAGGCCCTTGGGCGGCATGGAGGCCAGGTGATCGGCGAGCTGCCCCAGCTCGCGCAGCACCTCGCTCGAGATGGTGTTGGTCGTCGCGCCCTCGCGGTCGAACGCGAGCCACGCCAGGTGGTCCGCGTCGAGGGTGAGCTTCCAGTGCTTGAGGTCCATTGTTGTGGTTTTGAGCGAAAAGGGGTCAGATACCTTTTTCTGTTCTTTGCGAAAAAGGTATCTGACCCCTTTTCGCTTTACACGCGCTCGACCAGCATCGCGCCGCCCTGCCCCCCGCCGATGCAAAGGGCAGCGACGCCCCGGCGTCCGCCGGTACGTTCGAGCACCTTCAGCACGTGCAGCACCACGCGCGCGCCGGAGGCGCCGATCGGATGGCCCAGCGCGATCGCGCCGCCGTCGACGTTCAGCTTCGCCGGATCGAGCTTCCCGAAGGTGCGCTCGAGCCCGAAGTGCTCGCGGCAATAGGAGTCGCTCTCCCACGCGGCGAGGCAGCCCAGGACCTGCGCCGCGAACGCCTCGTTCACCTCGACCGCGTCGATGTCGTCCCAGGCGAGCTGGTGGCGCAGGAGGAGCGGCGTGATCGCGTGCACGGGCCCCAGGCCCATCTCCGCCGGATCGAGCGCGCCCCAGTGCGTGTCGACGATGCGGCCCAGCGGCTCCAGGCCGTGCTTCTCGACCGCGTCCTCCGAGGCGAGCACCAGCATCGCCGCGCCGTCCGTCACCTGCGAGCTGTTCCCCGCGGTCACGTTGCCGTAGGTGCGGTCGAAGACGGGCTTCAGCTTCGCGAGCTTTTCCACGCTCGAATCGCGACGCAGCCCGTCGTCCGCGGCGTAGACCGTTCCGTCCGGCCCGTACAGGGGCTCGATCTCGGTCATGTAGCCGTTGTCCTGGGCGAAGGCGAGCCGCCGGTGCGATTCGACCGCGTACTCGTCCATCATCCGGCGCGTGATGCCGAAGCGCTGGGCGACGATCTCCGCGGTCGATCCCATCGAGATCTTCACCACGGGATCGGTGAGGCCGCGCAGGATCGCGATCACGGGCGCGAGGTACGAGGGCCGGAAGCGCGCCGCGAGCGCCGCCTTCCGTCCCACGCCCTTGGCGGCGTACCACTGCGCGAGCCAGGTCACCATCGCCGGGCCGAAGAGGAGCGGGGCGTGGCTCATCGCGTCCGTTCCGCCCGCGAGCACGAGCTCCGAGCGGCCCGCGAGGATGTTCACCGCCGCGGAGTCGAGCGCCTGCATGCCGGAGGCGCAGTTGCGCATCACGGTCCACGCGGGCACCTTCTCGCCGCATCCCAGGCGCAGCGACACGACGCGCGCGATGTTGGCTTCGTCCGCGGAGGGGAGTGCCGCGCCCACGATCACCTCGTCGAACGCGTCCGGCTCGAACGGCTGGCGCAGGAGGAGCGGCCGGCCGGCGGCCACCGCGAGGTCCGAGCCGCTGAACGGCCCGGGCCCGGTCTTCGCCTTGAGGAAGGGCGTCCTCGCGCCGTCGACTACAAAGACGCGGCGGCGACTTTCCGGCGGGGATCCGTAGGCTGCCATGCGTCCTCCTGTTGGGCGCCGCGCGAGAGATCGTGGGCGAAGTCGTCCACGCGGATCACGTCGTGGCGCAGGCGGTCGGTGCGGATGAGGTGGTCGAGCTCGGCCTGGGTGATGATGCCCTGTGCCACCGCGGCGGCGCGGCGCTCGGCCAACGTGCGCTGGCCGAGCTTGCCTTCCTTCCCGGCCCGGCGCATCTTCGCCTCGATGGGCTCGGCGGCGACGACGGCTTCCATCGCGATGTCGAGCCGGCCGATCACGTCGTCCTCGCGACGCGGGACGTACGCCCCCGCGGTCAGGCGATCGCGCGCGGCACCCGGCGTGATGAGGATCTCCGCCACCCGCGAGGCCCACTTGTCCTGCGGCGCGTCGAGCGTGAGCCCCTTCGGGAACGCGAGGAGGCGAAGCCACGCCGCGACGAAGCGGTTGGGGAAGTTCGCGAGGACGCCGTCCATCGCGACCTGCAGCTTGAAGAAGCTGTCGTGCATCGCCCAGGTGAGTAGCGGGATGTCCTCCTGCTGGCAGCCCTCGTCCTGGAAGCGCTTCACCGTCGCCGAGGCCATGTAGAGATGCGAGAGGATGTCGCCCAGCCGCGCGGAGATCATCTCCTTCCGCTTGAGGCTACCGCCGATCACGAACATGGAGGCGTCCGAGAGGAGCGCGAAGGCGGCCGAGAAGCGCGTCATGAGCTGGAGGTAGCGGCGCGTCTCGCGCGCGCCCGGGACGGCGATTCCCTTCCCGCCCGTGAGCCCCAGCCAGAGCGCGCGCGCGGCATTGGAGACCGTGAACGCCATGTGGCCCCAGAGCGCCCGGTCGAAGGCGACGAGGTCGTCCGCCCCCGCCGCCTGGATCTCCCTCAGCACGAACGGATGGCAGCGGATCGCACCCTGCCCGAAGATGATCATCGAGCGGGTGAGGATGTTGGCGCCCTCCACCGTGATCGCGATGGGGACGGTCTCCCACGCGCGGCCGAGGTAGTTCTCGGGACCCAGGCAGATGCCCTTCCCGCCGTGGATGTCCATCGCGTCGATGAGGATGGTGCGCATCCGCTCGGTCATGTGGTACTTGCAGATCGCCGAGATGACGGAGGGTTTCTCGCCCATGTCGAGCGCGGCCATGGTGAGGCGGCGCGTCGCGTCCATGAGGTAGGTGTTCCCCCCGATCCGCGCGAGCGGCTCCTGCACGCCCTCGAACTTCCCGATGGGGGTCTTGAACTGCGAGCGGATGCGCGCGTAGGCGCCCGTCGCACGGCTCCCGATCTTCCCCGCGGCCATCGACATCGACGGGAGCGAGATCGAGCGCCCCGCGGCGAGGCACTCGACCAGCATGCGCCACCCGCGGCCGATCTGGGCGGTGCCGCCGATGATCCAGTCCATGGGCACGAAGACGTCCTTGCCCGTGGTGGGCCCGTTCATGAAGGCGCTGTTCAACGGAATGTGGCGCCGCCCGATGTTGACGCCCTTGTGCGAGGTCGGCACGAGCGCCAGCGTGATCCCCAGCTCCTCCGCGCCGCCCAGGAGCTTCTCCGGGTCGAAGAGCTTGAACGCGAGCCCGAGGAGGGTCGCGACCGGGCCCAGCGTGATGTAGCGCTTCTCCCACGTGAGCCGGATGCCCAGCACCTCGCGACCCTCGTGCATCCCCTTGCAGACGATGCCGAAATCGGGAATGGAGCCCGCGTCCGATCCGGCTTCCGGATTGGTGAGCGCGAAGCACGGGATCTCGAGCCCCTTCGCGAGCCGCGGCAGGTAGTGGTTCTTCTGCTCTTCCGTGCCGTAGTGGATGAGGAGCTCGGCGGGTCCGAGCGAGTTGGGCACCATCACGCTCACCGCCGCGGTGCCGCTGCGGGTGGAGATCTTGGTGACGGTCTCGGAATGCGCGTACGCCGAGAAACCGAGGCCCCCGTAGGACTTCGGGATGATCATCCCGAGGAAGCCCCGCTCGCGGATGAACTTCCACACCTCCGGCGGCATGTCCATGCGCTCGTGCGTGATGTCCCACTCGTCCAGCATGCCGCAGAGCTCCTCCACGGGACCGTCGAGGAAGGCCTTCTCCTCCTCCGAGAGGCGGGCGGGCGCGTATCCCAGGAGCTTCTTCCAGTCCGGCCTTCCGCTGAAGAGGTCCGCGTCCCACCATATGCTCCCGGCGTCGAGCGCCTCCTGCTCGGTCTGCGAGACCTGCGGCAGGATCCGCTTGTAGACGCCGAAGAGCGGGCGCGTCGCGACGGCGCGGCGCAGCGGCCGGATCGACAAGGCGGCGAAGATCGCCGCCGCGACCCACGCCGCGGCGACGGCGGCCCGCGGCGCGGCGGCGAGGGCCTCGAGCGCCACGGCGAGCGCGGCCACCGCGATCGCCCACGCGAGGGCGCTCGCGCGATGGTAGGCGAGCGTCCAGGCGACCGCGATCGAGCCGAGCGCAACCAGGGTGGGGATCATCGTCGTGCCTCCTCATGGCCCGAGACGAGCTCGAGCTTTCGTGTGTCCGCGAGCGCGGGGGCCTTCAGCCCCGCGACGAGAAAGGGCGCCAGGCGCTGGAGCAGCAGCTCGTCGTTGTCCGCCTGGGTGACCTGCGCGAAGAGCTTGAGCGCGTCCGTGCCCGCGAGCGTGTACGAGAGCGCGCCCATCACGAAATGCAGGCGCCACGTGAGCTCCGGGCGCGAGAGGTGCGGAAGCGCGCGCAGGAACGCCTCCTTGTAGCGCGCGATCATGCCGGCGTACTGCGCGTGCAGGAAGTCGCGGATGAAGGGCGCCGGATCCGCGTAGGCGCGCCCGAGCACGCGCAGGAAGTTCTTTCCCCCGCGCCTCTCGTCGCGCGCGAGCCTCAAGGCCGGGATCAGCATCGCGAAGAGCACCTTCTCGCACGACGGCGGCTTGGTACCCCCCTCGCGCTCGAGCGCCTCGAGGAGCTCGATCCGCTCCTGGTTCATGGGATCGAGCCGGCGCGTGAGCACCGCCCGGAAGAGCACCTCCTTCGACCCGAAATGGTAGTTCACGGCGGCGAGGTTCACGCCCGCGGCGGCGGTGAGCTGGCGCAGGCTCGTCGCCTCGAACCCGTGCTCCGTGAAGAGCGCCTCGGCGGCGTCGAGGATGCGGGTCTTGGTGTCGGCGGAGGTCGCGTCGAGCGCGACGCCCCTGCGTGCGGGACGCGAAGCGGCCATGGCGCGGGATGAATTCAAACGCTCGTTTGAATCGGCCATCGTAAGCCTCGCGCCGGGCTCCGTCAAACTGTTAGTGTGGATGGGCGCCCCGACCACTCCAGGGAGGCAGAAGATGAAGAAGGCGATCGCCGGAAGCGCCGCGCTCATCGCCGCCTGCGGCCTCGCGGCCGCGCAGGCGCCGCGCAGCCCCTACGACATCCCGTATCCGCCGAAGAGCCCGCCCTACAAGTTCCTGAACCAGCACGGGCAGGAAATCGAATGCAGGGTCTCCCCGTGGCAGCGCGTGGACCTGGGGACGATCGGGCCCGTGCACATCTATGCCGGGGACCACTGCAGCATGCCGAGCGTGGATCCCCTCTCGAGCCATTACAAGGCGCTCTACAGCCACTCGTGCGACCTCCACGACATCTGCTACTTCGCGCCCGGCAACACCAAGGCCTTCTGCGACGACATGCTGAAGTGGCACACGGACCGCGACTGCGAGCGCGACGGCGTGAAGGTCGTCTGCCTCGTGAACTCCGCCGCGTGGCGCGAAGGCCTCGAGACGCCGATCTCGACGCGATACTGGGAGCGCAGCCAGGATTGGGGCCGGCGCAACTGCCGCATCAATCCGCCGCCCCCGTCGCCGGTGAGCTGGGTCGCGCTCACGGCGTCCAGGTAAGGCGCAGGAGGGCGGAGCGTCGGAGCTCCGCCACCACGCCGGAGAACTCGACGTGCCGGCGGTCGAGCGCGTTTGCGACGAGGAGGGAAGCGTCCAGCCGGCGCGTGATCCGCCAGCCGAGGCGAGCGTCGAGGACCGTGTATGAGGGCACCGCGGGGCTCTCCAGCCGGCCCTGGTAGCGCCACGCGAGGTCGAGCTCCCAGTCCGGCGCCACGTTCCAGAGCGAGCGCAGCGACGCGGTGCGCTTCGGGTTGTTGCCGAGCGGCGGCTCGGTGAGGTTCACGTGGCCCTGGTCGATCGTGGACTCCTCGTTCATGGCGATGAAGCCGCCCACGAGGCGCCAACCCCGCATGACCGTCCAGTCGGCCCAGCCTTCGACGCCGCTGATGCGCCCGTGCGCGCCGTTCGAGACCTCGAGCGCGCCGCCGCCGGGCTCGAGCGTGCGCAAGTTGCGCAGCCGGTGATGGAACGCGGTGACGGAGACCGAAGCCCCGGGAGCCACGCGCGCGCGGTAGCCCAGCTCCGCCACGTCCGCGATCTCGGACTGGAACGTGTCGTTCTGCACGATCGTGAAGGGCGGCGCGCCGGGCACCACGAGATCGCGATCGATGCGCGAGGGCGCGCGCGTCGCGCGCGTGAGCGCTCCCCAGACGAGGTGGTCCGGCGTGAGGTCCCACGAGAAGCGCAGGTTCGGCAGCCACTCGAGCCCGGTGTAGACGTTGTGCTCCGCCCGCAGGCCCGCCGTCACGTGGAAGGCCCGCGCCAACGCGATCTCGTCCTGCGCGAACGCGGTGGCGATGGGAAGCGTGCGGTCCTGCGGGATGAGCGCGAGGACGGGTGTCACCGCGGTGCGGTCGCGCGAGCTGCGGTACCCGGCGCCCCAGTTGATCTCGTGGGGTCCGCGCGTCCGGAGCGTCTGGGCGAGCTCGACGTCGAGCGTGTCGAGCGTCTCGTCGAACGAACCCTGGTGCACGCGCTGCGTGTGGTCGAAGTAGCCCTGCACCATCACCTCGGAGCCGGAATCCAGCACGCGGCGCCAGCGGCCCAGCAGGTTGGCGCCCGAGAGGTCGCGCGGGCCGCCCAGGTTGTCGACGTTCGCGCGGTAGGCGTCGCCCTGCACCGTCGTGCCGCCTCCGCCGCCGGCCCAGTCCGCCCGGAAGCCGGTCTGGACGCGCTCGGAGGCGTCGTGGGTCGAGGCGCCGCTGGGGAGCGCGAGGGAATTCCGCTCCGCATACTTCGCGTACACCCGGTAGGCGCCGTCCGCGGCGAGCGGCGCGCCGACGCGAACCGTCGCGCCCCGCTCGTCGGTGCCGCCGTAGGCCACGGCGAGCGTGCCCTGCGTGCGCGCCGCGGGCTTGGTGAGGATGTTGATGACGCCGTTCACCGCGTTCGTGCCCCAGAGCGTGGAGCCCGGCCCGCTGATCACCTCGATCCGGTCGACGTCCGCCAGCACGAGGTCCTGCGCGTCCCAGAAGACGCCGGAGAAGAGCGGCGAGTAGATGGTGCGGCCGTCGACCAGGACCAGCATCTTGTTCGCGGTGCCCGCGAGGCCGCCGCGCGCGCTCGCCACGTATTGGCTCGTGTCGCCCCGGATCACCATCAGGTTGGGCGCGAGGCGCAACGCCTCGGCGACCGACGTGGCGCCGGAGCGGCGGATGTCCTCGGCGGTGATCACGAAGATCGACGCGGGCGCCTCCACCAACCGCTCCTCGCGACGCGAGACGGACGTCACCCTGAGGTTCGCGAGCTGCTCGAGCGAGTAGTCGGCGAGATCCGCGACCCGGACCGCGCCCTCGGCCGCGGCGGGCGGTGCCGACCCGAGGGCCGTAACGGCGGCTAACGCCGCGATCGGTAATTTTTTCATCCGTCGGATTTTCGGGGCGTGGCTAGGATAACCGGTCCGGAAAAGCCCGCAGGAACATTCGTCTAGAATCGCGCGATGCACCGTTCCCGCCTTCTCGCGGCCGCCGCGATCGCCGTTGCGTTTCCCGCCTCCGCCCTCGTCCTGCGCGCCGATCGCGACGACGGCGAATATCTCGAGCTCGCTTCGCGCTACGTCTCGGCCGTGGCGCTCGGCTCCTATGGCGAGGGGGCGCTCATCGCGCCGCGATGGATCCTCACTTCCGGCGACGTCGCGCGGGCCCTGCGCGAAACGAAGGGGACGCTCGCCCTGCGGATCGCGGGCGCCGAGCGCCAGGTCCGCGAAATCTTCACGCCGCCCGAAGGCGACATCGCGCTGCTTTTCCTGCGCGAGCCGATCGAGAGCGTCGAGGCCACGCCCGTCTATCGCGAGGGCGACGAGGAGCGCCGCGCCGTCGTGATCGCGAGCCACGGCGCGGCGGGACGGATCGGCGGGCCCGCGGTCGTGCGCGACGGCAAGGCGCGCGCCGCGATCAATACCGTCGATCGCGTCGAGGCCCACGTGCTGGGATTGCGGCTGAAGGCACCGGACGACGCCTCGGACATGCAAGGCGCCGCGGGGCCGGGCGACGAAGGCGCGCCCGCGTTCCTCGAGACGAAGGGCCGCCTCTTCGTGGCGGGCATCGCGCAGGGACCGCGCGGCGCCGCCGTTCCCCGCGTGGGCGACTGGGACCTCTATACCCGCGTCTCGTCGTATGCCGGCTGGATCGACGAGACGATGTTCCGGGCCGCGGCGGAGGAGGCGACCGCGACGACGGCCAAGGTCAGGCGCCGCTGAGCGCGCGGTCCAAGTCCCACAGGATGTCGTCGGCGCTCTCCAGGCCGATGGACAGGCGCACCATGTCCGGCGGGACGCCCGCCTTCACCTGGTCCTCCTCCGAGAGCTGGCGGTGCGTGGTGGACGCAGGGTGGATCACGAGCGACTTCGCGTCGCCGATGTTGGCGAGGTGGCTCACGAACTGCAGCCCCTCGATGAACTTCACGCCCGCGTCGTAGCCGCCCTTGATGCCGAACGAAAGGAGCGAGCCCGCGCCGCGCGGCATGTAGCGCTGCGCGAGCGCGTGGTAGCGGTTGCCGGGAAGGCCGGGATAGTTGACCCAGGCGACCCGCGCGTGCGCCTCCAGGAACCGCGCGACCTTCATCGCGTTCTCGCAATGCCGGTCCATGCGCACGGGCAGCGTCTCGATGCCCTGCAGGAGAAGCCACGCGTTGAAGGGCGAGATCGAGGGCCCGTAGACGCGCAGGATCTCCATCCGCGCCTTCATCGTGAACCCGAAGTCGCCGAAGGTCTCGAAGAAGCGCACGCCGTGGTATCCGGCGGAGGGCTCCGTCATCGATGGGAACTTGCCGTTGTCCCACGGGAAGCGCCCGCTCTCGATCACCACGCCGCCCATGGACGTGCCGTGGCCGCCCAGGAACTTGGTGGCCGAATGGACGACCACGTCCGCGCCGTGCGCGAACGGCTGGCAGAGATAGGGCGAGGCGGCCGTGTTGTCGACGATGAACGGCACGCCCGCCTCCCGCGCGATGGCGCCCACCGCGGCGAGGTCGACCACGTTGATGGCGGGATTTCCCAGCGTCTCCGAGAAGATCGCCTTCGTGTTGGGCTTCACCGCCCGCCGGAAATTCTCCGGATCGTCCGGATCCACCAGGGTCGACTCGATGCCCAGCTTCCGGAAGTTGACCGAGAGCATCGTGTGCGTGCCCCCGTACACCTTCGCGGACGAGACGACGTGGTCGCCCGCCTCGAGGATGTTCAGGAACGCGACCATCTCCGCCGCCTGGCCGGACGCGGTCGCGACCGCCGCGCGCCCCCCCTCGATCGCGGCCATCCGCTCCTCGAAGACGGCGGTCGTGGGGTTCGAGAGCCGCGTGTAGACGTTCCCGAACGTCTGGAGGTTGAAGAGGCTCGCGGCGTGGTCCGCGCTATCGAAGACGTAGGAGGTCGTCTGGTAGAGCGGCGCCGCGCGCGAGCCCGTCTGGGCGTCGGGTATCTGGCCCGCGTGGAGGCACAACGTCTCGAAACCGAATTCCCTGTCGGGCATTTGCTAGCGCGCTAAAGCATTGGAACCACAGATGAACACGGATGAACACAGATGGAGCGACGAAGGCCCGACCGACGTGACAACGGCCACGCCGAAACAGCACGCGATGCCCTATCCGTGTTCATCCGTGTTCATCTGTGGTTGATCGGTCTTTTGACCCTATCTCGCAGGGGTAGCGCCGCCCAGCTTCGTGCGGTCGAGCACCGTCATGGCACTCGAGACGAGCCCCGCCACGTTGGAGAGGTCGGACGGGATGATGAGCGTGTTGCCCACCTTCGCGAGGTTGGCGAAGGCCTCGATGTACTGCCCCGCGACTTTCAGGTTCGCGGCGCTC
>Ga0207695_10002536_pt1 | contig 26833 bp, 28 predicted proteins | sample KBSC54metaG_FD_184354 | JGI IMG/M metagenome (GOLD analysis project Ga0207695, IMG submission 184354) | Corn rhizosphere microbial communities from Kellogg Biological Station, Michigan, USA - KBS C5-4 metaG (SPAdes) (version 2) | ecosystem: Host-associated > Plants > Roots > Rhizosphere > Soil...
GCAGCCTAAACTTTTGTCGCCGGATGCCGTGACGTCTTTGACGAGCGCGGTGGCAGGCACGACATGAGGACCGTCGCTGAAGAGTGCATGAATGTTCTGGAGATTGGCGGGCACGGTCCCGCCGGAAATATGCACCGCCTGCAACATCAGGTGCGAGTTAGTGGTCGAACCTACCGTGATCGCCGACGGCGCGGTGCCGGGGGTGTGGATGGAGCCGAGCGTGATTGGTTGGACACCGCTGCCATTACTATTGCCCGCGGAAGTTACGACCACGAGGCCGCTCTGCACGGCGGTTTCGACAGCCTGGGTGCGCACGTCACAATAGCCGCCGCAATTGGTCGGGTCGTAATCCAGGGGACCGTTTTGCGCCGGATCGCCCTCGTTGATCGACAGCGTCACGACATCCATGCCGTCGGACACCGCGTCCGTCAGCGCCTGGGTGATGGCTGAGACCAGCGTGAAATCGTTCACGCCGGGCGATCCGAAAATCTTGTAATTGCCAAGGAAAGCGCCGGGTGCGACGCCTTGGATGGCGGCGACGGGGCCGGTGTTCTGCACTCCCGCGGCGATCATGGCGATCGCGGTGCCGTGGCCGGAATGGTCGCGCGGCGAGAGATCGTCGGGACTGTCGTACTGCTGGGCGATCATCGCAATATAACTGCGCGCCACGATGACTTTATTGTTGGTGTAGCCCGAGTCGCCCTTGGGGAAATTGGCAGGCGGCTTGAGCGAGGGCGCCTGGAAGCCGGCATGATTCTGGTCGATGCCGCTGTCGATGATGGCGATCTTGACGCCGGCTCCGGCGTTGGCGGCGCCGCCGACCGCATTCCAGGCGGCGGACACATTCTCGAGTCCCAATGCCGTGTTGAGGTCACGCTTCACGGGCGGGAGATACTGGACGCGCAGCACGCCGGGCAATCCCCGCAATTGGGCCGCGGATTCGCGGGTGGTGTTCACGAACAGCGCGTTCACCAGAACCTGCGAAGCATACGTGACGGGAACCTTACGGCGCTTGAGTTCGGCCATGACCGGAGCCTGGGCCTGGCGCACGGCTTGCAAGCGGGCCTGCGCAGCGGGCGTCGCCAATTCTGCGCGCGTCCGAGTGGTCTGGGCTACCGGAGGGTCTTGCAGGATAACAGCGTACTCGCCACGCTGGGGCAGGGGCTGTCCATAAGATAAACCGGCCAACGCAATCACAAGAAGGAATCGCGACATAGCACTCCTTTCACATGCGGCTGGCCCGGAGGCCGGCCTCGCTAAAGTCGGGTGCGGACAATATCGTCCGCGACATCTGCGGCCGCGCGCATTTCGCGCACGTCGTGAACTCTGACGATATGCGCGCCACCCATGATCGAGATCGCCACCGCGGCGGCAGTGGCGTAGCGCGTTTCGTCCTGCGTTTCGTGACTCAAGAAGTGTTTGCGCGAAGGGCCCACCAGGATCGGCAGGTCGAGCGGCATGAGCTCGCCGATGTGGGCGAGGATGTGCGAATTCTGCTCGCGGCGTTTGCCGAAGCCCAGGCCGGGGTCGACCACGATGCGGGCCTTGTCGATGCCGACCGTGCGCGTCCGGCTGACCGCGGCTTCCAGTTCGTGACCGATCGTGGTCATGGGGTCGGGCATGGGCGCCAGTTTGGCCCAGGTCTCCGGCCGCCCGCGCATGTGATTCAGCACCAGCCCGGCATTGTGATTGGATACGACACGCGCCAGTTGCGGCTCCCACGTGAGGCCCGAGGGATCGTTAATGATTTCGACGCCCAACTCGAGCGCGCGGTCGGCGACCTCGGCCTTATACGTGTCGACTGAGACGGGGACGGTCAGCCGGTCCTTCAGGCGCTTCAAAACGGGGATCAGACGGCGGATCTCTTCGGCGACGGGAACACGCGCCGAACCGGGTCGGGTGGATTCCGCGCCGATGTCGATAATATCTGCACCCTGCTCTTCGAGTTCGATGGCGCGCGCGAACGCGCGGTCGGGATCGGTGTAGCGGCCGCCGTCGGAGAACGAATCGGGAGTCAGGTTGATGACCCCCATGATCAGCGTTCGCTCACCGAGCTTCAATTCCCGCTTATTTAACTTCCAGTAAAAAAGCTTTCTCACCCGTCTTCCAATCTCGCACTTTTTGCGTAGCGATTAAATGGGCCTTTAGAGTCTGGCCGTTTGGTCAGTAACGTGGACCGGGAAATAATTCTTCTTGCCCGAGCGTAGCTCGATCAGCGATTCCGCGGACACATGCTCGCGAGTAATCTTAGCGCCCACCGCGACTCGCGACTCGCTCACGTAGACGCCACCGCCTTCCAGCAATCTACGCGCTTCGCCCTTGGACTTCGCCATGCCGGCGACCATCATCAGCTCGACAATGTCCATGCCGGAATCCAACTGAGACGCGGCGATCTCGGCCTTCACGATGTGCGCGGCGCCGGCGGCCTTCTGCGCGCCGTAGACGCTCTCCGCCTGTTCCTGCATCTCGCGCGCGACATCGGCGCCATGCACGATGGCGGTCACTTCGTACGCCAGCGCTTTCTGCGCGACTCGCTTCTCGGGGCGAGTGGCCAGTTCCTGTTCCAACTCCGCGATCCTCGCCTCCGGTAGAAACGTGTAGAGCCGGAGGAAGCGGGGCACGTCGCGATCTTCCTGGCGAACCAGGTATTGGTAGAAATCCCAGGGCGAAGTGCGCGCGGAGTCCAGCCAGATGGCATTGCCTGCCGACTTGCCGAACTTGGCGCCGCTGGCCGTGGTGATCAGCGGGAACGTCAGCCCGTACGCTTGCGTCTGTCGCAGGCGGCGGATGAGGTCGGTTCCGGCGGTGATGTTGCCCCACTGGTCGCTGCCGCCGCCTTGCAGACGGCAGCCGTAGGCGTCGTGCAGATGCAGGAAATCGTAAGCCTGCATAGTCATGTAACTGAATTCGGTGTAGCTGATGCCTTGTTCCGACTGCATGCGGCTCTTCACCGATTCCTTCGCGACCATGTAATTCACGGTGAAATACTTGCCGACGTCGCGCAGCCAGTCGATGAACGACATCTTCGACGTCCAGTCGTAGTTATCGACCATCACGGCGGCATTGGGTCCGTCGAAATCGAGGAAGCGGCTGAGTTGCTGGCGCACGCCTTGGGCGTTCTGTTTCACCTGCTCGATGGTGAGAAGATTGCGTTCGTCGCTGCGGCCGCTGGGGTCGCCGACCATCGCGGTCGCGCCGCCCACCAGCGCAAGCACCTTGTGGCCCGCGCGCTGGAAGTGGGCCATAGCGACGATGGGGACGAGGTTGCCGAGGTGCAGGCTGGCCGACGTCGGATCGAAGCCCACGTACATCGTGAAGCGCTCCTTTGACAAGAGCTCACCCAGCCCCGGATCGGTGGACTGAGCGATGAGGCCGCGGCGTTCGAGATTTTCGTAAATAGACATGCGTAAGATTACTGGCCACCGATAAACACCGATGAATACCGATAAGAGGGGCCTGTTTTATCGGTGTTCATCGGCGTTTATCGGTGGCCCTAATACTTCCTTCAGATCTTTTGAAAATGCCTGGATCGCTTCCACTTGCTCGGGTTCAGCAGGTACTTCCCGTCCTTTTGACACGAGAAATGGATTGCTCTCGCGCCAAAAGAGATAGGCGAGACCGATTTCGGTCATGTACCCGGAACTGCCCAGCGAGGCGCCGTGGACCATGGCGACGCAGGACCCGCGGCCGTACAGCACGTAGTCTTTGGCCACGGCAATTTGTTCGATATTCAGCCGGGCCAGTCGTGCGGCGACTTCGGGACTCACATCTTGTAGCGGCCGAGGTCCTCGTCGTTGAGGCCCTCCAGCCAGCGGCGCAGTTCTTCGTTATTGGTGGCCTTGTCGGCACTGGCGGCCATTTTCGAAGAGGACTTCAGCACCGCTTCTTCCACATAGATGGGACAATCCAGCCGCAGGGCCAGAGCAAGCGCATCGCTCGGCCGAGAATCCACGCTGATCAGTTCGCCTTCGCGATCGAGCCAGATCACGGCGTAGAACGTATCGTCCTTCAATTCGCTCACAACGACCTTCCGCAGGGCCGTACCCAGGCCCATCAGGAGGCTCTTGATCAGGTCGTGCGTCATCGGCCGCGGCGTGGAAACTTTCTCGATTTCCAAGGCGATGGCGTTGGCCTCGTAGACACCGACCCAGATGGGGAGTACCGAATTTCCGCCCACATCCTTCAGGATGACGATGGGCATATTCGTCACGGGATCCATCATGAGCCCGCGAATTTTCATCTCCACTTCCATAGCGCGCCCTCCCCCAATTCCAATTACACCACAGATGCGCTCTCGCCCACCAAGGAGTTGGGCCCGGAGCGTGTCACCCGCACCGGAAGATAACTGCCCACGAGCGAGTTTCCGTGCGTGTCGGGATGGTTGAAGTTGAGCGTGCGATTGTCGGAAGTCCTGCCGATCCACTGGCCTAGCGCCTGATTGCGGCCTTCGACCATGACCTCTTGTATGCTCCCGATCAGTTCAGCGTTGCGCCGGATCTGAATGGCGCGCTGCTTCTCCTGCAGGGTCAGAAGACGGCGCTGTTTTTCCTCTTCGGGGATGCGATCTTCCATAGTCAGCGCGGCCGTATTGGGACGCGGCGAATACTTGAAGCTGAAGAGCGAATCGTACTGCACCTGGTCGAGTAGATCGAGCGTCTGCTGAAAGTCCTGCTCGGTCTCCCCGGGGAAGCCCACGATAATGTCGGTGGTCAGGGAGTATTTGCGGCCGGCGTTCTTGAGCCATTCGATGCGGCGCATGTATTCGTCGCGGGTGTAGAGACGGTCCATGGCGGCCAGGACGCGCGACGATCCGGATTGCACGGGCAAGTGCACGTGATCGCACAGGACGGGGTTGGCGTCCATTGCGTCGACGATGGATTTTACAAAATCGCGCGGATGCGAAGTGGTGTAGCGCACGCGCCGGATGCCGCGGATTTCGGCGACGCGGGATAGCAGGGTGGCGAAATCCCACCCGGCGGGGGAAGGGTCGCGGTAGCTGTTGACGTTCTGCCCGAGGAGTTGGATTTCGGTGTAGCCGCGCTCGGCGAGTCCACGGGCTTCGGCGATGACGCTTTCGCTGGTGCGGCTGCGCTCGGGGCCGCGCGTGAACGGCACGACGCAATAGGCGCAGGATTTGTCGCAGCCTTCGATGATGGTGATGTAGGCGCGATGCGGATTGTCGCGCCGAGTGAACGGCGTGTCGAAGGTCTCTTCGGTATCGAGGCTCAGACCCGTGACGCGGCGATTGCCGGATTCGAGCTGCACCAGCATCTCGCCGAAGCGGGTATAGCTGGCCGATCCGCAAACCAGGCTCACGTGCGGGGCGCGGTCGAAAATCTTCTCGCCTTCCTGCTGGGCGACGCAGCCCAGGACGCCGAAGACTTTGCCCTTGCCGGCGTCGCGCTTGAAGTTCTGCAGGCGATTGAAAACCTTTTGCTCGGCTTTGTCGCGGATGCTGCAGGTGTTGTAGAGGACGAGTCCGGCAGTTTCCGGCTCTTCGACTTGCGAATAGCCCTTTTCCAGAAGCGTGCCGATGACCTTTTCGGAGTCGTGCACGTTCATCTGACAGCCGAAAGTTTCGATGTAGAAGGTTTTCCCAGAAGACACTGTATTTATTGTACTCGGAAGCGACAACTTGACCACGGAGCCACGGAGAGCACGGAGCAAGCACGGAGAAACCAGATTAAGTTCTTCTCCGTGTATCCTCCGTCCTTCGTGGCTCCGTGGTGAGCGTTCAGTTCTTGTCGAAGCTCAACACAGATTCCGTTTCGTATTTCCGATAGTCCTTGAAGTCGATCACATTGTGATAGTGGACCTGGTTGGCGGTGGAGTTGAAGCGGCCGGCGGGGCGGACGGGTTGGGGGATGTCGGCGGCCCAGGATTCGCATCGGACCGGGAGGAGGACTTCGTGCCCGGCGACTTTCACGAAGGCATAGTCGGTGCGGTTTCTGGAATACTCGACGGGGAAGCCGGTGGGCACGTCGACGGTCTCTTCGATGCGTAGGACCAGGTGCGATTCGGCGTCGATATAGACATCCCCGTGATAGCCGGTGATCACCGATTCGGCGCCGGCGCGCAGCTCGAATTTGGAGTTCTCGCGCTCGACGCGATAGCTGTAGACGGCGACATGGCGGCCGCCGATCGCGGCCATTTTCTTGAATTCGAATTCGGTCTTGGACGCCGGGTGAAAAATCAACAGCAGTTTGCTGCCGAATTCACCCTGGCTGAGCGCGCCGCCCACCGACTCGAGACTCTGATTGGACGGCTTGCCATTGCGGCTTACCAGTTTGTAATTCTCGCGAAGCTGAAAGTAACCGAGCTGCAACGTCAGCACATCGGTCTGGCGCGGTACGGTACTCGTGCCGAGCGTCTCGTAGCGATGCACCACCTCGCTGCAAATAAAATCCGGCAGCGACTTGGTGTAATTGAGCGCTGTGCGGCGCGCCCCCTCCAACACGACGGTGTCCTGCCCATAAGCGGCCGAACCGAATAACAGACAGACTGCGAGACCCCGGGACATCATGATAGCCGTTTCAAAACATACACCTTTGAGCGCAAAAAGGCCAATTCACGCTTTTGGTAAACTGTGGATGAAATCAGGAGGGACGGCGAACCGTGAAATTCTTTCTGGACACTGCGAACCTGGACGAGCTGAAGAAGGGCGTGAGTTGGGGGGTCGTGGACGGAGTCACCACGAATCCTTCCCTGATCGCCAAAGAGGGAAAGCCCTTCGAGGAGCATATCCGCGAGATCACCAAGATTGTGGATGGCGATATCAGCGCCGAAGTGGTGGCGACCGATAGCGCCGGCATGATCTCGCAAGGCAAGGAACTGGCCAAGATCCATAAGAACGTGGTGGTGAAATGCCCGCTGACGCGCGACGGCATCATGGCAACCTCCGCGTTGAGCAAGGAGGGCATCCGTGTCAATGTGACCCTCTGTTTTACACCCGGACAGGCTCTGCTGGCGGCGAAGGCAGGGGCCTACATCATCAGCCCGTTCGTGGGGCGCCTGGACGATATCGGCTACACCGGGATGGACCTGATCCGCAGTATCGTGCAGATTTATAAGAACTACGGGTATAAGACCAAGATCCTGGCGGCCTCGCTGCGCTCGCCGACGCATGTCATCGATTCGGCCATGGCCGGCGCGGATATCGGCACCATGCCGTTTAAGGTACTCGACATGCTGTTCAACCACCCGCTGACCGACAAGGGCCTGGATCAGTTCCTGAAGGACTGGGCCAAGGTCTTCCGGGAAACGCCGGTCGCCGGGTGATCGTTCGCACAATGCCGCTTGCTCTGGCCATTCCTTACGCGACCGCTAAGGCGGTGACGATTGCACTGGCCGGAGTGCTCGTGGTCCTGGTCAGCATCATCGCGTGGCGCTGGTGGCAGTTCTCCCGCGTCACGCCGGAGGAGCGCGAACGGCAGCGGCGTGCCGCCTTGGTGGCTTACGGCAAGATGGGCGACGCCATGATCGTGGACGTGAACGGCGACGTGGTCTTTTACTCCTACGAGGTGGGCGGGATGGAATATACCGCTACCCAGGACCTGTCGGCGCTGCGGGATCACATCCAGGGCAATCTTTCCACGGTGGGTCCGGTGTCGGTGAAGTACGACCCCCGCAACCCGGCCAATTCCATCGTGGCGGCCGAACAGTGGAGCGGCATCCGGTTCACTCACGCCAGTTAACGGCGTTGGGCCACATGCTATCGTGATAGACAGTGTCTTCGCCTCTCAATTTTCATCTGGAACAGTATGAGGGACCGTTAGACCTGCTGCTGGATTTGATTCGAAAGCAGCAGATCGACATCAAAGATATCCCGATCGCGACCATCACTTCGCAGTACCTGGAGTTCATGGACAAGGCGCGCGAGATGGATATCGATCTCGGCGCCGAATTTGTCTACATGGCGGCGACCTTGATCCATATCAAGTCCAAAATGCTGTTGCCCCGGGACCCGGCTCTGGCGAAAGAGGGCGAGGACGCGGACGATCCCAGGCAGGAACTGGTGGACCGGCTTCTGGAGCACGAACGCTTCAAGAATGCCGCGGAAATGCTGCAGCAGAAGCGGATGATCGAGGAGAATGTCTGGTCGAATCCGCAGATCAAGTCGTTTGTGTCCGAGGACGACGATCCGGGGCTGGCGATCACGCTGTACGATCTGGTCAAGGCGTTCGGCGAAGTCCTGGAGCGGATCAAGAACCGGCCGGTTTACGAAGTGGAGTCGGCCGACGTAACGGTGTCGGACATGATCCTGTATTTGAAGGCTGCGTTCGAAGCCGTGGGGGCGGAAGAGCCCGTGTTTATTCTGCGGATCTTCGAACAGCAGCGGACCCGCCGGGCCATGATTGCGCTGTTTCTGGCTACGCTGGAGATGGTGCGAATGCAGGCTGTAGTGGTGACGCAGAAGGATCTGTTCGGGGAGATCGCGCTGCAGCGGCACAGCAATTTCGATGCGGTATTCGCATCCGGGCAGCCGATGTCGGCCATCGAAAAAGATTACATTTGACAGGAATGGAAGAAGTGGAAAAAGAAACGAGCGAGGCAGCCGATCTCACTGTGCAATCTGCCTCGGTGGACGGCGAGCCCGACACGAAATCAGACGAATTTCTGGCTCCGGAACCCGGCGGCGGGCCGGCGACGCCGGACGAAGCGCCGCTGCCCGTCGAACCCGATCCCGGCCAGGCAGCCGAATACATTTCTCCCGAAGCTCCTGGTGGACCGGAGCTGGCGGAACCCGCGCCCGAGCCTCAGCCGGAACCGCCGGCCGTGTCGGTGGATGAACTGCTCCCTGCGGCGGAAGAAACGGAAGAGCCCGTTTCCATCGAAGACGGCCAGTTGAAAGCCGTGCTGGAGGCGATCGTCTATGTCGCCGATGAACCCCTGACTTTGGCGCAGCTCGCGGCCGCGCTGCAGCAGCCGGGTCCCCGGATCGCAGGCCTGCTGGAACAACTGATCGCCGAGTTCGATAAGCCGGAGCACGGCGTCACGATCCGCGAGGTCGCCGGCGGGTACAAGATGGCGACGAAGGCCGAGCATCACGAGGCCGTTCGCAATTTCGTGAAGAGCCTGAAGCCGCCGCTGAAACTATCTCTGCCCGCGCTGGAGACTTTGGCCGTGATCGCGTACAAGCAGCCCGTGACGGCGCCCGAGATTATGGAAATCCGCGGCGTGCAGGGCGCGGGCGTGCTGAAGACGCTGCTGGATCGGAAACTGATCGCGGTGGCGGGACGGAAGAACGTGATCGGCAAACCGATCCTGTACAAGACCACCAAAGAATTCATGATCCAGTTCGGCCTCAAGGATCTGGCCGAATTGCCCTCGCTGAAGGAATTCGAGGAGATCCGCCGCATGGCGTTCTCGGACGCCGAACCGGTAGCGGAACCGGTTGCCGAAGTCGAGGCGCCCCAAGGTGAGACTGCGCTCGAACCGCAGTCCGAAGTAGCGGCTGAATTAGCGCCAGAGGTTCAGGCCGCAGCCGAAGCGGTCGCCCCGGAACCAGCGGCAGAGACGCCCGCACCATCGCCCGAGCCGGAGACACCGGTGGCGGAACCGGAAGAGTAATGGCAGAAGAACGGCTCCAAAAGATTCTCTCGCAAGCCGGCGTGGCTTCGCGGCGGCAGGCCGAGAAGATCATGCTCGAAGGACGTGTCACCGTCAACGGCGCAACGATCACCGAACTCGGATCGAAGGCCGACCTGGACCACGACCATATCAAGGTGGACGGCAAGCTGTTGCGTCCGCCGAAACACCAGATTTATCTGGCGATGTACAAGCCCAACAACACCGTCACGACGGTGAGCGATCCGGAAGGCCGCACCACGGTCATGGACCTGCTGCGCGGCGTAAAAGAGCGCGTCTACCCGGTGGGCCGCCTGGACTATCACAGCGAGGGACTCCTGCTGTTCACCAACGACGGCGACCTGGCGAATAACATCATGTCGGCCGCCACTCATCTGCCGAAGACGTATGTGGTGAAGGTGAACGGCACGCTCTCCAGCGATCAGGAGGAGAAGTTCCGTACCGGAGTGCCCTTGTCGGGCCGCCGGACGTTACCCGCCGGTCTGAAGCTGATCCACGCCGCCGAGAATCCCTGGTACGAGGTGAAACTGGTCGAGGGGCGGAACAATCAGATCCGTACGATGTTCAAGCACTTCGGCCATCTGGTGGAGAAACTGAAGCGGGTCAAGATCGGACCGATCGAAATCGGACCGCTGAAGCCCGGACAATTCCGCCATCTGACCGATGAGGAAGTAGAGAAGTTGAAGCGCGCCATTACCCGGTCCGGCGCGCGAGAACCAAAATGAACCAGATCGCGGAAGTTCTGCATACCTCCCGGACTATCGCCGTTGTTGGCCTTTCCGGCAAACGCTACCGGCCCAGCTACGGTGTCGCCGAGTACATGAAAAGCGCGGGCTACCGCATCATTCCGGTGAATCCGCTGGAGACCCAGGTTCTGGGCGAGACGTGTTATGCCGATCTGGACTCGGTGCCGGACCAGATCGATATCGTGGACATCTTCCGGCGGTCGGAGTTCGTTCCCGAAATCGTGGAAGCGGCGATCCGTAAGGGCGCGCGCGTGATCTGGATGCAGGAAGGCGTGGTCCACGAAGAGGCGGCGCGGCGCGCGGAAGCAGCCGGGCTGATCGTCATCATGGATCGCTGCATTCTGAAGGACCACCGCCGTCTGGCGCACGCATCGTAAGGCGCTTCCACGGACTCTTAATTTTATAGTTGACAACTCGGCGCGCCTGGCCTCATGATGATTCCAGACTCTTAATTCCTTAGTTGAGGAGCGCCAGTTGGCACGAAAAAAGTCGCCCAATCTCACCGAAGCCGAACTCCGGCTGATGGACGTGATCTGGGAAAAAGGCTCCGCGACGGTCGGTGAAGTGGCCGAAGCCCTTCCCAAAGAACTCGGTCTCGCGTACAACACCGTACTCACCACCCTGCGTATTCTGGAAGACAAAGGCTACCTGGTCCACGAGAAGGCCAAGGAAGGCCGGGCTTTCGTTTACCGGGCCGTGGTGGGACGGAACGAAGCCGGGCGAAATGCCGTACGTTATCTGGTTAGCCGATTTTTCCGCAACTCGCCGGAGTTGCTGGTCCTGAATCTTCTGGAAGACGAAAAGATGGACGCCGGGGAACTGGCACGCATTCGCGAATTGCTGGCGGAGGATCCGCAATGAACGCTCTGAATACCGCATCGGCAGCCCTGTTGGCGGGCGTGCTGAATACGCTCTGGCAATCGGCCGCGGCGACCGCGCTGGTATGGCTGGCGCTGCATTACACGAGGATGTCGGCCGCCGCGCGCCACCGGGTCTGGTGGGGCTGGCTGGCCGTCTTGTTGCTGCTGCCGGCACTGCCGCCGATCGAGCGCGCGCCGAGACGGGCTGCTCCTGTGCGGCACGCGGCCGTGGTCGCGCCTGCTGCGATGGTCGCATTCGACGCCGCACCTCCCGCTCCTGTGCAGGTGCGGCCGGTCGTGGAAGTCCGCGCCCGGCGGTGGCCGCTGGTGGCCTTCTGGGCGTGGCTGGGACTCGTCGCGCTGCAAACGCTGCGGCTGTTCTGGAGCTATCTCCATCTGCGCCGGATCAAGCGCGATGCTTATCCTCCCAAGCTCGCGCTACGCGAGAATTTCGAGGCGTGGATAATGTCGTGCGCGGTGCGGCGAGGCGTGCAACTGCTGGTGTCGGACAAACTCGCGTCGCCGATGGCCGTGGGCTTCTGGAATCCGGCCGTGATTCTGCCCGAATCGCTGATCGGGAATCTGAGCGCCGCGGAGATGGACCATGTGATGCTGCACGAACTGGCCCACGTGGCTCGCCGCGACGATTGGACGAATCTCCTGGTACGGTTCGCCTCGGCGCTGCTGATCTGGAATCCGGCCGCGGCCTGGGTGCTGCGCCACATCGACCGCGAACGCGAAATGGCCTGCGACGATTGGGTGGTGGCTGCGACGGGTGAGGCTCGTCCTTACGCCGCCAGCCTGGCGCGCCTGTTCGAATTGTGCTGGACCAAGCGCAGCGAGATGCTGGCCACGGGCATGGCCGGGCGCAGGTCGAATCTGGGGCAGCGGATCGAAATGCTGGTGCGTCGCGGCACGGCGCCCCGTTCGCTGGCGCGCGTCGCGGTTTGCTCCGCGGTGCTGCTGATCCTGCTGGTCGCAGGCGCGCGATCGCCGCGCTGGCTCGTGTTCGCCCAGGACGCGCGTCCGCGCCCCGTGCGGCAACTGCCCCCGCCGAATCCGGAGAGCTTCCTGGGCGCGCTCGTGCAAGCGGGCTATGGCGATCTTTCGGTCGACGACATCATCCTGATGAAGAGCCGAAACATCTCGCCCGATTTCCTGCGAGGCATGGCCAACTCCGGTTGGGGCAAGCTGTCGCCGCAGCAACTGGTCGATTTGCGCACGCACGGAGTTTCGCCTGAGTACGCCCGCGAGATGAAGACGGCCGGAATTCGCGATCTCAATATCGGCCAAGTGATCGGCTTGCGGCAGCGGGGAGTGCCGGCCGAATATGCGCGCGAGGTTCATTCGCTGGGTTTCGGACCTTACGGCGCGGAACAAATTATCGACCTGTTCACGCACGGCGCGCGTCCGGAACTGATGCGCGCACTGAAGGACGGCGGGTTCACGCATCTGAGTCCGTCTGAGATTTTCGACGCGCAGCGCAGCGGATTGCAATCGTCGAACCTGCGCGAAGCCAAGCAGTACGGCAGCGGACTCAGCCTGTCGCAAATCATCCGGCTGAAGAGAGCGGGGGTCATCTGATGCAGAAATCTTCGTTGTTGGTTTGGGGCGCCGTGATCCTCGCCGTTCTGGTGGCGATCGGGCAGGAAGCGGACCAGTCGTGGAAGATGCGGGCGAACGGAAGTTCGGATTCGGTGCAGTTCACGATTCACAGCTTCCGCCCCGGCCGCAATTTCACGTGGAGTACGGGCGTGCCGATGTCGCGATTCCACAATCTCCCGATGAGCGTCTTGGACCATGGCGGCCGGGCGCAATTCGAGTACGTCACCAGCGCGGGCAAGCTGGTTTGCAAGGGCACGTTCTCGTTCAGCAGCGGCGCCGGGTCGTTCGTCTTTGTGCCGAATCCGGATTTCGTGAGCGAGCTGCGCAATCTGGGATACAACACGCCCGATCACGATCAGATATTCGAAATGCTGATGTCGGATGTGACGCTGGACTACGCGCGCGTGGTGCGCGACGCGGGGCTGCACGCCACGTCGGGACAGCTTCTGGAGTTGCGCCATCACGGCGTGGATATCGAGTTCCTGCGCGATCTGCGGGAGTACGGCAAGGACTTCTCGGCGTCGGACATCATTGAGCTGCGGCAGCACGGGATCGACGGCGATTATCTCCGCGACCTGAAGCGGTCGGGGTACGACATTCCGGTAAGCCAGATTGTCGAACTGCGGCAGCATGGCGTGAGTGCCGATTTCGTCCGCGATCTGAAGAGCTTTGGCATTCATCCGCGTCCGGAGGAGCTGGTGCAGTTCCGCCAGCACGGCGTCTCGGCCGATTTCTTGAGCGATCTGAAGGCTGCGGGATACGACACGTTGAATGCCGATCAGGTGGTCCAGTTGCGGCAGCACGGCGTGCCGGCCGATTTCGCCATCCAGGCTCGAGAGTTGGGCTACAAGTTCACGCCCGACGAGTTGGTCACGCTTCATCAGCACGGTGTGAGTGCCGAGTATTTGCAGACGCTGAAGCAATCGGGGATCCGGCAGTTGAGCGCGGATCAGATTGCGCGATTACGTCAGCACGGGGTGGATTAGATCGGTTGCACGCAGCTCGGCCTCTAGATCCGTGATGTCTCGTGGCACAGGCCATCGTTTTTTGTGGCCTGTGTTCCAGGCGGGCGCCCCAATACCGGCTGAGTTGGCGCTCGGCACTGGAGTCTGGACATTCGCTCGACAGCAATGGTAACGCCGGCCGTCTTTGCCGCCGGTGCAGCCGGGCGCCAGGGCGGGCGCTGCCCGCCTGGACAGACGACGCTGCCGCGATCGTCTATCCTACTTGGGCTGCAACACCGGCCGACATCCAAGCACCAGTGCGCGATTTCTGGCGCGCTCGCACGGCGGAGGCCGAGCGGCAAAGGCCGCCGGCGCTACCGCCCTCCGCCCAGCGTCTTCAGATCGCGCAGCACGCTCAGCAGCCCCGGCACCAGCGTGATCACAAATAGGACCGGCAGGATGAAGATCACAATCGGGAAGAGCATCTTGATGCCGGCCTTGGCGACCGCTTCCTCGGCCTTCAGCGTGCGCCGCTTGCGGAGGCCTTCCGCGTAGACCTTCAACGCCACTGACAAACTAGTCCCGAACTTTTCGCTCTGCACGATCATGGCGGCCAGCGATTTGATGTCCTCAATCCCGGTGCGGCGCACGAACTGATTGAAGGCCACAGTGCGTTCCTGTCCGGCGCGCACTTGCATCACGACTGTGCCGAATTCGCTCGCCAGCTCGGGGTAGATGTAGTCCATCTCCTCGCTGACGCGCATCATCGCCTGATCGAGCGCCAGGCCGGTGCCGAGCACGATGCCCAACAGATCGACCGTATCGGGGAGCGCATCCTGCAGCTTGCGGCGATACCGCTTGACCATCCGCTGCAGCACCATCTTAGGCAGCAGGAAGCCGAGGATCCCCGCCGCGACCAGACCTCCGACGAGGTTAAAGCCAATCTGGAAATTCTGCAGCTTCAGAACACCGAGCACCAGCATCAACAGAAATACCAGTGCCAGCAGAACGTACACGCCGACCGCGCCTTTGCGGCGGATACCTGCCTGCCGCAGCAGTCTTTCGCCGCCGCGGATCCAGTCTTCGCCGCCAGGTGCCAGGCTGACCAGGTAGAGAAATTTGTCCATGGCGCCACCGGTTGCTTTGCGGCGCGCCACGCGTGCGGTCGACACGAGCGCATTGGACTGCAGTTCGTCCAGGCGATCGCCTAGCGGGTCCTCCTGTGGGCGGAACAATTCCATCCCGGCCCAGACCATCAAGCTGAGCGTCGCCCCGCAGACCAGGAAGAATAAAATGTCGATCAGCATGGCAGCCTCATACGCGGATGCTCGAAATTTTGCGAATCACTACGATGCCGATCAGCTCCCAAATAATGGCAAAGGTGAAGATCTTGCTGCCCGTCTCATCCGTCCACAGCGGGCGGATGTAATCGGGTTTTAGAAACAAACAGCCGAGTCCGAAGACCACCGGCAGCGCGCACAGAATGCCGGCCGAAAAGCGCTGCTGCGCCGTGTGCGCCTTGAGCTTCGCAGCCATGCCGAGGCGTTCGCGCACGAGCGTGGAGAGTCCTTCCAGCACGGCCACCATGTTCGCGCCGGTCTGCCGCTGCAGGATCAACGTGATGATGAAAAATTTCAGATCGATCAGCGGGACCCGACGTCCGAGGCCGTGCAGCGCGGGTTCGACTTGCGACCCGAGCGCCAGTTCCTCCATCAGCTTGCGGAATTCCATGCGGACCGGGTCGGCCGTTTCGTGCGCGATCGTCTCCAGTCCGCTGTGAATATTGTGACCCGCGCGCATGGTGCGAGTGAACAGATCGATCGCGTCCGGCAATTGGCTCTCAAATTTGCGAAGCCGGCTACCCCGCACGCGCATGATGTAGAACACCGGTATCAGACCGGCCACAATGGCGATCAACAGTTTCAGTAGCACGGTGCCGCCGGTCAGCGCCAGCAGTGCGAAAGTGACAAGACCCAGCGCCACGCCGACCCCGAACACGTCGGCCGCGCGGTACTTCAAGTTCGCCTGATCGATCAGATCCTGCAGACGACGCAGCACGCCGACCCACGTCACCAGATCGCCCAGGAATGCGAACAAGCCGCGCTGTTCCTGGCGCAGAAGTCCGGCGCCCTTCCTCTCGCGCGACCGCATATTGGCGCGCAGTTCGCGCATGCGGCCGGCCAGGGCGCGCTCGGCTTCCTGCTGCGGGACGGTCCAGACGTAGTAAGCCGCCAGATACATCGCCACGCTGAAGATGAGCATTGCGACCAGGATGAACATCTACTTTTCCTTCACCTCGTGCTCTTCGTTGAAGATGGCGGTGGAAAGGTGGATGCCGTATGCCTTCAGCCGGTCGAGGCAAACCGGCCGGACGCCGCAACCGTGGAACTTGCCGACCACTCTGCCGCGCGGACTAATGCCGGTGCGCGCGAACTCGAAGACGTCCTGCATCTCGACCACATCGTTCTCGACACCCACGACCTCCGCGATGCCGGTCACCTTGCGAGTGCCGTCGCTCAAGCGCGCGCAGTGGACCACGATATTGATGGCGCTCGCCAGTTGCTGCCGGATGACCTTGTCGGGCACATGCGCGCTGGCCATCATGACCATGGTCTCCAGTCGGGAAAACGCATCGCGCGGGGCGTTGGCGTGGACGGTGGTCATGGAGCCATCGTGGCCGGTGTTCATCGCCTGCAGCATGTCGAGCGCTTCGGCGCCGCGCGATTCGCCGACGATGATGCGGTCGGGCCGCATACGCAAAGTGTTGATGACCAGGTCGCGCTGCGTGACTGCGCCGGCGCCTTCGATATTCGGCGGGCGCGTTTCCAGGCGGACCACGTGATTCTGCTGCAATTGCAATTCGGCCGTATCTTCGATCGTGACGATGCGCTCCTCTTCGGGGATGAAGCGCGACAACGTATTCAGCACGGTGGTCTTGCCTGCGCCCGATCCGCCGGAGATCACGATATTCAGCCGCGCTTCCACGCAGCCGCTCATGAAGTCCAGCATGCCGGTGGTGAACGTCTCGTTCTTCAGCAGATCTTCCGTCGACAGCACCTTCTTCCCGTAGCGGCGGATGGACATCACTGGTCCGATGAGCGATAGCGGCGGAATGACGGCGCACACGCGCGACCCGTCGGCCAGGCGCGCGTCCACGATCGGCGACGAATCGTCGATACGGCGGCCGATGGCGGAGACGATGCGCTCGATAATCATGCGCACGTGGGCCTGGTCCTTGAACCGGATATTCGTTTCGACGATGCGGCCGGCGCGCTCCACGTACACGTTGTCGAAGCCGTTCACCATGATGTCGCTGATGGTCATGTCCTTCAGCAGCGGCTCCAGCGGCCCCAGTCCGAACACCTCGTCGAGGATTTCTTCGATCACCTTCTCGCGCTCGGCGACGGTCATGGGCAGCGCTTCGTCGATGATCAGCTTTTCGACGACCGCGCCGATCTGCCCGCGGACGCTGTCTTTATTGAGGTTTTTGAGCTGGTCGGCGGTCAGCGAGTTCAGAAGCTTCGCGTGGACCTGGCTCTTGATCTCGAACCAGCGATCGGCGCCCGAGCCGGGACGAACCAGGGGACGGCTGCTCAACGGCTACCTCCCGCGACCGCAGTGTCCTTCTTCCCGCCCGTCGCTTTGTCCACGAAGGCGCGGAAGATGCGGTCGAGTTCGCCGGCCTGCTCGCGATTGGCGACGAAAGGCCTGCCCTTATTGATGGAAGCGATCACCGCCGGCGAGGGCGGAATCCCGTAGAACACCGGCTGATTGAGCGTGTGCTGGATCTGCTCCACCGTCGCCTGCAACGCCGTGGTCTTCTTTGTATAACGATTGACCAGCACCTTGATCTGGTCCTGATTACAGCCCATGCGCATCAGATGCGTGATGTATCGCTGCGCATTGCGAATCGCCGGGAATTCCTGATCCATGACCAGGAAGACGGCCGCCGAAACCTGGGCCGCGGCCGCAACCAGCTCATTGGAAATCGCCTTGCCGCCGTCGATCACGATGGCGTCGTACTTCTCGACCAGGAACGTGGCGAACTCGCGCAGGCTGTGCTCGCTGAAGCCGCCCTGCTGCTCCAGCGCGTCCGGCGGGCCGACCAAAAAGAAGCCCAGCGGATCGCGCGTGACGAAGCCTTCGAAGAGCGCCTGATCCATTTTGTGCAGGTTCTCGGCGACCTCCATGAGCGTGTACTGCGGCGACGCACCGAGTTGCATGGCGACATCGTTGCCGATCCAGTCGAGATCGATCACCACGGTCGAAAGTTTGCGCTGCGCCAGCACTCCGGCGAAATTCACCGCCATCGTCGTGGTGCCGACGCCGCCCTTGGTGCCGATGAACGTGTAGACTTTCCCGAGTTTGCTCTCGGTGGCCAGTGCGGCGCGGGGAGCGCGCTCCAGGCGGGACATGGCATCGCGGAACTCGGTGCGCTTCAGCGGCTGCAGCAGAAATTCGTTGGCGCCGGCGCGCATGCACGAGATGACCGTGTCGGCATCGGCATGAAAATTGGACGCGATCACGAACAGGTCGGGCGCGGCCTGCTTGACCTTCTCGATCGCCTTGATGGCGCCCTCGGCATCGCCCGAAAGGTCGACCATCAGCCCCGCGCCGGGATTCCGTTCCAGATCCTGCAGCACGCGAATGTACAGATTGGCCGCGACTTCCTGATACTCCGCGCCGATCCTGGCATTCGGCACGTTGAGAATGGTGTCGCGGACCATCTCGCGAAAATGTTCGTCGCTGGAAGCGACCAAGAGGACTAAGTTAGGCACTGGGTCTCCCTAGAAAACTTGCTGTCACCACGGAGACGCGAAGGACACAGAGCAAGCACGGAGAACGCAGACACGATATTGATTTCCTCCGTGCTTCCTCCGTTTTCTCCGTGACTCCGTGGTGAATGGATTCTGCTCATTGCGCGCACGTCCCCGTTATATCGCAGCCGGCGCTTTCCATCGGCAGATTCGTAGTGAATGGAGGAATAGTCACCGGGGGCAGTTTGAAGTAGCTGGCGAAGCGGAGGAATTGATAGTTGACGACGCTCACGCTTACCGCGTCGGGGATGCACGCCGGACTGCATTCGCCGGCGTCGCAGCCTTGGTAGGGGCTGAGCGTGCCCGTTGCCGGGTCGATGGAAAAGTACAGCACCTGCAAGCCGGCCGGCCCGGTCACGAATTGATTCTGGTCGATCATCGGCGGCACGTTCGCCTGCACGTATGCGTTCACGTTGCTATTGTCTGCCATCCAGCAGTGGGTCGCGGCGTAGCGCGCCACGTCGCGTGTGAAGCCGTTCATGCTGTGCCAGATCCACAACATCTCCGAGACGAAAATCGTCATGAACGTCAGCGGCAGGATCACGCCCCCATACAGCAGCGCGAATTCGATCGCCGCCTGCCCGGACGTTTTGCGCCGCCGGCTCCTCCTCACAGGCTGCTGCCTCCGAAGCTCACAGTCACCGAAGGCCGCAGCGCGATCGTCGGCAGCGTAATGCCGGGGATGCGCGGCGTCACATTGAACCCGCCGGGGATTCCCACCACGATATAGTCCGGCCGCTGCGAGCCGATCGACGCACCGCAGCCGTTGACATTACACGCGCCCACCGCACCCGAGATCGGATCGATGCACTCGGTCCCGATCGCCAGCATATCGGTCGTCAGCCCGGAGATCAGCGGCGACCCTGTGTTCGGATCGTTGACCGCGAAGCTCAGCGCATTTTGCGCATTCACGTCGTCGGCCAAATCGCAGAAATTCGTGCCCTGCTGCACCGCCAGATATCGGGCCGCGCTGAACACCGCCTTGCGCAGCGAGAAGTAGGTGTAGCTGATCTTGCCGAACTGAATCGTCCCGACCACCAGCAGGACCATCACCGGAATCCACAGCGCTGCTTCCAGCACCATGTTGCCACGCGTGCGCCGCCTCATCGGTGCAGCACCACCTTCCCGGGTCCGGACGCCACCGGCACCGGACAACTCAGCGCGAAGCGATCGTCCACCCAGCCTGTCTTCACCGGTGCCGGACTGCCGATGTACATGGCCACGAACTGCCCGTTGGGTTGCGCCGGATTGAGCGGCGTCCCCACTGTGTCGGACGGCTCCAACAGAAACTGGCGGAAGCCCAGGACTGTCATGGTCGCGGTCGTATTGGTCGCCACGCCATCGACCACGGGAACGGTGAAGATTCGGCGCCCGTTGCCGCTATAGGTCGTATAGTCGTCAGCCTGGCCGGTCGTGATGTCGGAGTCGGGCGCATAGAGCGCCGAGAGATCGGTCCAATCGGTGACCAGGTTGGTGCAGACGCCGTTGGGATCGCTGTTGTCCTGCCGCGTCTGCAGGCCGCACAGCGCTTCGCGGACGCTGGCCGGCACGCCGAGGGCGCAAGTGCCGGGGACGGCCGACGCCCAAATCGTCTCCGCCGCGTCGTTAATCCCCACGCACGCGAGCGGCACGGCCGACCCGGTGGGATTCGCATTCGGCGACGACACCATGCCGCCCGCGAAATCGCGATACAGTTGCTGCGTCTCGTCCAGATTGCCGTTGCTGGTGTCGTAGCGATTGACGAAGACGTAGGGCAGCCGCAGCGTCCCGGGGATGGGGTTCGGCTGCCCGCCGTTGCAAGTGAAATTGAACGTGTAGAGTTGGCCGACCGTCAGTCCGAAATTGATCGCGTCCGCGCCGGTGCCGTCCTGATTGGCGATGGCGAACGGTTCGATATTGCATGCCGTACACAGCGGCGTGCTGATGCCTGCCACGGCCTGCGCCGCCACGCTGGTTTTGCGCGATTCGCCGCCCGGCAGCAGCGAGAAGAACAGAAGCGGGGCATCGGCCTGCAAGCTGATCTGCACGTATCGGGCGGTGGTGCCGTCGGCCTGCGTGCCCGCGGAGATCACATCGGCCATAGTGGCGAAGAAGGCCGGCGGATTCACCGTGCTGGTAAGATCGCCCGCCGACTGGCCGACCACGATCGCGCCGAAATTGTAAGTGTTGGCCGCGCCGGCGGAGTTATCCAGCGAGGTCTGCGCCACCGTCGTGGCGTTACTCAGGGAATTGACGGTCCCGAACAGTTGCTGTGCAGCGGCCAGCGCCATGGTGTTGGCCGCCTGATTGAGTTCGCCGCGGACCAGATACAGCCGGCCCAAATCGAGGGCGAAGCCCATGAGGCCGAACAACACCGGCACCAGGATCACCAGCATCTGCAAGGTGATCGCGCCGCGTGCCACACGTCTACTGCTTGGGAATCTGCTGGCCACGGGGTCCTACAAACTCCGGTTGATTGCCGGCCGTGGCCGGCGTTTTGCTGCCCTTCTTTTTCCCCTTGGCCTTCTCCTGCGGCACGGTCGGGAGGAACGTCTCGGGCATATCCGGCAGCTTGGCCTTTTCATCGGCGCTCAACGGCCGCACGAAATGAGGCGTGATCACCACCAACAATTCGTCGGTGGATTTCTGTGTGCTGTGGCTGCTGAAAAAGCGCCCGATAATCGGCAGGCTGCCGATCCCGGGAAATTTGTCGACCGTCTCCTGCACGCGATTGTCGATCAGGCCGGCGATCGCGAAACTCTCGCCGTCTTTCAAAATCACTTCGGTCTCGGCGCGCCGCTGCGAAATCGCGGGAATCAGGAACCCCTGCAGCGTCACGGCATTCGCATAATCCAGCGAGCTGACTTCGGGAGCTACCTTCAGATCGATAGCGCCGGTCGCGGTAATCGTCGGCGTGAAATCCAACTTCACGCCGAAGGGTTTGAACTGGACGGTGACAACGGGCGCCGTCGCGCCACCTGTCGGAGTAGTAGTGATGGTCGGGAAGGGGAACTGTCCGCCGGCCAGGAAACTGGCGTCTTTGCCTTCCAGCGCCATCAGATTCGGCTCGGCCAGGATCTGCAGCAGATTGCGTTCCTGCAGCGCCTTGATGGTTGCGCCAAAATTCAAGTCGGGACGGAAAGCGAATAGGTTCAACAGGTCGGAAAAGTTCACGGTCGACGCGGCATTCGCAGGTTGCAGAGCGCTGAAGCGCGGCGACGGAAACTGCTGCGTACTGAGCGCGCCGATCGCCTTGTCATTGGTGCTGAACAGATTGAAGCCGATCTGCGACAGGGCCACCCGGTCCACCGCGGCGAACTTCACCTGCAGCAGGATCTGGCGCAGTTCGGCGGCCGGCGGAACCTGCAGCAGATTGATCACAGTCTTTGTCCGCGTTTGCGCCAGGCCGGCGAGGCGTTTGGATTCGTCCCCACTCTTCACCGCGCCCGTGAGCACGATCGTCTCGGCGTTTCCGCTCACACCGATGGCGCTCGGTCCGGCGCTTTCCTGCAGAGCCTTTGTGAACTGGTCCCAATCGCTGCTGTCTTTGGTGACCCGAACCTCGTACTGCACCGGATCCGATCCGGATTCCCAGACCACCACCGTCGTCGTGCCGATTCCCTTGGCGTTAACCATCACCTCGCGCGGCGAGACGACGATCGCGTCGGCAACTTTCGGCTCCGATACAACCAAGGTCGTGATGTCGCGCTGGAATTGGATCAGGTGGCCGCGGCCTTCGACGATCGTGAGATCGTGGCCCTTGCCGGTTTGAGCCAGGGCCAGAGGGCCGGCCAGCGCAAGAGCACAACTCAGCGTTGCGAGAATTCTCATCGAAACGTTTCCTGAACGTGCTTGTCGCCGCGGTACACGTCCACGACGGCGCGCGGCTTGGGCGCTTCCTTAGGCGGCTCTTTTTTCAGCAGCGCCTTCCACGCCTGGTCATCGCCGATATTGGTTTTCTTCTTGCGCGATTTCTCGATGCGGTCGGCCAGGTTCGGGTCCAACACCTCAGTCGTCATCGGACCGGTCGCCTCGGCGCGCGAATTGTCAGTTGGGTTGCGCAGCGACAGGCTGATCTTGCCCTCGTTCTTGGCCAGTTCCAACTTCTGCGCGTCTTCCGGCAGCAACACCAGCGTCACCACCGGCGACCGCTGCGCGCGCGGATCCACCGGCGTCCCCGTTGGGTTCAACCGGCCCACGGACAGCACTTTCACGTTCTGCAAAATAGTGGAGGTGCTGGCCTCGGTCATCGTGCCGGGCCGCGTGAACAGGACGTCCACCCGCGAATTCGTCTGGATCAAGCCCGCCACGCCGCTCTGATCGGTGATCTGCACGGCGACGGCGCGAAATCCCGGGTCGATGGTGGAGGACAGGCCTTCCATCGAAGTAGTGCCGGATAGTTTACTGGCCAAAATGGGCTCGTTCGCCAGCAGCGGGAAGAGGACCACGCGATTTGCGGCATCCGCGGGCTTCCGGATGACACCCTTGGGCGCGTCCTTCTCGGAGTAGTTGACCACTTTCAGGTCGCCGGGACCCAGCAGTGCGCCGAGGGGCACATCGCGAGCGGCCACTACCACGCGAACCTGTTTTTCCGCTTTCGGCGCGACCGCCGTAGCGTAAACGAACCAGGTGAGCAGGGCCGCGGACACCCAACAAGCGCCGAAAATCAAAAGCTTTTTCTGCCGATCCATGCAAGCCTCACGGCTCAGCTACACTACTGCCGTCTGGAAATGTGCCGATGTTCTGTTGTAACACAGCATACAGTCCTCAAGTTCCGCTTTTCGCCAGTAAAACAGCCGTGCGGTCGCCATAGATCCGCCGCCACCCCGAGCGCTCCAGCGCCTCGATCAGCGGCGAATCGGCGGGCACCAACGCGTGGGTAAAGTGAAACTGCTCCCACCACGCATGCCAGCCCGGTTTCACCTGCATCACGCGGCTGTACTGTTTCAGAAAATCCGCGCCGTAAAGATCGCTGCGGCCGTCGAAAAACACGGGAAATCGGCCGGCCGACCGGTAGATCAGATAGCCGCCGAACTTGTCCGGCGCGAACAGGCGTGCGTCCGCTGGAATGTGGCCGTAAGCGGCGACCGGAAATTGATCGGCGGCGAAGCCGGTGGCCGCACGAATTCCGGGCGTCTGCAAGATGGCGAAGCAGCCCAGCAGCACCAGCGGGACGAGCGCCCACCCTCGCTGCCGCGAGTCCAGGATTCGCAGCCGCGCGGAGTAGGCCAGGAACTTGTCGAACCTCGCACCGGCCGCCTTCGTGATCGCCGCATTCGCCAGCGGCAGCAGCAGCAACGCCGCCAACGGCAGCACTCGCGCCGACCGGAGCGCCAAGGCCGAAAACAACAGCGCCAGCAGCGCCCGATCCCAACGTCCCTGGACGGCGGCCAGCGCACCCCCCGCGATCCCCAGGATCAGCGCCGCGATGATCTGGCCCGACCCGTCGGCATGGAAATTGAACGACTGATACTCGCCGATATGCGCCAGCAGTTCCGAATCCGTCAGATATCGCCAGACATGCTCGTACAGATGCCAGCCGTAAGGATTCACCAACCCCGCCAGTATCCCGATTACCGCTGCCGCTGCCGCCGCTCTCCGGGCGGGCTCCTGACTCCTGACTCCTGACTCCTGACTCCTTCCCACCGCATAAATCGCCGCAATCACCGCCCCAAAAAAGAAGCTCGCATGCACGTTCGCCCATACCGCGCTGAACACCGCGACCCCCACCCCCTCCCGCCACGTCAACGGACCCCGCCGAGTCTCGCAGTACAGCACTGCCGCCAGAAAGAACAGCCAACTGAGGACATGCGGACGGGCCAGCCAGTGTATGTTGCAGGTGGAAAGCAGCAGCGGAGCCATCCCGCAAGCAATCGGAAAATTGCCTCCGACCGCCCAGTGCAGACGGAACCACAGCCAGACTCCCGCGGCGATCGCCGCCCCGTAAAACAGTGCGACCCCGCCCAAGCCCCACGATCTGTGCACCAAGCCGGCGACGACGTCCGCTCCCCACTCCCACGCGAACCACGGCTGCCCGCGGCGCGTGAAGGAATAAGGATCGGTATGAGGCAGAGTCGCGGTGCGCAGAATTTCCTCGCCGTTGCGAATGTGCCATCCGGCGTCGGAGTCGCGGAAGAGTTTTTGGTATCCCTGGAAGAGAAACAGGCAGTAAAAAAGGGTGACGAAGGCCGCCACCATCGCCAGATCCGGCAAAAACCATGCGCGGACGGACCGCTCCCCACCGGTCGCCGCTTGGTCCTCCACTGGGTTACGCGCCGGGAGTGCCGATACTTGCCAGATCGCCCGTCATGCTCTGGTACAGGCTGACGATGCCCTGTGAGAGCTGGTTGACGGTGGTAATCAGGGCCAGCCCGACGGCGGCCACGATCAGGGCGTATTCGACTAAGTCCTGCCCCTGTTCATCCTGAATGAAACCTGCGAGAAAAGCTTTCATTGTCCCTCTTTACTCATGTGCGGAAGCGTTCTTGTCCGCGTCCGCTTTCGATTCGTCCAGCGGTCCTACAAACAGGCGAACAAAGCCGGCCTTCCAACGCTCCCAACTGGTTTTCGTCTGGGATGAAGGCATGGTGGCGCTGCTGCCGTCCAAACGAGACACCAATTCCAGATTCCTGAGTGCCGCCGGGTGAGCCCTATTATATCCGAGCGCAATCTCCAGTTCCTTGCGCGCCTCGGGGTAGTTCCCTTTTTGCATCAACACCGCTGCCAGATTGTTGTGCGCCGACGCCGGATCGCTGGCCGATTGCCAACTGGCCACCGCTTGCTGATTCGCGTTCTGGTCGGCCAAAGCGATTCCCAGATTATTGCGGGCCACGTCCGACGCCGGATTCAGCCGCAGCGCCTCGCGGAATTCCGCAGCGGCCTCGGCGGCCTTCTTCTGCATCAGCAGGTTGTACCCGAGATTGTTGTGCAGGTAATCCTGCCCGGGAGCCAGTTGCAGCGCCTTGCGATGCTCCGGTTCGCCCGAGGTCCATTGGCCGCTCTCGTCATACAGGATGCCGATCCACGACGCGTAGGACGGAGCCGTCTGGGGATGCGTCTGCAGAAAACTGTTCAAGGAGGAGATCGCTTCGGGTCTCTGATTCAGGTCGCGCAGCGCGCTGACCAGCGCCAGTTCGACTTCGCCCGACCCTGGAAAGCGCGCCGCGGTCAGCCGGCACATTTCCAGCGCGATGTCGGGATAGCCGCGCTGTTGATACGCCTTCGCAAGTTCCAGACGGGCGGGGATGGAGTCGGGCTCGGCCGCGACTCGCTCCCGCAGGACGCGCAACTGGTAGTCGCCATCGCCGGCGTCGCGGGCGTTGCGGATCTGCCGGTCGAACGCGCTGATCGCGGGCGCCGCGGCGGGCGTCGTGGATTTCAACGTGCGCACACGATGGGCGCAGCCCTGCCCAGCCAATGCCGCAATCACCGCCAGCGATCCGAACAGTTTGGCGCGAGGAATTATGGGAGCTCCTGACAGACCAACTGGTCCCCGGCCTGAGTTCCCGACTCGGCTGCCGCCCCCGCGGGGAGTTCGATAATCGATCGCGCAGTCAGGCACATGGACAGGCGCCACGCCGGCACGGCATGCCGGACTTTCTTTACTTTCAGGTGCTTATCGATATAGACCAGGTCGATCGGAAAGCGCATAAAAAACGTGTGGACCGATTCGCAGGGGTTGATCCACAATCCCTGTCCGCGATCCAGCCGCTCATGCTTCAACAAGCCGACGCGCCGCTTGGCGCTGGTGTCCGCCACATCGACGGCATCCCCCAACACGGTCTCCCGGGTCTGATTACGTACCAATACCTTCAATTTGTTTAGAAAACTATAACACGGCGAACCTGCGCATGTTGCGCGTAAGGGGCGTTGACGCCTTTCGCCGATTTTTGTTACTTACAAAACAAAAGACTTCCACGTCTTCAATTTCGGAGTCCAGCCCCTGATGCCATTACTGTGGAGTTGTCTGAGATAAGGACAGACCAAAAACATATGGCTTCACCAGCCCAAATCACCGCCAATCGCGCCAATGCGCTCCAGTCGACCGGGCCTGCCACGCCCGAGACGAAATCCGCCGTTCGCCATAACGCCATCAAATACGGCATTCACGCCGAATCGCTGATCATTCCCGGCGAAGATCCCGAGGAATTCGAAGCTTTCAAAGAATTTCAGTTGGACACCTGGTCTCCGCAGGACACCGCCGAGCAACAATGCGTCGATCAGCTCACCACCACACTCTGGCGTCTCAACCGTCTCCAGAATGCCGAAGCTCAAATCTGGGGCGACGCCATGCA
>Ga0207695_10002540_pt1 | contig 26801 bp, 24 predicted proteins | sample KBSC54metaG_FD_184354 | JGI IMG/M metagenome (GOLD analysis project Ga0207695, IMG submission 184354) | Corn rhizosphere microbial communities from Kellogg Biological Station, Michigan, USA - KBS C5-4 metaG (SPAdes) (version 2) | ecosystem: Host-associated > Plants > Roots > Rhizosphere > Soil...
CGACCCCGCTGCAAATCGTCCGCACCAAGGACGCCGTCGCCCTCCACACCGAATACGGCGACGAGGTGCGCATCGTGCCGATCACCGACAAGCACGGGCCGAAGAGCGCCTTCAGCCGCATGGGCGACTCCATCGGCCACTGGGAGGGCGACACCCTGGTGGTGGAGACGATCGGCCTGCCCGACAGCGACAGCTTCCGGATCGGCCCCGTCTTCGTGGTCTCCGGAGCCGCCAAGGTGACTGAGCGCTTCACCGCGGTCTCCGGCAAGGAGCTACTCTACCAGTTCACGGTCGACGATCCGAAGACCTACACGACCCCTTGGCGCGGCGAGTTCTCCTGGTACCGCACGTCGAAGCTGATGTACGAGCACGCCTGTCACGAGGGGAACTATTCGCTCCCCAACATCCTGGCGGGCGCCCGCCACGAAGAGGCGGCGGCCAGGATCGCGGCGGCAGGGAAATAAACCGTCTAGTCCCCTTCTATCGCTTCCCGTCGGCCGCTTCGAACAGGGCCATCTGGTCGGCGCGCGCCTTCCTGAACGACGGCCGCTCGGTCATGCGCGCCACATAGGCCTCGGTCGCGGGCCGGTTCCCGAACGCGCGGACGTCTGTAACCCGCAGCACATCGGCCATCAGCAGGTCCGCGACGGTGAAGCGGCCGGCCGCGAGCCATTCTCGCTCGCCCAGGACCCGTTCGATGTGGGCGAGGCGCTGGCCCATCCATCCGGTGAGCTGGTTGTCCTCGTCACCGCACAGTTTCAGGAACCACCACGGCACGGTGACCATCTCGATGGAGTTGAGCGCGGCGATCGTCCATTGCTGGGTCTGTGCGGCGCCGACCGGATCGGACGGCGCCAGCGTCTCGCTCTTCCCGGCCAGATGCAGCAGGCAGGCGCCGCTTTCGAAGAGCTCCAGCCCGCCGTCGTCCAGGAACGGGACCTGGCCAAAGGGCTGGCGCGCCAGATGATTGGTCTCACGCCCATCGAAGGGGACCGTGCGGACCGCGTAGCCGAGGCCGGCTTCCTCGCAGGCCCATCTCAGCCGCAGATCGCGCACGAAGCCGCGAGGGCCTTCAGGAACCCAGTCGTAGGTCCAGATGGTCAGTTCGCTCATCGCAGCAAGCCTTTCGTGTACGCGCCGTGGATCATCCCGCCACGCGCAAGCCGGCCTTGGCAAGGTTGGACGACGCGGCTTGATCGCCCCGGCTTGACCGCACAGGCGGCAGGCCTGAAGTGTCCTTCCGCTGGGGAGGCGACATGCCCGAGATCAAGCCGTTCGAGGTCTGTTGGAGCGAGGCCGCGGTCGAGGCGGTGCTGAACCGGGTGCGGGCCTATCCGTGGCCGCCGGTCCCGCAGGTCGCGCCAGAGGGACCGGGCGGCTGGGCCTACGGCTGCGACGGCGCCTGGCTGAAGGGGCTCTGCGAGCATTGGACGGGCGCCTACGACTGGCGCGCCGCCGTGGCCGACCTCAACCGCTTCCCGCAGTTCACCGCCCGGGTGGAGGACTTCGACCTGCACTTCCTGCACGTGGTGGGCGAGGCGGGCGGCACGCGCCCCCTGCTGGTCACCCACGGCTGGCCGGGCTCGCACTTCGAGTTCTGGGGGGTGATCGAGAAGCTGGCCTTCCCGAGCCGGTTCGGCGGCCAGGCGGGCGACGCCTTCGACCTCGTCGTCCCGTCCCTGCCCGGCTTCGGCTTTTCCTCCAAGCCGGCGCGGCCGGTGGGCCAACGCACCACTGCGCGGCTGTTCAACACCCTGATGACTAGAGTGCTGGGCTACCGGAGCTACCTCGCCCAGGGCGGCGACTGGGGCGCCATGGTCACCTCCTGGCTCGGCCGCGACCATGGGTCGAGCGCGCGGGCCATCCACCTCAACATGCTGGGCTTCCGGCCGCACGGCGGGCCGGCGGGCGAGGCGGAGCTCGCCTGGGCCCAGCGGCAGGCCGGCGCCATGGACGTCATGGGCGCCTACTTCCGCCTGCAGGTCTCCAAGCCGCAGTCGCTGGCCTGGCTGGGCGCCGGCAACCCGGTGGGCCAGGCCGCCTGGATCGCCGAGCGGTTCCACGACTGGTCCGACCTGTCGGCAAAGACCTTCGACGAGGCCTATGGCCAGGACCGGCTGCTGACCAACATCATGCTCTATGTGATGACCGACAGCTTCGCCACCGGCGCCTGGTACTATCGCGGCCTGGTGGAGGAAGGCGGCTTCGCCTTCCAGCCGGGCGAGCGCTGCGAGACGCCGACCGCCTTCGCCAACTTCCCGGGCGAGCCGCTCTACCAGGCGCCGCCCCGGTCCTTCGCCGAGCGCGCCTACAACATCGTGCGATGGACCGAAATGCCCCGCGGCGGCCACTTCGCGGCCATGGAGGAGCCGGACCTGTTCGTGGACGAGGTCCGCGCCTGGGCGCGCGCCATCTAGTGTGAGAGAGAATCCCATGCCCGCCGCCGTCCCGCCAGTTCGCCCCATCACGCTCGCCGAGATCGAGGCCGCGCGCGGCCGGATCGCGGGGACCTGCGTGCGCACGCCGCTGGTCCGCCTGGAGCTCGGCGCGGATTTCCCGGACATCCGGCTGAAGCTCGAGACCCTGCAGCCGATCAACGCCTACAAGCTGCGCGGCGCGGCCAATGCGGTGGCCCTGCTGAGCGAGGCGGAGCGGGCGAAGGGCGTCTGGACGATCAGCGCCGGCAACGCCGGCCAGGGCGTCGCCTACGCCGCGCGCAAGGCCGGTGTCCCCTGCACCGTCGTCGCCATCGAGACGGCGCCGGCCTCGAAGCTCGACCGCATGCGGGCCCTGGGCGCGAAGCTGGTGCTGGTGTCCTACGAAGGCGCCTGGAACGCCCTGGACGACCGGGCCTACCCGGGAGTCGAGGGGACCTTCATCCACCCCTTCGACGACGACGCCTTCATCGCCGGCCACGCCACCATGGGGCTGGAGATCATGGAGGACGCGCCGGACACGGCCGCGGTGATCTGCGGAGTGGGCGGCGGCGGCCTGATCACCGGCGTCGGCAGCGCGGTCAAGGCCATCAACCCGGCCATCAAGCTGTGGGCCGCCGAGCCTGAGACCGCAGCCCCGCTGTCGCGCTCGCTGGCCGCCGGCTCGCCGCAGAAGTTCCCCGAGTGGCAGGCTTCCTTCGTCGACGGCGCGGGCGGCCAGAGCGTCTTCCCGCGCATGTACCAGCGCATGACGCCCCTGGTGGACGGGGCCATCGTGGTGACCCTGGACGAGACCCGCCGGGCCATGCGGCTGATGGCCGAAAAGGCGCGCGTCGTCGCCGAGGGGGCGGGCTGCCTGCCGCTGGCCGCGGCGCTGACCGGCAAGGCCGGAAGCGGTCCCATCATCTGCGTGGTCTCCGGCGGCAACGTCGACCTGACCACCTTCTGCGACATCATGGCCGCGACGGCGAGCTGACCGGCCCGATGCTCCGCTACGACTTCATGTCCGACAACACCGCCCCGGCCGCGCCGGAGGCGATGCAGGCGGTGTTGGACGCCAACCGGGGCTTCGTCCCCAGCTACGGCGACGACCCGGTCACGGCGCGGGCCGGCGACCTGGTCCGCGGCTGGCTGGACGTCGACGCCGACGTGCGGTTCGTGGCCTCCGGCACGGCGGCCAACGCCCTCTGCCTGGCTGCGCTCTGCCGACCCTTCGAGTCGGTGCTGGCCCACGCCCACGCGCACCTGACCGTCGACGAGACCGGCGCGCCGGGCTTCTTCGGCCACGGCTTGGGGATCGTCGCCCTGCCCGGCGCCTCGGGCCGCCTTGACGGCCAAGCGCTTGCCGAGGCGCTGGCGCGGCCGCAGAACGGGCATGTGCAGTCGCCGGCGGCGCTGTCGCTCACCAACGCCACGGAATATGGCGCGGTCTACAGCGCCGAGGCGATCGGAGCGCTGATCGCGCCGGCCAAGGCCCAGGGCCTGGGCGTCCACCTGGACGGCGCGCGCCTGGCCAACGCGGCGGCGGCCGGCTTCGACGTCAAGGCGATCCGCGCCCTGGGGATCGACCTCCTGGTGATGGGGGGGACCAAGGCCGGCATGCCGCCCAGCGAGGCGATCGTGATCCTCGATCCGGCCTTGCGTCCCCGCTTCGACGCCCGCCTCAAGCAGTCCGGCCAACTGCCGTCGAAGAGCCGGTTCTACGCCGCGCCCTTCGTGGGCATGCTTCAGGACGGCGCGCTCCTGCGCCACGCCGCCCACGCCAACGCCATGGCCGCGCGCCTGGCGGAGCGGACGCCCTTCCCGCTGAACCACGCGGTGGAGACCAACGGGGTCTTCGTGGACATGGACGAGCCCGCTCGACTGCGCCTGCAGGCCGCAGGCTGGGCTTCCAGCCGCTTCCTCGACGGCTCGGTGCGGTTCATGTGCTCCTGGGCGACCACCGCCGAGGCCGTCGACGGCCTCGCCCAGGCCCTGTCGGAGGTGCGCTGAGCCGCCCGTGCGGCCTTTGTCGGCGCCGGATGCGGCCGCCCGCGACTACAACCCCACACTGTGTGTGACGTCAAAACCGCAGTCGGTCGTGGAACTGTGTCAATACGGTGTAAGAAATGTGTCCCCCGGCCACTTTTCGTTGCTGGCGTGCCGGACGCGTGACAGCCTCCCGCTGCACCGTTTTCGTGCGCGGGCCGGGCGATTGACGCAGATTTCTTGCCGAGAAACCCGGTTTCGCATGAAGGACGGTTCTCCTGCGTCGGAGTCCCCTCCGCGCGAATAGGCCGGGGGGCCCACGAAATGAAAGCCGACAGAAAAGCCATGCTTCGGACCACGCTGCTCGCCTCGGTGGCCACGGCCGCCTGCCTGACCGTCCCCGCCGTCGCGCTGGCGCAGACCGCGCCCGCGAAGGCCACCACGGCCGCCTCGGGCGTCGAGGTGGGCGAGATCGTCGTCACCGGTTCGCGCATCCCGCGCGCCGACCTGACCTCCGTACAGCCGATCCAGGTGATCAGCAGCGAGAACATGGACCGCCGCGGCTTCGTGAACATCGCCGACGCCCTGAACGAGCTGCCCACGGCCGGCGTGCCGATCAGCCCCTTGGGCGACCAGGGCGGATTCGGCACCGGCCGCAACTTCGTCAACATCTTCAACCTGGGCTCGCAGCGCACCCTGGTGCTGGTCAACGGCCGCCGCTTCGTGGGCGGCAACCCGGCCTCGGTGTTCACCGGCGCCTCCGCCGGCGTGCAGGTCGACCTGAACTCCATCCCCACCGGCCTGATCGACCGCATCGAGACGATCCAGGCGGGCGGCGGCGCGGTCTACGGCTCCGACGCCATCGCCGGGGTCATCAACATCATCACCAAGACCGAGTTCGAGGGCGTCGAGGCCGACGGCCAGTACGGCATCTCCGACCGCAGCGACGCGCAGGACTGGCGCGTGCGCCTCACCGCCGGCCACAAGTTCCTCGACGACCGCCTGAGCGTCGCCGGCAGCTACGAGTACAACCAGACCGACGCGCTCGCCTTCACCGACCGGCCGGTCACCGCCCGGCAGATCGCCTTCGCCAACAACCCGGCGAACGTCAACGGCTCGGACAACATCCCCGGTCAGATCCTCATCTTCAACCGCCGCATCTCGGAGCTGACCCAGGGCGGTCTGCCGTTCCGCAACAACGGCGCGACGCTATCCAACAACCTGACGATCCCGGACCCGAACAACCCCGGCCAGCGGGTGTTCGCCCAGTTCGCGCCCAACGGCTCGCTGATCCCCTTCAACCAGGGCGTCTTCTTCCAGCCGACCATCGAATCCGGCGGCGACGGCCTGAACCTGGCGCAGCTGACCTCGCTGCAGTCCCCGGTGAAGCGGCATGTGGTCAACGGCTTCGCCAAGTACGACCTGACGCCGAACATCAAGATCTCCACCGAACTGCTGTACGCCCATGCGGATTCGACCGAGCCGTTCAACCAGCCGATTTTCAACGCCTCGCTGTTCGGCGGCACGTCGGGCGCCCTGCGGTTCTCCACCGCCAACCCGTTCCTGTCGGCCGTCACCCGGGCGCAGATCCTGAGCCAGCCGGTGCCACTGCCGGCGGACCCCGCCTCGCCCGGCGACCAGTTCTTCTTCATCGACCGCGCGTCCACCGACATCGGCAACAACTCGACGGTCTCGAAGGACGACACCTACCGCGGGGTGATCGCCATCGACGGCAATGGCGAGTTCGCCGGCCATAAGTACAACTGGGACGCCTCGGCCAATTACGGCGAGAACCGCGGCAGCTTCGCCTCGCCCAACATCGACCAGTCGAAGTTCGCGCTGGCTATCGACGCGATCCGCGACCCCACGGGCGCCATCGTCTGCCGCGATCCGGTCGCCCGCGCGGCGGGTTGCCAGCCGCTGGACCTCTTCGGCCTGGGCGCGCCCAGCGCCGCGGCGCTGAACTACGTCAACGTGGTCCTGGCCACCAACTTCTTCAACAAGCAGACCGACTACCAGGCGAACTTCGGCGGCGAGCTCTTCCAGCTGCCGGCCGGCCCCTGGAGCGCCGAGGTTGGCCTGGAGTACCGCAAGGAGGAAGCCAGCTTCCAGCCGAACGACGCCGAGCGGATCGGCATCGGGCGGACTGCGCCAATTACCCCGATCACCGGCAGCTACCACACCAACGAGTGGTACGCCGAAACCACGGTGCCGATCTTCGGCAAGGACTTCAACTTCCCGCTGATGCGCCGCCTGGAATTCGACGGCGCCTATCGTGGCGTCGACAACTCTAAGGCCGGCCACGACAAGGCCTGGCAGTACGGTGTGCAATGGTACCCGATCAACGACCTGTTGATCCGGGCCCAGAAGAGCCACTCCTTCCGCGCCCCGGCGATCACCGAGACCTCGCTGCCCCTGGCCACCATCTTCACCCTGGCCACCGACCCCTGCGACAAGAACAACATCAACATCGGTCCCAATCCGAAGGCCCGCGCCGCCAACTGCGCCGCCGACTTCGCGGCCCTGGGCCTGCCGGCCAACTTCCAGCTGACCTCGCGGGTGCAGGCCGCCACCGTGCAGGGCACCACCGCCGGAAACCCCAACCTGAAGAACGAAGAGGGCGAGCAGTGGACCGCCGGCTTCGTCTATCAGCCGCACTGGGTGCCCACCCTGGAGTTCCACGCCGACTGGGTGCACATCGACCTGACCAACGCCATCGCCAACTTCGGCCTGAGCTCGATCCTGCAGGTCTGCTACGACTCGCCGAACCGCTCGCAGGACGCCTGCAGCCGCTTCCAGCGCGGCCTGGCGTCGAGCGCGCTGCCCGGCCAGATCCTCGGCTCGGGCGACGTGGGCGCTGCGGGCGGCGGGGTGTCCCCCGGGCCGACCACCGGCTTCATCAACGCCGGCTTCATCCACTTCGAGGGCCTGACCGCCGGCGCCAGCTACCGGCTCGACTTCGCCGACTTCGGGGCCAACTGGTTCGACGGCAACCCCGGCGTCGTGAACATGAAGTTCGACCTCTTGCACAACAAGCGGCTGAACAGCTCGGTCACCGGCCTCGGCTTCGACCTGGTCCGCCAGGCCGGGACGATCGGCACGCCGAAGTACCAGTACAACGCCCAGTTCGAATATGTCCGCGCCCCGTTCACGGCCACCTGGACGGTGAACTACATCTCGCGGTCGAGCTTCAACAACGACTTCACCAACGAGACCCGCGCCCCGCTGACCGTCGCGCCCTACTACCTGCACGACCTGGCCTTCACCATGGACCTGACCCCGTGGTCGGAGATGGCGCACATCGGCCTGAAGGGCGCCGAGGCCCGGTTCAGCATCAAGAACGTGTTCGACAGCGAGCCGCCGTTCGGCACCACCGGAATCGGTGTCTACGACGTGATCGGCCGCTTCTACCAGGTCGGCCTGAAGGCCCGCTTCTAGGACTAAAAAGGACGGCCGCCGGTTACGAACCGGCGGCCGCTCGGAGAGAGAGGCCGCCGCCCGCAAGGACGGCGGCCGCTTTCGTCTTGGGCGGCTACGTCACTGACGCGCAGGCTTTTCTAACCGCCCAAGAACACTGAAAAAACCTGGGTCCCCGCTTTCGCGGGGATGAGCGGTGTGTGGTGAGCCCTCTTACGCCTCGGCCATCTGGCGCGCGCCGGCCATGCGGTCGAGGCGGGCGTGGATGATCTCCTCGGCCTCGCGGACGATCCTGTGGATCAGCTCGGCGCAGGTGGGGATGTCGTGGATCAGGCCCTGGATCTGCCCGGCCGACCAGATGCCGGCGTCGTTGTCGCCGACCTCGTAAACGCTGCGGCCGCGCGTGCCGGCCACCAGCTCGCGGACGTCCTCGAACTTGGCGCCCTCACGCTCCAGGGCGACCACCTGCTGGCTGATGGCGTTCTTCGCCACGCGGGAGGTGTTGTGCATGGTGCGGAAGATCAGGTCGGTGGCGCGCTCGTCGTTCTCGACGATCTGACGCTTGATGTTCTCGTGGATCGGGCTCTCCACGGTGCACATGAACCGCGTGCCCATGTTGATGCCCTCCGCGCCGAGCGCCAGCGCCGCCACCAGGCCGCGGGCGTCGCCGAAGCCGCCGGAGGCGATCATCGGGATCTTGATCTTGTCGGCCGCCGCCGGGATCAGGATCAGGCCCGGCACGTCGTCCTCGCCCGGGTGGCCGGCGCACTCGAAGCCGTCGATGGAGATGGCGTCGACGCCCATCCGCTCGGCCGAGAGGCCGTGGCGCACCGAGGTGCACTTATGGATCACCTTGATCCCGTGCTTCTTGAACTCCTCGACGTGCTCGATGGGCTTGTTGCCGGCCGTCTCGACGATCTTGATACCCGCCTCGATGATCGCCTGGCGGTATTCGGCGTAGGGCGGCGGCTTGATCGCCGGCAGTATCGTCAGGTTCACGCCGAACGGCTTGTCGGTGAGCGAGCGGCAGCGCGCGATCTCCTCGGTCAGCTTCTCCGGCGTCGGCTGGGTGAGGGCGGTGATGAAGCCCAGGCCCCCGCCGTTGGCCACCGCGGCCACCAGCTCGGCCCGACCGACCCACTGCATGCCGCCTTGCACCACGGGATGCTCGACGCCGAACAGCTCGGTGAAACGGGTCCTGAGCGCCATGGGGATGTCTCCAAACGATTGTTTGGATGACACTGAAGCCGCAGACGCCCCGTCAGGCAAGAGCGCGATGGCGCGGCCTCTTCAGCGGGCCTTGGGCTGGAAGAGCTCCACCAGATTGCCGGACGGGTCCTGCAAGAGGGCTTGGTCGCCGCCGACGCCGACGATCAGGTCACCGCGGAACTGGCGGCCCGCCGCCTTCAGCCGGGCCACCATGGCCGACAGGTCCCCGACCACCAGCTGGATTCGGTTCCAGCCGCCCGGGCTCGGCGCGACGCCCTCCACGCTCTGGCCCCCGCCGCCCGGCCCGGGCGAACTCAGGTAGAGCGAGACCCCGTCGCGGGAGAGCGCCGCGAAGCTCGGCGCCGGATGCATGTCGAGCTGGAAGCCGAGGTCGTCACGATAGAAGGCGATCGCCTGGTCCACGTCGTCGACGATGTAGCGAAACGCGATGCCGGCCATGCAACGCCTCCTTGGGCTGCGCCCCTACTGCAGGCCCGAGCGGCCGATGGCGTAGAAGCGTTCGGCGCGCTGCTTGCGCAGCTCGTCGGGCGTCAGGCCCTCCAGAGCCTTCAGTTCCTCCTCCACCGCGTCGCCGACCGCCTTGAGCGCGGCGTCGGGGTCGGAGTGGGCGCCGCCGGGCGGCTCGGGGATGATGCGGTCGACGATCTTCATGCCCAGAAGGTCCTGGGCGGTGATCTTCATGGCCTTGGCGGCCTCGGCCGGGGTGCGCGCCCCGCGCCAGAGGATCGAATTGGCGCCCTCGGGCGAGATCACCGCATAGATCGAGTGCTCCAGGATCAGCACCCGGTTGGTGGCCGCAATGCCCAGCGCCCCGCCGGACATCCCCTCGCCGGTAATGATCGAGATGTTGGGCACCCCCAGCATCAGGCACTTCTCGGTGGATTGGGCGATGGCCTCGGCCACGCCGCGTTCCTCGCCGGCGATTCCTGGGTAGGCGCCGGCCGTGTCGGCGAAGCTGATGACCGGCAGGTTGAAGCGTTCGGCGAGCTCCATCAGCCGGATCGCCTTGCGGTAGCCCTCCGGCCGGGCGAGGCCGAAATTGTGTTTCACGCGGGTGATGGTGTCGCGGCCCTTCTCCTGCCCGATCACCACCGCCGGGCGTCCGCGGAAGCGGCCGAGGCCGCCCATGATCGCCTGGTCGTCGGCGAACTTGCGGTCGCCGCGCAGTTCCTGGAAATCGTCGATCAGGCCCGCGGCGTAGTCCACGAAGTGCGGCCGGTCGGGATGGCGCGCAACCTGCGTCTTCTGCCAGGCGTCGAGCTGGGCGTAGGTCTCCCGGCGCATCTCCTGGATGCGGGCGCGCAGGGCCTCGATCTCGGCGTCGAAGGCCCCGGGGTTGGCGGTCTCCGACAGCTTGGACAGCTCTTCGATCTTGGCTTCGAGGTCGGCGATGGGCCGCTCGAACTCAAGGTAATGCACGGCCATCCGGGGGTTCTCGATCCTTCTCGAAACGGGGCGGAAACTAGGCGGGATGGTGCAGCCTCACAAGAGCGCCGGGCGGCGGGCCGGGGTTCCGGCCGCTGGTTACCGATGCAACCTCCTCAGCCTCCGGGGGGTTGTTGGGGCCGACGATGCGCGAAAAACGGCGACGACACCGCCCGCGCGTCGAGGAGAAACTGGAGACAGCCCATGAACGCCCCCCTTCGAATCGGCATGGCCTCGGTGCTGGCGCTGGCCACCGCCGCGCCGGTGATGGCCCAGCAGCCGCAATACCAGCCCCAGCAGTACCAGCGCGACGACAGCCAGTACTCGCAGCCGGCCCCGCAATACCGGCAGACCGAGCCCTCGCAATCGGCGCAGGACCAGTACCAGCGCGACCGTTCGGACTACGAGGCCCGCCGCGACGCCTACGAGGCGCGTAAGGACGCCTATGACACGCGCCGCGACAATTACGAGGTGAGCCGCGCCGACTACCAGGCCGCGCGCGCGGCCTACGAGCGCCGCCGCGCCATGTGGGAGCGCGCGCGGGCCCGCTATGACGCCCGCCATGGCTACGGCGCGTACATCCGCATCTATGGCCCCGAACCGGTCTGGGACACCGCGCGCTGGGGCCCCTATGACGCTCCGTCCGCCGGCTACTACGGCCGCTCGACGGCCTATGTCGACACCACCGCCTGCCGCCGCGATAGCAGCTCCACGGTGGGCGGCGGCATCATCGGCGCGCTGGCCGGCGCGGCCCTCGGCTCGAACATCGCCGCCCATGGCCACCGTGGCGACGGCGCGGTGCTGGGCGGCATCGTCGGCGCCGGCATCGGCGCCGCGGTCGGCAACGCCCACGCCAAGTACCTCTGCGACACCCGCGGGCCGTACTACAGCTACAACGACACCATCCCCTATCGGGAAGACCGCGGTTTCCGCAGCGGCCGTTACGACTACGCCTATTACGAGCGGATGCGCTGCCGCCTGGCGGTGGCGCCCATCGACCGCGACGAGCGCGACTACCGGTACGTCCGGGTCTGCCCGGACGCCGACGGACGCTACCGGATCACCGGCTAACCTCCAGTCCGGTCCGGCCGGATGATCTGACAGAAGGCCGTTCCCGCAAGGGAGCGGCTCTCCGGCTGCCCGGGGCTCAGCGCTTGCGGCCGAGGGGATGCTTGGTGGCCACCACCTCGGCCAGCCGGTCGCCGGCCACATGGGTGTAGATCTGGGTGGTGCCGATGTCGGCGTGGCCCAAAAGGGTCTGCACCACCCGCAGGTCCGCGCCACCCTCCAGCAGGTGCGTGGCGAAGGCGTGGCGCAGCACATGCGGACTGACGCGGGCGGGGTCGATGCCGGCGTCGGCCGCCGCCTGGTCCAACAGCTGGGCGAACCGTCGGGGCGTCAGCCGGCCCTCCTTGCCGCGCGAGGGGAACAGCCACGGATTGGCCTTCTGTCCTTTCGGGAGGAAGCCCGGCCGCACCGCCAGATAGGCCTTCACCGCCGCGCGGGCCGCCTCGTTGAGCGGCGCGAGGCGCTCCTTGCCGCCCTTGCCCCGGACGATCAGATAGGCCGGGTCGCGGGCCAACGCCGCCAGGGTGAGGCCGGTCAGCTCGGAGATCCGCAGGCCGGAGGCGTAGGCCAGCTCCACCATGCAGGCGAGCCGCAAGCCCTGCGCGCCATCCTTCGCGCCGGCCGCGGCGATCAGCCGGTCGACCTCCGCGCGGCTCAGCACCTTTGGCAAGCTGCGGCCCCTGCGCGGGGCCTCCACCCGCCGCGAGGGATCGTCGGTCCGCCAGCCCTCGCCGAGCGCGAAGCGGTAGAACTGGCGCACGGCCGCGCGTCGCCGCGCCGCCGTGGCCGGCGAAAGCCCGCGCGCGCCCACGGCTGCGAAATAGGCCTCCACGTCCTCCGCCGACGCATCGGCGAGGTCCCGCCCCCGGCCTGCCAGGAAGGCGGTGGCGTCGGCCAGGTCGCGGGCATAGGCGGTGAGCGTGTTCTTCGCCGCCGCCCGCTCGACGGACATCATCTCGAGGAAGGCCTCGGCCCAGGCGCCGCCCTGACCGACCCGCCGCTCGCTCATTTCAGCGCCAGCAGGCCTTCGAGGGCGAAGTTGCGGGCGTCGGCCTCCAGGCCCACCGCATGCAGCGCCGCGACGATGCGCACCCGGTCGGCCAGGGACGGACCGGCGGCGCCGGCCTCGGCGCAGGTCCAGAGCGACAGCAGCGCGGCCTCCCCCATCAGCTTCTCGCCCGCCGCGGCGTCGAGGGCGAGGTCGCGGCCCAGCGGCGCGCGGCCCTCCGGCATGGAAACCGCGGCCAGCTGCGCGCGGGTCTCCGGGTTGAGCGGGCCGGCCAGCGCCAGGCCGAGCGCCAGGGCCGCCGCGGCCCGGGCGCGGGCCTTCGGCTCGGCGGAGCCAGCGGTCTCCTGCAGGGCCTGCAACACCGCGTCGCGCACCGGCTCCCCCTTCATCAGGGGATCGACCAGGATGGCCGCGTCGGGGGACGCCGCCCCCGCGTCGAAGGTCAGGTCGGCCGGGTCGCCGGCCGCCAGCGCCGCGGCCACCGCGGGCGACGCCTTCGCCTGGCCGAGGTCCAGGCCCAGGCTGCGGGAGAGCGCATAGTCGAGGCCGTTGCGCAGCGAGGCCGCGCCGGGGCTGCCGGCGCCGGCGAGCTTGGCGGCCATCAGCCGGCCGAAGACCGGGTCGCGGGCCTGGCTCTGGGCCAGCTCCAGGGTGAGTTGCGCCTCCGCCTTCTGGCCGGCGATGGCCTGGCAGTAGGCGCGCAGCCGAAGCCAGTAGATCTCGTCCCGCCCGGCGCTCAGGCCTTCGGCGACCGCGCAGGCCCGGGCGTCGTCGCCCGCCAGAAGCGCGGTCTCCGCGGCGGCCTGCGCCAGCTCCGGCGCGCGGTCGACGCCAGGGGCGCGGGCGAGGATGGCGGCGGCGGCCTTGGCGTCCCCCTGCGCCAGCAGGGCGGTGGCTCTCGCGCCGGCCAGAGCCGGATCGGACCCGGCGCCCTGCGGTCCCGGCGCGCCGGTGGCCAGCACCCGGCGGGCCAGCGCCGCGCCGGCCGGCGACAGGGTCTTGGTGGCGAGCAGGGCCAGCACGGTGCGCGCGGTCCTCACCGAGGAGCTCCGCCAGAGCGTGGCCGGAAGGCCGGTGTCGCGGCCCGGCGTGGTGAAGGCGTCCGGCGCGGCCAGCGGGGAGACCTCCACCGGCTGCGCCCGCGCCGGCCCGACCGCCTCCAGGCTCGCCGATCCGGCGAGGACGAGGGCGAGGAGCAGGCGGCAGGGACGCGACATGGGGCGATCATAGCGGGGCTGGGAAGTTGGCGCGAGGGCGCGGCCTCGTGTAGACCCCCCTTCGCTATCTGGGGCCGTTCATGGACCGCTATGCACCGTTGCGCCGCCGCACCATCGCCCTCGTGGGCCTGATGGGCGTCGGCAAGTCGAGCGTCGGCCGGCGGCTCGCGAACGCCTTGAACATGCCGTTCCGCGACGCGGACGCCGAGGTCGAGGCCGCCGCCGGCCGCTCGGTCTCCGACATCTTCACCGACCTGGGCGAACAGGCGTTCCGCGACGGCGAGCGCCGGGTGATCGCCCGCCTGCTGGACCAGGAGCCGCACGTGCTGGCCACCGGCGGGGGCGCCTTCATGAACGAACAGACCCGGGCGCTGGTCCGTTCGCGGGCGATCTCCGTCTGGCTGAAGACCGACCTGGACGTGCTGGCGCGCCGGGTGTCGCGCAAGGACAGCCGCCCATTGCTGGCCGGCAAGGACCCCCTGGAGGTGCTGCAGGCGCAGGCGGAGCTCCGCTACCCGGCCTACGGCGAGGCGGACGTCATCGTGGAGACCGGCGATGCGGCCCACCACGTCACGGTGGACCAGGTGATCCGCGCGCTCTGCGCCCACCTCGAGGCGCGCGCGCCATGACGGAGACGGAGGTCGTGGTGGGCCTGGGCGCTCGGGCCTATCCCGTGCGGATCGGGCCGGGCCTGATCGACCGGGCCGGCGAGGCCATCGCGCCGCTCCTGAAGCGCCGCCGCCTCGCAGTGGTCAGCGACGACACGGTGTGGACCCTGCATGGCGACAGGCTGACGGCCTCCCTGGAGCGGGCGGGCGTCACGGCCCTGCCGGTGCTGGTGGCGCCCGGCGAGCAGGCCAAGAGCTTCGCAGGGCTGGCCGAGGTCACCGACCGGCTGCTGGCGCTGGAGCTCGACCGCGGCGACCTGGCGGCGGCGTTCGGCGGCGGCGTCGTGGGCGACCTCGCGGGCTTCGCCGCGGCGATCTACAAGCGCGGCATCGACTTCGTGCAGATCCCCACGACCCTGCTGGCGCAGGTGGACTCGTCGGTTGGGGGCAAGACCGCCATCGACACGCCCAGGGGCAAGAACCTGGTGGGCGCCTTCCACCAGCCCAGGCTGGTGCTGGCCGACCTCGACGTGCTGGCGAGCCTGCCCGAACGCGAGATGCGCGCCGGCTACGCCGAGGTCCTCAAGTACGGCCTCTTGGGCGATTTCGGCTTCTTCGAATGGCTGGAGGTGAACGGCCGGGCGGTGGTGGCGGGCGAGCCGGCGGCGCTGGGCGAGGCCGTTGCGCGTTCTGTCGCCATGAAGGCCGAGATCGTGGCGCGGGACGAGACCGAACAGGGCGGGCGGGCCCTCTTGAACCTCGGCCACACCTTCGGCCACGCGCTGGAGGCCGAGACCGGCTATGGCGCGGCCCTGCTGCACGGCGAGGCGGTGGCGGCCGGCATGGCGCTCGCCTTCCGGTTCTCCGCCGCCCAGGGCCTCTGCCCAACCCAGGACGCGCAGCGCGCGGGCGCGGCCATCGCCGCCGCCGGCCTGCCGACTACCCTGGCCGAGGTCGCCGGACACCCCTTCGACGCCCACCGGCTGGTGCGCCACATGGCGCAGGACAAGAAGGCCGAAGATGGCCGGCTCACCTTCATCCTGGCCCGCGGCCTGGGTTCGGCGTTCGTCGCGAAGGACGTGGACGCCGCCGCCGTCGCGGCCTTCCTCAAGCTGGAAGGAGCCGCCTGATGGCCGCCATCCTGGCGCTCGCGCCGATCGTGTTCGGCCTCCTGGCGCTGTCGGCGCTGTTCTCCGCGGCCGAGACCGCGCTCACCGGCGCTAGCCGCGCGCGCATGCACCAGCTGGAGCGCGACGGCGACGCCGCGGCCACCCGGGTCAACCGCCTGCTCACCGACCGCGAGATGATGATCGGCGCGGTCCTCCTGGGCAACAACATGATCAACATCCTGGCGACGTCGCTGGCCAGCCAGGTGCTCACCAAGGCCATCCCCGGCCCCTGGGGCGTGGCCGCCGCCACCGCGGTGATGACGGTGCTGGTGCTGGTGTTCGCCGAGGTGCTGCCCAAGACCCTGGCGATCTTGCGCTCCGACGACGTGGCGCGGTTCCTGTCGGCCCCGACCCTGCTGGTGGTGAAGGTGTTCGGGCCGATCATCTTCGCGATCCAGTTCGTGGTCCGGAAGACTCTGGGCCTGTTCGGCGTGCGGCTGGGCATGGAGATGGACGTGCTGGCCGCCCACGAGGAAATCCGCGGCGCCGTCGAGTACCACCATTCCGAGGGCTTGGTGGAGACCCGCGACCGCTGGATGCTGGGCGGGGTGCTGGACCTGGCGGAGATGGACGTCAGCGAGGTGATGGTCCACCGCAAGGCGATCGCCACCATCAATGCGGACCTCAACCCGCGCGAAATCCTCGCCGAGGCCCTGGCCAGCGGCCACAGCCGCCTGCCGCTCTACCGCCAGGAGCCGGAAAACATCGTGGGCGTGCTGCACAACAAGGACCTGCTGCAGGCCATCGCCGACGCGGACGGGAAGATCGAGGCCGTCGACATGGCGTCCATCATCCGCGAGCCCTGGTTCGTGCCGGAGACCACCAGCCTGAAGGACCAGCTGGCCGCCTTCCTAAAGCGCCGGGCCCACTTCGCCCTGGTGGTGGACGAGTACGGCGCCCTGCAGGGCCTGCTGACCCTGGAGGACATCCTCGAGGAGATCGTCGGCGAGATCGAGGACGAGCACGACGTGGCCATGGCCGGCCTCACCGCCGCGGCGGACGGCTCGGTGAGCGTGGACGGCTCGGTGACCATCCGCGACCTGAACCGGGCCATGAACTGGGACCTGCCGGACGACGAGGCGGTCACCGTCGCGGGGCTGCTGATCCACGAGGCGCGGCGGATTCCAGAGGCGGGCCAGACCTTCAGCTTCCACCACCACCGCTTCACGGTGCTGGAGCGCAAGGTGAACCGCATCACCAGGCTGCAGATCTGGCCGGCGGCCGAGCCTGTGGAAAACTGATGGCGCCGGGCGCCCCCAGCCGGCCGCTTCCGTCGTATAGGCGACCTAGCGGAAGATGAGACTTGATTGTGCCGGCGAACCTCTGCTCGTCTGCGCAAGGGCCACGAGTGCTTCGGGCCGGGGAGTTTTTTCTAGATGACCGACAGCGCCAAATTCGCCGGCCTGCGCGTGCTCGTGGTGGAAGACGAGATGATGGTCTCCATGCTGATCGAGGACATGCTCACCGACCTGGGCTGCGCTATCGTCGGTCCGGCGTCGCGGCTCGACGAGGCCATGGAACTGGCCAGGGCGACGGAGCTCGACTGTGCGGTGCTCGACGTAAACCTCGGCGGCCAGCCGATCTTCCCCGTGGCCGATCTGCTGCGGGAGCGCGGCCGGCCCTTCGCCTTCGCCACCGGCTATGGCGATGCGGGCCTGCGCGATCAGGACCGCGGCGCGCCGGTCCTGCAGAAGCCTTTCCGCGAGGGCGACCTCGCCCGCGTGCTGGGCGAGCTGCTCGCCAAGGTGGGTTAGAGATAGCTGAGGCTCGCGGCGGCCCAGCCGTTCAAGAGCAGGGCGAAGGCGCCGGCCAGGGTCGCGAGCGGCAGTATCAGTTTCACGTCCCGTCTCCTCGATGGCGTCGATGGGTCCGCCTGCAAGACGCCTGAGGCAGGTACGATCCGACACCGGCTCCTCCTCCGCCTGCGGGGAGGTGGATCGGCGCGGCACGCGACGAGACGAAGGGGGCGCGAGGGGGTCTCGCTCCCAAGGCTCAGAGACTGGTCGCTCACGCGCCCCCTCCGTCACCTGCGGTGACACTTCCCCCGCTCTGCGGGGGAGGAGCTGGCGCTTACGGCAGCGCCGCCAGGAGCTTGTCCGGGGTGATCGGATAGTCGCGGACCCGCGCGCCGCAGGCGTTGTAGATGGCGTTGGCCACCGCCGCGCCGGCCCCGGAGATGCCCAGCTCGCCGACCCCCTTGATGCCCATGGGGTTGGCCTTGTCGTCCACCTCGTCGAGCATGATCGCGTCCACCTCGCCGATGTCGGCCTGCACCGGCACCAGGTAGCTCGCCAGGTCCTGGTTGATCAGCGAGCCGTAGCGTGGGTCCACGGCGTTGCCCTCGGTGAGCGCCGAGCCGACGCCCCAGATCATGCCGCCCGTGAGCTGGCTGCGCGCGGTCTTCCAGTTGAGGATCCGGCCGGCGGCGAAGACGCCCAGCATACGGCGGGTGCGCACCTCGCCGGTGACGGTGTCGACGGCCACCTCGACGAAATGGGCGCCGTAGGTGTGCGAGCTCCACTGGGCCGCGTCGGCGGCGGGGCGGACCTCGCCGTCGGCGGTGAGGCCGTCGGGCCGGTTGCGGCGGATCAGCGCCGACAGGCGCTCCGAGCGGTTGGCGATGGCGATCACCCCGTCCTGGAAGGTGATGTCCTTCACCGGGCCGCCATAGAGCGGCGAGGCCGCGTCGGCGACGGCGATCTCGGCGATGGCCTTGCGAAGATTCATGCCGGCGTCGAGCGCCGCCGAACCCGCCGTGGCTGCCCCGAACTGGCCGCCGGAGCCGGGCGCCGGCGGCAGCTCGCTATCGCCGATCTCCACGCGGACGTCGCCCAGGGGCACGCCGAGCGTCTCCGCGGCGATCTGGGCCAGCACCGTATAGGTGCCGGTGCCGATGTCGGTCATCCCCTGCTTCACCGTGATCACACCATCGGCATCGACGGTGAAGCTGGCCTTGGCCGGCAGCAGGAAGTTGCCGCGGATGGCGGCGGCCATGCCCAGGCCAACGTGCCAGCGGCCCTCTCGCACCTGGCCCGGCTTCGGGTTGCGACGGTCCCAGCCGAAGGCTTGCGCGCCCTCGCGCATGCAGCGGACCAGCTGGCGGATGGAGAACGGCTTGCCGGTCTCGGGGTCGGCCTCCGGCTCGTTGAGGATGCGCAGCTCGACCGGGTCCATGCCGAGCTTCTCGGCGAGCTCGTCCATGGCCACTTCCAGGCTGAGCGTGCCCGACGCCTCGCCCGGCGCGCGCATGGCGCTGGCCACCGGCAGGTCCAGGCGCACCAGCCGGTGGCCGGTCAGCCGGTTCGGCGCGGCGTAGAGGTTGCGGGCGAAGTTGGAGGCGTGCTCGGTGAAGTTCCCGCGCCGGTCGCAGTGGGTGATGGTCATCAGCGACATGGCGGTGAGCTTGCCGTCCGGCGTCGCGCCCAGGCGCACGTGCTGCTCGGTGGCCGGGCGGTGCACGGTGCCGTGCATCATCTGCTGGCGGGTGAGCGCGACCTTCACCGGCCGGCCGAGCTCGCGGGCAGCCAGCGAGGCCAGCACCAGGTCCTCGTAGAACGAGCCCTTGCCGCCGAAGCCGCCGCCGACGTAGCGGGTGAGCAGGCGCACGGACCTGTGCGGGATCATCAGGGTCTCGGCGAGCGAGTTCTGGGCGAAGCGGACCATCTGCACCGAGGTGTGGACGGTGAGCTGGTCGCCCTCCCACCAGGCGACGGTGGCGCAGGGCTCCATCTGGCAATGGTTCTGCAGGGGCGTGCGCCAGACGTCGTCGACCTTCACCGGCGCGGCGGCGAAGGCGGCCTCGAAGTCGCCGATCTCGACGTCGGATTCGCCCGGCGGCTGGACCGCCTCTGCGTAGTGCCGGTCGAAGATCACCGCCTTGTCGTCGTCCTCGAAGGCGAGCTGCACTTTCGCGGCGGCGGCCTGGGCGTTTTCCAGGGTGTCGGCGACCAGGAGCGCCACCTGCTGGCCGAAGAAATGCACCCGCTCGGACTCCAGCGCCGGCCTGGGCGAGGGCGTGAAGAAGTCGTAGCGGGCCGGACGCGGCCCCTGGGCGGGCGCGTTCCTGTAGGTCCAGACCAGCTGCACGCCGGGCGAAGCCTCGGCCTCGGCGGTGTCGATGCGGCTGATCCGGCCCTTGGCGATGGGCGCCGACAGCATGACGCCATAGGCCGGCGGGGACGGCGGCTCGACCTCATAGGCGTAGGGCGCCGCGCCCGTGACTTTCAGCGGGCCCTCGTAGCGGTCCACCGCCTTGCCGATGTTGCCGGCGCGGTTCTCCTTCACCGGATTTGGGGTGGCTTCCCACTCGACGACCGAGCTCATGCGCGGCTCCCCTTGCTGCGGGCCTCCTCGATCGCCACCGGCCCCAAACGGGCGATCAGCGAGATCTTGAAGCCGTTGCGGCCGTTGTCGCTGGCCTGGGCCAGTTCCGTGGCGATCGCCTCGGCGGGCGAGGCGCCGGCGGCGAGCGCGCCCTCCGCCTCGGCGGCGCGCCAGGGCTTGTGGGCCACGGCGCCGAAGGCGACCTTGCCGCCCGCCACCGCCACGCTGGCCAGGCCCGCGGCGTAGGAGGCCCGGTCGCGCACCTTGCGGTAGACCTGCCCACCTTCCGGCGGCGGCGGCAACACCACGGCGGTGATCAGCTCGCCGGGGATCAGGTGGGTCTCGACGTCCGGCGTCTCGCCCGGCAGCCGGTGCAGCTCGATCAGCGGGAAGGCGCGCGCCTCGCCGGAAGGCGTAAGCGTCTCCACGGTGGCGTCCAGCGCGGCCAGCGCCACGGCCATGTCGGAGGGATGGGTGGCGATGCAGGCGTGGCTGGCCCCGAAGATCGCCGAGTTGCGGTTCAGCCCCTCCAGCGCCCCGCAGCCGGAGCCGGGCTGGCGCTTATTGCAGGGCTTGGTGGTGTCGTAGAAGTAGGCGCAGCGGGTGCGCTGCAGGAGGTTGCCGCCGGTGGTGGCCTTGTTGCGCAGCTGGCCGGAGCCGCCGGCCACGATGGCCTGGGTCAACACCGGATAGCGGGCCCGCACGCGGGCGTCCGCGGCCACATGGCTGTTGCTCGCCATGGCCCCGATGCGCAAGCCGCCGCCGGCGGTGTCCTCGATCTGCGCCAGCGGCAGGCGGCCCACCTCGATCAGGTGCGCCGGCTGCTCGATCTCCAGCTTCATCAGGTCCAGGAGGTTGGTGCCGCCGGCGATGAACTTGGCGCCCGGGGTTTCCGCAGCGGCCTTCACCGCGGCCTGCGCGCTCGCCGCGCGCTCGTAGGTGAACGGCCTCATGCCGCGGGCCCCGCGACGCTGCGGATGGCGGCCACGATCTGCGGATAGGCCGAGCAGCGGCAGAGGTTGCCGCTCATCCGCTCGCGCAGCTCGTCGTCGGTGAGCCGGATCGGCGCGCCGAGGTCGGCGGTCTCCTGGCTGGGCCAGCCCTTGGCGACCTCGTCCAGCATGCCCAGCGCCGAGCAGATCTGGCCCGGCGTGCAGTAGCCGCACTGGAAGGCGTCCTCGGTGAGGAAGGCCTGCTGCAGGGGGCTGAGCTTTTCCGCCGTGCCGACGCCTTCGATGGTGGTCACCCGGTCGCCGTCGTGCATCACCGCCAGCGACAGGCACGAGTTGATCCGCATCCCGTTCACCAGCACCGTGCAGGCGCCGCACTGGCCGTGGTCGCAGCCCTTCTTGGTCCCGGTCAGGCGCAGGGTCTCGCGGAGCGCATCCAGCAGGGTCGTGCGCGGATCGAGGTCCAGCGCCCTAGCCTCTCCGTTGACGGTGATCGTGGTCTGCAAGACGCCTCCGGAATTCCGCTCATCCCGGCGAAGGCCGGGACCCAGATGGAAGAACTCGGACGAGGGCTCGATCAGCGCCACGTCCCTCCAACCCTCTCCAGATCTCCGATCTGGGTCCCGGCCCTCGCCGGGATGAGCGGTTGAAACGTTTGTTTTACTCTAGCCCCTAGCTTTCGCCGGGCGCCAGGGCCTTGACGGAGAGCGCGTGCAGCGGCCCGGCCAGCTCCTCGGCCAGCGCGCGGTAGACCATCCGCTGACGGGCCACCTTCGGCTTGTCCGCGAAGGCCGCGGACTCGATCGTCACGTTGAAATGGCTTTCCCCGCTGGCGTTGGCGCCGGCGTGGCCGGCGTGGCGCGCCGAATCGTTCTCGATCTCGAGCCGTGAGGGATCGAAGGCGGAACTGAGCTTCTGTTGGATGGCATCAAATATGGCGCCCATCGGCCCGATCTTCAATTCTTGAAAGGGATTATCTCGGCCCCATACTTGGCCCATGCCCGCCGCGTTTCAATACAAGCCGCGCTTCGTCGACATCCGCGTCCGGCCCCCCAAGCCGGAGGAGGACGCGCGGGCCGAGGACGTCACCGCGCTGAAGCCCGGCGAGCGGGCCTGCGACCATCCGGGCTGCCGGCTGGCGGCGACGGCGCGGGCGCCCAAGTCGCGGGACATGCTGAACGAGCACTACTGGTTCTGCCAGCCGCACGCCGCCGAGTACAACCGCAACTGGAACTTCTTCGCGGGGCTCAGCGAGGCCGAGATCCGCCGCCGGCAGCAGGAGGAGCTGTTCACCGGCGGGCGCCCCACCTGGGAGATGAAGGCCGGCCGCATGAGCCGCGAGGCCGCGGCCTTCTCCGCCAAGTTCCGCAAGGGCGAGGGCTACCGCGATCCCTTCAACCTGTTCGGCAAGAACGGCGGCAAGCCCACGGCGGAGCCCGAGGAACGGGCGATGGGCAAGATCGAGCGCAATGCGCTGGCCGACCTCGACCTCGACAGCCACGCCGACGGCCCGAGGATCCGCGCCCGCTACACCGAGCTCGTCCGCCGCCTGCACCCCGACGCCAACGGCGGCGACCGGGCCGGCGAGCACCGCCTGCAGCGGGTGATCAAGGCCTACCAGTCCCTGCGCAAGGCCGGGATGGTCTAGGGCCAGGCGTTCAGACCTCCGCCTCGGCCGGGGTGCGCTCGGTGTCGACGGCGGATTGCATGGCCGGCGGATAGCGCGAGCCGCTGACGGTCGAGGCGTTCACGAGCGCGTCCACCTGGGCGACGGTGTCGTCCGAGAGGCGCACCTCGGCCGCGCCGGCATTCTCGCGCATGTGCTTGGGGCGGGTGGTGCCGGGGATCGGCACCAGCGTCGGGTCCTTGCGCATCAGCCAGGCGAGGCAGAGCTGGGCGGGCGTGCAGCCGGCGGCCTCGGCGAGCGCCGTGAACCGGTCCAGGAGGCGCAGGTTGGCCTCGAAGGCCTCGCCCCGGAAGCGCGGCATGGCGACCCGCATGTCGCCCTCGCGGAACTTCGACGGGTCGCGCACGCCGCCGGCCAGGAAGCCGCGGCCCACCGGCGAGAAGGCCACGAAGGTGATGCCGAGCTCGTGGCAGGCGTCGAGAACGGCGATCTCCGGGTTGCGGGTCCATGGCGAATATTCGGTCTGCAGGGCGGCGATCGGATGGGTGGCATGCGCCCGGCGCAGAGTGGGCGCGGAGACTTCGGAGAGGCCGATGGCCTTGATCTTTCCCTCGGCCACCAGGTCCGCCAGCGCGCCGACGCTGTCCTCGATGGGCACGCGCTTGTCCCAGCGGTGCAGGTAGTAGAGGTCGATGACCTCGGTCTTCAGGCGCTTCAGGCTGCGCTCGCAGGTGTCCTTGAGGTTGGCCGGGCTGCCGTCGATCCGCCGCTCGTCGCCCACGGTGATGCCGCACTTCGACGCCAGCACGAAGCGGTCGCGGTGGGGCCCCAGCACCTCGCCCACCAGGGCCTCGTTGCGCCCCAGGCCATAGACCGCGGCGGTGTCGAAGAAGCTGTAGCCGGCGTCCAGCGCGCCGAGCAGCACCCGCTCGGCCTGGTCCCGCGCCGTCGGCGGCCCGTAGCCGTGGGACAGCCCCATGCACCCCAGCCCGATGGCCGAGACCTCGAAGGGACCGATGCTGCGCTTTTCCATGGGGAAGCCTCTTCGCGAACTGCGCGGCAGAAACCGGCTCATCGCACCGCCGTCAAGGGCGCGGCGAGACGGAGGGGGCGCGGGGACGGTTTCCTCTCAAGGGACCCGGAGCCCGGTCGCCCGCGCGCTCCCTCCGTCGCCTGCGGCGACGCCTCTCCCGCAGGCGGGGGAGGAGCGATGGGTTTCCGCTCGTCCCTGCCGGCCCGCCGCCTGTCCCGGGCGGGCGCCGGACGCCCCGGGAGCGACGCCGCCTGTCCCTGGCCACTGGCGGTGCGGCGGAGCAGGGTGATGCTGCCGCCAGCCCTTCGGGGACAGTATGCGGAAGGAGTGACGCGATGCGGGTTTCGATGCGGGCGCCGGTGCTGGGCGCGGCGGCGCTGGTTCTGGCGGGGGGCGTGGCGCGGGCCGACGAATGGGGCGCCTATGGGCGCGATCCGCAGGGCACGCGGTTCTCTCCGCTGACCCAGATCAGCCCGGCCAACGTGGCGGGGCTGAAGCCCGCCTGGACCTTCCACACCGGCGACATCTCCGATGGCGCCCACGGCGCGCGGCGCAGCGGCTTCGAGACCACGCCGCTCTATCTCGACGGCCGGCTCTATCTGACGACGCCGTTCAACCGGGTGATCGCGGTGGATCCGGTGAGCGGCAAAGAGCTCTGGGCCTACGATCCGAAGACCGACCGCAAGCTTCCCTACGGCGACGGGCTGATCAGCCGCGGGCTGGCGGCGTGGCGGGACGGCAAGGCGGGGAAAGGCCCCTGCGCCCTGCGGCTCTATGAGGCGACGCTGGACGCCCGGCTGGTGTCGGTGGACGCCGCCACCGGCCAGCCCTGCCCCGGGTTCGGCGAGGCCGGGCAGGTCAGCCTGCGCGGCGTGGCCCGCTACTTCCCGGGCCAGTACCACATGACCTCCCCGCCGATCGTCGTGGACGGCGTGGTGGTGGTGGGCTCGGCGATCGACGACAATTCGCGGGCCGAGATGCCGTCCGGCGCGGTGCGCGGCTTCGACGCCCGCTCGGGCAAGCTGCTGTGGACCTGGGAGCCGCTGGTGAAGCCGGCCGGCGTCGCGGACAGCGCCTGGAAGACCGGCGCGGGCAACGCCTGGTCGATCCTCAGCGCCGACCCCAAGCGCCACCTCGTCTATGTGCCCACCGGCAGCGCCAGCCCCGACTACTGGGGAGGCCTGCGGCCCGGCGACAACCGCTGGGCCAACTCGGTGGTCGCGCTGGACACGCGCACCGGCAAGCTGAAGTGGGGCTTCCAGCTCGTCCACCACGACCTCTGGGACTACGACACCGCCGCCGCGCCCCTGGTGACGGCGCTGAAGCTGAAGGGCCGCATGACGCCGGCGGTGATCGCCGGCAACAAGACCGGCATGGTCTTCGCCCTCGACCCCGCGACCGGCAAGCCGGTGCTGCCGGTGGCGGAGCGGCCGGTCCCGAAGAGCACGCTCGCCGGTGAGGTGAGCTCCCCCACCCAACCCTTCCCGACCGCGACGCCGGCGCTGGTCCCGCAGGCGCTCAGCGCCGCCAACGTCTGGGCGATCTCGGACGCGGACCGCAAGTGGTGCGCGGCGCAGATCGCGGGCTTCAGCGGCTCGGCCATGTTCTCGCCGCCCAGCGAGGCCGGCACGCTGGCCATTCCCGGCAACGTCGGCGGCATCAACTGGAGCGGCTTTGCCTGGGACGCCAAACATGGGCGCCTGATCGTCGCGGTCTCCAACCTGCCCACCAAGGTGCGGATGATCCCGGCGGCGAAGTTCCAGGGCGGCGACCGCGGGGACCTGCGCGCGGAGGCAACCCTGCAGCGGGGCACGCCCTGGGCGATGACCCGCGCACCGCTGCGCGCGCCGTCGGGCCTGCCGTGCATCAAGCCGCCGTTCGGAGAGCTGGTGGCGCTGGACCTGGCCGCCGGCAAGATCGCCTGGCGGGTCCCGGTGGGGTCGCTGGACGAACTCGCCCCCGGGGTGGGCAAGATCGCGGCGGGATCGGTGCTGCTGGGCGGACCGATCGTCACCGCCAGCGGCCTGGTGTTCGTCGGCGGGACCATGGACCGGACCTTCCGCGCGTTCGCCGCGGACAGCGGCAAGCTGCTCTGGAGCGCCGAGCTGCCGGCCAGCGCGCACGCCACCCCGATGACCTACGAGGCCGGCGGCAAGCAGTATGTGGTCATCGCCGCCGGCGGCTCGGCCAAGGTCGACGAAGAGCGGCAGTCCGACGCCGTGGTGGCCTTCGCCCTGCCGTAGGGCGGTCCCAAATTCAGAGTTGGTATCGGTCTGAGGCCCCTCCCCCTTGCGGGGAGGGGTTGGGGTGGGGGTGCGGCTGTGAGTTTGGCGCTCCGGCCCCCTGCACGCCGCGCTGACACCCCCACACCCTGCCCTCTCCCCGCAAGGGGGAGAGGAAGTTCGACCCTTATCCGCATCATGGTTCTCGACCGGTCCTAAGGAGTCAGCCTCGCCTCCAGCGCCGCCAGGTCGTCGACGAACCAGACGGTGGTCCCGCGGTTGGACTCGCGGACGAAGTCGCGCAGCGGCTCACTGCGGGCGACGGCGTCGGCGATGTCGCCCAGCACCACGACCTGGAGGCGGTAGTTCACCAGCTTCTGCAGCACATGGCCGGCGACGCCGGTGGAGAGCCGCAGGAAGTCGGGGCCCAGGCGCTGCAGCGGGATCGCCACCAGCCCCACCCCCTCGCCCAAGAGCTCGCCGATCAGGTCAGTGAGGGGGCGGTCGTCGGCGAGCGACAACCCGTTCGGCGCGCAGACGTGCGCCCGGCGGCCGGCGATCTCGCGGATCATCGGAGGAGCGCCCGGGCCAGGAAGGTGTCGATCCGCGCCCCGTGGCCGAACAGGAAGTGGCCGGCCTCAGGCAGCCAGGCGATCTCGGCCTGCGGCACGTTCGCAGCCAGCCGCCGCCGCGTGCCTGCCGAGTCGAGGATGGCGTCCTGCGCGCCGAGGATCGCCAGGAGCGGCATGCCCAGCCGCCCGAGCGCCCGGTCGCTGAAGCGCGGCAGGGGTTCGCGGCGCGGCCGGGTGTTGGCCTGGATCAGGGCCGTGAACGCGCCGAAGGCCGCCGCGGCCGGCGAGGTCGCCTCGCCCAGCGCGCCGGCGCCCAGGCGGCGCATGACCTGGCGCCGGCCCCAGGGCCCGAGCAGCAGCAGGGGCGCGGCCCAGAGGAGGACGTTCCTGGTCTTGCCGAGCCCGCCGGGGCAGAGCAGGGCCAGGGCGCTCACCCGCTCCGGCCGCCGCGTGGCGTAGTCCAGCGCCAGCCAGCCGCCCAGCGAGATGCCCACGAGGGCGCAGCGCTCGACGCCCAGGCCCGCCAGC
>Ga0207695_10002541_pt1 | contig 26799 bp, 30 predicted proteins | sample KBSC54metaG_FD_184354 | JGI IMG/M metagenome (GOLD analysis project Ga0207695, IMG submission 184354) | Corn rhizosphere microbial communities from Kellogg Biological Station, Michigan, USA - KBS C5-4 metaG (SPAdes) (version 2) | ecosystem: Host-associated > Plants > Roots > Rhizosphere > Soil...
TTCGCCGGCCGGCCGGCGCAGGCGATGGAATGGCACGAGATGTTCGGCACCTACCGCTTCGCGATCATCAGCGAACGCGCGATCGCGCTGACGGCGGCGGCGGGCGGATCGATGCCCGTCGGCGGCGGGGATGCCAATCCGGCGATCGTCCGCCTGCGCCAGCTGCTCGGCTAGGCGGCCGTCCCCCGGGTCAGCGGGATCAGTGCGCCGGTCACCGCGCGCGCCGCCGGGGAGGCGAGGAACAAGATCACGTCGGCGATCGCCTGCGGGTGGAGCCAGTCAGACGTGTCGGCATCGGGCATGTCGGCACGGTTGGTCGGCGTGTCGATGATCGTCGGCAGCACCGCGTTGACGGTGATGCCCTGGCCCTTCAGCTCCTCGGCCAGGCTCTCGGTCAACTTGTGCACCGCGGCCTTCGAGCCGGTATAGCCGCCCATGCCAGCCGCCGCCTTGCTTGCCGCATTGGCGCCGATGTTGACGATGCGGCCGTCGCCGCTCTCCGCCAGCAGCGGAGCCGACGCCTGGCACATGCTGGCGGCGGTGAGCGCATTCATGCGGAACATGCGCTCCCAAGTCTTGGCGCCGCCGTCGGCCAGCGGCTCCCATACGAAGCCACCGGCGATGTTGACCAGCACCGCTGGCGTGCCGAGCTTCGCCTGCACCTCTTCCACGACCTGCGTCGCCACTGCGGGATCGGCGATGTCCGCTCCCCCGATGTCGAGCGCGGCCGCGCCGGCATCTGGTGCTCGCCCGGAGAAATCGACGCGGGCGACCCGGTCGCCGGCAGCCGTGAAGGCAGCCGAGACAGCGCGGCCGAGGATGCCGAAACCACCGGTGACGATAACGATGCGGGAGGCCATGCGATGCTCCTTGGCGGGCTTGGCGCTGATCAGGCGGCGCGGGTGAGCGGACGGCGGTAGGAGATATCCTGCTTGTCGCGCCGGTTGGGCCCTGTCGAGAAGATCTTCTCGGCCCATTCGGCCGGGATCGGCATCGCCTCCTGGTTGAAGGTCGCCTCGTTGACGCAGACCCGGTGGGCGATCGCCCACTTGCCGTCGCGCTTCTCGTAGCGATCGATGTAGCGGCCGAAGGAGAGCTGAGGCGGGCCCTGCCGGTTCTCGCCCCAGAAGGTGTAATAGGTCTCGCCGTGCGCGGTATCGCCGTCGAGCTCGACCGTGTGGTTGGTGATGATGTGCTGGTGCTTGGTCTGGAACTCGCCGTGCCAGCCGATCGCCCAGTCGCAGAAATCGGCCGCCACGCCCCCGGCGACGCCATGCTCGTCATAGGCGTCCGGATGGTAGGCGGAGAGCATCAGCTCGCGATCGTGCCGGTCGACACCGCGCGTGTAGCGCAGCAGGCAATCCATGATCTCCTGCCGGTCCTTCTGTTCGCGCACGAACCGGACGAGATCGGGGGTGAGGGTCGCGTCGGTCATACCATCTCTCCTTCGCTGATCGTCATTCCCGCGGGCGTGACGGCCGGGCCGTGCCAGCCGGAAACGATCGCCCGGATCGCGGCGACGAGCGCGATCGGCTGCTCCAGCATGACGTGGTGGCCGGCCTCCGGCACGCCGATGAACGGGGTGCCCGCCGGCGCCTGGCGGATCTGGTGCGCCAGCCGCTCGGGGGTCACGATCTGCGATGTCTCGCCGTAGATGAAGGCGATCGGGCAGAGCGGCGCGCCGATCGCGCGCCAGCTGCTGTCGTAGCTCACCTTCTCCCAGAAATTCGGGTCGAAGCGCCAGCGCCAGCGCCCGTCTCCCGTCTCGATCACGCCGGCGCGGGCGACGTCGTCGAGGATATAGGGATGATCGCTGGGCTCGGGCGGGGCGAGGCGGAAGCGGCCGAGGATGGTCGGCAGGTCCGGCCAGACGCGCGGCGGGTTGATGGTGGGAAAGCTGAGCTCGGTCGGCGCCACCGAGGTATCGATCAGGATCGCGCCGCCAATCTCGCCCCCGCGTGCCTCGGCGGCGAGCGTGGCGGCCTTGGCGCCGAAGCTGTGCGCGACGAAGACCGGCGGGACCGGTCCGTCGAACAGGCCGGCCGCCTGCGCCGCCGCGAACAGCTCCTCGATCTCGAGATCGGTGTTGTAGTGATCCCGCCAGTCCGATCCGCCCATGCCGGACAGCGACACCGAAGCGACGCGATATTCGCGCGCCAGCAGCGGCGCGACGCCGACCCACCAGTGCGCATGCGCGCGGGCGCCATGGACCAGCAGCAGGCCGGGCCGGCCGGGCTCGCCCCAGACCAGCACCTCGATCGCGGCACCCTGCACGTCGATCGAGAGGCGCTCCATCGGCATCCTGCGCGCTGCCTCATACCAGGCGGGTGCCGGCGGCCGCTCGCCATGGAAGGCGGCCAGAGGCGCCTCGATATCCGTCACTGGCCGCCCATGCCGGCCAGCACGCCCATGCCCTCGACGATCAGGCCGTGGCCGAGCTCGCGGTCGAGCTGCTCGCGCATCCGCTCGGTCAGCAGGATGCGGGTGTAGCGGTTCGCCTGCGCCGGTCGCGCGGCGATCGTGCGGGCATGCTCCCAGGCGCGTTCCAGCAGCCGGTCGGGCGGCAGCACCTCGCCGACGATGCCGAGCCGGAGCGCCTCCTCCGCGCCGATCTCCTGCCCCGTCAGCAGGAAGTAGCGGCCGCGATTGGGGCCGAGCAGCATCGGCCAGATCGTCTGCACGCCGTCGCCCGGCACCACGCCGGCGATGCCGTGCGCCTTGTCCGCAAACACCGCCGTGTCGGAGGCCAGCACGATATCGGCCATCACCGCCAGCTCGGCGTGGACGAAGGCGGGGCCGTTGACCGCCGCGATCACCGGCACCTCGATCGCCATCAGGTTGCGCAGCAACGCGCGGCCCTCGCGGAAGATCACGTCCCACGTCGCCGCGCCCATCGCGGGCGGCTGCTCGCCTTCCATGTCGAAACCGGCGCAGAAACTGTCGCCGGTGCCGGTGAGAATGACGACCCTGTTGTCGGCATCGTCGCCGACATCGCGGAAGGCGGCGCCGAGTTCCTTGTGCAGTCCGCCCCAGAATCCCCACAGCGCAGGCCCGCCGCGCGTGTGGATGCGCATTTCCAGAATACCGCCCTCGCGGCGGAACGCGATGCTGGCATAGCGATCGAAATAGGCTGGTTGCATGGGCCCTCCATCGCCGGGGTTAGCAGACCCCATGCACGATGCGAGCGCACCGGCCGCGCATAGCGCAGACACGATATCGGGCGGGAAGGCTTGGGCGAAGCGCGCCACCCGTGTCAAAGCCGATGCCACACAGGCGGGCAACCGAGCGGGACCATCATGAGCAACCGACCCACACCCGACGCATCCACCCAGATCGAAATCTATCGCCGCGCGGCGCTGCTCAAGGCCAATGACGAGCGCAGCCGCAAGGTGATCATGAACGGTCGTCTGGTGATGCCCTATTACAGCTATCGCGGGCAGGAGATCATTCCGGCCGCGACGATGGTGAGCCTGACCGATGACGATTATCTCGTCACCATCTATCGCGGCATCCACGACATGCTGGCCAAGGGCATGCCGCTCAACGATCTGTGGGCCGAGGTGGCGGGCCGTGTCGACGGCACCTGCAAGGGTAAGGGCGGCCCGATGCACCTCACCTACCCGGCCAAGGGGATCATGGTGACGACGGGCATCGTCGGCTCCTCCATGCCGATCGCCAACGGCCTCGCCTGGGGCTCGCAATTGTCCGAAGACGGGCGCGTCGCGGTGGCGACCTTCGGAGACGGCGCCTCGAACATCGGCGCCTTCCACGAGGCGATCAACCTCGCGGCGGTATGGAAGCTGCCGGTCGTGTTCCTCTGCCAGAACAATCTCTACGGCGAGCACACCACCTACGAGAAGGCGACCTCCGCGCTGCGCATCGCCGACCGTGCGGCCGCCTACAACATCCCGGGCGTGCGGGTGGACGGCAACGATCCGATCGAGATGTACGCCGCCGCGAAGGAGGCGATCGATCGCGCCCGCGCCGGCGAGGGCCCGACGCTGATCGAGGCGATGACCTTCCGCTTCCACGGCCACGTCTTCGGCGATGCCGACGCCTATATGGACAAGGCGCAGAAGCAGGCGGCGGTGGCGGCCGATCCGGTGCCGCGATTCCGCGCCCGCCTGATCGCGGACGGCATCGCGACCGAAGAGCAGCTCGCCGCGATGGAAGCCCAGATCGAGGCCGATATCGACGCGGCCGTCGAGTTCGCCTTGGCCTCGGCCTATCCGGAGCTCGATGAACTCACCCGCGACGTCTACGCCGAAGGAGTGGCGGCATGAGCGACACGATGACCAGCGAGAAGCCGGCCGAGGCGAAGGTGAAGCCGGTCACCATCCTGCAGGCGATCAACGCCGCGATCGCCGATGCGATGGAGGCGGACGAGAAGGTGCTGGTGCTCGGCGAGGATGTCGCCGATCCCGAGGATGGCGGCGTCTGCGGCGTCACCAAGGGTCTCTCCACCCGCTTCGGCGACAAGCGCGTGCGCTCCACCCCGATCGCCGAGCAGGCGATCATAGGGGCGGCGATCGGCGCCAGCCTGGTCGGCTACAAGCCGGTCGCCGAGATCATGCTGATGAACTTCACGACAGTGGCGATGGACATGATCGTCAACCACGCCGCGAAGCTCCGCTTCATGTCGGGCGGGCAGACGCACGTGCCGATCGTGATCCGCACGATGACCGGTACCGGCTTCGCGTCCGGCGGCCAGCATTGCGATTATCTGGAGGCGTGGTTCGCCCACACCGCCGGCATGAAGGTGGTGGCGCCGTCCAACCCCGCCGACGCCTACGGCCTGATGCGCGCCGCGATCGACGATCCCGATCCCGTGCTGTTCATCGAGAATCTGCCGAACTACTGGCTGCCCGGCACCCCGCACGAGCCGGGATCGGTGGTGCCGCTCGGCAAGGCACGGATCGCGAAGGAGGGCACCGATGTGACCGTGCTCAGCTATTCGCGCATCATGAACGAGGCGATGGCGGCGGTGAAGGCGATCGAGGAGGCCGGCGTCTCGGTCGAGATGATCGATCTGCGCACCGTCTCGCCATGGGACCGGGAGACGGTGATCGCCTCGGTCCGCAAGACCGGCCGCTGCCTGATCGCGCACGAGGCGGTCACCCAGTTCGGCGTCGGCGCCGAGATCGCCGCGACGCTCTCGTCGGAGCTGTTCGGGCTGCTCAAGAAGCCCGTCGTCCGCATGGGCGCGCCTTATGCGCCGGTGCCATTCTCCAAGCCGCTCGAAGCCGCCTACACGCCCGACGCGAAGCGGATCGCCGAAGCCGTCATCACTCTCGCCCGATAGGAACAGACCCTCATGGCCACCGAAGTGCTTCTGCCCAAGCTCGGCTTCTCGATGAACGAGGGCGTGCTCGCCGAATGGCTGGTGCCGGATGGCGGCCAGGCGATCGAGGGCCAGCCGCTCTATGCGCTGGAGAGCGACAAATCGACCAACGAGGTTGACAGTCCCGCGACCGGCACGCTCAAGGTTCTCAAGGAAATCGGCGAGACCTACGAAGTCGGCACCGTGCTGGGGATCATCGAATGAGCCGCTATCAGATCCACCTCCACACCCGCGCGCTGCCGGGGCAGGAGGAAGCCTATCATCGCTGGTACGACGAGACCCACATCGCCGAGATGCTGGGCGTCGACGGCTTCCTCTCCGGCGAGCGGTTCGCGCCGGTGCCGCTGGCGCCCGACGCGCCGCCCCCGAGCGAATATCTTGCGGTGTACGAGATCGAGACCGACGATATCGGCGCGCTTCTGCAGGGGATGGGCACGGCCAGGCTGGACATCTCCCCGGCGCTGGACACCGCGACCGTGCGAACCGAAGTGTATCGGACGATCACGGCCAAGCAGAGCCGATGAGCGACCTGCTCGAAGGCCTCGCGCCCTGGCCGCAGGGCGATTTCTCGGCGTTCGGCGAGGTCGAGGTCCGCAAGGTCGGCAAGATCCAGCGGCTGGTCGGATCGTTCCTCGGCCGCAACTGGGTGGCGATCCCGCACGTCACCCACCAGGACGAGGCCTACGTCACCGATCTGGAAGAGCGCCGGAAAGCCCACAACGCCAAGGGTGGCGCGAAGCTGACGATCGTGCCGCTGCTGGTGAAGGTGCTGGCCGATGCGCTGAAGCAGTTCCCGCAGTTCAACGCCTCGCTCGATCCGCAGGCGGGCGAGCTGGTGCTGAAGAAGTACGTCCATATCGGCGTCGCTGTGGATACGCCGGGCGGCTTGCTGGTGCCCGTGATCCGGGATTGCGACGCCAGATCCGTCGCGGAGATCGCGGCGGAGGTGCAGGCGATGTCCGAAAAGGCGCGCACCAAGGGGCTGGGCATGGCGGAGATGTCGGGCGGATGCATCACGCTCACCTCGCTCGGCCATATCGGCGGTACCGGCTTCACGCCGATCGTCAATGCGCCGGAAGTCGCGATCCTGGGCGTGACCCGCGCGCGGCCGGTGGCGACGCCGGGGCCGGAGGGGCAGGTGGTGTGGCGCCAGATGCTGCCCTTGTCACTTAGTTACGACCATCGCGTGATCAACGGGGCGGACGCCGCGCGCTTCGTGCGGTTCGTCGCCGATCGCCTGGCCGATGCCTCGCTCTTCGACTGAGATTTCTGTGTAGTAATCACTTGATAGTAAGGCCGCCGCACGGCAACCTGCCGCACGAACCGACGGCAGGAGGAGAGGCGGATGGCCACCCAGGCGAAGAGCCGCGTCAACGACGTGGTGCAGGATGTGCTCGATCGGCTGGTGGCCGAGGGCAAGGAAATCGGCGTGCAGGTCTGCGCCTGGCAGGGCGAGGAGCAGATCGTCGATTGCTGGGCCGGCCTCGCCGATGAAGAGACGGGCAGGAAGGTGGACGGCGACACGCTGTTCAATGTCTATTCGGTCTCGAAGGCCGTCACCGCCACCGCGATGCACATCCAGGTCGAGCGCGGGCTGGTCGATTACGACGCGCCGGTCGCCGATTACTGGCCGGAGTTCGCGCAGGCGGGGAAGGGCGACGTCACCGTCCGCCATGTGCTCAGCCACGTCTCGGGCGTGCTGCGCATGCCGCCCGACGTCACCCCCGAGCTGATGACCAACTGGGACTGGATGTGCCGGCGCATCGCCGAGATGCCGGGCGTCTATCCGGCGGGCAGCCGCTCCTCCTACCAGTCGATGACGTTCGGCTGGCTGATCGGCGAGGTGGTGCGCCGCACCGATCCGAAACGTCGCCCGTTCGGCCAGTTCATCCGGCAGGAGATCGCCGAGCCGCTGGGCGCGACCGATCTCTGGATGGGCATCGACGACGCGGTCGAGCCACGCATCGCCAGGCTGAGCGACGTCGCCGTCTATGTCGTGCCGGACGGCAATGCGATGCGCGAGGCGCAGCCGCTGATCGTCGACCTGATGCCCGATCCGTTCGAGCGGCCCTATGTACGCCGCGCCTGCATTCCCGCTGTCGGCGGCATCTTCAACGCGCGCAGCGAGGCGCGATTCTGGGCGATGCTGGCCAATGGCGGGCAGCTGAACGGCGTGCGCCTGCTCTCCGAGGAGCGGGTGGCGAGCTTCGCCGGCCCGCGCCCGCATTTCGATGATGCGGACCCGGTGTTCTTCGGCATGAGGGTGCCGATCGGCTGGTCCGGTTTCTGGCTGGGCGGGGCGGAGGCGCCGCCGGTCTCGTCGCCGCGCAACATGCGCGCGCTCTGCCACCCGGGCATGGGTGGATCGATCGGCTGGGCGGATCCGGACAGCAAGCTCGCCGTCGCTTTCTGCCACAATCGCATGTTCGACACGGTGGATATCGGGGAAGACAGCCGCACCATCATCGGCGACGCGATCCGGGCCGCCCTGTGAGCGAGTGGGACTATGTGATCGTCGGTGCCGGATCGGCGGGCTGCGTGCTGGCCGACCGGCTCTCCGCCAACCCCGGCAACCGCGTCCTGTTGCTGGAGGCGGGGCCGGAGGACAAGAGCCCCTACATCCACATGCCGCGCGGCGCGGCCAAGCTCTACTTCGATCCCAAGCATGTCTGGTATTTCCAGACCGAGGCGCATGACGACGTGCCGAGCGAGACGTGGCTGCGCGGCAAGATGCTGGGCGGCTCCTCCTCGGTGAACGGCATGATGTATTTCCGCGGCCAGCCGCAGGATTACGACCATTGGGAAGCGCTGGGTGCGAAGGGCTGGGGCTGGAAGCACATGGCGGCCTCCTACCGCGCCATGGAAGGCCACGAGCTGCCCGGCGACGAGGTGCGGGGCTCGGACGGGCCGCTGCGCATCTCGATCGAGCCCGATCGCGATCCGCTGGGCGAGGCGTTCATCGGCGCGGGCGAGCAGATGGGCGTGCCGCGCGTCGACGATCTCAGCCGCTCGGGCCGCGAAGGCGTCGGCTATACCAGCCGTACGATCTGGAAGGGCAAGCGCCAGAGCAGCGCCGAAGCCTTCCTCAAGCGCGCGCGCAAGCGGCCCAACCTGCGCGTTGTCACCGGCGCGACGGTCGACAGGGTGCTGTTCGACGGCCGCCGCGCGACGGGCGTGCTGACGAGCGTCAACGGCAAGGCCGAGACCTTCACCAGCGGTCGTGAGGTGATCATCTCGGCCGGTGCGCTGATGTCTCCGCAGATCCTCCAGCGATCGGGCATCGGCGCGGCGTCGCTGTTGAGCAGCCTCGGCATCCCGGTGGTGGCGGACAGCCCTGGCGTCGGTGAGCATATGCTGGAGCACCGGCTGCTCCAGATGACCTACGACATCAAAGGCCCGTTCAGCCACAATCTCCAGCTGCGCGGGCTGAAGCTGGTCGGCAACGTGCTGCGCTATTACCTCACCGGCACGGGGCCGATGGCGGCAGGGTACGGCAATGTCGGCGCCTTCGCGACCGTGCTGCCGGAATCGGAAACGCCGGACATCGAGATCCTGCTCTCGCCGGCCGTCGCGCTGATGGACGCCAAGGGCCGGCTCGCGCCCGACACCGTGCACAGCGCGACCCTGTTCGGCTATCCGCTCCGCTCGCGCAGCGAGGGATCGGTGCGGATCACGTCCGCCGATCCGACGGCGCCGGCGACGATCCGCGCCGGTTACCTGACCGATCCCTATGATTGCGCGGTCACCCTCGCGATGCACCGCTATCTGCGGCGCTGGATGGCGCAGCCGGCGCTCGCCCCGTTCATCGCCGAGGAGCGTGAGCCGACCCGCTCGCTGAAGACGGACGACGAGATCCTCGATGGTTTCCGCAAGATCGGCCAAGCCGGCTATCACGCCTGCGGCACTTGCCGGATGGGCGATTTCGCCGATGCCGTGCTCGACGAGAGGCTGCGGGTGAAGGGCGTCGACGGCCTGCGCGTCGTCGACGGATCGATCATGCCGACGATGGTTTCGGCCAACACCAATGGCCCGATCATGGCCTCGGCCTGGCGAGCCGCCGATCTTATCCTCGAAGGACGCAACCGGTGAGCCGTCCGATCGTCGTCACCGGCGCCGCCTCCGGCATCGGCGCCGCCACCGCCGCGCTGCTGCGCGAACGGGGCGAGGCGGTGCTGGGCGTCGATCTCGCGGGGAGCGACATCGACGCCGACGTCTCGCACGAACCGGGCCGGCAGGCGATGGCCGCCGCCGTCGCCGATCGCGCGCCGCACGGCCTCACCGGTATCGCGGCCGTGGCGGGATCGGCGAAGCTGGACGATCCGGCGCTGATCGTATCGGTCAACCATTTCGGCGCGGTCGCGACGCTGGAGTTGCTCCGCCCGATGCTGGCGGGTGCGGACCGGCCGCGCGCCGTGCTGGTCGCGTCGAGCGCGGTGCTGCTGCCGTTCGATCAGGGCATCGTCGATGCCTGTCTGGCCGATGACGAGGCCGCCGCCCGCCTCGCCGCGATCGCCGAGCCGATGAACGCCTACGCCTCGTCCAAGCGCGGCGTTGCCTTCTGGATGCGGCGCGAGGCGACGGCGCCGCGCTGGGCCGGTGCCGGCATCCCGTTGAACGGGGTCGCGCCCGGCACGGTCAGGACGCCGATGACGCTGCCTTTGCTGGCGACCGAGGAAGGCCGCGCCATCCTCGCCGCCTCCACCCCGATCGCGGTGCCCGATTATGCCGATCCGCGCGATCTCGCCGAAGCGCTGGCCTTCCTGCTCACCATGGAAACAGAGTATATCGTGGGGCAATTGCTGTTCGCGGACGGCGGCACCGACGCGCTGATGCGGGCGGGAACGATCTGACCAAAGGGGAGGGCAGCATGATCCGCCTCAACCATGCCGAGATCACCGTGCCGCCGGGCTTCACCCAGCGGCGCCGTGCCGATTTCGACGCCTTTTTCCTGGGGGTTCTGGGCTTCGAGGAATCGGCCTTCCCCGGCATCGAGCAGACCAGTCTCGTCTACAAGACCGATGCCGAGGCGAGCCAGTTCCTCTTCATAGCCGAGCACGAACAGCCGCTTTCGCGCGCGTCCGACGATCATCTCGGCCTGCATGTGGACAGCGCGGACGAGGTCGCCACGATGCTGGCGCGCTGCGAAGCGTTCGGAGCCGATCATCCCGAGCTGGAGATACGTCGGCTCGACGTGCTCGACCTGAAGGCCACGGTCACCCACGCTTTCTACGTGCGCTACCTGTTGCCGATCTGGTTCGACATCCAGCATATCGCGCACAAGCCTGGTTACGAGCCGGCGCGCGAATGGCGGTTCGTTCCGGCGGGCGGCTAGGACCGGCGCAGCGCCGTCTCGATCCGCTTGAGCGCCTCGTCGACGGGCGCATGGCCGCGGACCTTCGCCTGATAGCCGACCAACGTCGGATGCGCGGCGATCGGATCGTCGCGCCCCAGCATGTCGCTGATGATGCGGGAAAGGAGCAGCGAGGGCGGCAGCACGCAATCGGCCAGCGTCAGGCGGTTGCCCACCACCTGGGCCGCGTCGGGGACGAAGGGGGTGAGCCAGGCCAGCCCCTGCCGCCAGCGCGCGACCTCGTCCTCCACCACGCGCGCGTCGGCGGTCGAGGGATCGAGATGCGCGAAGAGGCGGCTGACCGGCACCATCACATAGGTGTCCATGATCCGGATCGCGGTGCGCATCCGCGCGCGATCGGCTGGCGCGGCCGGGCGCAACGGAGGCTCGGGATGGCAGTCCTCGATATAGTCGAGGATCGTCTCCGATTCGATGATCGGCATGTCGTCGTCGAGCAGTACGGGAACCTTGCCGACCGGGTTGAGCGCCAGGAACTCGGGCGACTTCAGGCCGGTTGTGGGTGGGCCGAGATTGTCGACCGCGATGCCCTTCGCCGCGCAGGCGATCCACACGCGCGCCGCGAAGGGGGATTGTTCCGAACCATGCAGCTTCATGCCACTGCTCCCGTCCAGGGGCCCATATGCTTCAGCGCCGCGCGGCCGATCGCGATGGCCTGGCCTTGCTCGTTGGTGATGCGGGTCAGCGTGGTGGCGAGCGTCTTGCCGTTGCGCAGGATCTCGACGGTGGCGGTCAGCGGCTCGACCGTCGCGGGCGCCAGATAGTCGATCGAGAGGTCGATCGTCGCGGCGATCCCGCCAGTCTTCACCACCACCGCCATCGCGCAGGCGACGTCGATCAGCGCGCCGACCACGCCGCCGTGCAGGATGTTGCTGCCGCGCCGCCCTTCGAAGATCGGATTGGCGGGCAGGCGCAGGACGAGCTGCGGCGCGATCGCCAGCGGTTCCACCCCGAGCAGGCCGTTGAACGGCGAGATGGCGAGCCGCTCGCGCACCGCCTCGATCGTCATCATGGCCTGGGTTTCCGGGTGAAGGCGGCGATCCGTTCTGTGCTGTCGGGCGCGCGGCCGGGATGATGATATTGCTCGTGGGCGAGACCCTGGGCGAGGGGGAGGCCTTCGGTGTCCGCGATCATCCGCTTGACCGCGCGGCTGGTGAACCAGCTGTTGGCGAGGATCGTGCGGGCGAGCTTTTCCGCCTCGGCATAAGCCTCGCCCTCCTCGGCGAGGATGTCGACCAGACCGATCGCCAGCGCCTCCTCCATCGGCACGGGTTGGGCGGTCAGCATGATCCGCTTGGCGCGCGCGGCGCCGATCCGGCGCGGCAACCGCTGGGACATGCCCCAGCCGCCGACCAGCCCCCATTTGCCGTGGGTGTCGGCCATCCGCACCGTCCGCTCGGCGACGAGGAAGTCTGTGGCCAGCGCCAATTCCAGCCCGCCGGTCATGCAGGCGCCGTGGATCGCGGCGATCACCGGTTGGGGCAGGCGTGCGAGCCGCTCGATGGTCTGCGGATGCCCGGCGCGCGGCGCGAAGCCTTCCCCCACCGCGCCCAGATCGAGCCCGGCGCAGAAGCCGCGACCGGCACCGCGCAGGATGACGCAGCCGATGCTGTCGGTCTGCGCCTCCAGCGCCGCGACCTCCTCGGCCAGCCGGCCGAGGATCGCGCCGTCGAGCGCGTTCAGCTTGTCCGGCCGGTTGAGGGTGAGCGTGCAGAGACCATCCTCGTCCTGGCGGTGCAGCACGTCGTCCATCGTCACGGCCCCCTAGAGCAGGCCCTTCTCCTCGGAGGTCTTCACGTTCGGATCCTTGCCCGCCTCGCGCAGCGCCTCGATCACGGCGGTGGTGGCGGTGGCGATCGCCGGGAAGCCGACGTAGGAGGTGGCCTGGACGAGCGCCTCCTCGATCTCGCGCACGCTCAGCCCGTTGGCGAGTCCGATCTTGACGTGGTTCTTCAATTCCTTGGTCTGGCGCAGCGCGATCAGGATGCCGATCACCACCAGGCTGCGCTCGCGCCGCTGCAGGCCGTCGCGGCCCCAGCTGTCGGCGAAGGAGAATTCCAGCGCCATGCGGGAGATCGCCGATCCGAAGCCGTCGCTCGCCGCCGTGGCGCGGAGCGTCTTGCCATGTTCCGCGCCCAGCATCTCGCCGATGATCGCGGCGCCCCGATCCCTTTTCTGTTCGACGGTCTCGCTCATTCGCTGATCCTCTCCTGGCCGAGGCGGCTCTGCCTCGCGGGTGCAGGATAGGCGCATTTGCGAGTCCGTGGGCAGGCCTGTGCCATATATCGCAAGCACGAACGGCGGGGGCGCCCGCTCTGGACAGGATTGCGGTGGCGTGTCTCTAGATAGACCCATGTCGACGTCCGCATCGTCTCCCGAGCCCGACACACCACCGCGCAGCCGCCGCTCGCGCGAGGAAGTCACCGAGCTGCTGCGCGAGGCGGCGCGCGCGCTGTTCGCCGAGCGCGGCTATGCCGGCACCACCACCAAGGAGATCGCGCGCCGCGCCGACGTCAGCGAGACGCTGCTGTTCCGATATTTCGGAGGCAAGGCCGCCCTGTTCGATGAGGTTGTGTCCGGCCCGTTCAACGCGCTGATGCGGCACTTCATGGCGCTCCATCCCGCGCCCGAGTCGCGCACCACGCGCGAGGAGGATTCGCGCGAGTTCGTTGCCGCCGTCTACCGGCTGTTCCGCAATAATCAGGACGTGCTGGGCGCGCTGCTGGCGGCACCCGCGCAGATCGGCGACGGCCGCCCGACCTCGCTCCATGGCCTCGAGGCCTATTTCGACGCTGCCGTCGCCCGGCTGGAGCAGCAATATGTGCTGGAGGGCGGGCGCAGCGACATCGATCCGCAGATCGCGGTGCGGATCGGCTTCGGCATGATCGCGGCGCCGGTGCTGCTGCGCGACTGGCTCTTCCCGCGCGGCCTGCCGCCGGAGTCGGTGATGGCCGATGCGATCGAGCGCATGATGTCCAAGGCGCTGAACCCCCGGCTCGACGATTGACCACTCTGCGCCTCTCCTTGTATAGTGATCACTACACAAGGAGAGCAATCATCATGCCGGCGATGCCGCAGATTCAGGGGTTCGACGATCCCGACTATAATCCGTTCGATTCGGACGAGGTGAATTTCGGCAACAACCGCGATCCCTATCCGGCGATCGCCGCGTGGCGGGCCGAGGCGCCGGTGCTGCCCGGCTCCTACCGCTCGCGCATGGGCCTGCCCGACGCGATGATCGCGGCCGGCGAGCATTTCACCGTCGTCGGCACCGCCGAGGTTACCGAGGCGCTGAACAACCCGGCCCGCTTCTCCAATTCCGGCTACAAATCGAACCTCGGCGAGACGTTCGGCCAGGGCAGCATCAGCACGATGGACCCGCCCGAACACAGCCAGTATCGCCGCATCTTCCAGAAGATCTTCCTGCCCCAGCATGTGAAGACCTGGGGCAGCACCATCGTCGATCCCGTGGTCCACGACCTGATGGGCAAGTTCCTCGATCGCGGCGAGGCCGACCTGATCGAGGAGTTCACCCTGCGCTATCCGTTCGAGGTGATCTACAAGCAGCTCGACCTGCCGCGCAGCGACGTGATGGCTTTCCAGCGCCTCGCCATCGGTCAGACCGATTACGTCAACAGCGCCAAGGCGATCGAGGCCGGCGTCAAACTCGGCGCCTATTTCAAGGGCCTCGTCGATGCGCGGCGCGCGAAGCCGGGCGACGATCTCGTCAGCCTGCTCGCCACCACGGAGGTCGACGGCGAACATCTGCCCGAGCTAGTGCTGATCTCCTTCCTGCGGCAGCTGATGAACGCGGCCGGCGACACCACCTATCGCGGCACCAGCGTGCTGCTGACCGCGCTTCTCGAGAATCCCGATCAATTCGAGGCGATCCGCCAGGATCGCAGCCTGATCCCGCAGGCGATCGAGGAGGCGCTGCGGTGGGACGGGCCGGTCGCCGTGCAGCTGCGCGTGGCGGCCGAGGATGTGGTGCTGGGCGGCGTATCCGTACCCGCCGGCGCCAAGCTGGATGTTGTGGCGGGCGCGGCCAACCGCGATCCGGCTCTCTATCCGGACCCGGACCGGTTCGACATCTTCCGCGATCGCAAGCCGCACTGGGCCTTCTCTCGCGGGGCGCACATCTGCGTCGGCCAGCACCTCGCCCGCGTCGAGATGACGCGCGCGCTGCATGCCGTGATCGATCACCTGCCCAACCTGCGCTTCGATCCCGATCGCCCGAAGCCGGAGATTCGCGGGACGATGATGCGCGTGCCGAAGCACCTCTACGTCCGCTTCGATCGCGCGCCGGTAATGATGGCCTAGAGCCGCCGCGCCGTCACTCATCGCAGGAACGATCCCTCGCCCCTGCCTCCTGACTCGGTGCGCTGCATTACCGTATGATCCCGGTCGGACAATCGGGGATACATCATGGCCACCAGCTTCCAGCCCAGCACCGCGGAGCCGCCCGCGCGCTACACCGGCCCGATCTTCGATGCGGACACGCATTTCTGGGAAACCGACGACGCCTGGTCGGCCTACCTGCCCGAAAAGGTGAAGAAGGACTGGGGGATCAGCTTCCACGCCGGCGATGACGGCCAGTTCGCCATGTATGTCGGCCCGCGCAAGGTGGAGATCAGTGCCGATCACCTGTTCGAGGACGGCCGCGTGCCGGCGCCGGGCAAGCTCCACGAATGGCTGCGCGCCATGAAGGAGGGCAAGGCCGAGATCGACATGCACGTCCCCAAGACGGCGGACATGATGGAGCCGGCGGCGCGCGTGCGGAAGCTGGACGGGTGGGACGTGCGCTCCTCGATCCTGTTCATCGGCAACATGATCACCGCGATCAGCTATCTGGACGAACCGGCGCCCGCCTATGAGGTGCTGAACGCCTACAACCACTGGATGCTCGATCAGTGGGGTTACAATTACCACGATCGGATCTTCACCGCGCCGATCGTCATCCTCGACGATGTCGAAAAGGCCTGCGAGCAGGTGCGCGGCATCGTGAAGAATGGCGGCAAGCTCATCCTGATGCCGATGGGCCCCTATAACGGCAAGGCGCCCGCGCATCCCGATCACGATCCCTTCTGGTCGATCGTCAACGAGGCGAAGCTGGGCGTCGTCTTTCACGTCTCCGAGGCGATCTACATGAAGCACCACATGGCGGTGTGGGGCGAGCCGGTACAGCAGTCCCGCATCCGCCAGACCGCCTTCGTATGGATGCACGGTTATTCCGAACGGCCGGTGATCGAGACGCTGTCCAGCTTCATCTTCTGGAATTTCTTCGAGCGTTTTCCCAACGTCCGCCTGCTCTCGGCCGAGAATGGCGCGGAATGGGTGCCCTCGATGCTGACCAAGATGGACAAGTGCCGGGGCATCGCCAAGAACGGCCATTGGCCGGGCGGGCAGCTGAAGGAGCGGCCGTCGAAGATCTTCATGCGCAATATCGGCGTGGTCGCCTATCCCGAGGACGACCTGAAATCGATCGTCGAGCAGACCGGCAGCGCCGACTGGATCATGGCGGGATCGGACTATCCGCACGCCGAGGGCGTGGAGGAGCCGCGCGTCTTCGCCGACGAGGCGTGCCGCGGCCTCTCCGACGCGGATACCCGCAAGATCATGTACGAGAACGGCATGCGCTTCATGGGATTGCAGCCCTGATGCCGGGATGCGCGGCGGCGATCGTCAGCTGCCGCGCCACTCCCCGGAGGCGCGCTGGCCCGCCTCGATCAGCCGGGTGAGGAACAGGTTCTCGTTGGCGCGCATCCGCTCGATCGGCGCCCCGATCATCAGCGCGCCGAGTAGCTCGCCGTAGGCGCCGAAAACCGGCGCGGCCATCGCCGACGTATCCTCCAGCAACTCGCCCGAACTGATACAATAGCCGCGCTCGCGGATCTCGGAGAGTTGCTGGCGCAGCGCCTTCGGATCGGTCTGCGTCCGGCTGGTCAGCGCGCGGAAGGACGGGCGGTTGAGATAGGGCTCGACGAACTTGGACGGCGAATAGGCCAGAATCACGCGCCCCGCCGCGCTGGCGTAGAGCGGCGCGCTGATCCCGGCGCGCATCGCGTAGAGCACCGGGCGAGGGCTCTGCTCCGCCTCGATGTAGATGACGCGGCCGGTTTCCCAGTCGGCGACGCCGAGGCCCACCGTCTCGTGCGTCACCTCGGCCAGCATGCCGACATGGTTGCGCATCAGGCTGGGCAGCGAGAAAGCCGACATGATCTGCGCCGCGAGCCGGAACGCGCTCGATCCCAGCTGGTAGAGCGGCCCCTGCGACACAAGAAAGCCATCGGCCACCAGCGCGCGCAGCATGGAGACCAGAGTGCTCTTCGGCACTTCCAGCGCGCGCGCGATCTGGGACAGCGTCATGCCCTTGGGCTCACGCGAGAGAGCGGCGAACAGCTGGAGCACCCGCGTCATCGCGCGCGGGCCGCCGTTCGATCGGGACGCTTCCCCTTCGATCTCCGCCAGACTGGTCGCCAATCCCCACCTTCTTTCTCGTGGTGCACGCCCGAGGCGGCACGAACCCTGATCCTAGACAATGATCGTCCCTAACCCAATCGCCCCCTGACACAAGTCCGAGGACATCGCACCTGCGACCGTGGTTCGTGCATCATTTCGCACAGCTCTAACAAAGGTGTTCGTATTTTCGAACGATGTTCGAGAATATGGACACTCCATCAGAGACGCGATATACCCCTGTCAGGAGACTCGCGATGAGCGAGCCAGAGTGGAGGGATGCAGATGGGTGCCGTCGACACCAAGATGATCAAGTCCGCGCGCCGCGTGCTCGAAGTGCTCGAATTCTTCGATCAGGAGCATGCGACCGCCACCGTCATGGATATCGCCCGCTCGCTCGGCTATCCGCAGTCCAGCACGTCGGAGCTGCTGCGCTGCCTCGTCGCGCTCGGCTATCTCCATTACAACCGCTACACCCGCAGCTACCAGCCGACGGCCCGCGTGGCGCTGATCGGCGCATGGGTGGAGCCGGACCTGTTTCGTGACGGCGCGCTGTTGCCGATGGTCGACAGCATCGCCCATCATTTCGAGCAGACCGTGATGCTCTCGGCCGCCGCCCATTACCGGCTGCAGCACATCCACGTCGTGCCCGGCACCGCGCCCGAGGCGCCGCACCTGCATGTCGGCGATACCGCACCGTTGCTGCACGACGTGGCGGGTCGGCTGCTGCTCTCGACCTATCAGGACATGCACATCCGCTCGGCGCTGCGCCGCCTCAACGCCGACGAGGCCGATGCAGAGCGCCGCGTCGCGGTGAACGAGGAGATCGACCGCCTGCGCCTGCTGCGCGCCAAGGGCTGGGACATCGAGGTCGCCGGCGATCGCGCGACGCTGGCGGTGATGCTGCCGCCGCGCCCGGGTGGCCAGCGCATCGTGCTCAGTGTCATCGGCAAGGCTTCGGCGATCGTCGATCATGTCGACGAGATCCGCGCGATGATCGACGAGGCGCATATCGGCCGCTCCGTCCTGCCGAGCCAGCCGGCCAGCAACGACGATCACATCCTGCCGCGCGGCGCGCGCTCGATCACGCGCGACCATGAGGGCATCGCCTACGCCTGAGGTCACGCGCTGATCGCATCTCCGATCAATGGGGGCGCCGGACTTGATGCCGGCGCCCTCTGCCGTTCAGGCATGGCCGGCACTTCCGATGGAGACGAGAATGACGCAGCAGGGTGGGCGACTGGCCGGCAAGGTGGCGATCGTGACCGGCGCCGGGCGCAATATCGGCCGGGCCGAGGCGCTGTCGCTGGCGCGCGAGGGCGCGAAGGTCGTCGTCAACGACGTCGGCGGCGCCGAGGATGTCGCCAAGGAGATCCGCGACGCCGGCGGCGAGGCGGTCGCGGACGGCCACAGCGCCTCCAGCTGGGCGGGCGGCGAGGCGATCGTGAAGGCGGCGATCGACGCCTTCGGCCGTATCGACATCCTCGTCAACAATGCCGGCATCGTCCGCCCCGCGCGCATCGACCGGATCGACGAGGAGACGTGGGACGCGGTCGTCAACATCAGCCTCAAGGCCTATGCCGCGACGATCCGCTTCGCCGCGCCGCACATGATCGCGCAGGGGGACGGCGGCGCGATCGTCAACACCGGTTCCACCTCCGGCCTCGGCCATAACGGCATGGCCAATTATTCGGCCGCCAAGGAAGGCGCGCTGGGCCTCACCCGCGCGGCGGCGCGCGATCTCGGCCGTTACGGCGTGCGCTGCAACCTGATCCGCCCGATCAGCCACATCACCGGCACCTTCACGCCCGAGATACAGGAGACGCTGGATACCGCCGCCGAGCTCGACATCCCGCTGATGGGCAATCGTCACCTCGGCACGCCGCGCATCACCGCGCTACCCGAGCATGTCGCCGCGCTGGCGACCCTGCTCTGCCTGCCCGCGACGGCGCATGTGACGGGGCAGGATTTCTACGTCGCCGGCGACGAACTCGCCCGCCATGCTGATCCCGAACTGATCCGCATGGCCTATCAGCCCGGTGGCTGGACGCTGGACGCGATGGAGGACCCGCACACGCTCGACAATCTCGTCGGTGACATCCGCAAGCGCTTCCTGCCCTGAGCGGGCGCTCAGAACAGGCTGTGCGTATAGCCCGAATCGACCCGGATCGTTTCCCCCGTCACGAAGCTGGCGGGGGCCGAGCAGAGAAAGGCGGCGACCGCGCCCATCTCGGCCGGCGTGCCCCAGCGGCCGCTCGCCGTCATCGAGAGCATGGCGCTTTCGGCGAGGCCGCCGCCCTCGATATAATCCTTGGTCAGGCCGGTCATGAACGGGCCGGTGGCGATGGTGTTCGCGGTGATGCCGTATTTCCCGTATTCGTGACTGAGCGTCTTGACCACGCCGGCCGCCGCGACGCGGACGTTCTGCGCGTACATCGGATCGTCGAGGTGAAGCACCTTCATGCCGATCGATCCCATGTAGAGGATGCGGCCCCAACCGGCCACCTGCATGTCCGGCAGCACGCGCCGGGCGAGGCGGACGAGGGTCATCACCCAGGTCTGGTTGGCATCGTCGAAATCGGCATCGGTCACCTGATCGAACCCGCGCGAGAGCGAGGCGGGGCGGGGGTTCACCACGAGGATGGAGGGTGCGCCGAAAGCATCGCGCGCCGCCTGGACGATGCGATCGGCGCCATCGTCGGTCGCCATGTCGGCGGCGATGCCGGCAGCCTTGCCGCCCGCCGCCTCGATCGCGGCGATGGCTTCTTCGGCATGGCCCCGCTCGCGTCCGCTGACCAATACGCGCGCGCCCTCCGCCGCCAGCGCCTGCGCGATGCCGAGCCCGCAGCCGCGCGCGCCGCCTGCGACGATCGCCACCTTGTCCCTGATGCCGAGATCCATGCCGCCTCTCCTTCGCGGCGATCCTACCCCGGCGCGGCTGCTGGCCCCAGCCCTTGGGGCAGGATATCGGATTCGTGATGGAAACCTGTCGCCAGGCGGTGCTGGTGCCCGGAGAGGGCGTGCGCGTGATCGACGCCGCGCATCCCGGCGATCCGGGGCCGGGCGAGTTGCTGCTCGCGATGCGGCTTGCGCCGGTCAATCCCGCAGACCGCTTGATGATCGACGGTCGTTACGCCTTCCAGCCGGGCGAGGCGGCGGTGATCGGCGCCGAGGGCGTCGGCGAGGTGATCGCGATCGGGCCGGGCGTGGAGGGTTTCGAGCCGGGCGACCGGGTGATCCCGCTCGCGCGAGGTAATTGGAGCAGCGTGCGGCGGGTGTCGGCAGACGCTGTGGTTACGGTGCCGGAGGCGTTGCCGCCGGAGCAGGCGGCGATGCTGCGGATCAATCCGGCGACTGCCTGGCGGCTGCTCGCCACGGTGCCGCTCGAACCGGGCGACGTGGTGATCCAGAATGGCGGGCGCTCGGCGGTGGCGACGCTCGTCGAGCGGATCGCAGTGGCGCGAGGCATCGCGGTGCTCACCGTCTCGCGCCATGCCGATGCGCCCGCACCGCTGCTTGCCGACGGGCCCGATCTCGCCGAACGCGCCCTTGCCGCCGCCGACGGGCGCCCCATCCGCCTCGCGCTCGACTGCGTCGCCGGGGAGGCGACCAGCCGGCTCGCCGCCTGCCTCGGCACCGGCGGGCGGGTGACGGTGTTCGGGCATCTCTCGGGCGAGCCCTGCTCCATTCCGTCGACCCTGCTCACCGGGCGCGGCCTGACCGTCGCGGGCTTCAGCCTGCGCCCCGCCGAGGCGGGCGACTCGATCGCCGATCTGCGTCGCCTCTACGCCGGGCTTGCTGAACTGCTGATCGCGCACCCGCTTCCCGTCGCCGGCACCATCCCGCTCTCCCGCCTCGACGAGGCGCTGGCCGCCGCGGGGAGCGGCACGGGCCGCATCCTGCTCGATCTGCAGGCGTGATGTATCGGGGATGCGGTAGTTCGGCGCCTCGATTGACCTCGGCCACCGCGCGCGGAAGAGCAGGGCGACACGCACCCACGAGGCCCCATGGACCTGTCCTTCACGCCCGAGGAAAAGGCCTTCCGTCAGGAAGTCCGCGATTTCCTCGCCACCTCTTTGCCCGACGACCTGCGCCGCAAGATGATGGAGCGCCGCCACCTCGGCAAGGACGACATCGTCCGCTGGCAGCGCATCCTGAACGCGAAGGGCTGGGCGACGCCGAACTGGCCGGTGGCCCATGGCGGCCAGAGCTGGACGCCCGCGCAGCGCTACATCTTTCAGGAGGAGATGGCGCTGGCCCATGCGCCGGAAGGATCGCCCTTCAACGTCAACATGATCGGGCCGGTGATCTGCAAGTTCGGGACGGATGAGCAGAAGGCCCGCTTCCTGCCGCGCATCGCCAATATCGACGACTGGTGGTGCCAGGGCTTCTCCGAGCCCGGCGCCGGCTCCGATCTCGCCAGCCTGAAGACCAGCGCGGTGCGCGCCAATGATTCTGGGGGCGATCACTACGTCCTCAACGGCCAGAAGATCTGGACGACGCAGGCCCAGCATGCCGACTGGATGTTCGGCCTGTTCCGCACAGACAACAGCGGCAGGAAGCAGCAGGGCATCACCTTCCTGCTGCTCGACATGAAGACGCCGGGTCTCACCGTCCGTCCGATCGAGACGATCGATGGCGAGCACGACGCGAACGAGGTGTTCTTCGACGACGTGCGCGTTCCGGTGGAGAACCGGATCGGCGAGGAGGGCAAGGGCTGGGACTATGCCAAGCACCTGCTCGGCCACGAACGATCCGGCATCGCGCGCATCGGGCTTTCCAAGGAGCGCCTCTCGCAGTTGCGCCATCTGGAAGCGGATATGTCCGTCAAGGGCATGCTTTCCGACGCCGAGCGGCAGCGCCTGCGCCGCAAGCTGGCCGAGGTGGAGGTGGAGCTGCGCGCGCTGGAGCTCACCCAGCTGCGCGTCGTTGCGGCGGATGCGCAGGGCGGCGGCGCCAACGCGGCGGCCTCGATCCTCAAGATTAAGGGCACCGAGCTGCAGCAGAGGATGACCGAGCTGGCGGTCGAGCTGGCCGGCCCGGCGGGCCTTGCCATGCCCGATAATCACGGGGCGAACGAGGAAGGCGAAGACGGCTGGATCGAGGCCGCCGTGCCCTTCTACTTCACGATGCGCAAGGTTTCGATCTTCGGGGGCTCGAACGAGATCCAGAAGAACATCATCGCCAAAGGCGTGCTGGGGCTCTGAGATGAATTTCGACCTGACCGACGAGCAGCGCCTGCTCTCCGAAAGCGTCACCCGTTTCGTTGCCGATCGCTACGGCTTCGAGGAGCGGCTGAAGATCATGAAGGAGCCGGAGGGCTGGAGCCGCACCATGTGGGACGAGATGGCCGAGCTCGGCCTGCTCGGGATGCCCTTCGCGGAAGAGGATGGCGGCTTCGGCGCAGGCGGCGTCGAGACGATGCTGGTGATGGAGGCGCTAGGGCGCGGCCTCGTCGTCGAGCCCTATCTGGCAACCGTGATCCTGGCGGGCGGCGCGCTGCGGCTGGCGGGATCGGCCGCGCAGAAGGAGGCGCGCATCCCCGCCATCGTCACCGGCGAGCGGATCATGGCGCTGGCGCACAGCGAGCCGGGCGGGCTGCGCCATACGCTGGCGGTGCGGACCACCGCCGCGAAGGAGGGCGATGGCTGGCGGATCGACGGTGCCAAGATCGCGGTGCTGCACGGCGCCTCGGCCGACGAACTGGTGGTGACGGCGCGGACCGATGCCGGCACCTCGCTGTTCCTCGTCCCCGGCGATGCGCCCGGCGTACGACGCACCGCCCAGCGCGGCTATGACGGCGTGCCGGTCGCCAGCGTCACCTTCGACGGCGTGAGCGTCGGCGCGGACGCGCTGCTCGGTGCGGAGGGGGCGGGAGCGACGATCCTGCCGGCGCTGTTCGAGGAGGCCAACGCCGCGCTCGCCGCCGAGGCGGTGGGGGCGATGGCCGACACGCTCGACCTCACCACCAACTATCTCAAGACCCGCCAGCAATTCGGCGTCTCGATCGGCAGCTTCCAGGCGCTCCAGCATCGCGCGGTCGACATGCTGATCCAGCTCGAACTGGCGCGATCGATGGCGACGCTGGCGGCGCTCTCGCTCACGGCCGAACCGGAGGAGCGTCGCCGCAACATCGCCGCCGCCAAGGTGCAGGTCGGCCGCTCGGGTCGCTTCATCGGCCAGCAGGCGGTGCAGATGCACGGCGCCATTGGCATCACCGCCGAATACAAGGTCGGCCACGCCTTCAAGCGGCTGACCGCGATCGACGCCCTGTTCGGCGATGCCGACCACCATGTCGATGCGCTGGCCGAAGCCGGCGGGCTGGTCGCGACGGCCTGAACGGATGACCGGCCCCGTCCTCGTCACCGGGGCGACCGGAGCGCAGGGAGGCGCGGTTGCACGGGTCCTGTTGGCGGCTCGTGTTCCGGTACGGGCGCTGGTCCGCGATGTCGCGTCACCGGCCGCCAGAGCGCTGCAGGCGATCGGAGCGGAGTTGAGGCATGGCGATCTCGACGATGCTGCCTCCTTGCGCCGCGCGGTGGAAGGCATCGATGCGGTCTTCTCGGTCCAGAACGCGCCTGCGCCCGACGATCCCGACAGCGAGCGCCGGCAGGGCCGCGCCCTTGTCGGCGCGGCGCATGGCGCCGGGGTTCACCACTTCCTCCAGGCCAGCGTCTCGAACGCCGGTGATTTCCGCGCGATGGCGGGATGGGCCGAAGGCCGCTGGGATCGCAACTATTGGGAGAGCAAGGTTGACGTCGAGGATGCTGCCCGCGCGGCGGGCTTCCCGGCCTGCACAATCCTCCGCCCGGCTTTCATGATGGAAAATTTCGCGCAGCCCAAGGCCGTCTTCATGTTTCCCGATCTGGCCCGGCGCGCGATCCTGACCGCGATCGCGCCGGAGACGCGCATGCCGTTGATCGCGGCGGACGATATCGGCGCGGCGGCAGCGCTCGCCTTAGCCGAACCGGAGCGCTTCGCCGGCGCCGCGATCGAGCTTGCCGGCGATTGGCTGACGCTCGGCGAGGTGGCCGATATCCTCGGGCGGATAAAGGGCGTGACGATCACAGCGCGCACTCTGCCGCCGGCCGATCTCGTCGCGCGCGGCCAGCATGCCGGCTGGGTCGAATCCCAGCAGTGGCAGAATGTCGTGGGTTATCCGGCGCGGTCTGCGATGATGGAGGCGCTCGGCCTCAAGCCCACCCGCTTCGCCGATTGGGCGGGCGCCCACGCCGATACGATCGACGTGGGCTGACGCACAGCCTCAATCCCAGGCGACGGGCAATTCCTTGAGGCCGTTGTACATCCAGCTGTCGATGCGCTTGCGCTCGCCGGTCAGGCGGAGGTTCGGCAACCGATCGACCATCTTGGTCAGCGCGATGATCGCCTCCAGCCGGGCGAGCGGCGCCCCCAGGCAGAAATGCACGCCATAACCGAAGCTGATGTGGCGCTTGGACTGGTTGAGCGGGCGATCCATCACGAAGCTGTCGGGATCGGGGAATATATTCGGATCGCGGTTGGCGCCGTGCATCGAGAACATCAGCTTGGTGCGTTCCGGCAGATCCTCGCCGTGCATCGAGACCGGGCAGAGGCTGGTGCGGAAATGCGCGCTGATCGGCGGATCGTAGCGCAGGCTCTCCTCGATCACATTCTCGACCAGATGCGGCTCGGCCTTCAGCCGCTCCCACCGCTCCGGCACCTCCAGCAGCCGCCACACCGCGTTGGTGATCAGGCTGACGGTGGTTTCCTGCCCCGCCGTGATCATCGTGGTGCAGATTTGGAAGAGTTCCTCGTCGTTTAGCCGGCGTCCCTCGACCCTGCTGACAAGACCGAGCGACACGTAGTTGGCTGGCAATTCCTTGCCCCAATTCTCGAAGCTCGGCTCATCGATCCCGTGATCGCGCAGGATCTGCTTATGTTGTTCGATGAGATCCAAGAAATACGGTCGAAGCCCTTCGAATTGCGCATTTTCTGCGCCATCCGTTGAGTCCATCGTCAACGAGGCGATCAGCGCGTCACCCCACCTCTTATATTCGGGATACATGCTCTCGTCCGAGCCGAGCAGCATGCAGATCACGCGGGCCGGGAGCGGCAGGGCGAAGAGATTGTGCAGATTGCCGCGCTTGACCTCGGCCGCCGCCATCGAACCCAGTAACTCATCGGCGATCTGCTCGATTTTCGGCCGGTAGACCTTGATCTGGGACGGGGCCATGCCCTTGCGCAGGGCGGTCATATATTCGAAATGGAAGGGCGGATCGGTCAGGATGCCGAAATCGCTGAATTCCTCCCAATCCTTCGGCGCATCGCCCCACTTGAAGGACCAGACGGGATTGTCCGCGAGAACTTTCTCCCGTATCTCCTTGTAATCGCTTGTAATGTAGAACTGATAGTCCTTGCCCTCATAATGGTAGAAGGGGCATTTCGCGGCCAGCTCGGAATAAGCCGGTCCGGGATTGTGGACCGTGTCCGGATCGATCGGATCGAAGACGAGATCGGCGCGGGTCTTCAGGCGGCGTGGTTCCTCTTTGTGGGAACCGATGCCGGGGTCACGGTCGCTCATCGCTCTCTCCTGATCTTGTCTGCAGGCGATGATAGCTGTCCGATCCGGGCCGATGAACCGGCAGATGCTTTGGGGGCAAAGGATCGGCTATTGGGGGATCAGAGGTTGGGGAGCACGCGATCGAGTTCGCCATGGAGCGCGCCGAGGCTGCGGCCCAGCGCCTCGCGATCCCCAGGGCTCAGGCGGCGGAACGCGCGGACGAAATTGGAGCTGGAGGCGATCTCCGCCACCGTGGCCTCGACCAGCCGGCTGCCCTCCGCCGTCACGCGCAGGTGCGCGGTGCGGCGGTCGTGGGCATCGGGCTCGCGGGTGAGCAGCCCGCGCGAGGCGAGCTTGCGGATGCGGGCGGTGAGCACGGCGGGGGTGACGAACAGCGCCCGGGCGAGATCGACCGCGCGATAGGGCGGATCGCGGTCCATCCGGAGCGTGCCGAGCAGGTGAACGTCGGCCATGCTGAGCCCCTGCGCTGCCGCCAGCCGATCGAGATCGGCGTAGATCAGGTGGCCGAGCGTCACCAGATGCCACATCGGCCCGAAATGGCTGGCGTCGAGTCCGGGGATCAGCGCCTCGTAGAAGCGGCGGCCGGCCTCCAGTTCCTCGGCGGGCCGGTTCGGCACCCGCGCTCAGCCCTGCGACGTCTCGAGCAGGCGGATCAGTTCGGCGAGCAGCATATCCTGGCGCATGGCGATCTCGGTGACTGAGCGGCCATCATGCGCCTCCGCCACCTGCGCGGCAAGCTTCGCCTGCAGCGCCTCGTCGGCGAGATCGGGGGTGGACATCGTCGCCCAGCGGCCGGCGATGCCCGATGCGAAATGCTGGAGGAAACCGCCCAGCCCGCCTTCGCCGCCCGATGTGTGGAAGGTGGTGAACTGCCCCTGGATCGCCCATTTGAGCGCGGGGCCGAAGCGCAGCGCGTCGTCCACATCCTTCACCGTCGCGACACCGTTGGCGACCAGGCTCACCGCCTCGCGGAACATGGCCGCCGTCAGCCGGTTGCCGATATGGCCGAGAATCTCGCGTTCCAGCCGGACGGGGTGCTTGCCGATCGCGGTGTAGAAGGCGATCGCGGCATCC
>Ga0207695_10002544_pt1 | contig 26784 bp, 35 predicted proteins | sample KBSC54metaG_FD_184354 | JGI IMG/M metagenome (GOLD analysis project Ga0207695, IMG submission 184354) | Corn rhizosphere microbial communities from Kellogg Biological Station, Michigan, USA - KBS C5-4 metaG (SPAdes) (version 2) | ecosystem: Host-associated > Plants > Roots > Rhizosphere > Soil...
TCCTTGGTAAGGCTGAGGTCCAGGGTTCGAATCCCTGTCGTGGCACCACCCTAAGCCCCTGAGAAGAAAACGCCCTTCTCAGGGGCGCGTGGCGGTCGACGCCCAGCCCCTATGAAAATACCAGGCTGATCACCACGCCGGGATTGCCGGTGATGGTCGTGGCGTACGACCGGGCGGCGACTGTGGACGTGGTGGCGAGACGCTGCTCGAACAAATAGGGCCAGGCCCCGCCCTGGCTGTGTCCGGGATTGGCCCTGTCCTCGCCGCGCTTGAAGCGGGGGATCATCCCTGCCGCCGGCGTGAGCTGACCCTCGTACTGCCACCCGTAGGCCTTGACGAGGTCCATCAGGAGGGCCGGCGCGGACGGCGGAGTGGCAGTGGACGTCAGCCAGGGAGCGCCCACGGCGGGCGTCATCTTGACAGGCGTCGCCGCCGTGACGGTGATGGAAGCGCCGTTCGGCCTCCGGATCACGAAGACCCCGGCGGTGGCGTTGCTGGAGCCTCCGCCGAAGCCGCCGCCAGCCGTCCAGGTGATGGTGGGCATGGTCGCGGCGTTCCAGGCTTGGCCGTTCGCGGTGACATCCGCCAGGGTCGCCGTGCGGCCCCAGATCGTGAAGTCGTCGCCCGTCGTGGTTCCCGCCAGCTTGGCCCAGGCTCCGCCATTGGGCGAGGAACAGGCGAGGGCGGCTCGCGGGCCCGTCCCGCCACTTCCGAACCAGGGGCAGATCAGGTCGCCGACCCGGACCTCCTGGCCGTTATTGTTGAGCGCATAGGAGCCGCTATCGGAGAGATCCGAGAACGCCAGCGTCGGCAGCCAGGCGTTGTAGGGCTGTTCGCCCGTCTCGTTGGGATGGATCGAAGCGAGGTAAGGCGCCTTGATCGAGGGATTGGTGGCGCCGCTGTAGGCCGACGACGACGGGTTGCCGACGGAAGCCGAGCCGCGATTGAGAAGGATGTCGGTGGCGACGCCGCCCGGGCGCACCTCATGGAAGATCGTCGGCCGCAACCCGGTCAGCAGCGATCCATCCACGCCGAAATCCACGGCGCCGACCCCGGGCGTATGAACCTTCTCCAGGAAGCCTGCGGCAAAGCCGACGCCGGGGGTCGGGTCGAGGATCCCCGACAGGGTGGCAGGGGTGTCGAAATAGAGTCGGGCCAGGTCGAAGTCCGCCGCGCTCTGGCTGCCGGAACCGCCGGCGGTGATCTCCCAGACGTTGATCAGGAACTTCCCTACAGAATTCGAGATCGTGCCCGAGCCCCAATCGCCACCTTCCACGAACTGGGCCACCTGCACCCCGTCGATGGCCACCGCGCCGATCTTGGCGCCGTTCGCGTGATCGACGCCCGCCGCGATGGTCAGCTCGAAATACTCCATGTTCCTGCAGTCGGCCGCGAGCGGCGCGAAAGCGGCCAGGAAGCCGTTGTTGGTCAACACATTGGTGTCGCCCACCGCCGCGCGGACGAGCCCGCCGCCATTGTTGCCGGCGGAGTTGTCGATGGTCGCCATGAACCCGACCGGATGTTCGGCGTCGTGGGTGGCGTCCTGAGTATTGGCTCCGAACAGCACCTTCCCGAGGGTCCCCCGGTTGTCCTCGATGGCCTGACCCGCCGCGCCGCCGTTGCCACGAAGCTTGATGGAGGCCAGGACGTGGGGACTGTCCGCGATGGCGCCGGCCGCCCATTCCAGGCTGAAATCCTGGGTGAATGACACTCCCAGGTGCCCAAAGGCCGCCAGCGGCGCCACGCCCGAACTTTGGCCCAGGCTGTCCATATGCCCCGGCCCCCGGCCGACCCCCGCATGCAGAACCACCGCTAGAGGCCCGCGCCCGTGGTGATATAGAGCGTCGCGGCGCCCGAGGCTGTGATCGCGCCGACGCTGGTGACCGGCGCCTTCGGATTGTTGTTGACGGTCAAGACCTCGACCGACCCTGGCGCGACCGGAAAATCCGCCGTGGTGGCGGTGGCCGGCACACCGCCCGAGCCCTTCTTCACGAAGACCGCGGCGGGCCCGGCGTTGTAGAACCGCAGTTGGGTCGCGCCGGTGGGGACCTTCAGCAGAGGGTTGTCGGACGAGGCGCTCGTGACGTTGACGGCGACCGTCGCGCCGTCCAGCCAGTGGAAGGGGTCCATACGGAATCTCCAGGTTCTGAGGGATTGATCGGCCAGGCCGCCGCCCGCGCGGAAGCCTGGGCGTAGCGTCGAACTGTGGTATTTATACCCGGGTATTTGTGGGGAATCGGGATGGCCGCATCGAGGGCTCGCAACTTCACCGCCTTCGCCCGCGACCGCCTCATCGGCCGTGGCGATCTGCCGGAGATCGTGCAGGCTGCGCACGCTTACCGCGACATGACGCTGTCGGTGTTCGAGGACGTCACCGGACGCCCCGTCGACCTGGACCTTCGCGGATCGGCGGAAGAGGCAGTGGCCCGCCTCGCGCCGGACCCGAAGCCCGCCCCGGAGCCCGCCCCGAAGCCCTCCCGCGGCCGTCCGCGGCTGGGCGTCGTCGCCCGCGAGGTGACGCTGCTTCCCCGCCATTGGGATTGGCTCGCGAGCCAGCCCGGCGGCGCGTCGGCCGCCCTTCGCCGGCTCGTCGACGAGGCTCGCCGCCATGACGCCGGCCCGGATGCGCGGCGCCGAACCCAGGAGGCGGCCTATCGCGTTATGACCGCTCTCGCCGGCGACCGGCCGGGCTACGAGGAGGCCACCCGCGCCCTGTTCGCCAACGACCTTGACCGATTCAACCAACTGACCGCCGCCTGGCCGCCCGACGTTGGCGCCTACATCCGCGAACTCAACGCGACGGTGACCCCTTCCCCGTGATCTGGTCTTCCAACTGGTGCTCGGCCGCGTGCGTCTGCACCGCCAACGCGCGGGCGGCGTCGCAAGCGACGATCTGGGCGCCGCGGGTGGCGTAGCCGATTTCCAGGTCCGCCTGTGTCGCGGCTTGCGGCAGCAGGTAGAGGCTGCAGGCCTTCGCCGCTTCAGCGGGCATGTCCACCCGCGGCGCAGCCGGCGAGCGCCCTGTCTGTGTCGCACAGCTGCAGGTCAGCGCTCCGCAGACGAGCAAGGCGGGCGGGATCAAGCGGCGCATTGGCGTCCTCCGATTTCAGGGCCTGGGGGGTGAGTTGGGCGACGACGGCGCTGGCCGCGTCACGCTGGCGGACGACGATGTCCACCCGCTGGGCGCTCGCCTGGGCGCCTTGCGTCTCCAGGCCGGCTACGGCGGCCTTCGCGAGGGCCGCCTCGGTCTTCGGCCGTTCGCGGACGGCGTCGTCGTGGCGGCCCTTCCAATAGAGACCAGCCGCCAACGTCAGCAGGGCTGTCGCCGCCGCCAGGATCAGGATCAGGCGCGGGCTCATTGCGGCAGCCCCAGGCCATAACCGCCGCCGTCGCGCCGGGTCAGCACCTGGCGCCGCAGCCGGGGATCGAAGGAGACGTGAACCCACGTCCCCTCTTCAATCAGCTGGTCGAAGCTGAGCGCCGAGGCGGCGAGCGCCTGGCAGACAGCCAGCGGTTCGCCGAAGCCATAGCAGTTGAAGTCCACCGCGCGCCCGGTGAGATGCGCCGACGTGCGCGAGCCGCCCACCGCCCGGTTCAGTCCCCGGCAGCGATACCCGCTGGAGACGCTGATCACCCGGTCGCCCAGCAAGCGCCGCACCTCCTCCATGCGTGCGGCGGTGGTGCGCAGGGTGCCCACCACCTCGGGCGGCGGGGTGTTGTCGAACTCGCGGTGCTGCGTGCACGCGAGCTCCTCCAGCGCAAAGTGCGCCGTGAGCTGTGTGGCCATGGCCCTAAGTCCTGTCTTCGAAAGGTGTGGCTAGTCCGCGGCGGTGCTGCGGGCGGCGTGGGCGAGCTTCGCCCAGTCGGTGACCGTGGCGCCGGCCAGGTAGAGGGTGGCCAGCACGACGTTGGCCCCGATCAACGCCAGCCCAAGCCATTTCAGCGCCTCGGCGCTGTCGACGCGGCAGACGATGACGCCCAGGCCGGCGGCGTTCAGCAACGTCACGGCATAGGTGTAGATCCGCCGCCAGAGCCAGCGGACCTCAATGGGCGGTGACATCGGCGACCTCCTGCACGGTTGTGGGACGCGCCGCTTCCAGATGCGCGAGCCGCGCCTGGCTCCCGGCCCAGACCTGGGCCATCGCCCAGGCCAGCATCGACACCGCGATGACCCAGAAGCGGTTCTTCAGGCCCTCGACGGCCTTCAGCGTGTTGGCGGCCGAGTGCTTGATCTCGCCGAGCCGCTCTTCGCAGCGGGACTCGTGATCGGTGAGGCGCTGTTCGAGCGAGACAATTCGTTCACCGGTTGCTTTCATGAGCCAAACTTGAAGATCTTCGAAAGCGCGTCGCCACTGTCGAAGCTGGCGTTGACGCCAGTGACCTGCCCCTTTTGCATCGTGCTCGACGTTCCGTCGCTCGTCTGCCCGGTGAACAGGTTGATCGGCAGGCCGCTCAGCATGGCCACGATCTGCGCCGTGCTGGTCACCGGAGCCTGGGCCTGCTGCTGGGCGACGTTGCGCAGGTCGTCGCCGGTCGCCGTCTGAGTCGCGATGTTCGCCCGTTGGTTAGCCCCATACTGGCCCGCGATGTTGGCCATCTGCTGCGCCGCGGCCAGCCGTTGGTTCTCCTGCTGCTGCTGCAACTGCGCCTGCGAGGTGGCTCCGCCCAACGCCTGGGCGTAGCCCTGCGAGCGCAGGGTCCCGAGCGTCGTCGCTCGCGCCCGCGCCAACTCGCCCTCGGTCGCCGACTGCGTCAGGGCCGCGCCCGAGCCGCCGAACGCCCCTGAGCCCGCCAAGTCCAGCGCCTGCTGCGCCCGCACCCGGCCGTCATTGGCGTCCAGGTCCGCCGACGTCGCGTTCACGACGTTCTTCAGGTAGGGGTCCATGAACCGGCCGATGTAGTCGGCGATGTTCGGCGTGTCGGTGTTCGCCACCGCGCCGGAAAGCTGCTCCGCCGCGTCATAGTCCCAGGGCGTCCCCGAGAGGTTCGTGGCGTTGCCGGCCGCCAGGTTCTGCAAGGGGTCGGGCGGCGCCACCAGGCTCTGTGGATTGTTGTCCAGCAGGCTGCCCACGCGCCCCGAAACGTTCTGCGTCAGGCTGGACGCCCAGTCCGGCACAACCGGCGTCGTCGTGGAGCTGGTGGTGGTGTTGGAACTGCCACTCGTGTTCGTCTTCGAGCCGCCGATTTTCAAGCTCATCTAGAGGTCCTTTGCGATGATCCGCGCCAGCGGCGCATAGCCCTGCGATTTCAAGGTCCGCTCCCAGCCGGCGCGGCCGATCACCAGCGCCCGGCGGCAGCCCATGTCCCGTCCCCAGGCCTCCGCCCGCGGCAGGATTTCATCTTCCAGTTCCTGGCGTTCGCCGCCGGCCAGCCAGATCAGCAGCCGCAGCTCGCCCGGATCGCGCTCCACCGCCGCCACCAGCGCGCTGCGCGCGCCGGCCCACAACCGCGCCTCGCCGCGTGTGACGGCCGCCCGCACATCATCCAGCGAATGGGTTCGGCCCGCGTGCGCCAGCGCCGCGTCCAGCCACGGCGCGCATCGCTGCCAGTCCGCCTCGCAGCTCACCTCTGGCCCGCCGGCGTCGCGTCGAACACCGGCTGGCCGATCCGACAGGCGGTCGGCGCGCTCGATCCCGCGAAGGTCACCTTGAACAGTCGCCCGGAGATCAGGATGTCGGCCTTGGCGTCGCCCGGAGCCATGGCCGGAGCGGCTACGACCTGTTCGACATCCTGCGGATGGCGTCGCGCGGCGATGGTGACGTTCACCCGCCCCTGCTGGTCCTTGAAGTCGGGCCAAATCTCGCGGACCAGCAGGCAGGTCTCCGGGTCGAGGTAGCTGTCGGCCGTTTCGATGAACCAGGAAAACGCCTGGCCGTCCGCCGAATGCCCTTTTTCGTGGTGATAGACGTGGCCGTCGAAGGTGACGCCGATGGGGTAGAGCGATGGCCCGGCGTCGACGAAGGCGGTGCGCGCCATGACACCCCGGTGCCAGGCCCCGGCGTCCGCGCCGCTCAGCGCTAGGGCAAGGTAGCGGCTGTTCTCATAGCCGTCCCGGCTGTCCGGATAGTCGAAGCGCACCTCCGAAAATTCTCCGTTCGACGAGGCCACCACCTTATCGCCCTGGCTCGCGGCCAGCCGCTCGGCGAAGTCGCCTCGGATCGGGCATGGGATCGGCTGCGGCTGTCCGCCGACGCCATAGCTGTGGAACTGCCGGTCCGGGCTGACCCAGAAGGCGGTCTGGCCGACCACCACCGCCGCGTTCGGCCCGATCAGCCCACAGTTGCGCCCGACGCGGTCGAACCGCCACGGCTGATTGAGCGAGCCGACGAAGGTCCCCAGGAAGAGGGCGTCGCTGGTCCACACCAGCATGTAGGGTCCCGCCATCCGGCCGGCGACGATCCGTCCGCCGCCGGTCAGCACATATTCCCGCGCGGTCGATCCCGACGCCGTGGTGCTCCACTGGGTGTTGTCGCGGATCGACGAATGCCGGATGCACAGCGGGTTGAAGACGCCGCCCACTTCCTGATTGCACCCCAGCGCGAAGGCCTGGTAGCCGCCGTTCAGCGGCGCCACCAGCATGTAGGTCACGTTCGCCGGCGCGCCGGCCAGCGGCGCCGCCTTCGAAGCGGTGTTGTTGGTCCAGGTGAAGATCGTCTGGTTGCGCGGGCTCGCCAGGAGGTTCTCGCCCCAGGCCCCGAACGACCAGGTCAGCGGGAAATAGTCCGTTGTCGAGGGCTGCCCGAACCCCCCGATCCCATAGGCGCCGGTGCCATAGCCGGCGCTCCCCGCGCCGTCGATGGCGCCCGCGGTGAAGCCGGTGGCCGGCGTGATGTCGAACAGCGACCCGCCCTGCCAGAGCTGCAGGGCCGAATGGGCGCCGAAGGCGATGTTCAGTTGCGCCTTGTTGTCCGTCCACGGGAAGGCCGTCCGGCACACGCCGGCCAGCGGCGCCGGGGTCAGGCTCTCCCAACCGCCGATCACCTGCGCCCGCCCTAGCCGGAACCGGACGTTCGATCCGTCCGCCCATCGGCCGGTGTCCGCGAAGCTGGTGTCGTCGCCGTTCAGGCCAGGCGGCAGGTCGAGCGGAATTCGCATGGCTTGATCCGTCAGAACCGCCGGACGCTTGGCCCGGCTGAAGATGAGGCCGCGCGCCTCGGAGGGTTTTGCTTGTGGCCGCAAGGCCGCTAGGAGAGCGGCATGACCCCGCCACCCACCGACGCCGTCATTCGCTTCGAGCCCGACGGGTTCGACCTGAACAGGCCGTGGCTGCTTGGCCGCCAGTCGGCGGGCCACAGCTTCCTGCGCGCGGCCGTGGAAGGCCGCGGCGAGGGCCCGGTCTACGCCTACACCGCCAACCACGGCTCGGCGCAGATGTTCAGCCGCATGGTGCGCGGCTTCGACGCCGCCGCCGAACCGGCGTGGATCCGCGGCGAGCAACTCGATCAGATCGGCCGCACCCGCGGCGTCCTCTATCTCGCCGATCCGGGGCTGACCCACTTCGCCCGGCCCCGCATGCGGGTGGGCGCCGCGCGCTATTCCCTGTGCGGCGTCACCCACACCCTGGCCACCGCCGGCGTCCAGCAGCTTATCGCCGAACTGCTGTCAGAGGCGGTCATGCCCTGGGACGCCCTCATCTGCACCTCGACCGCGGCGCTGAAGAACGTCGAGGTCGTGCTGGAAGCCCAGGCTGACTTCCTGAAATGGCGCTTCGGCCCCGACATCCGGCTTCGCCCGCCGCAGCTGCCGGTCATTCCGCTGGGCGTCCATTGCAAGGACTTCGCCTTCAGCGCCGACGACAAGGCCGCCGCGCGCCAAGCGCTCGGTCTCGCCGACGACGAGGTCGCCGCGCTCTACGTCGGCCGCCTGGTCCACACCGGCAAGGCGCACCCCTTCCCCGTCTTCCACAGCCTGCAGGCCGCGGCCCGGCGCACCGGCAAGAAGCTCGCCCTGATCCTCTGCGGCCGCGCCAAGCGCGAGGAGACCGCGGCCGCCTACGTGGCCTCGGCCGCGAAGCACGCCCCCGACGTCCGCCTGATCCAGGTGGACAGCCGCGAGGACGCCGCGCGTCGGCAAGCCTGGGCGGGCGGCGACATCTTCGTCTCCCTGGCCGACGGCATCCAGGAGACCTTCGGACTGACCCCTGTCGAGGCCATGGCGTCCGGCCTTCCGGCCGTGGTCACCGACTACAACGGATACCGCGACACCGTGCGCGACGGCGTCGACGGCTTCCGCGTCGCCACCTGGGCCCCCTCGCCCGGCCGCGCCGGCGAGGCCTATGCGCTTCGCCAGGAACTCGGGCTCCTGGACTACGACAACTACTGCTGGGCCGCCGGTTCGGCGACCTCGGTGGACCTGGCCCAGCTGACCGACCGGATCACCGCCCTCGTGGAACAGCCCGACCTTCGCCGCCGGCTGGGCGAGGCCGGCCAGGCCCGCGCGCGCCAGCACTTCGACTGGCCCCATGTCTACCGCCAATACCAGGCGCTCTGGGCCGATCTCAATGCCCGCCGCGCCGCGGCCGCCGCGGACCCTGACCAGCGCAAGTGGATCGCCGCTACGCCGACCGCGCCGCCCTCGCGGCTCGATCCCTTCCTCAGCTTCGGCCACTACCCCACCGCCCGGATCGGCGCCGACACCCGCGTCGCCCTGGCCCCCGGGGCCACCCTCGAGACCTATCGCGACCGCCTGACCGACGACCTCTTCCCCGACACCGGCGTGCCGGAGAAGATCGTATTGCCGATGTGGACCCTCCTCGAAACCGCCGAACGCCCCGTCACCGACCTCGCCAAAGCCGCCGACCTCTCCCCAGGCTGGGCGATCATCGTCGTCGGAGCCCTGGCGAAGATGGGGCTGGTGGTGGTGGGAGGATGAACCGGCAATTCAAACCTGCTGAATTCGCGATATGTGGGTGCCGCGAACCCAACACGTCTGACCGCTAGGGGTCTCAATTGTCTGAAGTTATGGTCCTAGCCGACCGCGAACGACATGCTGGAAATCTTGAAGCTGCCGCCTTGCTCTATCGACAGGCGCTGGCCGCCCATCCGGTTGCGGCCCGTCATCCTCTGGGGGTCGCGCTCTCCGCTCTCGGCCGAACCGAAGAAGCCGAAAAATACCTTCGTGAGGCAATTGCTTTGTCGCCAAACTATTGGCCAGCCCAGCATAGCTTGGCTCTCCTTCTACTGAGCCTAGGTCGATACGAAGAAGGCTGGCGGTTTTATGAGAGCCGTCGAGAGATACCTTCATTGGGACCATCGTCTCCCAATCTACCGGTTCCGGAATGGCGCGGCGAACCCGTGGCGGGCAAACGAATACTTGTACTTGGTGAGCAAGGACTCGGCGACCAGATTATGTTTGCCCGCTTTCTAAGTATCCTTAGAGCCAAGGAAGCTGAGGTGTTTTACGTCTGTGCCGCGCCACTAAACAGGTTGTTTCCTGGCTCCTTGCCGATGGGCGCGCGCAACACTATGCCACGGCCGGATTTCTGGGTATTTGTTGGAAGCCTGCCGGGGCGTTTGGGTGTGACGCTCGAAACTTTGCCCGAGCCGATAAGCATCGACATCGCGCTTTCGACTGGCGGCGGGACAGGCGTCGTCACCGCGGGAAACTCCCTACTCGGCCGCGACTCACAGCGGTCTCTTCGAGGTGAAGATGCCGCCCGACTCCGTTCCCTCGGACGCGACCTTAGTCCCGAAGCGACCGGCGCCGTCGATTTCTTAGAGACCGCAGAAATCGTCGCCCGACTCGACCGAATAATTACGGTCGATACGGCGATGGCGCATCTCGCCGGTTCCATGGGCAAGCCCACGTCGGTCCTGATCCAGGCCGAACAAGCGGACTGGCGGTGGCTCCGCGACCGCACGGACTCGCCATGGTATCCGAGTGTCCGATTGTATCGTCAGGCCAAGATGGGCGATTGGCGGCCAGTTCTTGAGGAGGTTGCAGGCGGCGACGAGCGGCACGCTAGATAGCCCGTTTTTGCTAGGTGGGCCTACAGCGCGACATTGAAAGCAAATACGATCACACGGCCCGCAGATCCGGCAGCTGAACTTGCGCCAGAGCCCAACGCCCCGCTGCTGCCTCCTCCGGGCGCACTGCCAGCTCCGCCCGAGGCGATGCCCCCGTTACCGGCAAAGAGGCCCCCGTCCACCAAATCTAGAAACCCTGCCGCGCCGCCGCCTCCGCCAGCTATCCCACTATGCGTTCCGCCGACTCCTCCGCCGATTGGCGAGCTGCCGTCGGCACCGGGGGTCGTAGCGCCCCCATTTCGAGCAATGGTCCAGGGTCCGGAACAAGCCCCACCCGGGGTTGCGATTGTTAGGCCGCCCTTTCCGCCACCTGCCAAAAGGGCCGCGCCCGGAACGGTCACAACAGTGTCAGTCGCATCTTGTCCCGGAGCGTTATTCGTTGCCTGACCGGCACCGGGTACGCCTAGCACCCATGAGATGGTTTGCCCCTTCAGCAGTCTCAATCTCTTGAAGCCGCTTGCTCCTCCGCTCCCGCCTGCACCCGGCGAGACGGGAAAAGAACCACCAGAACCGCCAGGTCCTGTCGCGTAGACAAAAGCCCAAAGGTCTGTCTGCGCCGTAAGTGACGTATCTCCCAAGGCACTATCCTTGAAGGCCGCGTATCCGGTTAGCAAACGCTTGCGTCCACTCAGATTTTGACCAACAAACCCCCTCAGACGTCCCACTTGCGCCATCAGTAGTTCGCCCATTCGGCTTCGAAGCCGATGGCGCCGGTCACGCCGATCGCGACGAACAGCTGCTCGTTGGGCTGCAAGATCTTCGGGTTGTCGTCGGAGTAGCCGAAGTCGGTGGCCGGCGCGGCGGTGGTCTGCGCCATGGTGTAGGCGGCCATCAGCACGCTGTTGGAGAAGTGCTTGGTCACGCCCGCGTCCGCCGAGCGGAACTCCTGAAGTTGCGTGGCGCCCACGGTGGCGCGCGGAATGGCCCGAAGCTTGGTCAGCCGCGCGCCGGCCGCCCCCGCCGTGGCGATCAGCACCGTGTTGGTGGGCGAGGTCGTGTAGGTGCTGTTGGCGGTGGCGCAGGCGGCAAAGTTCGACTGCGGCGTCTGCGGCGTGATGATCGAGTTGGCTGTGCCGGGCATGGGCTTGGCTCCTTAGAGGGCGACGGCGAGCGCCACGGCTCGCCCGAGGAAGGCTGCATTGTCGGTGAGGTCGGCGGTCGATAGCGGCTGCCAGGCGGCTGTCGTCCCGTCGGTCTTCAGCACCTTGCCGGCGTTCCCCACCTGGCCCGGCAGGACGCCGGCGTTGGCGGTGAAGGCCGTGTTGTCGACATAGGCCTTGGTGGCGGCCATCTGGGCCGAGGTCGGGTCGGCCAGGCCGGTGAGTTGCTGGCCGCCGAAGGCGGTGCCCTGCACGCGTACGACATTCGCTCCGTCACAGACCACCTGCACGATCTCGCCCGGCTGCACGGCCACGGCCGCGCCCGCGCCGGTGGTCAGCGTCACCGCCGCGGTGCAGCCGTTCCAAACCGCATAGGCCTTGGAGACGCTGGGTACGGTGACCGTGAATGGCCCCGCGCCGGTGAACTTCAGGATCGCCGCGCGGGCCTCGTCGTCGCCGGCGTTGGCGGTGGACAGCGTGGTGTCGCCGCTGAGCGCCTTGGTGAGCACGCCGGCCACCGCATAGTCGGCGTGGCCCAGTACGGTGTTCAGCTTGTCGCCCCACAGGTTGATGTTCTCACCGGTGAACTGCAGCTCGAAGCGCAGGGATGAGGACCAGGACGAGGGCATCAGACGATCACCGCGCCGGTGTCTTCGCGGATCCAGTGGGCCCCGTCGGAGTGGGCCAGCACGTTGAGGTCGCTCACCAGCGCCACGCACTGCGGATAGGTCGCCGCCGGCGGCAGCTTGGCCTGCGCCACGGCGAACGCCGGCTTGGGCTCCTCCGGCGTCTGCAGTTCGCGGATCGCGTCGTGGATCGACTTCAACACCGCGTGGAAGGCGGCCGGGATGTCCGGCCCGATGGGCGTCAGCATGGGATCAGTCTCCTCGCAGGATGTCGAACTCGCCGCCGCGATGGCGGGGCGTCTCGGTGATCAGGGTGCGGGCGGCGCGCGCGCGGGCGTCCTTGGCGTTGACCTCGCCGACCGCGCGTTCGAGCCGCGCCTCGTAGGCGGCCGCCAACGCGTCGTCGCGCAGGAAGGGACCCGCCTCGCACAGCGTCGCGAACAGATAGACGTCCGGATGGTCGGCCAGCAGTCCGTTCACCGGCGCGGCGTCGGAAAGCGCGAACTTCACCAGCATCCGCAGCACCAGCCCATAGGCCTGGTCGCACGGCCGGTCGAACGCCAGGTTGCTCCCATCGATGGACCAGCTCGCGGGCCGGCCCTGCAGGCTGGTGGCGCCCAGCAGGCTGGGCTCGATGAACCGCAGCACCTCGCGGTTCGCGCCGCTGACGATCCACAGAGCCAGGGGCTCGGCGAAGCCCGCGGGCAGCGGGATGAAGCGTCCGCCGGCGGTCGCGGTCAGCGCCGCCTCCGTCTCGGCCAGCCTGGCGCGCAACACCCGGTTCAGCCGGGCTTCGGCCAGCGTGATGAATTCCGGGATGCGCGCGGTCAGGTCTGCGCGCACCAGCCAATTGGCCGCCGCCGCCTGCAGCTCGGCGTAGGTCGTGATGGACATGTTGATTCCATGAAAAAAGGCCGCACCTGGGGCGCAGCTGCTAGTCGACGGACCCTTGATCCGTCGGCGGGTTCTGGGCAGGCGGCGCAATCTTGCGCGACCCCGCTAGCCAGGCAGGAAGAGAGCCCCGAAGAACGTCAGCCAACTCAAGGCCAACCACACGACGACGATAGCCGCGAAGGCGAGCGGCCTGATTCGGGGCCGCAGAAATCTGCGCGCCAGCCAGTGGCATACGCCGGTCGCCGCGACGGGAACCGCGACCCGAAGCAACAATGGGGTCGAGGCGGGGAAGATCATCATCAAGGTCATCGGCAACAGGCCGAAAAGATTACCGACGGTATTGCCGATCCGTTCGCAGGCCTGCTCGTGGCCCGGCCAGACGCAGCCCTTCCATTGCAGGATCGTGGCCGGGACATTGATCCAGAGCCATGCGAGTAGCAGGCCTCGGGGAATCGAGAGCCGCCGCGCTTCGCTATCGGGTTCGGACTTGTCCTGCATCCATTGCCCTGCCGTAAGCTGCCCGCGCCCTTTGCGCCAAACGGATCGTCACCTAGCCGCCGCATCAGCCCATCGACGACGGACTTCCCCGTTCAACGAGTCGTCGGGGCCGAGTTTCGGCGCCAGGGCCAGGCCGAGGTTGCCCTCTAGGAGCAGCCCGTCGACATGAGCGTGGAAATCGTCGGTCAGCATGTCTTTCCATCCAACCAGAACAAATTACGAACAGCAATACCCAAGCTTGCCGAAGGGTGGAGCCGCCCGCAGGGGGGCGGCTCCATTTCGGCCTAGTGGTTGGCCAGCCGGCAGGCGAGCTGCGGCCGGATGGTCTTGAAGCCGTAGAGGACATCGAGCCGGCACGGGAACTTGTCGGAGTTGATGTCGTACTGGCGCACGATCCGCATCGAGACCCCGTCGAAGGCTTCCCGGGCGGCGAAGTCGACGCCGCGGGGCATCACCATGTCGGCGCTGGCGAACGCGAACGCCCCCTTCTGGTAGGCCATGGAGATGCCATAGGCCGTTGAGCCCGTGCCGGAGACGGTGATCACCGCATTGTCCGCCGGCGAGCCGGAGACGTTCTGCGTCGGGCCGGCGGTGACGATGGCCGGGCTGATCGCGATGGTCAGGTTGCCCGTCCCGTCCGCCGTGTCGTTCGCCGTCGCCACGAACTGCTGCGGGATGCCGGTGGACTGCTTGGTCTCCGGATGCACCCGGAAGACGTTGGCGATGGTGAACACGTCCCCCTGCTTCAGCGCCGCCGTCGAGGCCGTCCAGCCGTCGGTGACCAGGTTCGCGCCGGTCTGGGTCGCCCCATTGACCAGCGGCGTGCCCGCCTTGGTGCCGGGCGTGTGCGACGGCCAGAGCGTATTCTCCATGAAGTCGAACCCGGCGGTCCGGCCCATGAAGCCCTCGCGGTTCTGCCGGCTGATGGTGTCCTGGTCGTTGAACAGGCCCTTCAGGGCGTCCACCAGGTCGACGTTGTCCTGGGTGTTCAGGTTGCAGGTCCGCCCGTTCAGCGGCGCCAGGTTGTCCACCAGGATCTTGCGGCCCTGCAGCACCTTGGCGAAGGTCGAGGGCTGCCCCTGGTTGTCCACCTGGTTGTAGATGTCCTTGTACATGCTCATGGCGTCCGCCTCGATATTGGCGGCCAGCACGGCCATGGCCGGCTCCAGGATGCGCTCGGAGAAGTCGTCCAGCGCGAGCGTCAGGTCCACCGAGGTGAAGTTCAGGTCGACGCCCTTCTGGGTCTGCACCTTCAGGTCCACGGAGGTTTCCGTGGTGTCCTGCGCGGCCAGCGTCGAGCCCGTGCGCACGGTGTACTGGTTGGGCAGGCGCACCTTCAGGGTGTCGCCCACCTTGGCGCCCTGGCGGGCGAAGCTGTCGTCGTATTCCCGCGTGATGGAGCCCACGAAGTTGAGCTTCTGGTGCAGCACGCGCAGGGCCTCCCGCGTCACCGCGGTCGGCGTCAGGATGGCGTTGGCCATTCGGTCGTCCTTTCAGAGTGGGTTTGAGATGTGGCCGCGCGAGGCCGCCGAGGCGCGAAGGACGCGCGTGCTCGACGCCGGCCGGCGTTCAGCCGGCGGCGGTCAGGTCAAGGATGACGGCCCACCCGGGTGGTCGGAGCCGTTGGCGTCGCCGCGCGGCTTGGAACCGGGAAGACCGAGGTCTCAGGCCTGGCGGCTTGCGTCCGCCAAGGCCAAGGTCTAGGTTGAACGAAACAGGAACAATGAGGGCGGTTTCGCGTGACTGAACGTCCTGCCGTTTTCAGGCGCTACATCGTGCCGACAGTCCTCTGGGCGGGTGCGATGATCGCGTTTCCGTTGGTGCACTATCTGCCGGACAGCGTCGACCTTCCCGCTCTTCTGGCATGCCTGGGTAGCCATACCCTCGGCGGCTGCTGGATGCTCTACAGCCTGCGAGGGCGGCGCGACCTGTTGGGCTGGCGGATTCTCGTCGGGCTCCCGGCGACCGCTTCGTTGGCTATTTCGCTTTGGGCGATGCGCACGGACGACATGCAATTCGCCAGCGTGCTCGTCACCGGCGTGATCGCTGCGATCCTCTGGCTGATGTTTGCGGCGATGCGGCTGCCGCCCCCGGCGGAATAGGCCGCGGGACAGTCACGGCCAGGGTGCGTCGATCGGCACGAAGGGCGGGGCGAGCCCGGAGTCGTACCCCCAGGTCCGAGTGTCTCCCACCCGCTTGCCGTATTGGCGGGCGTTGAAATCTCCGATGACTGAATTGGAATTTGATCTGACCACCTGGTAGGGCGCGCCGGAGGCGTTCACCCGCGCGGCGTCGGCCCTGGCCGGTTCGACAGCCTGGGCTGCGGTCCGCCCGTAGAGATACCGCCTGGAGACGATCCGGCTGTCCGCTGCGTAGTCGGGACTCTGTTCGGCTGGATCGACCTGGGCGTGGAGGAGCAGGCCCTGCGGTCCGCCGCGATAGATATATTGGTTCCGGCCGTCGTCGTAGGTCTGGAACATGTGGTCGGCCGGCGTGGGAATGCCGAACGGGCGCACGTTGTCCGCCCGCACCGTGATCTCAGTCCCGGGTGGTCGCCTCGGCGCGCTCGCCAAGGCCGCTTGCTCTTGCGGTGACAGCAGGATGCCATCCTGAAACGGAGTGCTGCGGCGCAGCCCGCCAAGCAGTCCGCCGGGGTCCGGCGCGGGAATGAATCCCGCCTGCGGCCCCGGCAGAAACGGGTTCGTCGAATAATCCGGCGGACCGCTCATCGGAGTTCCCTCTGCGCGATATCGTTGCGCCGTGTCGTCCATTCTCTGGCGCCGGGCCCGTCGCGCGGAGCCCACTGCGGCGTCACCGCGGTCGGCGTCAGGATGGCGTTGGCCATTCGGTCGTCCTTTCAGGATGTATTGTGATGGGTCTGGGCCGCGCGAAGCCTCCGAGGCGCGAAACACGCGCGTGTTCGGCGGCGGTCAGGTCGGGATCGGCGACCGGCCCGGGATTCGAAGCTGTTGGCGTCTCCGCGCAGCCTTGAGGCGGGTCGGTCCGGGTTGGCGGCGGACTTGCGCCCGCGTCCGCCACGGCCCAGGTTGAACGAAACAGGAACGCTCCCCGTTCTGGAGATTGCATGCGAAGCCTTTCCAGGTGGCAGAGGTGGTCCGGTGGGGCCGCGATCGTCGCGCCTCTCGCTGGCCTCGTCGGTCTCGGCGTGGGGCCGCGCCTGGGAGGGTCGCAGGGTCCGCTCGTGTACGGCGCTGCTCTGGTCTACGTCGCAAGCGCTTGCACCTGGACCATCGCCTCGGTCCGGGACCCCGGCGTCATGGCCCGGCGATTGCTGTTTATCTGGCTGCCGGCCGCGCTCCCGGTCGCGCTTTGCGTCTATGTCGCGAAAGCCTATGTGGACGAGGAGCAGGCTTTCCTCTTCCTGCTGCTCGTCCCGCCAACCGCCCTGATCCTGTTGACCTGTTTCATCTCCACGGCGGTGGCGTTCATCGCCGACACCTAGGCCCGAACTCAAAAAGCTGGGTAGCGCACATACGGCGCAACATCGGGCAGATTGCGCATCGGCAACAGCTCGGTGTCGTAGCCCAACGTGCTTCTATCGCCGATACGTCGGCCGTATTGCGACTTTGTGAAACCACCGATCAGCGAATTCGAGTTCGACGCGAGGACCCCATAGAGCGGATCCAGCTGGTCGGCGACAGAGGGAAGGCCGGAAGGGCGGACCGGCGTCGCGCGTACCGTCACCTCCGTGCCGGGTAAGCGCTGCGGCGCCCGGGCGAGGATCGCCCAATCGCCAAGCGTCATCAGCGGCCCGCCCAGCGACGCCGCGTTGTCGGCGGGAAGCTGCCCGCTCAGGTCAGGACGATAGGTCGCCGTCTACCGCCCCTTCCGCACCAGGTCGTTGCGCCGCTTCATCCATTCCTTGGTGCCGAGTTCGTCGCGCACCCCACCGCCGCCGGCCGCCGAGCCCGAGACCAGCACCGCCGGGCGCACGGCCTGGGCCTGAACCGCCGCACGCGACGCGCCTTCGCGCTGTCCCGCGGCATCCGCCTGGCAGGCGCGATGCAGGATCTTCCACACCCGCGGGTCGTCCTGCTGGCTCAGCTCCTCCAGCGTCACCCCATGGCTGCGGGCGTAGTCCACCAGCTTGGCGGCCAGCTCCGGCGACCAGCCGTCGATCTCCTTCTGCAGGACACGGCCCGTCTCGGCCATCCGCCCGGCGGCTTCCTGTGCGGCCGCCAGCCGGCCGTGCGCCGCGCGCTGGCCGATCGTCTGGGCAAGACCCTCCCGCGCCCGGGCCATGCCCTGCGCCCGCGCCCACAGCGCCTGCGCGCCCTGGGGGTCCTGGGCGGCGAAGGCCCGCCAGTCCACCCCGTCCAGATGCGCCAGCTGCTGGTCCAGCGCCGCCAGCTGCACGTGCTCATGGCTCGCCTGGCCGAGCGCATCGGCATGCGCCGCCACCGCCTGCCGCTCCGCCTCCAGCGTCCTCCGATGCTCGGCCAGCTCCTGGGTCTTGCGGGTGTAGTCCGCGTGCCGCAGGACCGCGCCCTTCAGCGCCGCCGGCAAGGTGTGCACCTGGCCGTCGAGCTCCAGGTCGAACGTGTCATCGCCCTTGTCGTCGAGCAGAGCCGCCTCATCGGCAGCCATGGCGCGCACGGGTTCGTCGGCGTCTAGCGCCCGATCATCTTGCATGGGATTTCCTTTGGAATGCGGGCCTTGGGCCCGAAGGGGTGGCGAGACCGCGAGAGCTCGTCGACTAGCGTTGCATGGCCTTCAGTCGGTTGGTTTCGGCCTCGAAGGCGTCGATCTCAAGTTTGCGCGCGGCGTTCGACCGGTCTTGCCGCAACGCCGCGATCTCGGCCTTCGCTCCGGCCAGCGCCTGGGCGAGCTTGGCCATCTGCGCCTGGGCCGCCTGCGCCTGCGGATGGCCGCCCTTCGCCTGCGCCGGCAGCATGGCCTGCAGCCGCTGGGCCACCTCGTCGGCGCCCGGCCAGTCGAGGTTCTTGGCCAGCAGGTCCCCCAGCACCGGGGCCGCCGCCGGATAGGCGCGGATCAGCTCGATCATCTGGTTGGCGGCCTCTTCGCGCCGGCTGGTGAAGCTCGGCCCCGCCAGCACCGTCAGGTCGTAGCGGCCGACGGTCAGGTCGTAGATCTTCTCCACCGCCTTCAGCTCCCCCGTCGGATCGGCCGCCGCGGGGGTCGGCGCGTTGACGCTCACCGCGCTTGCCTGCCCGTCCGCCCCCAGCACCCGGATCACCCGCGGCGTCGCATAGACCTTGGGGATCAGGTCCAGGAGGATCCGGCCCGCGTGCCTGAGCGCCCGGTTCAGGTTGTCGATGTAGTGGAAGGTCGAGACGTCGCCTTCGCGCTGCCGGGCCATGATCGCCCGCCCGGAGGTCTCGTTCGACCGCGCCCCCAGGCTGGCGTCGTAGAGCCCCATGATCGCCTTCATGTCGTCGCTGGCGTTCAGCGCCTCCTGCAGGGCCCCGGCCGGCGCGCCGGTGAACGGCTGGCGCATGGGAGCCTCGGGGCCGTCGTACTCGATGTAGGCGTGGGTCTGCACATTGGCCGTCGCCCACTTGGCGCTGTCCGTCTCGAACGCGCCCTTGCGCCCGATGAAGGGCGTCTTGGGCGCCAGCGCCACCAGTTCGGTGGAGGTGGTGCGCCAGTAGTTGAACATCCGCTGCGGGTCCTTGGCGTCCCGCACCAGGCCGCGCAGCCGACGTCGCCCGTCGATGTGCAGCTCCTCGCCATAGACCGGCACGATCGGGATGAACCGCCCGGCCCATTCCACGGTCTCCAGCACCTCGGCGCCGGTCAGGATTCGCTGCGTCACCTTGTGGCTGGCCACCGTCCTCGGGCGGCCCACGACGCTCACCCCCAAGGCGTCGAACATCGCCTTCTGCTTCTGATAGACGCCCTGCTCCACCACCTGGCCGTCGGAGAGCGCCAGGATGGTGCGGCTCACCGCCTCGCGCCGCCAGTGCTCGGCCACCATCACCCGCTCGCCCTCGAGCCAGGGATCGGTCAGCGAGGCGTAGGCGTCCGCTGACCAGTCGACGGCGTCGGCCCCTTTCCAGCGGGTCTCGAACGCCGCCTTCGACAGGGTGTTGACGACGAAAGCCGAGTTCCAGTCCGAGGAGTCGGCCGCCGTGCCTTCCGGGTCGCCATAGATCGAGAACGGGTTGGCCACCCGCTCGATCGCCAGGTCCTGGTCGAAGGTGTCGTCGTCGGCATAGCGGGTGTTGATGCGGAAATAGCCGAAGCCGCCAGTCACCGCGAAGTCCAGCGCCGTGTCATAGGCCACCTCGGCGTCCGAGCTCTGCTCGATGTGCCGGATCAGGCCGTTGAAAACCTCGGCGGTGTCGGGGTCCGCGCCGGAGTCCACCGGATGCACCACCATGCCCGGCTTGTTCTGCCGGGCGTCGTTGACCACCTGGCGGATGAAGGCCGGCAGCCGGTTGATCGTCAGGCAGGGCCTGCCGTCCAGGTCCCGCTCGCGCCGGATCTGCGCCGGCCACTGCTCGCCCAGCCTGGCGAACCGCAGGTCGTCCAGCGCCTCGCGCCGGTTCTCGGCCTCGGCGTCCGCCGCGCGCTCGAACGCCTCGCGGGCTTCCTTGATGATCTCGTCGTCCGACAAGGCGGAGCTCCATATGAAAACGCCCGCGCGAGCGAGCCCGGCGGGTGGAAGGACGGCCCGCAGGAGGGGCTTCTCGGACACGCGAACGATGGAGGGGGAGATGGCGCCGCGCTTCATCGCAAGGCGGCAGGCGCACCAATCAACGCTGACAAAATCCTACCAAAAAACGCAGAGGCTTGTCAAGAACAAAATAGCAACATCTAGGCCGTGCGTCTTCGCGAGGCGAAAATCCATATCGGCCCCGCGGCAATCAGGGTGGAGAGCAGTTCTGGGACGGGATGGGAGGCGAAGTTTAGGACGTTGGGTTGGTAATATCTTGGCAAATCAATCACATCTGCTACGAACCCCCAAACGAGGAAGCCCCCGGCCCACCATCGCCAGGCCCACCGGCCGCCGCCATCACGGCGAGCCCTGGCCAGGAACCAAAGCCCTAGCAGCGGTGTGGGATTGAGTAGCCACGGAATGATCATGAAGACCGTGAACAACACCCACCCACCAGCGTCATAGCGGATGGAAAAGACGCCGGAGAAATTGGCCTGATCGTAGAGGACCCAAGCATGGATGCCACCCGCCACGACTATGGCGGCGCCCAGCAATACCCAGAGAAAGACATGCCTTCTGCCGGTCACGCGGTGATCCTGCCGCCCCCGTCCAATGCGGTCACAACGCTACAATTCAGATGGCCGGCGTCAAGAACAAAATGCGAACCCAGAGGCCTCAGAAGGGCCGTCCGGGAATCTCATAGACGCCTGGCTCGTAGATCGGGACGCCAAACACCTTGACCGCCTGGGGGGATGGCGGCGTCGAGCTCGCCGTTCGCCGCATTGTAGACGCGCGCGCTGCGCGGCAGCGTCAGCCCGAACGTCGCGCTCCTGATACCGGATAGCGAGACGCCGGGGCTCGTCGACGGCTGGTCAAGCACCCCGCTCGCCTGGAAAGAAACCCGAGGACCCTGCGGTATTGAGATCCGCCCGTTTGCCTGGAGGTCCCGGCCGGCGCCGCGCCGGACCGTTGCGTCCACGCCCCCGACGTTGATGGGCGCCGAGGTGTTCGGCCCCCCGACGACGGTGTTCAAGGCCCCGGCGACGATCGCCGCGGCTCCCGGACGGCCGGTCAGCGGGCGGCGATTGGCGAGCTGGACCGTATCGCCGCCGGCCCCGCCCACCAGCAGATCCTGACCGCCGCTATCCGCGATCGCTTCGTCCTTCGGCGCATTCGAGCCGTCGTCCCCGGCGTCGGCAGCATACTCGGCGCTGGCGAAGTAGGGGTCGTTTCTGGCCTGCAGGATGCGGTTTCGCCGCACCATGTCGTCCCAGGCGTCGCCCAAGGATCGGGCACGGAGAAGGGCGCGCTGCGCGCGTTAAAGGCCATGGCCGATCTCCAGTTGCGGGAAGCGCCGGGGCCCTACCGTCAGGCGGCGGGCGCACCAATCAACGCTGACAAAACCCTACCAGAAACGCGCAGGCTCGTCAAGAACAAAATGCGAACGATTGCACGAACCCTCACGCCGCCGCGACGTCCGCCGTCCCACCCTCGCCCGCCCAGTCCAGGCGCTGCAACTCCGCATAGAGCGCCGCCGCCTCGATGGGCTTGGCCACGTGGCTGTCCATGCCGGCGTCCAGGTATTCCGCCACCTGGTGGGCCATGGCGTTGGCGGTGAGCGCCACGATCGGCGTCCGCGCCCGATCATCGCGAGCCTCGGCGGCGCGGATCGCGCGGGCTGCGGTGGGTCCGTCCATGATCGGCATCTGCACGTCCATCAGGATCAGGTCCCAGGGCTCGCGGGCCCAGGCGTCCACCGCCGACTTGCCGTCCGCCACAATCATCGGCTCGACGCCCACCTGCGCCAGCAGGGTCTTCAGCACGAGCTGGTTGACGGCGTTGTCCTCCGCCGCCAGCACCCGCATGGGCCGCACCGGCGCTTGCGGCGCCTGGGCCTGCGCGCTCGCCGCCTCGGGCGCGTCTCCCAGCCGGGCCAGGGGCAGGGTCGCGGTGAAAGTCGAGCCCTCGCCCGGCGTGCTCTCCGCTGCGATCGTCCCGCCCATCAGCTGGGCGAGCTCGCGGCAGATGGACAGTCCCAGGCCCGCGCCGCCATAGCGCCGGGTGGTGGAGGCGTCGGCCTGCTCGAACTTGGAAAACAGCCTGGCGAGCGCCTCGGCCTCGATGCCGACGCCGGTGTCGCTGACACTCAGCCTCAGGCCCTCGGGCGTCCGCGTCAGCGCAATGGTGATCCGCCCCGCCTCGGTGAACTTCAGCGCGTTGGAGATCAGGTTGTGCAGGATCTGGCGCACCCGCGTGGGGTCGCCGCGCCAGATGCCGGCCACCCCCTCGCCCAGCTCCAGCCCCACCGCCACGCCCTTTTCCTCAGCCAGGCGGCTGAACGTCCGCCGCGCGCCTTGCGCCACCGCGGCCAGGTCGAAGCCGATGCTTTCAAGCTCCAGCTTGCCGGCCTCCACCCGGGAAAGGTCGAGGATGTCGTTGAGGATCGCCAGCAGACCCTCGCCGGACTCGCGGATCACCTCCACCTGCGCACGGACGTGCTTGGGCAGGCGCTTCTGGGCGCTGATCGCCTGGGCCATGCCCAGCACCCCGTTGAGCGGCGTGCGGATCTCGTGGCTCATGGTCGCCAGGAAGGCGCTCTTGGCGCGGCTCGCCGTCTCGGCTTCGTCCCTGGCCTTCACCAGGGCGGCCTTGGCGGCCATCAGCGTCTTGGCCTCGCGGAAGCTCTCCCAGATGCTGATCGAGGCGTGCGCCACCACCGCGGTCAGCGTCACCGCCACCAGCACCTGGTCGACGCCGTGGTAGTGCTGGACCATCAGCGGGGCCGCGAGCGGCAGCAACAGCGCCGGCACGGCCGGGATCAGCGCGCCCACGGAGGTCCCGTGGTGCGTCTCCAGATAGAGCAGGTGCCCGGCGAAGAAGGCCGCGCCGGCCAGCTGGCAGGCGGGATTGGGCGAGGCCCAGAGGATGCCGCCGCCCACGCTCCAGGCGCTGATAGTGATCGCATAGGTGGCGAAGCAGGCCCAGGCGTCACGCCGTGTCAGGGGCTCGCCCCGCGCCATCGGCCCGGTGACCGCCCGGAACGGGACCTCCAGCGCCAGCACGGCGGCCGTCCAGACACCCGCCACCGTCCAATCGACGCCCAGGCCGATCAGCACCCACAGCAGGACGCCCATGAGCAGCCGCACCGGCGAGAACAGGAAGCTCCTCGCGCCGGCCGCTACAAACCGCTCGTCGAACCAGTCAGCGAACATCGCCTGCCCTTATGGAGCTCATGATGTCCCAGCTTCGCCAAGGTGACGTTAATGCTGCCCGCGGCCCCTCGCCTCAGCCCATCCAGCCCAGCGCCTCGCCCATCCTGGGCCGCCCCGGCCGGCGCGCGGCCGCCCCGCCGGCGCGGTTGGCGGCGAACTCCCCGAAGGCGTCGGCGCCGTGGCTGTGTTCGTCGTGCATCGGCCCGCCGTAACTGCGGGTCGCCCGGTTCCAGCGCTTGCGGTAGCCCCGCAACCGCTCAAGCCCGCCGGCGCATTTCTCCGCGTCGAACCAGGTCATCGGGATCATCAGGCGTCCGGCGTTGATCCGCTCCTCGGGGTCCATCGCCGCCCCCACCGAGATCGGCGCCACCCCCAGACCCCCCAGGGTCTCCAGCCGCGACCGCCCCGCCGCGCCCAGTTCGCGCACCATCACGTCGTGCGGCAGGTGGTGCGTCCCGTAGACGTAGGGCTTGCCGGCCAGCGCCTGGCGCACGATCGCGGTCAGCCCCTCGCCGCCGGTCTCGAAATAGTCGATGGCCCGTACCTCACGCCCCGCCTGCTGCAAGAACCAGATGGCGGTATAATCGTCGATGCCCAGGTCCCAGGCGGTGTCCACCTTCAGCGCCGGGTCGTGCGGAACGCGCCCGATCCGCCCCTCCCGCTCCGCCTCGCCCAGGAGGCCCGCGTAATAGGCGCCGGGCGCCGCGGCGTCGAAGTCCACCAGGTATTCCGAGGCGAACCGCGCCTGGCCCTCCTCTGTGGACCCCACCTCGGCGATCATCTCCGCCCGCTCGCGTTCCAGCGCCTCGGGCGAGAAGACCCCGGTGATCGTCGCCGGAGATTTCAGGGTGAACCACTCGTCCGGCCGCGCCACCCGGCTCTCGAACGCCCGCGTCGCATGCCCGCGGCCCCTGGGGGTCCACAGAAAAAGCGCCCAACCCTGATTTTCCAAGAGAATCGGCCGGATGAAGCCCCACGCTTCGGGCTTGGCCAGCGCCCACTCGGAGAACACCACCCCCGCCGGCGAGGACCCCACCAGGGAGTTGTAGTTGTCGGAACCGGCCACCTGCCAGACCGAGCCGTTGCCCAGCTCGATCTTCATCTCGTCGTTGTGGAACCTCGGCCGCAGCCGCGGCGGAAATGCTTCCTCGATCCGCCGCCGGCCGGTGTGCGGGTTCACGGCGTCCCAGATCGCCTTTCGGCCCTGCGAAGCCTCCGGCAGCAGATGCCAGTAGGTGCCGGTGCGCTGAGAGGCGGCCAGCGCCGCCCAATGCAATGCGACCTCGTCCTTGCCCCAGCGCCGGTGCGCGACCACATCCGCGCGCTGGCCGCCGCGCGCCAGATTGCGCCGCAGGTAATGCCAAAGGTCGAGTTGGTACTCGCGCGGCTTCCAGATGGTCGTCGGAAGATCGAGATGCTCCTCGGTCATTCCGCGGCATCCTCAGCCGTCCGCTCCTCGTCCTCCGAGGCGGTGATCTCGCGGACGTAGGGCGTTCCGTCCGGCCGCCACGCGCGCTCGAACTCTCGGATCCGGATCACCAGTCGCCGCTTGCCCGAGATCCAGTTGTTCGACTTCGCCGCGATCCCGTCGGCCCGCGCCACGTGCCACTTCAGCGAGCCCACCTGCAGCCGGGCCTCCTGGATGGTCTCCTTCGTCGCCTCCTTGGACACAGCCACAACCTCGTCGGCGCGCACCTCATTTCCCGCCGCCTGGGCCATCGCGAAGGCCTCGGCGAAGCCCGGCCGGGTTCGCCGCCAGTAGAACAGGGTCGAATACTCCGGCATCCCGTCGGTCCCACCGATCCGCGACCAGACGCCGCCGCGCGCGATCCGCTCGCAGACCTCCTGCGCCAGCGCCTCGGAATACCGGATGACGCGCGAGCCATCCTTCCGCCGCCGCACGCTCTTGCCCTTGGCGCGCACAGCGGCGGCCTTCGCCGACCGTGAGGTCATCGGAAAACTCCTTTCGTTGGACAACGGGCGCATGGCCGGCGCCCCGCGGCGACCGCGCGTGGTGTTACCTTGGGTCATGTTTCTGAGGCGCGGCGTCATGGCCCCGGGGCGCCGTCCGGCCGATGCTTGGGGCTCGCCAGTCCTCAAGAACCGAGAGGAACCGATGCTTCGCCTGCCCTTGCTGTCCATCGCCGTCGCGGTCGCGAGCGCCGCCGCCGCCACGGCCGCCGTCGCCGCGCCCCAGCCGCCCGCCTACCACGCCCCGCGCACCCCCTATGGGACGCCGGACCTGCAGGGGCTTTGGACCAACACCGCGCTCACCTTCCTGCAGCGGCCGCCGATCTTCAAAGGCCTGATCGCCACCGACAAGGAGGAGGCCATGATGATCGGCGGCTTCAAGAAGATGGCCGGCAGCATCATCGACCCGGCGCCGATCGACCCCAAACTGCCGGCCCCGCCGGTGGTCAAGGAGGCGCCGCAGGCCGACTACATCGAGATGGACCTGCGCCTGGCGCGCATCGACGGCCAGCCGCGCTCCTCCTGGATCGTCGAGCCGGCGGACGGTCGCCTGCCGTTCAGCGACGAAGAAAAGAAGGCCCGCGCGGCTGCGGCCAAGGCCCCCGAGCTGTTCGACAACCCGGAGGACCGCGACACCCAGGAACGCTGCCTCACCGCCATCGGCTCGCCCGAAGGCCCGCCGATGATGAACACCGGCTTCAACGGCAACTACAAGATCGTCCAGACCCGCGACTACGTGGCCATCGAGGTGGAGATGAACCACGACGTGCGGATCATCCGCATGGCCGACCGCACCCACCTGCCGCCCGCCATCGACCCCTGGCTGGGCGACAGCGTCGGCTGGTGGGAAGGCGACACCCTGGTGGTGGAGACCACCAACCTGAACCCCAAGGGCCACGTCTTTTCCCTGGGCGGCGGCTTCCGCTATTCGCCGAAGACGAAGATCACCGAGCGCTTCACCCGCACCGCCAAGGACCAGATCCTCTACCAGTTCTCCGTGGACGACCCGGTGGTCTTCTCAAAGCCCTGGAAGGCCGAGATGCCCATGCGCACCGCCAAGGGCCCGATCTACGAATACGCCTGCCACGAAGGCAACTACAGCCTCCCCAACATCCTCGCCGGCGCAAGGGCGCAGGAGCGCGCGGCGTCTGGGAGCGCGGCAAACTTGTCGAGGTAGACCGGCCTTCTCGGTCGGTCAGGTCATCGGCCTCTGTCCGAAGCCGTGTCGCATCCGCCGGACGCCGTCACGCGCCCGCCTCGGTCCATGCAGTCGTCGGCGCGAACGTCCCGACCCAACGCCGGCAGCAGGATGCCGGCGCCCACGATCAGGGCGACGGCCAAGGCCCATCGCCGGGCTAGACGAGGATGATCGAGGCCGCCCAGCAAGCTGTCGCCGAGCCGCCAGAGCCCGACATAGACCGCCGTCGTGACCGGCGCCGCGACTTCGTAGACCCCTGCGAAAAACGCGACGTCGCTCCAACGCCATTCGCCCAGCATCGCCGGGACGGCCAGCAACGCCGGTCCATAGATGGCGACTATCCAGTATCCACGCCTTAGGTATGGCGCCTCGCGGCGACAGACCAGCGAAGCCACGAAGGCCAAGGGCGTAGAAAAAACAACGATCCCCGGCAGATAGACCGCCACCGCCTCCACTGCGCCCGCCAGAAGCGCCGGCCCCAACACCACGATCAAGACGGCCAGAATCATCCGGAGCCAAGCGACGGCAAGGCGCCGGATGCCCTCTATCCTAAAGGCGAAACCCATGGATCGAACATATCATGAACAACCCCGGTTGCAATGCCGGCGTTAGTACTT
>Ga0207695_10002546_pt1 | contig 26780 bp, 22 predicted proteins | sample KBSC54metaG_FD_184354 | JGI IMG/M metagenome (GOLD analysis project Ga0207695, IMG submission 184354) | Corn rhizosphere microbial communities from Kellogg Biological Station, Michigan, USA - KBS C5-4 metaG (SPAdes) (version 2) | ecosystem: Host-associated > Plants > Roots > Rhizosphere > Soil...
TTTTATCGTCACGGACTCCACCTGCCGCGAACCGTTGACTTCGACCGAAACGGTGGAACTGCGCGCGGTTGACAGGGGTTGGAGGTAGATCTCGAACACATTTGTGCCGGCGTTGATGGTGCGGCGATCGATCTCGACTCCGTCCAGCTTGGTGATCGCGATGGCGCTGTCCCCGCTATTCGAGAGGGATATCTGCAAAGGCTGGCGCCAACCCTTGTCAGTTCGGGTCAGGGCGCGAACGGGAGTCGCAAGCGGGGGGCGGCTTGGGCTCTCCGGCTGACCGCGGGCGATATCCCACGTGGCCGTGGCGCAGAGCGCGCCACCCGCCGTCATGGTCAGGCCCTTCAACAGATCCCTGCGTTTCATCGCGTGACCTCGAATTTCCGGCGCGCATCCGATTAAAAGCGCGCCGTCCCGCCCGTCAGACAGCACCAATCCCTTTGCGCACGGCTTCGCTTGCCGCCTCAAGGGAGAGGCGGCGTGTTTCTGGAAGGTTGAAGAATGTAAACAGCAAGCCGGCAAAACTAACGATGGCATAGAGGAAGAATGTGAATGCCGGACCGAAAGCCGGGCTGTCATTCAAGATCGGGAAGGTTTGCGCGACGACATAGGCGCCCGCCCACACGGTGAATGCGACAAGCGCCATCGCCCGCCCGCGGACGGCATCGGCGAAAATCTCCGACGGCAAAAGCCACGAGATTGGTCCGAGCGCCATGGCAAAGGCAGCGATAAAAGCCAGAATCGAAACGAGCAGAAGCAGGTTTCCACCAGGATGCAGAAACAGGAAGCCCACAATTCCCAAGGAAACAGTCTGTATCGTGAGGCCGATCAGCAAGAGCTGACGGCGGCCCGCGCGATCGATGAACGCCGTGGCGACGAGGGTGAAGATCAGATTGACAAAGCCGACCAGCATCGTCGCCCAAAAAGCGTTGGAGATGCCGATCCCCGCGCTGAAGAAGATTCTGGTGGAATAATACATGATCGCATTGATGCCGCTCAGTTGCGACACGATCGCTATGATCACGGCTATGAGGAGGGCTCTGCGGTGCTTGGCGGCAAATAGCGGCTCGCCGTTCTGGATTCCAAGCGGATCGCGAGGCCGCCAGCGTGGGCTCTCCGTCGCGTCAAACAACAACACAAGCAGGATCATGGCGGGGACGGCTTCCGAACCCAGCATCCAGCGCCAGCCGCTATCCGTATTCCACGCCGCATCTCCGAACGACTGGATCAGCGCGTTGATGAACAGCGTCAGGAAAATACCGGTTACGATGCCCAGCTGAAAAAGGGTGCCCAGCCGCCCACGTGAATCCGGCGGCGCGAATTCGCTGATGAAAACGGGGCAGATCATCGAGCAGAGCCCAATACTGAACCCGGCGGCGAACCGCGCGGCGACAAATTGAGGAAAGGTGCTAACGATCGCGGACGCCAATCCGGAGACCAGAAACAGCCAGGCGCAGCCAGAAAGCGCGGGCCTCCGTCCGAACCGGTCCGCCAGATGACCTGCAACGAGAGCCCCTGGAATACAGCCGAGCAGCGCGCTGGCCACGGCCAACCCTTCCTTGGCTGGGCTGAGGGCGAAATGCAGGGCGAGATATTGGGTGGCGCCGTTTATGACGGCGGTATCATAACCGAACAGCAGGCCCCCGACGGCCCCAATCAGCGCGACACGAACAAGACCGGTATTTTCTGCTGCCAACGCCTATCCCCCCGCATGTTACAAAGGCGATGAATCTCTCCTGGTCATTTTGGGCACGCCGTCTTCGTCGATGATGGCGTAGCGAAAATTCCGTGACGCGTAGACGCCATAGTCATGGCCGGCGCGCGCCGGGTAAACGCCAATATAGCTGAGCGGTGTCTCCCCGACATTGGCGGTGCGGTGGCCGGTGCGGCCGGGCACGTAGACGGCGCAACCAGGACCGAGAGGCAGCATCCGGCTTTCGCCGGTAGCTTCGTCCTCCAGAAGCATGACGCCTGTTCCAGAAAGGCCGATATAGAGTTCGGCGGCTTCCCGCCAACTGTGCAGATGCCCTTTGGTCATGAAATACTCCCGGCCCACCCGGCCGGGGTAAATAACACCGAGACCATAATGAAGGTCGCCGTCTCCGGTCCCAGGTTCGACCGCTTCGACCGAATAGACAAGCGGATCGCCTGCCGCGCATGTCGCCCTGTAAACTGCTTCGTCCTGGAAGATGCCGGCAAGATCAGAGAGGCGTCGCTCGGTCCGGCGCGCGCCCTCGATTGTCCCGCGCGCGGCGTCGAAACGCGCGAGCAAGGCGCCCATGTCGAGGGATCGAAGCGTGGCGGCACTCATGCGCTGGTTCTCACAAAGGCCTTGATGGTCGCACATTCCTGACCAATGCCGCGCCCATGGGGACGGATCATGTAAGGACCCACACCGGCCGGCACGATAAAGGTTTCGGCATAATGGACCACGAATGGCTCGAACGCACCCGCGGGGCTTTCGACGATGGCTTCTGGGCCCGCCACCAGGTTCAGCACCTGGACCCCGCCGTTCTCACAACCTCCCGTGTCGTGCTGCACCGGGCCGGTGAACCAGTGCCGGCGGGTCTCGATGAATTCGGCCTCGTGCAATCCCGTGCGCTCTTCCCGCCAACCGTCACCTTTTCCCAGGGGAACGATCTGGTTGATCAGATGCTTCGCGGCATAATGTTCGTCGCGGTCCCAGCAGACATTGTCCATTCCACGCGCGATATTGATGGGCCGGGGCTTGCCATCGAGACCCAGCCGTTCCCAGTCCCACAGTTTGAACGTGAAAATATAAGGCGTGGCGCTGATCTCCAGGACCATGGCATCGGCGCCGGAGCAATGCAGCGTGCCGGCCGGTATCAGGAAGTGATCATGCGCCTTGGCCGGGAAGCGGCCGACAAAGTCCTCATCGCGAAAGCGGCCCTCTCCGCGCTGCGCTGATTCAAGCGCGGCTTCCATATCCGGGCGGCGAACACCGGCTTTGCACCCCAGATAGACATGCGCGCCCGGCTTGGCATCGAGCAGGTAATAGCTCTCGTCCTGGGTGTAGGGCAGCCCGAAATGCTCCCGCATATAATCCGTGCGCGGGTGCACTTGCATGGAGAGGTTGCTGCCCGCCATGGTGTCGAGAAAATCGAACCGGATTGGGAATTCCGCGCCGAAACGGCCAAACACGGGCTGACCGAGCAAGGCGCGGGGCTCTGCAAATACGAGACCGATCGCCGGCACCTCGATCTCAATCGGTCCGAAACGGAAGCGAAGACTGTTTTCTTCCGGCACGCAATCGAAACACCAGGCGAAGTTGGCCTGATCACGATCCAGATCGCATACTTCCTTCATCCATTGCCCGCCCCAAGGGCCAGGATCGAAAAACGGGACAACACGAAACGGGCGTGTAACCGCGTGGGTAAGGGCGAGGCGGAATGCCGGACCTGTGACCATTTTCGGATCGCGGGCCACGGTCGTATCAAGAAGATAGTCCCAGCGCTGCATCGTGGCCTGTTTGAGCCGGTCGCTTACGCGCCAGTCCACGAAGAAGGCCCGCTTGTATTGCAGGGAGGCCTTCACGGCCTTGTTTCGGGATCCCAAATTGGCGATTTCATTCCGGCGCTGCCGCAGCTGTATTTCCCAACGCGGCATATCGGCAAAAACAAGAAGCGCCGTCGTTGGTGCCGCCAGAAAAGGGCCGGGCCCGAGCAGAATCACCGGCTCGGTCGCGGCGGCGGCACGGGTGCGGATCGCGTCCAATGCATCGGGCTGGAAAAAACGATCCAGGGTCAGGTTGCTCATATAGCCGAAAATCGGATCGTCACCGCCGCTAAAAGGCGCCACCAATTCCGAAATCTTTTCCTCCGGCAGGAGGGCTTGATGCATGTCGATCAGCTCTGCACCGGGCCAGTGTGATCTCAAGGCGTCGGCGATTTCGTCGTGAGCAACGCCCGGATAGCATTCGATGGCAACCACCGATCGCGCGTCCCGCTCGCTATCTGCACGCCAGCGCGCCACGATATCGTCCCAGCCACGCCATGCCGCGCCTTCGCCGCCGGGCACAGGGATTACGGGAAATTTGTCGTAATTGGACTTTGTCATGCCAGCTCCGGATGGCGTTGGCGGGCCAGGGCATCGAGGCCCAACAACGCCGCGGACGCGCCCAGATCGCCGATCACGATCTCGACCTGGCCCCAAGGCGTGTGGGCCAGCGAAAGAATGGTGGCTTTCAGATCATCGAAAAAATCGTCCGCGCCTGCTGTAATGCCGCCACCCAGAATGATCCGTTCGGGATCATAGGCGTGGATCAGATTCACGATCATCTGGGACCATACGGCAATGGCGTGTGTCTTCAATGCCAAGGCGCAGGAATCGCCCTGTCTGGCAAGTTCAAAGAGTGCGCTGTAATCGATGCCATCGCGGGCGCGAAGGGCGCTGACTCCGAATTCGGGGTGGTTCGCGGCAATTCGCGCAAGCGCCCATGTTGAGGCTTCCGCCTCGGCGCACCCGATGTTGCCGCAGGTGCATCGCGCGCCTTGCCGATTGGTGGTGAAGTGGCCGCCAAGGACGCCCGCCTGGCCATGAACACCGGTGAGAAGGATGCCCTCCACGATTGCCGAGGTACCAAGACCGGTGCCCAACGTGACCAGAACGATATTGTCACAACCGATGCCAGCACCGGCGCGCCATTCCCCGAGCAGGGCAAGGCGGGTGTCGTTTTCCATGACAAGCGGCAAGGAAAAACGCGCGTTCGCCCAGGCGTTCAGGTCGATCCCGGCTGCGTCGTCCCATTTGCCATAGGTCGCACGGACCCGGTTTGCGGTCGGATCGACGAGACCGGGAAAGGTCAGCCCGATGACGTCGCACCGCTGCCGATCCAAGCCGAGCGCCCCCAGAAGGCGATCGATCTCAGCGGCAATGTCCGGCAGCCGGCGGGAAAGGCCTTCGCCGGACATGGCGGGAATCGAGGTCTGTTGTGCGATCTTGCCGTCGATGACAATCCCGAGCTTGACCTTCGTGCCGCCAAGGTCGGCTGCGATGGTTATCATCGCGCGCTCCGAGGCTCTAGGGTGATGCCGGTTGACCTATTCGGATTCATTGCGTCTGCGATCAGATTGAGGCCCGGCCCATTCCAGGCCTAAGCTGTGCTTGCGATGAACTTTGGCATATTTCTCCCGCTAACGGTATCCGATCCGCTCTGGTACAAAGGATTCGCGTGGCGAGGGCGTTTCCATGAGTCGTGCGGCCAAGGCGTTCCGGTTGATTGAAGCCGATTGGCCGGAGTTTGGATTGGCCGACCGGCCGCCACCTGTCGCGGCGGTCGAACTGGAACAGCGGCTCGATGCCTTGCGCGCGCGCATGGCCGAAAGCCGGCTTACCCACGCCGTCATATATGCCGATCGCGAGCATTTCGCGAGTATGGCGTATCTCACGAATTTCGATCCCCGGTTCGAAGAAGCCGTGCTTGTCGTGAAGGGCGCCGGCACGCCGCTTCTCATCGTCGGCAATGAATGTGAAGGATATCTGGGCGTCAGCCCGCTCTATGCCGCGGGAAAGCTGCGGGCGGAACGATTCCAGCCTTTCTCTCTGCTCAACCAGCCGCGCGACGCCAGCCGCAAAATCAAAGACATTTTTGCTGGCGAGGGCATCGGCGCGGGCACCAGGATTGGCTGTATCGGTTGGAAGTATTTTGCGGATACAGAGCACCCCGACGGTGTGCACGCCATCGACCTGCCGTCCTATCTGGTGGATACCCTTCGTGATCTTGCCGGCCGCGATGCCGTTCTGAACGCCACGTCACTGATGATGGATCCCGGCGCCGGATTGCGGGCGCATTGCTCACCATCGGAAATCGCCTATTTCGAATACACCAATATTCTCGCGTCCGAAGGCATGAAGCGCATGTTGTTCGCGCTTCGCCCCGGTATGACCGATACAGAGCTGTGCCAGCATGTCGGCTACAATGGCGAGCCTTTGTCCTGTCATATGACCCTTGTGACGGAAGCCAATCGAAAACTGGGCCTTTCTGGTCCCGTTGGCGCGCGTATCGAGAGGGGATCGCCATTGGCGTCGAACATCGCCTATTGGGGCAGCAATATCTGTCGCGCGGGCTGGGTTGCCGGGTCGGCGAATGATTTGACCCCACCGGCGCAAGATTACGTGGAAGCGTTCGCGGGCCCTTATTTTGCGGCCATGGCCGAATGGTTTGGCCTTTTGAAAATCGGCGCGCCGGGCGGGAAGCTCTCGAAGCTTATCGCGGACAGATTGCCTTTCGACCAATTCGGAATTTTTCTGAACCCCGGTCACCTCATTCACTTGGATGAATGGGTGAGTTCTCCCATCTTCCCCGGATCGGACATCCCGCTTCAATCCGGCATGGCCATCCAGGTGGACGTCATACCGTCATCGCCAACCTATTTCTCGACCAGGATGGAGGATGGACTTGTGCTCGCAGACGCGGCGTTACGCGCTGACTTGCAAAAATTGTATCCGGACTGTTTCGCCCGGTGTCAAAAGCGCCGGGATTTCATGATCGATGTGCTGGGCATCGATCTGCCGGAGGAAATTCTGCCGCTCTCCAATATACCTGCCGTTGTTGCGCCCTTCTTTCTCGAGCCCAATCAAATTTTCGCGGTTCGGTGACATTCCGACTTAATTGAACCAGTTCCAACGGCAGGGAGATCGCCTATGACGACCGCCGCGAGCGATCTTACCGCCGACCCGCAGCTTCGGCGCAACGCCCTCGGCCTTCCGGAGCTTGTACTCCAAGGCATCACGCATATCGCGCCGGCTTCCAATATCCTGTTTGCCTTTCCGATCGTCGCCCTGCAGGCGGGCCCGACCATGCCCCTTTCTTTTCTGCTTGCAACCATCGCCTGCTATTTCACCGGCAACACCGTTGCCCATGCCGTCCAGCGGCGGTTATTACTCCTTCACGTCCCGCGGGCTGGGAAGTCATGTCGGCTTCCTAGCGACCTGGAGCTATCTGATCTACGATTTTCTGGGCCCGGCGGGCACGCTGGGTTTCCTGGGCTACTTGATTTCCGACATGCTGAAGACCCAGTTCGCTGTGAGTGTTCCCTGGTGGCTTTTGGCGGGCGCGATATTCGCAGCTGTGTGGCTCATCACGCGCCGCGGAATCCGTTTGTCGATGCGGACGACCGTACTGCTTGGCGGTATCGAACTTTTGATCATGCTGGCGCTGGCAATTGCGTGTCTGGCCCATCCGGGACCCCGGTCGAGCTATCTGGCGCCCTTGCGTCCGTCTCTGTCGCCGCATCAGTTCCAGGGGATCATTGGGGGAACGGTTCTTGCCGTCCTTTCGCTCAGCGGTTTTGAAAGCCCCGTGCCGCTTGCCCAAGAATCCCGGCGCGCCGCCAAGCATGTCGGCCAGGCTGTTCTGTTCTCACTGATCGCCATCGGTATTTTCTATATTTTTACGTCCTATGCGAGCGCGATCGGTTGGGGCACGGGAAACATGGCGGCCTTCGCAAACAACCCCAATCCCTTCTACGATCTCGGCCGCGCTCTGTGGGGCGCCGGCTGGTGGTTAATCGTCCTGGCCCTGATCAACAGCTCCATAGCGGTCGGGCTGGCGTGCACCAATTCCGCATCCCGCGTGATGTACACGATGGGGCGAGCCGGCACGCTGCCTGCGCAATTCGGGAAGATTCATCCCGTCTTTCAGACGCCGGCCTTCGCAATCGGGTTTCAGCAGCTATTCGGCTTCGGGGCAGTGCTGCTGGTGGGACTGCTGCTGCGGCCGGACTTCATCTTCGGATTCCTGGAGACGATCGCGGCGCTGGCTGTGATCGTGCTTTATTCCATGGCCAATTTGGCCCTCACTTCGTATATGCGGCGGACGCAGCGCGAACGCTTTTCGGTCTGGCGGCATGCCATATTCCCCTGGGCCGGGACGCTGACTTTCGTGCCTGTCCTGTTCGTGACCGTCTATCCGGTGCCCAGCTGGCCTTACAATATGGCGCCCTATCTGTATCTGGGCGCGATGCTCGTCGGATTTGCTTATCTGCGCTGGCTCGAAGCGTCCAATCCCGAGGCACTCCGGCGTGGCGCAACAATGCTGGTCGGCAGCCGCACCACCGAAGACGGCGAAGTTCACTGGGACAGTCCTTAAACGTTGGTCGTTCGCCTCTCCTCTGGTAAGAACGGGGTTATACAGCGTGGGATGGTGGGGCGATGCCGTCAGCTATTTATCCCAGTCTTGAAGGTAAGCGCGTGGTCGTGACCGGCGGCGCGTCCGGTATCGGCGCCGCCCTGGTCGCCGGCTTCGCGCGGCAGGGCGCTGAAACGATCTTCGTCGATATCCTTGAACAGGAAGCAAAAGCAATCATCGCCGGGTTGGCGAGCGTTCGAATCGCGCCCAAATACCATCGGATCGATTTACGTGATCTTGAAGCGATCGCCGACTTCTTTCGCGCGACGGGTCCAATCGACATTCTGGTGAACAATGCCGCCAGCGACGATCGGCACAATCTGGAGACTATCACGCCCGCCTATTGGGACGATCGTATCGCCGTCAATCTGCGCCACATGCTGTTCGCGGCAAAGGCCGTGGTGCCTGGCATGAAGCAAAGGGGCGGCGGTGTGATTCTCAACTTTGGCTCGATTTCATGGCATCTCGGATTGCGCGATTTGGCGCTTTATGAAATCTGCAAGGCCGGCATCGAGGGCATGACGCGCTCGCTGGCCCGCGAACTTGGACCTGACAATATTCGGGTTTCCTGCATCGTTCCAGGTAGTGTGAAAACACCGCGTCAGGCACGCTGGTACACACCCGAAGGCGAAAAAGAAATCATTGATCAGCAATGCCTCAAGACGCGCATCCTGCCGGAGGATGTCGCGGCCCTGGCGCTGTTTCTGGCATCGGACGACAGCCGCATGTGTACCGGGCATAATTTCTGGATCGATGCGGGCTGGGCGTGACCGTGGCGCCGCCAAGTATACGGAGAGAGGCAGATTATGGCTGACAAGCGCCGGTTCCGCTCCCAGGAGTGGTTCGATGCACCGGGGCGTGTCGATCAAGCCGCTCTCTATCTTGAACGGTTCGCGAATTACGGTTTGACGGCGGATGAGTTGCGATCCGGCCGGCCCATTATCGGCATTGCGCAATCCGGCAGCGACCTCAACCCTTGCAATCGTCACCATCTGGAGCTTGCCAAGCGGGTACGCGAAGGCATTCGCGAGGCCGGCGGTATCGCAGTCGAGTTTCCGACCCACCCCATTTTCGAGAATTGCCGCCGCCCCACCGCGGCCCTCGACCGCAATCTGGCGGCGATGACGCTCACGGAAATTCTTTACGGCTATCCGATCGACGCCGTGGTTCTGACCACGGGCTGCGACAAGACCACACCGTCCGCGATCATGGCGGCGTCCACGGTGGATATTCCCGCCATTGTCTTGTCCGGCGGCCCGATGCTGGACGGATGGCACGCGGGCGAACTGGCGGGATCGGGAACTGCCATCTGGCGCGCCCGCCGGCGTCTGGCGGCAGGGGAAATCACGGATGACCAGTTCTTTGCCATAGCGGCCGCTACGGCGCCGTCCGTCGGTCACTGCAATACCATGGGCACGGCATCGACCATGAACGCCGTGGCGGAAGCGTTGGGCCTGTCTTTGCCGGGTTGTGCCGCGATCCCGGCCCCCTATAGCGAGCGGGCGCAGATCGCTTATGAGACCGGAAAGCGCATTGTCGCCATGGCCTATGAGGATTTGCGGCCGTCGAAGATCCTGTCTCGCCAGTCCTTTCTCAATGCGATCGCCCTGGTGAGTGCGATCGGCGGCTCGACCAATGCGCAGCCACACCTGGTGGCGATGGCGCGTCACGCCGGTTTCGAGATTGCCCCAGCGGACTGGTCGGGGGCTTACGACATCCCGCTGCTGCTCAACATGCAGCCGGCCGGGAAATATCTGGGCGAACGATTCTATCGCGCCGGCGGTGTGCCGGCGATCCTGTGGGAATTGCTGACGGCAGAACGCATCGACGGCAGTCAGAGAACCGTGAACGGAAAAACCATCGCGGAGAATCTCCAGGGCCGCGAGACGCAGGATCGCGAAATGATCCGGTCCTACAGCGATCCTCTGCGAGAGCGCGGTGGTTTTCTGGTTCTGAAGGGCAATCTTTTTGACTTCGCGATCATGAAGACCAGCGTGATTTCCGATGAGTTTCGCAAGCGCTATCTTTCGATTCCCGGCCACGAAGGAATCTTCGAAGGCCGCGCCATCGTATTCGACGGCTCGGACGATTATCACGCACGGATCAATGATCCCTCGCTTCATATCGACGAGAATTGCATCCTGGTGATGCGGGGATCGGGGCCATTGGGTTGGCCCGGTTCAGCCGAGGTAGTCAACATGCAGCCCCCTGACGCGCTTCTCAAGCGCGGCGTAAAAAGCCTGCCCACCATCGGCGATGGTCGTCAGTCCGGCACCGCTGACAGCCCGTCTATCCTCAATGCATCCCCGGAAAGTGCCGCCAATGGCGGATTGGCCTGGCTCAGAACCGGCGATCTGATCCGCGTCGATACCAACCGTGGCGAATGTGACATGCTGGTTCCAGAAGAGGAGATCGCGCAGCGCAGGCAGGAAAGCCCGCCGCCCGTGCCCGAGAGCGCGACACCGTGGCAAGAGATTTATCGCGCCACGGTCGGACAGCTCAGCACGGGCGCGGCGATGGAGTTGGCGCTCAAATATAGAGACGTGGGGCGGAACATCCCGCGGCACAATCACTGATGTCGCGGATGACGTAACAAGGTCGCGAGGGGGCATGCAGCAAAACAAGGAAAATCTTGTCGTCGGTCTGACGCTGATCGCCTCGCTGGGCGGCCTGCTGTTCGGTTACGACACCGCGGTCATCTCCGGCGCCGTTCCCGCCATCGATCATAACTTCATCAGCCCGCGCGGCCTTCCCGAAGCGGCGCGGGACAGTCTTTCGGGCTGGGCGATATCCTGTGCGTTGCTCGGTTGCATCATCGGCGCCCTCTCGGGTGGCCCGATTGCCAACCGCCTAGGCCGGAAAGCCGGTCTGATGGTGGCGGCGCTTCTGTTCCTTGTCGGTTCCCTCGGGTCTGCCGTTCCGGAGTTTGGCCTGGCGCCAGTCGGGAGCATGGGCGCAGGGGCTTTGGCGCCCTTCATCGTCTATCGCATCCTGGGCGGGATAGGTGTCGGGCTCGCCTCGATGCTGGCGCCCATGTATATCGCCGAGATCGCGCCACCCGCGGAGCGCGGACGCCTTGTGACTTTGCAACAGATCGCCATCGTCTCGGGTATCACGCTGGTCTATTTCGTGAATTGGGCGATCGCTTCTCAAGGCGACGAGGCCTGGGGGCTTTCGACCGGCTGGCGCTGGATGATGGCATCCGAAGCCATCCCCGCCGGCGCCTTCCTGCTCTTGCTGTTCCTGATACCGGACTCGCCGCGCTGGCTGGTGCTGAAAGGCCGCCGCGACCAGGCTTTGGCGGTGTTGCGGCGTCTGGGCGATGATGCGACGGCACGCGCAACCTTGACCGAGATCGAGGCCACTTTGATCGAGAAGACTCGGCCTTTGCTGAGCTTTGGCGGCAAGGTGATCTTTGTCGGCATCATGATTTCGGTCTTCCAGCAATTCATTGGCGTCAATGCGGTGCTGTATTACGGGCCACAGATGTTCCGCAATGCGGGCTTCTCGAACAATGTCGCGCTCCTTCAGACCATCGTGGTCGGCGTCGCATTGGTTGCGTTTACCCTGGTAGCGTTGGTGACGGTGGATCGCTGGGGCCGCAAGCCCTTGCTGATCACCGGCGCTGTCATCATGGCTGCGTCGATGTTCGCACTGGGCAGTCTCTTCGATGCGGGCGTTCGGAATGTCTGGCCCCTGGTCGCAGCCGTGACCTACATTGCCGGCTTCTCGCTCAGCTGGGGGCCGGTCACTTGGGTGCTGCTGGCTGAAATCTTTCCCAACGCGATCAAAGGCAAGGCGATGGCGATCGCGGTGGCAGCGCAATGGATCTCCAATCTGTTCATTTCATGGTCGTTCAAGGTGCTGGATGGCTCCTCCTTCCTGAATGAGATGTTTCATCATGGTTTTGTCTACTGGCTCTATGCCGCGATGAGCGTTTTGGCTGCGCTCTTCGTGTTGCGTTTCGTGCCGGAAACCAAACAGCACAGTCTGGAATCGCTGCAGGCGCTGTGGAGCAAGCCGGTTTCATAAAGAGGAGGCGCGGCGGGCCGAACCGCCGGAGGAGACAAGGCATGCTCGATTTCCTGCCCCAAGATTGGCAAAGGGCTCTTCTGATCGGGCGCGTTGATTTCGGCGAGGGGCCAACGCCTGTCGCTGTCCGGTCCGGCGTCCTGTTCGATCTCTCTGGCGTCGCGCCCACGGTCGCACAATTGTTGGAGCAGCCGGATGGCGCCTTGGGTGGGCGCGCCTTGGGAGAGGCAGGCGATTTCGACTTCCGGCCGGATTGGGACGGACCAAGCAAAGCGCGATTGCTGGCGCCCGTGGATCTTCAATGCATCAAAGCAGCGGGCGTCACTTTCGCCGTTTCCGCCATGGAGCGTGTCATTGAGGAACGGGCACGGGGCGACTCTGGCAAAGCGGAGGCCATTCGCGGGGCGCTCGAAAGGCATATCGGCTCCAGTCTGCGCGCTTGCCGTCCCGGCTCACCGGAAGCCGCCCGGCTGAAGGAAGCCTTCATTGCCGACGGATTGTGGTCGCAATATCTGGAAGTGGCGATCGGTCCGGACGCGGAAATTTTCACCAAGGCTCCGCCGCTGTCTTCGGTCGGTTGGGGCGCGGAAATCGGCATACGGCCCGACTCATCCTGGAACAACCCAGAACCGGAAATCGTGTTGATCATGAACCGGCGCGGTGAAGCGGTGGGCGCGAGCCTGGGCAACGATGTCAATTTGCGCGACTTTGAAGGGCGGAGCGCGCTGCTCCTGGGCAAAGCCAAGGACAACAATGCGTCCTGCAGCATCGGGCCTTTCATTCGCCTCTTCGATGAGCATTACACGCTCGACGACGTACGTAGCGCAGAAATCGAGCTGACGGTTGCCGGGCCGGACAATTATCGCCTGGAAGGCAAAAGCTCGATGCGCGAAATCAGCCGCGATCCGCTGGAACTGGCGCGACAGGCTATGAGCCAGCATCACTATCCCGATGGCTTTGCACTCTTTCTGGGCACCATGTTCGCGCCGATCCAGGATCGCGATGTTCCGGGGCAGGGGTTCACGCACAAGAGGGAAGACATCGTGCAGGTTTCAACGCCGCGTTTGGGCGTGCTGAAAAACAGGGTCACCCATTGCAACATGGCCGCGCCTTGGGATTTCGGCATCACGGATCTGATGTCCAATTTGGGGCGGCGTGGCCTCTTGAAGAATTGATCGGAAGGCGAATATGTCTACGCAAGCCATCGCAGTCCGGCCCTTCGGAAAGATTCTCTCGACCGCCCGAATTTCCCCTCCGTTATCTTGAGACCGGGGCAGGTCTATCAGTCCCAAACAAGCCATCTCTTCGCGGTGGCGTAGCGCGGGGTGCTTGCGCACGCGGTTCGGAAGCGTAAGACTGCAAGGGTGCGTATGGGGGGCATTTCGCATGATCGCGCATCCATCTCGCCGCGGTGTGTTGGCTGGCGCCAGTTTGGCGGGTCTTGCCGCCACGAACGCAGGCCTCGCAGCCACGGCACTCGACGATTTGCGAATAGTTGGTCTTATGACCGAAAATGTCGCTGGCCCGGTCGGCGTCCAGCTGACCGAGGTGCGGCTATCCTGGCGGCTGGAAACCAACCGGCGCGGGACGATGCAAAGCGCCTATCAGATTCAAATGGCGTCGAGCGCCGCTAATCTGAAAGCGAAGAAATTCGATCTTTGGGACAGCGGACGGATCGCCAGCGACCAATGTTTCGACGTCGTCTATCGCGGTAAGCCGCTTGCCTCCCGTCAACGCGCGCATTGGCAGGTCAAGGTATGGGATAATCACAAAAGAGCCGTCGTCAGTGCTCCGGCCTTTTGGGAAATGGGCTTGTTGTCGCCTTCGGATTGGACCGGCACGTGGCTGGCCGCGGAAGACGCAGAGATGCGGGGCGACCGCGAATTCGGCCTGGCCTGGGTGGCCGGCGGCAGACCGGAAGGCAAAGGCACGCGCCAGTTTCGGCTCAATTTCACGCTCGACGCGGATGCCGAAGCGACGCTGATCACTGTTGCCAATGGCGGCTACAAGCTTTTCCTCGATGGTAACCCTATCACCCTGCCGATCCATCTGCCGACCGCGTTCGGGCCACAAGGCGCGGTCTCCAATGTGGTTGCGCTCAAGGCCGGCAAACATACGCTCGGCTTCAGATTGGAGGAATGGGACGCTCTGGCGACGTTCCTGGGCGTTACGACCTTCAACTGCGCCGCGATGGTGCGCGCAAAAATGGCGGACGGCCGGATCGTCCGCATCGGCAATAGCGGAACCCGGACATCGACCGATAGCCCCGCCGATTGGGCGTCGCCCACATTTGACGACAGCGCCTGGCCGCTTGCGGCGCCGGCAACCAACCGGGGGGCATCATTTCCGGGCAGAGGCGCTTTTCTTTTGCGCCGGACCTTCGAAGCGCCGGCAAAACTGGTGTCGGCGCGGCTCTATGTGACCGCTCTCGGCGCCCATGAGACATTTATCAATGGCCGGAAGGTCGACGACGCCATGCTGGCGCCGGAGTTCACCGATTTCCGCAAACGCATTCTCTATCGCGTCCACGACGTCACGGTGCTGGTAAAGCAAGGCGCCAATGCCATCGGCGCGATGGTTGGTGACGGCTGGTATGGCAGCTTCCTGGCGCCGAACGGGCGCTTTTCCTTCGGCGAAGCGCCTCTGCGTTATCTGGCGCAACTCGAGATGACGTATGCCGATGGACGGACGCAGACCGTGGCCACGGACGAGCAATGGTTGATAAGCGCCTCACCCGTCACCATGAGTGAGATTTATGACGGCGAGGAATATGACGCCCGCCTCGAACAGTCCGGCTGGGCGACCGCGGATTTCAAAGGCGACGCCCGCTGGGCGCCGGTGAGGGCCGCGCCTCCGTCCACAGGTCTTCTCGAAGGCATGATCAGTCCGCCGATCCGGCGCACCGCTACCCTTGCTGCCAAAAGCATCAAAGCCGTCGCAGGTGATTATGTGGTGGATTTCGGCCAGAATTTTGCCGGCTGGGTCAGGCTCACCGCCAAGGGGCGCGCGGGAGACAAGATTTCCCTGCGCTTCGCTGAAATTCTCAAGGCCGACGGCAGCGTCGATCAATCGAATCTGAGGGTGGCGCGTGTCACCGATTTCTACACCATGAAGGGAGATCCGGCAGGCGAAACCTACGAACCGCATTTCACCTATCATGGATTCCGCTATGTCCAGATCTCTGGTCTGTCGGCGGCGCCCGGACCGGGTGACGTCGCTGGCATCGTTGTTCATAGCGACCTTACCGAAACCGGGCATCTCAGGATCGACAATCCGCTGATCAGTCAGCTTTGGCAGAACGCGCTCTGGAGCCAGCGTTCCAACTTTGTCGGCATTCCCACCGATTGTCCGCAACGCGACGAACGGCTCGGCTGGATGGGAGATGCCAACGTCTTCTGGGATGCGGCCGCGTTTAACATGAATGTGGCGCCCTTCACCGAACGCTGGATGGCCGACGTTCGTGACGCCCAGGCCACCAACGGTGCTTACAGCAACGTTTCGCCCAATACGCTCGATGACGGCGGCCGAAGCGGTTCGTCACCCTGCTGGTCTGACGCCGGCGTCATGATCCCTTGGACCGTGTGGAAGCGTTACGGCAATACCGCGGTGATCGATCAACACTGGGACTCGATGGCGCGCTACATCGATTTCATCGAGGAAAACAACAGGGATTTCGTCTGGCGGAACCGGCGCGGCAATGATTATGGCGACTGGGTGTCGTATGACGGCAAGGAGCCGGGCGATCCAACCACGCCAAAGGACTTAATCGGCACCGCCATGTGGAAGCACTCGGTCGATGCTTTGATCGATATGGCAAAAGCGACGAAGCGCGACGCGGCCCTGGCGCGTTACACAACGCTGTCGGCCAATATCAAGACAGCCTTCGCAAAGGCGTATGTTCAACCGGACGGAACGGTGGGCAATGACTCGCAGACCAGTTACATCCTAGCGCTTCACTTCGACATGCTGCCATCCGATTTGCATGACGCCGCCGCTGCCAAATTGAAAGCGAACATCATCCGGCGCGGCAATTTCCTGACCAGCGGCTTCATCGGCACGGCCTACAGCCTCGATGCCTTGGCCGGAGCCGGTTATCCCGAAACGGTCTACGATCTTTTGTTACGCACCCAATATCCATCCTGGGGCTATATGGTGGTCAAGGGCGCGACGACAATCTGGGAACGCTGGAACGGCGATGTCGGCGACGTGGCAATGAATTCCTACAATCATTATGCGCTGGGGGCCGTGACTGGCTTTGTCTTCCGCCGCATCGCCGGCATCGACGCGATTGAGCCGGGATTCAAGGTTTTCGCCGTCAATCCCATGCTGGATGCGCGCGTGAAATCCGGTGGGGGCGATTATGATTCAATATTGGGACGTCTTGCCACCGACTGGTCGCAAGGCTCCGATGGTGAATTCTCCATGAAGGTCACTGTCGCGCCGAACGCGAAAGCGCATGTCCACCTTCCTGTCGCGCCTGGCGCCAAAATCCGTGAAGGCGGCAATAGTATCGCCGCAAACCCGGATATCCGGGTGAGCAGCTCAGACAGCAAGACGACGATTCTCGAAGTGGGTTCGGGAACGTATAGCTTCACGGTTTCCGCCGCCTGAGCCTGTCTCCGGCGCGATCAGCGGCGATCACTGCAGGTTCACGAACATCCCGCCGTCAACGAGGAGGGCTGCGCCCGTCACATAGCGCGCCAGATCGGAGGCAAGAAACACGATTGGGCCGGCGAGATCGTCAGGTTCGCCCAGCCGGCCCAGCGGCACGCGACTTTCCATATAGGCGCGCTTCTTGGGATCGGCGAGATCTTCCTTGTTGATGTCGGTGAGAATACAGCCGGGCAGCACCGCGTTGCATCGAATTTTGTGGCGGCCAAGGGCGACGGCGGCGGATTGCATCAGCGACAGAACACCTGCTTTTGTGGGCGTGTAATGTGTCTGATACTCCCCGCCGACCAGAGCCGAGATTGACGACAGCGCGACAATCGCGCCGCCGTCCCCTTGCGCGACCATCTGATTGGCGGCCGCCTGCACCATATAATAAGCGCCATGAAGATTGACCCGCATGGTGCGTTCCAGCGTTGCGCGCGGCATGTCGAGAAAGGCGTGGAAGGGACAAATACCGGCATTGCTCACAAAGACATCGACTCGGCCGAAGGCATTCACTGCGGCCTTCACGAAGGCCGGGGCGCTGTCCGGATCAGCGACATCTTGCTTCAGGGCAATGGCGCGGCGTCCCAACCCTCGGACCGCAGCCAGCGTTTCTTCCGCATTGTCATCGGTGGCGTCCAGATAATTGATCGCAACATCTGCGCCTTGCCGCGCTGCAGCGATAGCCGTAGCACGACCGATACCGGCAGAGGCGCCGGTGATCAAGACGATCCTATCCTTCAACAGCATGCGATAAAAAGCCTATTTCATGCTAGAAGACGCGTCAAACCGCGGATGCGCCGGAAGGCGCGGGTTGGGGATCATAGACGGCGCATATTGCTGGGGAGCCGAGCCGAATGGGATTGCCTAAGATCGCGCATGTTCGCGCCTTCGTAATGCGCGGCGGCGGCGCGGATTATCACGATCAGGGCACGGGCCACTGGATCGATGATCATATTGCGACCCCTATGAGCCGCTATCCCGAATACCGTCAGAGCCGCCAAAGTTTCGGCATCAATGTTTTGGGCACATTGGTGGTCGAGATTGAAGCTGTGGATGGCACGGTCGGCATCGCGGTCACAACGGGCGGTGAACCCGCGGCCTATATCGTGGAAAAACATCTTTCCCGCTTTCTCGAAGGCCGCGATCCGTCCGACATCGAGACGATGTGGGACCAGATGTATTTCTCCACCCAATATTATGGCCGCAAGGGCCTGGTGGTGAATGCCATCTCCGGGGTCGATCTCGCCTTGTGGGATTTGCTGGGACGGCTGCGCGGCGAGCCGGTGCATTACATGCTGGGCGGCGCGGTGCGCGATGAACTTATTTTCTACGCCACCGGCGCGCGGCCCGATCTCGCAAAGGAGATGGGATTTATCGGGGGGAAGCTGCCCCTGCATCACGGTCCGGCCGAGGGTGATGATGGCCTCGCGAAGAACTTGGCGTTGCTGGCCGATTTGCGCGGACGCGTCGGCGGCGATTTCTGGCTGATGTACGATTGCTGGATGGCCCTGGATCTGGACTACGCGACGCGGCTGGCGCGCGCTTGCGCCGAGCACGGCCTCAAATGGATCGAGGAAGCGCTAAGTCCGGACGATTACTGGGGCTATGCGGCGCTGAAGCGCCAGGTGCCGCCCGGCATGCTGGTGACAACCGGCGAACATGAAGCGACGCGCTGGGGCTTTCGCATGCTTCTGGAGATGGAATGTTGCGATATCATCCAACCTGATGTCGGTTGGTGTGGCGGGTTGACAGAGTTGATCAAGATATCGGCGCTTGCCGATGAGCGGCGCAAGCTCGTGGTGCCGCATGGCTCCTCGGTCTACTCTTACCATTTCGCGGTCACGCGCCAAAACAGCCCATTTTCGGAATTCCTGATGATGGCGCCCAAGGCCGACAGGGTTGTGCCCATGTTTCATCCTTTGCTGCGCGGCGAACCCGTTCCCGACAATGGCCGCATCAAATTGTCGGCGCTCGACAAGCCTGGATTCGGCGTCGAACTCGATCGCAATATCAAACTTCATCGACCCTATACGCAGTGAGGTTGCAATGACCGATATCAATCGCCGTTTTGGAACCCGCTGCGCCGTCATCACGGGTGGAGCATCGGGGCTGGGGAAGCAGGTTGCGAAGCGCATTGTTGCCGAAGGCGGAAAAGTGGTGCTGTGGGATATCAACGCCGATACCTTGTCTCATGCGAAAAAGGACGTTCAGGCGACGCATACCGTCGCGCTCGACATCACCGATCCGAAAATGGTTGCGGCCGCGGCGAAAGAGAGCGCCGACGTACTGGGAAAAATCGATATTCTTGTCGCATCCGCCGGCATCACAGGCGCCACCGCGCCGGTGCATGAATTTCCCATCGAGAGCTGGCAACGCGTGATCGACATCAATCTCAATGGGATGTTTTATTGCTGCCGTGCGATCGTGCCATTCATGCTCGAGAATGGGTATGGCCGCATTGTCAATATTGCCTCCGTCGCTGGCAAGGAGGGCAATCCCAATGCTTCCGCCTATTCGGCTTCAAAGGCCGGTGTGATCGGCTTGACCAAGTCGCTCGGCAAGGAACTCGCGATGAAAAAGGTGATCGTGAACTGCATCACCCCTGCCACCTTCGAAAGCCCGATTCTCGAGCAGATGCCGCAAAGTCAGATCGATTATATGCGCTCCAAGATCCCCATGGGGCGTTTGGGTGAAGTGACCGAAGTCGCCGCCATGGTCTGCTTCATGGCGAGTGAGGAATGCAGCTTCACCACTGCGGCGACATTCGACATCTCAGGCGGGCGGACAACATTCTGATATGCGCGACATCCCATTCATCGATGCGCATGTTCATTTGTGGGATTTGTCCCGTATTCCCTATCCGTGGCTTTCTCCTCCGTTCAAGGATGACGGACCGAACGGCAGCGTCGAGCCGATCGCGCGCGATTATCTGCTGGATGACTATCTGACCGACGCGCGGGAATGGGATGTGCGCGGCATGGTGCATGTCGATGCCGGCGCTGCCGCCTCTGCGGCGCTCGACGAAACCCGATGGCTGCAGGCGACGGCAGACACGCGCGGCATGCCGAACGCGATTGTCGCCTTTGCCGCGCTGGATGATCCCGATATCGAGGCCTTGTTGGAGGCGCATGCGGCTCATCCCAACGTGCGCGGCATCCGCCACATCGTGAACTGGCACAAGGACCCGAGGCGCAGCTATACCCCGCGCGATGTCACCGCCGATCCACAATGGGCACGCGGCTTCGCGGTTCTGGGGAAATACCGACTGTCTTTCGATCTGCAGGCATATCCGGGCCAGTTCGCCGGGCTCGCCAATCTTGTGGCGCGTCATCCGGAAATACCGGTCATCATCAATCATGCGGGCATGCCCGTGGATATTGACGAGGCCGGCCAGGCGCTGTGGCGGGGTGGCATGCGTGCGTTGGCCGCTTCCCCGCACGTCGCCGTGAAGCTTTCCGGCTTCGGCTTCATCCATCGCAACTGGACCATTGACCAGATCCGGCCCTACTTGCTCGAGGCCATCGATATTTTCGGCACCAACCGTTGTCTGTTCGCGAGCGATTTTCCGACCGACAACCTGTTCGGCAGCTTCGATAAGCATCTCGACGCGTATAGCGAAATCGTTGCGGGATTTTCGCAAGACGAGCGCCGCGACCTCTTCGGCCGCAATGCTGCGCGTATCTATCGCCTGAACATCGCCGTGTAGAAGGAAAGCGGGGCATGGTGGCCAATCCCATATTGGGCGTTTTCTTCCATTGGCTGGGAGGTCTCGCAACCGGAAGCTTCTATGTCCCTTTCCGCGGCGTGCGCAGATGGTCGTGGGAAATTTTCTGGCTCGTCGGCGGCTCGTTCAGCTGGCTGATCGCGCCCTGGATTTTTGCATCGCTCAGAACGCACGATCTTCTGGGTGTTCTCGCCGCGACGCCCAGGCGCACTTGGGAGCTTTGTTACTTGTTCGGCTTTTTATGGGGTTTCGGCGGCCTCACCTTCGGCCTGACGATGCGCTATCTGGGCCTTTCGCTCGGTATGGCCATCGTGCTGGGGCTGACGGCGGCATTCGGCACCCTGGTGCCTCCGCTCTTCTCCGGCGAACTCCTCTCCACCCTGATTTGGTCGATGCACGGCCAGATCATCCTTGCCGGGCTCGCCGCTTGCCTCATGGGCATAACGGTCATCGGATATGCGGGCCGCTCCAAGGAGCGGGAGATGCCGCCGGAGGCGCAACGTGCCGCCATTCCCGAATTTCGATTGCATCGCGGTATTCTGGTCGCGATTTTTTCCGGGATCATGTCGAGCTGTTTTGCTTATGGCCTGGACGCGGGTGAACCCGTTCGCAAGCTCACGCTTGCGGCCGGCACGGACATATTGGACCAAGGCCTGCCGGTGTTGTGCATCGTGCTCTTGGGCGGCACCACCACCAACTTCCTATGGTGTTTTTATCTCATCGCCAAGAATCGCAGCGTAGGAGAGCTTGTTGGCGGTATCGGACCATCGGCTGACGCAGACAGCGGTCCACCACCGTTGTTGCGGAATTATCTGCTTTGCGCGGTGGCGGGAACGACCTGGTATCTTCAGTTCTTTTTCTACACCATGGGCGAAAGCCAGATGGGCCGGTTCGGCTTCTCCAGCTGGACCATTCACATGTCAAGCATCATCATTTTTTCCAGCCTGTGGGGTTTTGCGTTGAAGGAATGGAAGGGGGCGAGCAGGCGCACGTTGACGCTGGTATTTGCCGGTTTGGTGCTGCTCGTCGGCTCGACCATCATCATAGGCATCGGCAATTCATTGCCCGGGTAGGGATATAGACAAGGGAGAAAATCATGCCGGTACGCGCCAAGCATTTTGCGATACTTATGATCGTGGCTTCCTGTCTACCGGCTCTCGCGCAACAAGCGTCGCGGCCGGCGCATTTGTCTATCGATTGGACGAAAACCCTGCGAGTTTCCGTCTCAACGCCCACGCTCCAAGTCGTGGTCAATCCGAAACTCCGGCCGGGAGAGGTCGTTCGCGAGCAAGCCTATAAAGCGTTGCGCGACCTCAATCCCGAATATGCCCGTTTTGTGCCCTGGTTTCCTTATCCCCGCATGGCGGTGGCCGAACTTTTGGCGCCCACGGCCACGCAAACATTCTGGGATTTCACACTGATCGATCCCTTGACGGTCGATTTCCTGGAGGCAACCAAAGGCCGGAACGGCTACATCAATTTCAGCACGATCCCTGCCTGGATGTTCAAAACGCCGAAGCCGGTGCCGGTTCCCGCCGACCCCAACAAGCCGGACTGGGACTATAATCAGGGAACCGAACTGGTCGATCCCACTGGCAAGCAGCTGGGTGATTATTACGGCCGCCTCGCGTCCTGGTATTCCATGGGAGGCTTCACGGATGAACATGGCGCCTTCCACAAATCGGGGCATCATTATTCGCTTCCTCTGTACGAGGTTTTGAACGAAGCCGATGCGGAGCATTCGACAACGCCGAAGCAATATGTGGCACGGTATGACGCGATCGTCGGCAGTATCCGCGCCGTAAGCCCAAAGACCCAATTCATCGGTCTGGCTCTGGCGGACCCGCGTGGCCACCCGGATCTTTTTGAATATTTCCTGAACCACGCCAACCACAAGCCGGGAATTCCGCTCGACTGGATTTCCTATCATTTCTATGCCGTACCGGAAGTGGGCGAGACGCTGGATCACTGGCAGTACACGTTCTTCGCCCAGGCGGACGGATTCATCGATCACGTCAAATATGTCGAATCCATCCGAAAGCGCCTGTCGCCGCAAACCCGCACCATGATCAACGAGACCGGTTCTATTCTGCACAGCGATCTCGACCAGGTGAACGGTGTGATCAATGCGAACATTCCATCCGCCTATTGGAATCTGGCGGGCGCGGTCTACGCCTATGTATACGGAGAGCTTGCGAAACTCGGCATCGATGTCGTGGGCGAATCCCAGCTGGTTGGCTATCCGACCCAGTTTCCCAGCGTCTCCATGGTCAATTGGAATACGGGGAAGCCGAATGCGCGCTTTCAAGTCCTGAAACTGCTCCACGACAATATGGGTCCCGGCGATCGCATTATCGATACAGGCCCGCACGTGATGACCTACGCTCCATCCCCGATCGTGGAAACCGCCTACATCCGTAACGGCGCGCGCAAGGTTCTTCTCATCAACCGCCGGGCGGCATCGGCGAGTGTCGATCTCCCGGGCGCGGCTGGCGGCGCCATCCAGATCGTCGACCAGACGAGCGCGGGTGGCCCCATCCGCAAGGAAAGGTTGAGTTCGTCCGTCATCACCCTAGGTGGCTTCGCGGTGGCGATCATCGATCTTCCGGGGAGCAGGCCGTGAGCGGAGAGGAGACGGAGGTTATCGCTTTCCGTATGACAGCGGTGGAGGGGCAGATAGCGCTTTACCGCAAGCGGCATGATGAGATCTGGCCGGAACTCGAAGCCGCATTGCGGGCGGCGGGCGTCCTCGAATACCGGATATTCAACGAGCCGGGCAGCCACGACCTCTTCGCCGTCATGCGCCGGAAAAAGGCGCATGGACTCGACGCGCTGGCCGCAAGCCCGATCATGCGTCGCTGGTGGGACATGATGGCCGACGTCACCGTGACGGGGCCGGACGGCGTCCCCCTCCAGCATGAGCTACGGCAGGCCTATGCCATGAAACAGTTCTGAGACGACTTTTGACCGCTCATAACGGTTAGGTCGCAGGTTCGAGTCCTGCCGGGCCTATCAACCCAAATATGACCATTGCCCCGACCACTTTGTCATCCAACCCGCGCAGCAATGTGAGTTTTCCAGGTGCATTGACGATCCGGCCACCCGTGGCGGCGACAGGAAATGCGCTTTGCTGCCCTTCGATGCTTGCCGATCCGGAAGCCATGGTCGCCCGAAATCCCATCCAGTGAGATTTGCGGAATTCTTCGGGTACGATGAGGTCAAGAGACTGGCCTACGGCGTCTTTTTCCGTGTGGCCAAATGTTTTTTCGGCGCCTCTACTCCAGTATCGAATGGACCCCGAGGTATCGGCGATTACGATAGCGACTTCGTCCAAGAAAGCCTCCGGAACGCGTGTTCTCAGCTGTCCAGTTCGTTTGCAAACCTCTAAGGTTACGTCGGGGCAACGGAGTTCAGGCTCCTGTGCCGGTAAAGTCGGCTGGATTTTCCGAATTCGCGCCCGTAACCGATTTTACGATGTTCCGAATTGGCAGCCGAAGCTGAACGCAAACACGCCATGAGCCTTGCAGGATCAATGACCGTTTCCCGCCGTCCCTGGGCCCGTCTGCGCGCCGCGCTGGGGCTTGTGCCGGCCTGTGCGCATTATTTCTTCTTCCGCCACAAGGCGTTCGTGCGGATCGGGCACTGGGTCAATGCCATCTGCTTGCTGGTGCTCCTGATGAGCGGCCTGAATATTTTCAATGCCCATCCCGCGCTCTATTGGGGCAACGGTTCGGACTTTGATCATCCTGCGCTGATGCTGGGCGCTTATCAGGACACATTCGGTCAGATCACAGAAGGTGTCACCCAGATCGGCGGCAAGGAATTCAATACCACCGGTGTGCTGGGCGCGTCCTATTATGGGGGCGAACTGACCGCGCGCGGCTTTCCCGCCTGGGCGACCTTGCCCGGGCCAAGTTGGCTGGCGCTGGCGCGGCAATGGCATTTCGCCTTCGCCTGGATTCTGGTGATCAACGCCGCCATCTTTTTTGTCTTCGGAATTCGCAGCCGGCATTTCCTGAAAGATCTCATTCCCTCTCGCGATGATCTCAAGCATCTGGGACGCGAGATCGCCGAGCATGTCCGGCTTCGTTTTCCCCATGGCGAGGCGGCGCGCCGCTACAACGCTTTGCAGAAATTGGCCTACAGCCTGGTGATCTTTGTGCTGGGGCCGCTGATCGTGCTCACGGGTCTTACCATGTCGCCGACCATGGACTCGGCTTTTCCGCTACTCCCGATCTTGTTCGGCGGCCGCCAGAGCGCACGCACCATTCATTTCCTCTGCGCCTTCTCTTTCCTTGGCTTTTTCATCGTCCACATCGCCATGGTGATGATGTCGGGCACCTGGAACAATCTGCGTTCCATGCTTACCGGCTGGTATGCGATCGAAGGCAAGGAGAGCGACCATGACTAATCGCCGTCAATTCCTTGGCCGCGGCTTGGCAGGGTTGAGCACGCTGCTGCTCTCCGGCTGCTATGATCTTTCCCAGAAGCCTTGGTTCACAAGCATCCTGGGTGAGGTGGAAAATCTCACCCGCGCCGCACAGCATCTTTTCGCCGGTCCGCACACGCTGGCGCCGGAATATGCCAAATCCGACATCGCGCCGGTGTTCCGCGCCAACGGCACGCTCGATCCGGGCACGCCGGAATATAAAGCGCATGCGGCCACCGCCTTTCGCAATTGGCGCGTCACGGTGTCGGGGCTGGTGGAGCGGCCTGTGTCGCTGACGATGGACGATATCCGAAAGCTTCCCCAGCGCACCCAGATCACGCGGCATGACTGCGTGGAGGGCTGGAGTGCGATCGGCGAATGGAGCGGCCCGCAACTGGCGCTGATCCTGGCGGCGGCCCGGCCGAAGCCGAACGCCCGTTACGCCGTGTTTTATTGCGCCGATCCCATGACGGCGGAAGGCGACCCGGATCACAAATATTATGAAAGCCTGGCGCTCAGTGAAGCCGCCCATCCCCAGACCATTCTTGCCCATCGTTTGAACGGCGCGCCGCTCGACGTCGCGCATGGTGCGCCGGTGCGCCTGCGGGCTGAGCGTCAGCTCGGCTACAAGCAGCCCAAATATCTGGAGCGCATCGTACTGACCGATACGCTGGCCGGTATCGGCGGCGGCAAGGGCGGCTATTGGGAAGACCAGGGCTACACTTGGTATGGCGGCGTCTGACGAAAGGCGGTAACCGAACCGGTCATCTCCCGAACTGAAAGGGCATTTCCATCGGGAGACTTTCCTTGCGCAAATTCCTTGCCGCTCTGCTTTTCAATCTATTCGCCGTCGCACCCGTTTTCGCCAATCCGGCTTATGATCTTGGCCCCGCCATCGGCAGCAAGGTTCCCTCTATCGGAATGCCGCAGGACGAAACCGGAAGGGCCCGCTCGCTGGACTCCCTGATGGGTGAAAAGGGGATGGTGCTGTTCTTCTTCCGCTCCGCAGCCTGGTGCCCTTATTGTCAACTGCAATTGATGGATCTGAATGGCGGCGTGGCGGCGTTCGAGAAGCGTGGCTATCACCTGGCCGGCATCTCCTATGAACCGCCTTCGGTGGATGCGGAATTCATCAAGAAGCGGGGTCTGAAATACACACTGCTCAGCGATCCCAAATCCGAGATCATCGACCGCTATAAGCTGCGTGACCCGCAATATAAGAAAGGCAGCCGCGCCTATGGCGTGCCCCAGCCCATCATCTTCGTGCTGGACCATGACGGCGTGGTCAAGGCCAAACTCTATGAAGACACCTACACCAAGCGGCCGCCGGCGGCGTTGGTGGTCGAAACCCTGGACAAACTCGAAGGGCACGCGCCGTGATGGCGCGGTGGCTTCTGCCGGCCGCTGCCCTGGCGGCGTTCGCGACGTCTGCGTCCGCTGCGCCGCTCACCGTGGTGGAGCTGTTCCAGAGCCAGGGTTGCTCCAGCTGCCCGCCCGCCAACGCCAATGTGATGGCGTTGTCCGACCGGCCGGATCTGCTGACGTTGAGCTTTGGCGTCATCTATTGGGATCAGCTGGGCTGGAAGGACACCTTCGCCTCGCCGCGTTATACGCAGCGCCAATGGGATTATGCCCACGCCTTCCACCGTGCCCAAGTCTTCACGCCTGAAGTGGTCGTGAATGGGCATGCCGATGTGGTGGGCCAGGATCGGGCCGAGCTGGAAGCCTTGATAAGCCGTGAGCAATCTCACAATGGTCCCGAAATCCATTTGGAGTCCGGCTTTGTTTCC
>Ga0207695_10002550_pt1 | contig 26771 bp, 25 predicted proteins | sample KBSC54metaG_FD_184354 | JGI IMG/M metagenome (GOLD analysis project Ga0207695, IMG submission 184354) | Corn rhizosphere microbial communities from Kellogg Biological Station, Michigan, USA - KBS C5-4 metaG (SPAdes) (version 2) | ecosystem: Host-associated > Plants > Roots > Rhizosphere > Soil...
GTATTCGGAGGGGCAATCGAGCACCTTCCAGTCCGACGGATCGGGGAAGCCGGTGGCCAACGCCTTTGGATCGAGCTCGCCCGGTGCAGTTGCGATTTGCCAGTGCTTTTCGAAGAAGGCTCCGTAAATCATCCGCCTTATCCACGCCGAACCGGTCTTCCACAGAAACCGCAGGACGGTGGAGTTGGACGGCAGGCGATAGTTCTGCCCCTTCGGGTCAAAGGCCAGGTCGACCCCGCTCAGCGCGTTGCGAAGCGCCTGCGGCAGCAGCAAGGGTGAACAGCGATAGGCCTCCCGCAGCGTCGCCCGGTAGGAATGGGGATGAACTTTCGTCTCGCCGAAGGCGACGACATTGCCTGCATCCAGCCTGTTGGAGAGGATCTGAACGACCTGACCCACGGTACTCCGGCCGGACAGCATTTCATAAAATCCGGCAGGGCGTCCGCGGAAATGACGCGGATCGCCGTGATGGTACGAGAGGATCGGACAGCGAAGATCCTCCGGAACTCGAAGCAGGCCCATTCCGAACTTGAGAATCGCGGTGAGTTTTGATTCCTCGATTTTCTTGAGGATTTCGGGTGGCAAGCTTTGCCACGCACCATCCAAGTCCGCGGTGAACTCAACAGATTCGGCGATCTTGAGGCTGTCCGGAAGCGGCCGATCGCCGGTCAACGATCTATCGAACGATTTCAACCGCAGTGCGTAGTAAAGCGCATGTTTCAGCGGCTGAGTGTGACGCCCCGAGTTCGTGCAGCTAAGGACGAGGAATTCTGCGTCATCAGCAATTCGCGAAAGGGCCTCTGCTTGCCATGCGCTCAGCCTCAGATTGTCCACGATCAGTCCGAGACGCACGGCGTATCAATCCTTCATCCGCGTGGCATGCATAAGCGACGGGTCCGCGGATTGAAACGGTCCGTACCTTCGGCAGCACACTTTCGTTCTCGCGCGAACGAAATCACCGAGCTCCGTCGCCAGCATGCTTTAAGGCATGAGACGAATGGCAGCTGATGCTTCGGCGCAGACCCGCAGAATGCTGGTCTTGTGCCCGTTCCCAACCGGGGTGGCCGCAGCACAGCGGCTGAAGTTCGAGCAATATTACGACGATTGGAGACGGCACGGCTGGACCATCGATGTAGCGCCATACATGGACATGGATCTCTGGCGAGTCCTGTTTGAGCCTGGCCACCTAGCGACCAAGATTTACGGCGCGATAAAAGGCACTTTGCGTCGACTGCGCGACCTCACCCGATTGCGCCGCTATGACCTCGTGTACTGCCACATGTATGTCACCCCGCTCGGCACTTCCGCGTTGGAACGGCTAACGCGCCGATTAGCGCGCCGGCTGATCGTTGACGTGGAGGACAATGTGCTGGTCGGCCAAAGCGGAGTGAAGAATCCCAATCCTGTGGTGCGCATGCTGAAGGGGCGAGGAAAGGCAAAATACCTCATTCGCCGTGCCGATCACGTGATCACCAGTTCGCCCGCACTCAATGAGACATGCCGTGCCATGAACGAGAAGGGCGCTTCCACTTACATTTCGTCGTCGGTCGACACGGATCGCTTCATACCCGCCAACAGCTACAGCAATGACCAGACGATCACGATCGGTTGGACAGGCACATTCAGCACACGCCCTTTCCTCAATCTCCTTCGGCCGGTTTTCGAGGAGCTCGCCAGGCGGCGGCAATTCCGGCTGAGGGTGATCGGCAATTTCGATTACGAGCTTCCAGGGGTAGAACTGGATGTGGTTCAGTGGAGCGCCGATCGAGAGGTGGAGGATTTGCAAGCCATTGACATCGGCGTCTATCCTCTGAGCGTGGATGGGTGGGTCACCGGCAAGAGCGGGCTGAAGGCAATCCAGTATATGGCTTTCGGCCTACCCTGTGTTGCGACGGATGTCGGCACGACGCCGATGATCATTCGGGACGGAGAAAACGGCCTGCTCGTTCGAACCAACGACGAATGGCTGGCGGCACTTGAGCGGCTGATCGACGATCCCCAACTTCGCCGCCGCTTGGGGGAGCAGGCGCGGCGAGACGCGGTCGAAAACTATTCGACCAAGGCGGTCGCGGAGGATTATCGCCGAGTGATCGAACGCGTTATGGCCGACTCCTAGGCCGGAGGTTCTGGTGAGCGAGAGCGGCGTAACGCAATATCGGTTTTGCCCGGTTGCAGCTTGCAACATGTGCAAGGCTGGCCCTGAGCGCTTCACAACTCTCGGCATGCGGCTGAACAGGAGCCAGGGTCATAATCCGCGGGGACTCACCGGAATCGCCGTCGGCGTTCGCCAATGCACGAACTGCGGCCTGATTTTTGCTGACCCGCAACCTTCTCCGATGAACATTGGGGACCATTATGGAGAGGCGAAGGACTATTGGAATCAGGATTACTTCGAAGAGGACCGCACATATTTTTCGGAGGAGATTGCGGAAGCCCGATCTCTGCTCGGTCCGCTCGAAGCGCCGCGAGCGCTCGACATCGGGGCGGGGATTGGCAAGGCGATGCAGGCGCTTGCTGCGGCGGACTTCGACGTCCACGGGATTGAGCCGGCCGAGGATTTCCGTGCAGTTGCGATCCGCCGCGGGCTTCCCGCGGAGCGAATCCAGCATGCCGGGGTCGAAAATGCATCGTTCGAACCGGAAAGCTTTGATTTCATCACCTTCGGCGCGGTGCTCGAGCATTTGGCCGACCCCGCGGGCTCGCTGGAGCGCGCGATCGGGTGGTTGAAGCCTCGCGGGATGATCCAGCTGGAGGTTCCCTCTTCGAAATGGCTGATTTCACGCCTGGTGAATCTCTATTTCAGGATGATCGGGACGACTTACGTCACCAACATCAGCCCGATGCATCCGCCGTTTCACCTGTTCGAATTCGGATTGCGTTCGTTCGAGTTGCACGGGCAGCTTGCCGGCTATGAGATCGCGGCGCATCGCTTCTCAGTGTGTTCGATCATTCACTTTCCCCGGCCGATGCACCCGCTTCTGCGGTGGTACATGGAACGTAGCGATACGGGCATGCAGCTTACGGTCTATCTTCGGAAACGCGCGGCACCGGGGCGGCAGCGATGACTGACACCGGGATGTGCAAGAACGGCAAGCGAATCTATATGGCGGGATCCGGCGGAATGCTGGGTGAGGGCTTTCACGATGTGCTGGTGCCTAATCATACGCTCAAATGCACCGACATCGATCTTAATACCAACTGGCTCTCCTTCCTGGATTTCCGCGACTTCGAATCCTACCGCCGGGATGTGCGAGAGTTCGCGCCGGATTGCCTCTTCCACCTCGGCGCCTTCACCGATCTCGAATATTGCGAAGAGCATCCGGACGAAGCCTATGTGACCAACACGCTTGCCGTCGAGCATGCCGTGCATATCGCGAACGAGCTGCAGATCCCGCTGCTCTATATCAGCACGGCCGGGATATTCGATGGCGCGCAGGACACTTACGACGATTGGGATCAGCCGAACCCGCTCGGCCACTATGCGCGAAGCAAATATATGGGGGAGCGGTTCGTCGCCGAGAATTGCCGGCAGCACCTGGTGTGTAGAGCCGGCTGGATGATGGGCGGCGGCCCAGCCAAGGACAAAAAGTTCATTCAGAAGCTGATGAAGCAGTTGAAGGGAGGCGCGACCGAGCTGTTCGTGGTCGACGACAAGCTTGGTACCCCGACCTACACGCGCGACTTCGCCCCGAACGTGGAACTGCTCCTCTCGAGCGGGTTTTGGGGCGTCTACAATATGGTATGCCCGGGAGTGACCAGCCGGCTGGAAGTTGCGCGTTACCTCGTCGATTCTCTCGGGCTGCACAACCAAGTGAAAGTTACACCCGTGACTTCCGACTATTTCGCCGCCGAATATTTTGCCGCACGACCGCCCTCGGAGCGGCTGGTGACCTCAAAGCTCAATCTTCGCGGGCTGAATGTGATGCGGGACTGGCGGGTGTGCCTCGATGAATATCTGGCGGAGCGCTATGCCGGCTATCTTGGCTCCGACGCCTCAGCTGGCCAGGTGTGATCACGATCGGGTGAAATCGCCCTCTAGCCGAGCTTCCGCTTCAGCTGCCGGCGGACCAACAAGCTGCCCTTCTCGAAGATCAGCGAGAATCGCCACGCAACCAGAACGGCGATCGCAATTGCGACGAAAAAGGCTGCGAGCGTGGGCCAGTTGGTCGGCTGATACCCTCCTCCGCGCCCCACTGCGCCGTGGGACAGCACGATCAACGCGGATAGCGTGAACACCACCACCGGGAAGTGAGTGATGTAGAGCGAATAGGAGAAATCCGAGAGCGCCAGATTGAACGCACGCACCCGTTCCGACGGTTTCATTCGAACGCCCGCCCACAGGTAGAGAATTACAGAGAAAATCGACGCCGTTCCGAACAGACTTACCGCAAGCAGCTTTCCATCGATCGTTATCAGGATCGGGATTCGGCTGCAGGCGATTATTCCCGCTATGCCGACCACAGTCACGGCGTAGACAAAGCGCTTTGCGAACCGAAACGGATCGCGAGACAGCAGGTACACTACGGCGCCTACGACCCAAAAGATTCCGTAGACCGGTCCGGACCAGCCCAGTGCGAGGACCAGGCCAGAAAAGGCCGCCAAAACCCCCGCGAGGCTCAAGATTGAGCGCCTTTGGTAGGCGTAGCAGCATGCGCCGGCGCAGGCGTAGAACCACACCTCGTACGAAAGGCTCCATAAGGGAATGTTCGACCCGTAGACGGAGCAGCGGTGCGGCTGCGCCGAAAGCAGGTTGCAGGTCAGGGTGCCGCTGCCGAGGGCATCCTGAAAGGGAAGATCAAAGCGGCCACGGAGAATAGGACTTGTTGCATCGTAAAGTCCGGAGCCGGCAAGCCAACGGCTTCCAAGCAAATCGAAAACCAGGGTCAAGGCAAGTGCGGGAATGAGAACGCAGTAGATGCGGGTGGAGCGGTCGATCGCATAGTCCTTAAGATTGAAGCGGCCGCCCAGCGCTCTCTCCGCTGCGCGTCCGCCCACAAGAAAGCCGCTGAGCACGAAAAAAACGATCACTGCCTCGTCGGCCATCGCGCCGATCACGTAAAGTGGGAGCAAGAGCTTTGAAGCCCAGGTTCGGTGCAGCGCGTCATATCCGACGAAGCTGAGAGCGCGTGTATGTGAAAGAATGACGATAAAGGCTGAGAACCAGCGACAGAATGCCAGGAAATTTTCGAGCGTTTGGGAGGTTTCGTGATTGCGCGGTGACCGTTCCGCGATCATCCAATCAGCCTCTTGAGGCCACCTGTTACCTTGCGAATTAGCGGATGCCGGATTTCCAGCTGGTGCAGGGCATGCGTCAGGCGGCCCGTTCCGCTGAACTGCTCGCCCGGGCGCGGCTGATAGTTGGTCATTTCCGAACGGTCGAAATGGTATCCGGCGGCGGGGCGCTCCTTCGTGTAGTAGTAGAGCGCAATTGAATTGCGAAACACGCCATCGGGCGAGCTTAGCGGATCCGGATGCCCGTGATAGCTCTCGTCTGTCGTCGAGAAAATCACCGCGCGATTCCAGATGGGCGGGTAAGCTGCCTCGCGGCGCGACATGTCCGAATTCCACAGCTCGAGCGCTCCGCCCCAGGACTCGTCCCAATCGGGATTGAGATAGACGAGGATGTTGAGCCGCCGGAACAGGCCGCTCTCCCGGTGGAAGTTGAAATCCGTGTGGATCTTCAGGAAGCCGCCTGTGCCGATCCGGTGAATCCCGCCCCCCTCGAGTGTCGGGTCGGCGAGAAGGTCAGGGATCCCGGTCAGCCGCTCGACGAATGACAGGAACGCGTCGGAATTGAGGGCATCAATGATACTGCCGACTTCGGGACCGATCTTCGAGCGGTCCGACTGACGATATTTGAGGTAGGTTGAATAATTGATCTTTTCGCGCGGAACGGGAGTCGCGACGATTTCGCCGTACGCCCGCTGCGCGCCTCTCTCGGTGAGGAAGTTTTCGATCGCGATGTGCGGATAGGGGGAGTTGTGCTGGTACTGCTCGGCCGCTCCGTCTCGCAGCAACTGCTCCAGGTGATCATAATCGATCAGCTCTCTGTCAAATGAGGATCGTTCCTTCAACTGAGACGACATCCTCGCGACTCCTTCACGCCGAAAGACGATCGTAGATCGAGCGGTAACGCTCGACGCCGGATTCTAGTGAGAATAATTTCTCAGCAACAGCCCGGCATCGCTTGCGGATGTCACTATCACCGCCCAGCTTCAGAAGCTCTGCGGCGATCTCGTTCACTTCGTTCTTGTCGAGACGATTCGCCGCAACGCCGACGCGATTCTCTCTTACGATTTCAGCAAGGTCGCCGACGCCAGCGGTCGCGGCTACGGGGACGCCGCAGGCCAGATACTCGGCAAACTTGGTGGGGGCGCTGCTGATCTTCGAAAATTGCGGGCGGACGAAACATGCCGCCGCCGACATGCGCCCGATAAGTGCCGGCACTTCTGTGTGCAGCGCGGACCGGATTTCGAACGATGCCGGTGGGATGGAGTGACGCAGAAGCGCAGCGTGAATGGTCTCATGTTCATGCCGATTGACGATTAGAAATCTGGCATCGGGGTTTTGTCGGAGGATCGCAGCAAACAGCGCCACCGTTTCCTCGAGCATGTACCAGGTACCGAATGACCCGACGTAGCCGAGCACGAAAGGTGCAGCCGAATGTCCGATGGGACGAAAGCGATCGATATCCACGCAGGTGGGGATGACGCAGATCGGAGCTTTGGGAGTGCCGAATCTCGGATCCCGCTCCAGTATCGGTACGGACGCTCTCGTGAGGGTGACGATCTGGGCCGAGCTCCGAAGCGCGGCGCGTTCGATCACTTTCAGAACCCGGTAAACGGCGCCACCCGCGGGTATCAGTCCGGCGTCGACACGCTCATCGGGCCAGAAACCGCGGATGTCTGAGATGAGCTTGCCTCTACGGAGAAGGACTGCCGGCAGGCACATCGCGGAGCAGAGAATGTTGCGCGCATGAAAGATCGTGATGCGGTGGCGAAAAGCGATGACCACGGCGCAAAGCGATGCCCGGATCAAGTTGTAGACGGCCGCGACGATCCGCGGGCGGTTTCGATACCGGAAAGGGTGCCAGTGAATCCCCGCCCTGGCGATCCGCTGTTCAACGGCGCTTCGATGTTGGGTGTCGCTCCAGTCCCGCGGCTTCTCGAAGCTTATGAGGTGAATCTCGCGCCCCGGGGCGAGCTTTTCCAGATAGGCGAGCACCTGGCTTTGGCCGAGCGGTTCGAGCATTCCGTCATAGCTGATGTACAAGATTCGGCTTGGCATTGGTCAGGGCGCAGCGATGCGGCAAACAGGGCCGCGGTGGGTCGAATGCGCGAGCCGCTTCATCGGGCCACTCTAGCTTGACGGTGACCGGAAGCGATAGGTTTTCTCCAGCAATGCGCGGAAGGAGGTTTGAATGTCGCAAGAGATGACTGGCGGCTGCGCCTGCGGCCGGATCCGCTTTGCAGCCCAGGTCGATGGCGATGATGCCTATCTATGCCACTGCCGGATGTGCCAGCGCGCGACAGGGTCGGTTTCGATTGCCTTCGTGAACGTGAAGCAGGCGGAGGTTCAGTTGGAGCGGGAGCCGGACTGGTTTGAAAGCTCTCCGATCGCCAAGAGGCCTTATTGCAGCGAATGTAGAACCTCGCTCGGGTTTCAGTTCAACGAGGGTAGCGAGAACATGGACCTGACCGTCGCCGCGTTCGACGATCCGGCCCGGTTCAAGCCGAAGCATCATTTCGGTGCCGAGAGCATGCACCGGCAGTGGCTCAATACCGAAGGCCTGCCGGAAAAGCGGATAGATGAATATGCGGCACTGGTGGAAAGGTGGGTTAAGGCGACGGGGAAGGTGCCGGAATGACGGCGGCGTCCACACACTTCTGGACGGCTTCCGACAGCGTTGATCTCGCCTTTCACGAGGTCGGCGAGGGCAGGGCCGTTATCCTGCTTCACGGCCTGTTTTCCGACGCTCAGATGAACTGGATCAAGTTCGGGCACGCAGAGCGGATTGCCGCGGCAGGGTTCCGGGTGATCATGCCGGACTTGAGGGCCCATGGCCAAAGCGGCAAGCCGCATGGGGCGGAGCATTATCCAAGCGGAATTCTTGCGCGAGACCTTCGCGAGCTGGTGCAGCACCTCAAGCTCACCGATTTCGATCTCGGCGGGTTTTCGCTCGGGGCGCGGACGGTGGTCGAGGGGGTCGGCGAGGGATTAAGGCCACGCAAGGCGGTGCTGGGCGGCGCGGGTCTGGAGGGGCTTCGCAACTGGAAGCACCGGAAGGACTTTTTTCTTGAGGCCATCGCCATGTTCGACGAGGTCGAGCGCGGCGATCCGCACTGGCTGTCGATCCAGTTCATGAAGAGCCAGAAGGTGGACCGCGCGGCGGCCAGGCTCCTGCTCGATAGTTTCGAGGGCAGCCGGCCGGATTGGCTGCAGGCGTTCACCATGCCCACGCTGGTCGTTTGCGGCAGCGAGGATGACGACAATGGCTCGGCCGAAGAGCTGGCGGAAGCGCTGCCGAACGCGGTTTTCGAGGAGGTGCCGGGGACTCACATGAGCTCCGTAACCAAGGCGGAGCTGGGCGAGGCAATCGCGCGCTTCTTGGCTCAATGAATGAGGGGCGCCCGAACGGACGCCCCTCGATGGCTTGGCAGTCGGTCGGTCAGAAGGTGGTGTTTTCACCCTGGCTGCGGCCGCCGCTCGTCTGATTGGCTTGCGTGCCGGAGCGACTTGAACGGGAAGAGCGGTTACCCGTGCTCCGTGTCGCGCGAGACGATTCGATCGCGCTGGACTCGTTCGGGCCGCCCGTCAGCGCAAGTTCGCGGCTGTTGCCGTTGCCGCGCATCTCGTTCGTCCAGTCGGTGATCTGATCGCTGAGTTCGCTGATCTGGTTGCTGATCTCATTGCGCTTCGACCACAGGAACACACCGGCGGCGACCGCGCCGGCGGCTACGGCGGCGGTCTTAAACGGGTTATCCTTGGCGGTTTCGCCCCACTGGCTCAGCAGCGGCTCGTCCGAGCTGCGGCTATTGGAGCCGCGACTGTTCGAACGTGACCGACTGCTGTTGCTATTGCTTCGGGAATTGCGTGGCATTTTCCGATTTCTCCTTTTCGAGGGTGAAACTTATCGGAAAATCAACGCACTCCGCCGCCGCCTGTTTCTCCGCTTCGGCGAAGAGTGGCGAGGAAACGACAGACGCCGGAACAGCGGGCCTAGAGCTGTTCCAGCATATGCTCCGCGCTCGACGCCCGGTATTCACCCGGCGCTTCGACATTGAGCTGCTCGACAACGCCATCGTTGACGATCATCGAGTAGCGCTGACTGCGCGTGCCCATTCCGAACTTGCTTCCATCCATCGTCAGCCCGACTGCGTCGGCGAAAGCGCCATTGCCGTCAGCAAGCATGGTGATGTCGCCGGAGCCGTCACGGTCGCCCCAGGCGCGCATCACGAATGGATCGTTGACGGAAATGCACGCGATTTCGTCGACACCTTTGCCCTTCAGCTCCTCGGCCTTGTCGACATAGGAAGGCAGGTGGCGCGCGGAGCAGGTCGGCGTGAAGGCGCCAGGGACGGCGAAGAGCGCAACGCGCTTGCCAGAAAAATATTCGCCGCTGGTCGTCGGCTGCGGCCCGTCGTCGCTAGCGATCGTCAAAGGAACGTCCGGAAGCTTGTCACCGACTTGAATGGCCATTTGCGGCTCTCCTGTTGAGCTGAGGGAGAGCGGCAAATAGGAGCGACGAACGGTCCCCTCAAGGCTTGTTCTCGTTTGTGGCGCGGGCCATCATGCGGGCCGTGGAAAGCCCGCGTTTTCTTTCCGGCAAGCTGCTTCTGGCGATGCCCGGGATGGCCGACCCGAGATTCGAGCGGGCGGTGATCGCGATGTGCGTTCATGACGAGAATGGCGCGGTCGGGGTTGGCATCGGTCAGAAGCGGGCAGGGCTCCGCTTCCGGGCCCTCCTGAAACAGCTGAATCTCGACCCCGGAGAGGCGCCGGATGCGCCGGTTCATCATGGCGGCCCGGTCGAGCCGAACAGGGGGTTCATCCTTCATTCGACCGACTGGGGCGGCCAGGACACGCTGCAGGTGAATGGGGCAGATGGTGTGATCTTCGCGATGACGGGGACGATCGATGTGCTGAAAGCGATCGCCGAAGGCCGCGGCCCGTCGCGCTGGATCGCCTCGCTCGGCTATGCGGGCTGGGGCGAGGGGCAGCTCGATGAGGAGATGACCCGTCACGGTTGGTTCGCCGCCGATGCGAATCCAGACCTTTTGTTTGATACCCCCACGGACGAACGCTGGGCCGCCGCGTTCAAGACGGCCGGCGTCGACCCGCGGCTCCTTTCGAGTGAGACCGGGGCGGCCTAACCAGGAACCGCGAAAGTTCACAAACGCAACAAGCTCACGCGTGCGCACACGCCCGCACGCGCGCGCCTATGCGCGAGGCGGCGGGGCGGACCAGGATTTAGACGTGTTCATCCAGCCAGATGAAACACATCAGCCACCCTGTAGGACAGCGGATTAATCGCCGTCGCGGTCCCAGTCGCGGTGGTGATGCCGCCGGTGATGGCGATAGCTGTAATAGCGATAGCTGTAGCTCGGGTACGAATAGCTGTAGCCGTACGACCTGTATGGAGAAAGGTTGCTGCCATAGCCGTAGGAGCTGTACGGATAGGAGTAACCGTAGTTTCCATAAGAGTAGGAATAACTCGGGTAGGAATAGCCGTAGCTGCTGTAAGGGCTGTAGCTGTAGCCGTACGAGTAAGGCGAGTAGCCGTAATATTGTGCAGCGGCGGGTGAGGCGGTCAGGGCGGCTGCAGCGGCGGCGGCCGATACAATCAACAGGTTACGCATTGGAAGGTCCTTCATCTGCCTCCCGCGAATGAACTGACGGGAGTGAAGGTTAGAACGAAGCTGCGCACGCGATGTTGCGGCATTGAGATGGAAGGAGGGGATTGGGCGTCAGACGTCACGTTTGGTCTCAATCTGCTTTTGAACTCCATCGACTCTCCTGCTCTTCCCAGGTCAGCGGCCTTCCTAGCAGAGGTTCTTCGCCAGCGCGCAGTCCGTCGATCACAACAGCCAGCAGGCGTTGTCGGATTTCAGCGGCGCGCTCCTTGTTCCTCACGTTCGGGAAGGCGACCGCTTCAACCAAAAGGCCTATGTCGAGAAGCGTCACATCCGTGCGCATTCGCCCCGAGTTTTTAGCGCGGTCAAGAAGCGCCTCAAGCGCTGTTTTAAGACGCATTCCCTGCTTCCAATGGATTTCGGTGGGGGTAAATGTGCCCGCGAGACGGCCGCTCAAAATATGCGCTTCGGTGGCGACGACGCGGCGCAGGAATTCGCAAAAAATTTCGAAGCCGTCGCCGGCTTGTGCCAACGCCACCTCCGCCTTGGCGAGATAAGTGCGCTGACCTTCGGCGCAAAGGAAAGCGAGCAGATGTTCCTTGCTCGGATAGCGGCGATAGAGCGCCGCCATGCCCACTCCTGCCCGAGCCGCTACTTCCGATATGGGTGCGGCGGGATCGGCCGCGAACACTTCTCGCGCCGCCTGAAGGATCGACTCGTCGTTCGCATTGGCTTCCCGGGTTCGGCCGCCCGCCTGTCTCGCCATCTTACCTGCACCTTGTTCGATTGACCGGGATCACGGTTATCACTACAGAATAGAATATTCCGTTCTGATAGAGAAGGGAAGGCCTTCGGCAGCGAGCATGGAAGGAGAGCGCGATGATCAGTGCCCACGCTTGCGGCGCTCGGCTGGTTCTGGCGGGTTTGACACTGTTCTTTGTCGGACTAGGTTTGGGATTTGCGGTCACCATCTTTCCGGCGATCAAGCCGCTGCTAAGCGCGCATGAGGGCGCCCTCGGAAGCGGGACGTTTCTGATCTCTGTCGGCGCCATCTGGTCGATCTACATGAACTCGGCCTCGAGGATATTGGTCCCGGTTATTTGGCTTTCTCATTACGCGTTGACCGCAACGCTCATTCTTGAGGGAATTGGCGGCGCAATCCACCCTGCCGCGGGGCCTTTGATCGAGATCGCGTGCATTGCAGTTACCATCACCACGGGCATGCTGATCGTAAAATTCTGGAAAGCGATGCGGGTAGTCCAATGACTTCTGCAAGCATTAAACTACCTAGGCGTCCCAGAGATATTCTCGTTCTCGCCGTCATCCTTATCATCTTCGGCCTGGGGGAGATCTGGGTCGGCTTTTTTGGCAATTATCTCGGAATCCTCTCGAAAAGCATTCCGCCGTCGGTCTCCACCGCGATCGTCGGGTTTTTCTATTGCCTCGGCGGGCTCATGCTTCTCATCACGCGGCGACCTTGGGGCACCACTTTGAGCCTGATCTTCATCGGCTGCGAAGTGCTGGGCAGAGCGTACTTGGTGGCAATCGGCGTCGCGCCTGCAAGAGGGCCGGATCTGGTCAAGATCGTTATCGGCGGGCTGATTGCGGTCGGCTTCATGGTGTACATCGACTTACGCACCTTGGCGTGGCGCCGAGCTAAAAGCAGTGATCCTCAGTCGCGCTGATCCACTCGCAATCGGCCGACCTGTAGCCGCGAATGACGAGAGTCGAAATTGAAGGAAGCGAATTATGAGAATCGGACTCCTGGGTGCCGGGCGAATGGCGGAAGCGCTGGGGTCGCGGTTTGCGGAAAGTGGGCATCAGGTCTTTGTTGGAGCGCGCGCCAGCGACAAAGCTGCGGAACTCGCTGACAGGATCGGCCGAGGCCCCAAGGCCGGTTCGCTTCGCGAAGCAGCGGATTTCGGCGAGGTTCTCCTTCTCGCAGTCAAGCGCAACGCGATTGCCGACGCGCTTCGGTCCAGTGGGGCTGAAGAGGGCTCTTTGGCCGGAAAGGTCCTGATCGATTGCAACAATCTGGGACCCGATCCAGAGGGCGCTACCTCGATTGCCGAAGAGATCGCCTCGATCGCCAAAGACGTTCGCGTCGTGAAGGCGTTCAACTGCTGTCATTTCGAAGTGTGGAAGCTTTCGCCCCCGGTTTTTGATGGACGGCCCCTCGTCGTTCCAATCTGCGGGGACGACGATGGCGCGAAGACGATTGTCAAAGACTTGGTCGTGGGGCTCGGGTGCCGTGCCCTCGATCTTGGGCCGCTCTACAAGGCGCGCCATCTCGAATATCTCGCCGCGATCGTAATCGGGCTCCTTTTTTCAGGCTTCGAGCCGCACACCGTTTTCAACCTTGTTACCTCGACGGAATTTTAGCGCCGACCCACGGCTCTCCGGGATGACGAGCCAAAGCTGTCGGTCTCGCCAACCGCGCGTCATTGAGCACATATAAAGAATTCTGCAACTTATCCCCCTTGCATACGGGATTAGTTTCAGCCATATAACGGGGCATGGCACAGAAACCCCTCACCCTCACTCAGTTCTTCCGGCAGTTTCCCGACGACGAAGCCTGCTTGGTTCACCTCTTTGAGGTTCGGTTGGGCCAAGGCTTTGAGTGCCCGCGCTGCCAGCGTTCCGCCAAGTGGTATCGCATCGAAGCGGAGCGGGCTTATTCATGCGGCTTCTGCGGCAACCACTTGCACCCGACTGTTGGCACCCCGTTTCACCGGACGCGGACACCGCTCCAATCATGGTTCTACGCCATCTTCATGTTCACTACGACGCGCAATGGTGTGGCCGCGAAAGAATTGGAGCGGCTGTTGGGCGTTACCTACAAGACGGCGTGGCGCATGGCGTTTGAAATCCGCAAGCACATGGCGGCTGTAGACGGCGAAGACATGATCGGTGGAGTCGGGTCCATTGTTGAGGTCGATGAAACGCTGGTCGGCGGCAAGACCAAGGGTGCGGGCAAATATCGCGACGGCAAAACCTACGTGATGGGTATGCTGGAGCGCGGCGGAGAGGTGATTACGAAGGTTGTCCCGAACAACCGCCAGTCAACGCTTATCCCCGCGATCTGCGAGAACGTTGTGCCCGGGACCGAAATCCACAGCGACGAACTGAAAAGCTATCGCATCCTGCCAAAGTTTGGATATCCGCACCGCCGTGTGAACCACGCTGCCAAAGTCTATTGCCGCGATGGAGTTACAACCAACACGCTGGAATCGTTCTGGGCGCAGTTCAAGCGGGCCATCAACGGAACCCATATCCACGTTTCGCAGAAATATCTTTGGACCTACGCCAAAGAGACAGAATACCGCTTCAATCGTCGCGCTTGCGCCGCCTCGATGTTCGGTGAGTTGGTATCGGTCTTTTCGCCATGCGCTCAACAACGCGCAAAGCCTTGCTAACATCACCTTCAAGGTCCGGGTCATGTTCCTCGATAAACTTGTCTAGCTTTCCCGTCTTTCGGGCTTCATGAAGCGTCGTCATGATTGTCGTTGTCTCTGCGCTTTCGTCGGGTGCGGTTGTCATACCACGAAACGATCCAGGCTACACACAGGCTGATTCCAGCGCCTATTACTGCTGCATCCAGCACCACCCATCCGAACCCATCTGGCAAGCGGTCATGCACGATCCCGTTGCATTCGCCACAGTCTTGCTGGTCGCTGTTACCGCTGGTCTTTGGTTCATGACTTTCTTGCTGTGGCGGGAGGCTAAGGAAACCGGGAAAGCCCAAGGCGACAAAATGGAGCGGTCTGCAAGAGCCATGGAGGGCGTCGCTGCGTCCATGGCGATCAATGCCAATCAGATCGTGGAAAGCGTCACTCTGCAACGGCAATTCGGCGAGAGACACTTGCGCGCTGTTATAGATGTGCAGATCGGGTTTGGCGTTTATCAGGATGCCAATAACATCTTCCAAGCCTCTCCTCGCCTCATCAATGTGGGCAACTCCGTCGCGAAAAGGGTTAGGTGGAGAATTGCAGCTGGCATCCTGCCAGTTCCGGTGCCCGATGAGCTTAAATTCAGATGCCTTCCGAAAGAACTCATGGGGGGTGTATCCATCGGGCCCCATCAGGACGGTTTTATGACGGCATATGTCAGCGGTCGCGTCCCGGACGCCGAAGTCGAAGACATCAAACGGGGGCGCGGGAAGGCGCTCTACGTTTGGGGCTATCTCATTTACAATGATGGGTTCCGGCTTAGGCGGCGAACCTTCGTACAGCAGATGGAACTCCCAAAGAGGCCCCACGAGGCTACATCATGCCCCAGCACAGCAGCGGTAACTAGCGCCGCGATTGGAAAAGACATTCTGCAATTCTCCGTATGCTAGCGGGATAAGTTGCAGAATTCTTTATATCTGTTGCCTTGACACTATATCGCGGCTACGGCGCGAGGAACCCAACAATCCGGAGATTAAGCGTGGCGACGCAGGCCCAGACCCGTTTCGATGATTATGTTATCAAGGACATTTCGCTCGCCGATTTCGGCCGCAAGGAAATCGAGATCGCCGAGACGGAAATGCCGGGTCTGATGGCGACGCGCGAGGAGTTCGGTGCGTCGAAGCCGCTGAAGGGCGCGCGGATCACCGGTTCGCTGCACATGACGATCCAGACCGCGGTTCTGATCGAAACCCTGATTGCGCTCGGGGCGGAAGTTCGGTGGGCGAGCTGCAACATCTTCTCGACCCAGGATCATGCGGCGGCGGCCATCGCCGCGGGTGGGACCCCGGTGTTCGCGGTGAAGGGCGAAAGCCTTGAGGAATATTGGGACTATGTCGTCCGGATCTTCGACTGGGGCCAGGATACGACCGCCAACATGATCCTCGACGATGGCGGCGACGCGACCATGTTCGCGCTATGGGGCTATCGCGTCGAGCAGGGGGAGACCCTATTCACTCCGTCGAACGAAGAAGAGGAAATCTTCGTCGCGACTCTGAAGCGTTTCCTGAAGGAGCGGCCGGGCTACCTCACCAAGACGGTGCAGAACATCAAGGGCGTTTCGGAAGAGACCACGACCGGCGTCCACCGGCTTTACGATCTCGCCAAACAGGGCAAGCTCCCGTTCCCGGCAATCAACGTCAATGATAGCGTCACCAAGTCGAAGTTCGACAATCTCTACGGCTGCAAGGAGTCGCTCGTCGACGCAATCCGCCGGGCGACCGACGTGATGCTGGCGGGCAAAGTTGCCTGCGTCGCCGGTTACGGTGATGTTGGCAAGGGTTCAGCCGCGTCGCTCCGCAACGGTGGTGCGCGCGTGCTGGTGACCGAAGTCGATCCGATCTGCGCCTTGCAGGCGGCGATGGAAGGCTATGAGGTAGTGACGATGGACGAGGCGACGAAGCGCGCCGACATCTTCGTCACCGCCACCGGCAATGCCGACGTGATCACCCTGGATCACATGCGGCAGATGAAGAACATGGCGATCGTCTGCAACATCGGCCATTTCGACAGCGAGATCCAGATCGGCGCTCTCAGCAACATGAAATGGACCGAGATCAAGCCGCAGGTCGACGAGGTCGAATTCCCGGACGGCAAGAAGATCATCGTCCTCGCCAAGGGCCGCCTCGTGAACCTTGGCTGCGCGACGGGTCACCCGAGCTTTGTCATGAGCTCAAGCTTCACCAACCAGGTGCTGGCCCAGATCGAGCTCTTCACCCGGCCGGAGCAGTACAAGAACGAGGTGTACGTGCTTCCCAAGCACCTCGACGAAAAGGTCGCGAGCCTTCATCTTGAGAAGCTGGGCGTGCACCTGACGAAGCTCACGGACAAGCAGGCCGCCTACATCGGCGTGTCGAAGGACGGCCCGTTCAAGCCGGAGCATTACCGCTACTAGCATCCGGTTGACGATTCTTCCGCCGCGCATCTAAGCATTTGATGTGAGCGAAGAATTGACGGCGGCGATCGATATCGAAGAACTTAAACGCGAGTGCGAACGCGCTCGCGAGCGTGTCGCCGCGGATCCCGACGATGCATTGGCCGCCCGCGAACTTCGGGAGGTCGTCAGACGCTTTGCGCTGGCGGCGCCGCATCGGCCGCAGAGCCTTCCCGAGCCAGCTCCAGATGTTGCAACTGCTCGAAAGCTGGTCAGCGAAGGCAAGCTGGAAGAGGCGGAGATTATCCTGAGGAAGCATCTCAAGAGCTTCCGACACGACTTCCCGGCAATGCACCTCATGGCCGAGATCGCGGCGAAGTGCGACCTCAGGGAGGATGCGGAGCGGATCCTGCGCGAAGCCGCACGCATCCACGCTGGTTCCGTCGCAGCCTGGACCAGCCTTGGGACGACGTTGCACCGGATCGCATGCGAGAAGGACTATCCCGAGTTCGTTCACCGGGCGGTGGATGCGCTCGATCAGGCGCTGACACTGAACCCGGAATTCGAGCCGGCGCTGGCGTATAAGGCGGCTGTTTTCATCCAAACACGCGGCCTCGACCGTGCCAGAGAAGCGCTCGAGCGCCTGCTTGCGATGTGTCCGCGGGCGTCGATGCACTGGCTGAATTACGGCTATGTGCTGAAGACCGTCGGTGAATTCGGCAAGGCGGTCAGCGCTTACCGGACTTCGGCGGCGCTCGATAAGACGAACGGCGCCGCCTGGTGGGGAATGGCGGATCTTAAGATTGCCAAATTCTTCGAGTTCGACATCGAAGACATGGAAGCTGCTCTTGAGAGCATGGGTCCGGCCGAGGCTTTCCGGATCGAAATCTGTTTTTCGGTGGCGAAGGCCTTGGATCAGGCAGGAGCGTATGAGCGTGCCGCTCGCTGGCTGGAGGAAGGGAACAGGCTTCGGGCGGCCTCGCCCAGCCCGGAAGCGAGTGGTGTTGGCTCAGGATTGGAATTCAACAAAAGAACCTATTCCCCGGCATTCTACTCAAAGCGAAAAGGATGGGGCGATCCGCGGCCGGATCCAATTTTCATCGTCGGTATGCCAAGAGCCGGGTCCACCCTGGTCGAACAGATACTGGCAAGCCACTCGGCTATTGAGGGTACGGAAGAGCTCTTCATCCTTCACCAGCTCGAAAATGAACTGTGTAGGGAACACCCGTCGAAAACGCCTGAATATCTGGTTTCCTCTTTGAGCGAATCTGATTTCACAGCGCTCGGGGCTCGATATCTGGAGTTGGCAACCCGTTCTCGCCAGACCGATAAGCCGCTGTTCACCGACAAGAATCCGGCGAACTGGCGCTATCTCGGGCTTATCCATTGCATGTTGCCAAATGCGAAGATCATCGACGTCCGAAGAAACCCGATGGATTGCTGCTTCGCCAATTATGGTCAGCATTACCGATCGGGAGCGAACTTCACCTACGACCAGAAAGAGCTCGGACGGTATTATGCCGAGTATGTCGAGATCATGCGGCATTTCGATGAGGTGCTGTCCGGCCGGGTTCACCGGCTGATCCACGATGATCTGGTGGACAATTTCGAGCACGAGGTGAGGCGGCTGCTCGACTATGTGGGGGTTCCGTTCGAGGAGACGTGTCTGCGCTTCTACGAAACGCAGCGACCGGTGCATACGCCAAGCTCCGAACAGGTGCGGCGGCCGATCAACCGTTCCGGCTTCGGCCGCTGGCGGAACTACGAGCCATGGTTGTCGCCGTTGCGTGATGCGCTCGGTGAAGCGGCAACGAACTGGCGGTCCTAAGTCGCATCGCCGACTATTCATGTGGTATTAATGTGACAGGTCACCCCAATTATCTTGGATCAATTCCACGCCAGTTTTTTTTCGCAATTAGTTCAGTCACAAAAGTGAGCGTAATTTCGAAGGGGACATCGAAAATGCGTTCATTTGATTGCGCCATCTTGGCGTCCGCATCCATTTTTGCACTCACTGCTGCTCCTGCCTTCGCGCAGGCCGCGGCGCCGGTCGACCAGACTCCGCAAAAGGAGCAGGAAAACGCCGAGGTTCCGCCGACGGTAACGGCGACGACCAATGCAAAGGGTCAGCCAGAGAAAAACAAGCAGGAAATCGTCGTCACCGGATCGCGAATCCGGCGCAACAACTTCAATACGCCGCAGAACGTGGACGTCATCACCCGTGATGACAGCATCCTCACCGGCACGCGTTCGACGGCCGAGACTCTGCAGCAGGCGACCATCACCTCCGGTACGTCGCAGATCGACGGCAGCTTCCTCGGCTACCTCTCGGACAACGGACAGGCGGCAAGCACCATCGGCCTGCGCGGCCTAGGGTCGTCACGAACACTCGTCCTCCTCAACGGACGTCGCCTCTCGCCGGCGGGTGTCGGGCCACAGCTGGTTGCGGCCGACCTCAACGTGCTTCCGGATTCGATCGTCCAACGGATCGAGGTTCTCCGCGAGGGCGCGTCGTCCATCTACGGTTCAGACGCGATCGCCGGCGTCATCAACATTATCACTGATACCTCGATCGACGGGCTGACGATCGACGGTTACGCCAACGCTCCGCAGATTGGGGCGGGGGACAGCTATCGGGTGTCACTTGCAGCAGGAAAAACCTTTTCGCGCGGCCATATCACAGCTGCGCTCGAGTACAGGCGCGACAGCGGCCTGATCGTAGGCGACAATCCCAACTGGAAATGCCCGCGCGAACTCGCTTACCAGAACGGAAAGGAAATTGGTCAGGGATCGCCAACCGATCCTAACCAGCTGCGCTGCTTCCCGTTCGAGCGCGCGGCGATCGGAACGGCGCGTGGCTATGGTTTTGTGGACAATTTCACAGGTCTTACCACGCCTGGATTCTATCGTGGGACATTCCCAGGATACACGACGGGCAATCCAACGATCCAGTCGGGCGTTCCGGTAGACGTCGACAATTACGACCTGCGGCCGCTCGCCAGCCCGATGCAGCTTCAGGACACCGTGTTCTCGCCGATCACGACTTTCACCGGCTACGTGAACGGTTCCTACGATCTTGACGCCTTGGGCGATGCAGAACTGTACGGGGAAGGACTCTTCACCCGCAGGCTTTCGAAGCAGCAGCGGCACGACCAGCTTAACTTCCAGACGGTTCCGAACCGCCGCACAACCGCTCAGCTCTACGGCGGCAGCTATTCAGGTTACTACACTGGCTATCAGTCGGTGCCGCTTGAGGACTTCGGCTTTCCCGTCTCGCCGTTTTTCCCGGTTGCCTGGGCCAATGCCGGCATCAATTATTGGGGACCGTTCATCGTCCCCGACCGCACAATCGAGGACAAGCAGCGCGTCGACTTCATGCGCATCAACGGCGGCCTTCGGGGCAATCTCCCGTTCGGAGACTGGCGCTATGATGCGAATGTCCAAGAGTCCGAGACCCACAGCACCTATGATCTCCAGACGCCGATCGCTGCCGATCTGGGTAATACGCTGGTCGCGGTTCTCGCGCCGGCCGGAACGCCGTCGCAGTATATCACCACGGCGATTCCGGGGCAGGTGGGCGCAGGAAACAGCTACACCTGCGCGAGCAACCTCACCAACGGCGCCTACAACGGTGGCACTTGCGTTCCGATCAACTTTTTCGATCCGAACGTCGCGTATAACGGCGTCATATCGAACGCCCTCTATAACTACATCTATCCGACGGTAAATTACACGAAAACAAAGTTCAGCGAGTCGACCTTTACGCTGGATCTGAACGGATCACTGTTCCCGCTTCAGGGGGGGGACTTGAAGGCAGCCCTCGGCGTCGAACATCGCCACGACCATATCGACGATCGTCCTGGCGCCCAGCGCGCAGTGGGCGATCTGCTGTACTACGGCACTGCAGGCCGAACGGTTGGGAGCGATTCCGTCACCGAGGCTTACGGCGAACTGGACGCGCCGATCTTCCGCGACCGCCCATTCTTCCATCAGCTGGAACTGGACGTTTCGGGGCGGTTCACCCACTACGATTCCTACGGCAACGGCTTCACCTACCACCTGTCAGGCGATTGGGCTCCGGTGGCCGCCGTCCGCTTCCGCGGGAACTACGGCACCAACTTCCGGGCGCCGAACCTCTATGAGCAGTTCATCGCGGACGAGGTCGGATATTATCCAGGCGGCGATGATCCCTGCGACCAGTTTGGTTCGAAATACTCGCCGGGAAGCACTGTCTACACCAACTGTCTGGCGGCGCTCACCCCGATCCTTGGGTCAGCAGCGACTGGCTACAAGGTCACCGGCGGAAGCTTCCCGGTGACAACTTCGGGAGGACGTGGAGTCCTGAAGGCCGAGAAAGCCCGAACGTTCGGGTTTGGTACCGTGCTCACGGTTCCGCGGCACATCGCCGACTTCTCGCTTGCGGTGGATTACTGGCACATCAAGGTGAAAGGCGAAGTCGGGACGCTCGGAAACCTGATCCTGAACTTCTGCTATGAGTCTACGGATTTCCCGAACAATCCGTATTGCGCCTTTATCGGGCCCCGCAAGCCCGTTGGCGATCTTCATCCGGGTGAATTGAGCGGACTGTCAAATCCGTACCTCAACATCTCCCAGCAGATCGCGTCGGGCATAGACTTCGACGCGCGGTTCGCGGCCAATTTGCTTGGCGGCCATTTGGAGACGCAGCTTCAGGCAACGCGTAACCTACAGCAGAAGCTGGAGTATTTCCCCGGCGAAGGACTTACCGAATATAACGGCACACTCGGATATCCGGGCCAGAACGGCGGTCCCAAATGGGTCGGAACGCTCGATACCCGCTTCAAGACGCGCAACAACATCACCTTCCGCTGGGGCGTCAAATACATCGGCCCGTCGAGTTCGCAGGGTTTGGCGCCGGACCTCGTGGTGAACAACCAGCCGGTGACCTATGATCTCAGGGCAGAGGCTTATTGGGAGCACGGAGCGTCGGTCCAATGGTTGTGGCCGGACGTTGGTCAGGTGACACTCGGTGTGACCAACATCTTCAACGCCCAGCCTCCGATCATTAGCGATGCCCAGTTGGGATATCCGCGCATCGGCAACTATTTTGCCGGCGGCGCCTATGATTACCGTGGCCGCTCGTTCTTCGTGAACGTCACTCGCAGCTTCAAATAACGGGAACGCGCCGGACCCTCTCCGCAGGGTCCGGCCTTTCCGGCTGAATTGCTGCGAGTTTTGCCCTTCTGTCCGCCGCCGTGACATCGTATCGTCGCTGAATGGGGCGATGGGGCAACTGAGGCGTGGGTGCGCTCGCAATCGGAAGCGTCGTTGCGCTCGCGCTCGCAGCCGTCTGGATCGCGATCGGGGCCGGGCTTGCCTGGTTCGCTGCGCAGCGTGTTCGCCAGGCAGCGACAATATTTTCGACTGCGCGTTCGCTGCAGTTCCTGCTCGAACTCTCTCCAGCGCGCCCCTTGATCGTGCGGCCCGGAGGCAAGCTGGAAGCGGATTCACGGTTGGTGCGGGAGATCGGGTTGGGTTCCGATCCGCGAACCGTTGCGGAACTCGCCGGCGATGGCTGCGGTCTCGTCGCCGAAGATGTCGAGACGCTGGGGAGCTTGATTGCGGACGCCGGGGTATCGGGCGCAGAAATCCAGTGCCAGGTCCGCCTCGCCGGCTCGCCGCGCGTGTTCGAAGTGCGGGGCGGCCCAGCCCCGGCACCCGAACCGGCGGGTACGATCATCCTTTGGCTATCCGACACAAGCGTATCTGAGGACGAGCGGCTGAAGGTCGTTCAGCGGCTGAAGCAGACCGAGGCGGCGCTGGACGCGCTTACGAACCTCATCGAAGCGGCGCCATTTCCGATGTGGTACCGCGGGCCTGATCTCAGTCTCGGGCTCGTCAACAGCGCCTTCGTCGAGGCCGTCGAAGGACGTAATGCGGCCGACGTAATCGCTCGCTCCAGCGAACTTGTGGGCGATAGCGACGAAGCGAAGGCGGCGGCGCACTCGGCGCTCGAATCCGGCAAGCCGGTCTCGCAGCGTCAGGCGGCGATCGTTCGCGGCGAACGGCGGATGCTGGAGATTGTCAACGTTCCGCTTCCAACCGGAGCGGTCGCCGGCTTCGCGCTCGATGTCCAGGATCTCGACGACGCGCGTGCCGAGCTTGCCCGCTACGTTCAGTCGCAGAGTGAGCTGGCCGACCGGATGAGCGCAGGAACCGCGCAGTTCGACTCCGAACGCAGCCTGAGCTTCTTCAACAAGCCGTTCGCTGCGATGGCCAAGCTCGACCCCGAATGGCTTTCCGAGGGACCGGAGTTCGACCGCGTGCTGGAACGAATGCGCGAGACTGCCCGGGTCCCGGAGACCCGCGATTTTCCGAGCTGGAAATCGGAACGGCGCGCATGGTTCACGAGCGCCGAAGAGCTGATCGAGGAAGACTGGATGCTTCCCGGCGGCGACCATTGGCGCGTGGTTGCCCAGCCGCTTCCCGACGGCGGCCTCAGGGTGTTCCTTGAGGACCGGACCGAGCAAGCACGGCTCGCTTCGGCTCGCGACACCCTGCTTCGCGCGCGATCGGCGACGTTCGACAATCTGTTCGAAGCGATCAGTGTCTTCGCCAGCGATGGACGGCTCTATTTGTGGAACCGGCGGTTCAGCCAGGTCTGGGAATTGGATGAGGAATGGCTGGCGGAGCATCCGCGCGTTGACGAGCTGGTTCCCGCTATCGCCCGGAAGCTCGTCAACCCGACGACGGCAGCGCAAATCCGCGAGATGGTTCGCCGGACCACAAACGACCGGCAGCCGGCCAACGGCAGGATTTCGCTGACCGACGGACGTCATTTCGAATTTGCGGCCGTTCCGTTGCCGGATGGAAACGCACTGTTCACCCTTGTCGATGTGACTGACTCCACCCGGATCGAGGCGGCCCTCCGCGAGCGGGCAACGGCTCTGGAGCAGGCCGACCGGGTAAAGACCGACTTTGTGGCGAACATGAGCTACGAACTCAGGACCCCTCTCACCTCGATCGGCGGCTTCGCCGAAATGCTATCGGAGGGATACGCGGGGGAGCTCGCGCCGCTCGCCGCCGATTATGTGCGAGCCATAATGGAATCGGTCGATCGCCTGTCAAAGCTGATCAACGACGTGCTCGACCTCACCCAAGGTGACATGCGTGCCCTGCCGCTCGAACGCGAACGGGTCGATATCGCCGGGCTATGCCGAACGGCACTCGACAAGTTCCTGTTGCGCGTCGGCGAGAAAGGGCAGAAGCTGCAGAGCGAGATTGCCGACACAGCCGGCATTGTCGTCGGCGACGTTCGGCGGCTTCGCGAATCGATCGAGCACGTGCTCAATAACGCGCTTGCCTACACCGATCGCGGCGGGAAGATCGCGCTCAAGGCCTGGGGTGATGTCGAGAATGCCTTCGTGCAGGTTAGCGACACCGGGTCCGGGATCGCGAAGAAGGATATTTCCAGAGTTTTTAACCGTTTCGAGCGCATTTCTCAGAACGGCATTCGGGGAGAGGCGGCGCTCGGACTCGGCCTGCCGCTGACCCGGCAATTCATCGAGGCGCACGGCGGGAAAGTGGAGCTGGTGTCCACCCGGGGCAAGGGAACAACGGTTACCATGACAATCCCGCGCAATCCCAAATGATCCTCGAGGACGAGGAGGCGACGACGAATTTGGGTGCCCGGCTGGCCAGTGCGCTCAGGCCGGGCGACGTGGTGACGCTTTCCGGGCCGCTAGGCGTGGGCAAGACGGCGCTAGCGCGAGCGATGATCAGGGCTCTGGGGCACGAGGGGGAAGTTCCGAGTCCGAGCTTCGCTATCGTTCAACCCTATGAGGAACTTGTGCCGCCGATCTGGCATGTCGATCTCTACCGGATCGGAAACAGGGAAGAATTGGCGGAGCTGGGCTTGGATACTCCGGTCGATGCGGTGCTTTTGGTGGAGTGGCCGGAACGGGCGGGGCCAAACGCGTGGCCAAATACGCTTCGGCTCGGCTTGGAATTCGCGGACGGCGCATCTCGGCGCTTGACAGCTGATGTACCGCCGTCATGGCAGGGGCGGTGGCCGGTCCGATGATTCCCCCTCCACAAGCACATGAATTCCTTGCCCGAAACGGCTGGGCGGGAGCGGAAATCCTGCCTCTTGCCGGAGATGCGTCCTTCCGCCGTTATTTTCGTGTGCAGGACGATAGCCGAAGCGCCGTGCTGATGGACGCGCCGCCGCCGCATGAGGATGTGCGGCCATTCGTCGCCGTGGCCGAGTGGCTGGAAACCGTCGGTCTGAGTGCTCCGGAAATTCTCGCTCGCGACGTTGAAAGCGGATTGTTGTTGCTCGCGGATCTGGGCAGCTCCCGCCTGCGCGAAACGCTCGACGAGAATCCGGCGCGCGAGCTGGAACTCTATGAGGTAGCGACGGATGTGCTTGTTCACTTGCACCGGCATCCGCCGATGCAGGGACTGAAAGCGCACGGGCTAGAGCAATGGCTCGAGGAACTGGCGCTATTCACCGAATGGTATTGTCCCGCGGTCGGCGCGTCAGTCGATGCGGTCGCGTATCGGAAAGCCTGGACCGAGGTGCTGGCTACGGTCGCCGAGGACGGTCTGGGTCCGGTCACGGTCCTGCGGGATTACCATGCCGAGAATGTGATGCTGGTGGAGGGGTGCTCCGGCGTACAGCATTTCGGGCTTCTCGATTTCCAGGACGCACTTGCCGGGCATCCCGCTTACGACCTGGCATCGGTTCTGGAGGATGCGCGACGTGACGTGGACCCCCAGATCGAACGGGCGATGATCGACCGATACGTTGCCGCGACGGGCCGTGGAGCGGAGTTCGAGCAGGGTTATTGGGCGCTGGCGGCGCAGCGCAATACGCGCATCCTCGGAGTCTTCACTCGCTTGTGGAAACGGGACAACAAGCCAGGCTACCGGCGTTTCCAGCCGCGGATGTGGGGATTGCTGGAACGCGATCTTGCGCAACCCGGACTGGAGCCGGTGCGGCAATGGTTCGACTCCAACATTGCGCCGGAATTTCGTTCCGCTCCGTGGAAAGAGGCGGCATGACGTCAGCCAAGAAGGCGCTTCGCCTGAAGGCGGAGATCTCGGCCGAAGTGCCGAAAACGGCAATGGTGCTCGCTGCGGGTCTGGGTAAACGAATGCGGCCGCTGACGGCGACGAAGCCCAAGCCGCTGATCGAAGTCGCCGGGAGGCCGCTACTCGATCACATCATCGAGCGGCTGAAGGCTTCGGGCGTGAAGAAGGTTGTCGTCAACGTCCATTATCTCGCGGATGCGATCGAGGCGCACCTCGCCGCGAAAACGGAAGGTGTGGATGTCAGCATTTCGGACGAGCGCGGGGTGTTGCTGGAAACGGGCGGCGGGTTGGTTCGGGCCGCGCCGTTGATCGACTGCGATCCATTTCTGGCGGTGAACAGCGACAACCTGTGGATCGACGGGCCTGCGGACACGCTGAAGCTGCTGGCCTCCCATTGGGATGATGGCCGGATGGACGCGCTGTTGCTGCTGGTGCCGCATGCGCGCGCCTTCAATCACGGCGGACTGGGCGATTTCCACATGGACCGAACTGGCCGGTTGCGGCGCCGCGAGCGGTCGCACGTCGCGCCGTTCGTCTATACGGGCATCCAGATGCTCTCGAAGCGTATCCTCGAAGGGGCGCCGGAAGGTCCATTCTCCGCTAATCGGCTGTGGGACCGGGCGATGGAGGGGGGCCGCTGCTTTGGCGCGGTGCATCAAGGCCTGTGGTTCGACGTTGGGACACCAAGCGCGATCAAGGCGACGGAGTTGACGCTCGAGGATGCCTGAGGTCGCCGAACGAGTCCGGCACCCTGCGGTTTTCACTATCCCGACCAACCGCTCGTTCGCAGACGCCCTCGTTGCCGGGCTTGTGGCGCGCTACGGCCGCGATCCGCTGTCGCTGGCGCGAGGGCGGATCCTTCTTCCGAACAACCGAGCGGTGCGGAGCATCACCGACGCATTTGTGCGGGCCAGCGGATCGGGCCTCGTTCTGCCACGGCTGGTCCCGATCGGCGATCCTGAACTGGACGAGCGGATCGGGGGTGCGCTCGATCCGGCGGACCTCGACGATCCGGTGCCGCCA
>Ga0207695_10002551_pt1 | contig 26766 bp, 31 predicted proteins | sample KBSC54metaG_FD_184354 | JGI IMG/M metagenome (GOLD analysis project Ga0207695, IMG submission 184354) | Corn rhizosphere microbial communities from Kellogg Biological Station, Michigan, USA - KBS C5-4 metaG (SPAdes) (version 2) | ecosystem: Host-associated > Plants > Roots > Rhizosphere > Soil...
CGCGCCGGCCTGGCCGGAAAGGCCCGAGCCCTGCACGGAGACGATCACGTCGAACTGGCCGGCGCGGTCGGAAAGCTCCAGCGGCTGGGCGATCATCATGCGCAGCACCGGACGCGCGAAGTAGACCTCCTGGTCGCGGCCGTTGATGGTGATCTTGCCCTTGCCGGGCTGAATCCACACCCGGGCGATGGCGTTCTTGCGCTTGCCGGTGGCGTAGGAGCGGCCCTGGGCGTCGACCTTGCGCTCGTGGACGACGACGTCCTGCGCCTCGGTTCCCATGCCCTTCAGGGCGTCGAAGCCCTTGCTCTCGGTGTTGGCGGGCGCTTCGGTGGTGGTGGTGGCTTCGGACATACTCAGGCGCTCCGCACGTTCTTGGCGTTCAGGTCGGCGAACGCGATGGTCTCAGGGTTCTGGGCGGCGTGCGGATGCTCGGCGCTGTTGTAGACGCGCAGGTGGGTGAGCTGCTTGCGGGCCAGCGGGCTTTCCTTGGGCAGCATGCGCTCGACGGCCTTCTCGAGCACGCGCTCCGGGAAGCGGCCGTTGAGGATCGCGCCGGCGGTGCGTTCCTTGACCCCGCCGGGGTGACCGGTGTGCCAGTAGTAGACCTTGTCGGCGAGCTTCTTGCCGGTGAACTTCACCTTGTCGGCGTTGACGACGACGACCACGTCGCCGCAGTCGACGTGCGGGGTGTAGTCGGGGCGATGCTTGCCGCGAAGACGGTTGGCGATGAAGGTCGCGAGGCGGCCGACCACGGCGTTCTCAGCGTCGATCACGATCCACTTCTTCTCGACCTCGGCGGGCTTCAGCGAAGCCGTGGTCTTCATCATGGGAAACTCATCCGGATAGAGGCCGGGGCGAAGGCGCCCGAGCGTGAGCCGGCGCATATGCCGACAATGCCGGAGCCTGTCAACTCACTCGCACCGGCATATGGCCACAGTATTGAAAAGACGAGACTTTTTATTAGCGGTAATATAGTACCTTAGTTGCCGGCCGCCTTGGCCTTGGCCTCTTCCGCCAGATAGGCCGCGCTCATGGTCTTCATCTCGGCGGCCTTGGGGATCAGCGTCGGGTAGAACTGCACGAAGGTGGTGTCCACCGCGCCATGCTGCTCGTGGCAGGTGTTGCAGGTGGAGGTCTGCGGAGTTGGCTTCGACGGCCCCTTGGCGTTGTAGCCGAAAAACGACCAGCCGCTCTTGTACCGGGCCACGTCCTTGACGTGCGCCTCCAAGCCCAGAAGTTCCGTCTGGAACTTCCCGTTCCTGTTGATCGACCCCTTCTGTGCGCCCTGCCGGGTTTCGAGGATGAAGATCGTCTTGTCGGGCCAGGTCCCGGTCTTCTGGAAGACGGCGTAGGCGCCGGGATCGACGAAGACGCTGTCGAAGATCGGCACATCCATGCCCGTGCCGTTGTTGTCGTAGGACATGTCGAAGCCGGTCGAGAGATAGACCCAGGCCCGGTAGTCCTTCGGGAACACGAGACTGCCGTCGGCGGTGTAGACGATGGGGGACGCGGCCGGTGCGGCCTGCGCAGCGGGCCTGCTAAGGCCGGCGGCCGCCAGGGCGAGCAGCGCAGCGAGGAAAGCGCGGGCAGATAGCGTCATTGCTGTCCCCGAGCATCGCGCACCAGACGCGCCCACCAGACGCGCCCACCTTCTGTCTAGGCCGGCGCGCCGGCGCGGCAATGCCGAATGACCGACGAATCCCGCCATCGTGGCGGCCTATCGTTTCTCGGCGTTGGCCTTGGCCTCCTCGGCCAGGTAGGCCGCGCTCATGGTCTTCATCTCGGCGGCCTTCGGGATCAGCGTCGGGTAGAACTGCACGAAGGTGGTGTCCACCGCTCCATGCTGTTCGTGGCAGGTGTTACAGCCGGACGTCTGCGACAGCGCCTGGGACGGGCCCTCGCCGTTGAAGGGGAAGAAGGCCCAGCCGGTCTTGAAGCGCTTGGTGTCCTTCACGTGCGCCTCCACCCCGCCCACCTCGGTCTGGTAGACGCCGGACTTGTTGATCGAGCCGCGCGAGGCTCCCCGGCGGACCTCCAGCATGAAGATGGTCTTGTCCGGCCAGGTCCCGGTCTTCTGGTAGGCGGCATAGGCCGCGCGGTTGACGAAGACGTTGTCGAAGGCGTGCTGGTTCACGTCGCCGGTGCGCTCGGCGTAGGACATGTCCAGGCCCGTCGAGAGGTAGACCCAGGTCCGATAGTCCTTGGGAAACTGCAGCTTGCCGTCGGCCGTGTAGACGACCGCCGGCGCCTGGGTCTCGGCGCGCGAGACGGCGGTGGCGGCCAGGCCGGCGGCGATGGCGATCGCCGCCGCAGCCGAGACGATGCGAAGTCCGGAAGTCATGTGTCGCCCCCAATGGCGGAGTTTTGTCGAGTCGCAGCCTTTCTTGGGCTGAGCCGGGAGGTGTCAGCAATGACCAAGATCGCTCGATTCCGGACTCGGGCCCTCCTCAGACGCGGCGCACCCGCCAGGCGAAGACGACCGCCAGGCTCAGGGTGAGGGCGGCGGTGAGCTGGTGGGCGACGCCCAGCACCACGGGCACACGGGCCATCAAGGCGGCAACCCCTAGCGCCGCCTGCACGAGAACCAGGCCCATCAAGCCCAGGGCGAGGCGCTGGGAGGCGACGGCCAGGTAGCGGGCGCGGATCGCGGCCACGCCGAGTGCGATGGCCGCCGCCACCAGCAGATAGGCCACCAGTCGATGGTGCAGCTGAACCGCGCCCTGGCTATGCGCCAGCGTCGCCCAGAGGTCAGGGCCGGCGTAGTCCCGCGGCAGCAGGCGCCCGGCGAACAGCGGCCAATCGTTGTAGACCAGCCCGGCCTGGTTCCCCGCCACCAGGGCCCCAAGCAGGATCTGGAAGTAGATCAGGCCGAGCAGAACGAGCGCCCGGCCGCCCCAGGGGCTCGGCAGGGTCTGGCGCGCCTGCCCCGCCAAGGCGTCCAGCGCCGTCCAGATCAGGGCGCCGAGCAAGGCAAAGGCGATGCCCAGGTGGATCGCCAGCCGCTCCGGCGCCACATAGACCCGCTCGGAAAGACCGCTGGCCACCATCCACCATCCCACCAGGGGCTCCAGCCCGCACAGCACGATGATCACCGCGAACTGCCAGACGAGCCGCCTCGGCAGCTCGCGCCGCAGGGCGAACCAGGCGAGCGGCGCCAGGAACACGACCCCCAGCAGTCGCGCCAGGAACCGGTGCGACCACTCCCACCAGTAGATGAAGCGGAACTGGTCGAGCGTCATGCCCGGGTTCACGAACCGGAACTGCGGGATCGCCCGGTAGCGGGCGAACTCCGCCTGCCAGTCGGCCAGGGTGAGGGGTGGCAGGGCGCCGGAGATCGGCTTCCACTGGGTGATGGAAAGGCCGGAACCCGTGAGCCTGGTGGAGCCGCCCACCACCACCATCGCCAGCACCAGGACGGCCACGATCAAGAGCCAGATCGCCACCGCGCGGGAACGGTCGGAACGCAGGAACGAAGTCATCGGGGGCGGCCCTACCCCGGAAATGGGCTTGCGTCCACGCTTCCGCCCGCCCCCGCCTGCCGCTAAGCACCGACGATGACCCCTCGCCTGCGCAAGCTCATCGGCCTCTTCGGCATCCTGGCGTTCCTGCTGCTCTACCTGGGGGCCGTGGCCCAGCTGGCGCAGCACGTCCCCGACCACGGCGTCTGGCAGTTCGCCTTCTACGCGCTGGCCGGGGTCTGCTGGGGTGTCCCGCTCCTGCCGCTCATCTCCTGGATGAACCGCGAGCGATGAGGCTTTTCGGGATTGCGGCGACGTTCATCGCCCGCCTATAAGGCGCGCTCGCCGCGAGGCGTCGGAGCGTAGCGCAGCCTGGTAGCGCACTTGACTGGGGGTCAAGGGGTCGCAGGTTCAAATCCTGTCGCTCCGACCATTCGCCGGCGAGACTTCCCCCTTTAGGGTCTCAGCAGGGCGTCGAGCCGTTGCTTGGCGGATTCGAGGTCGCGCAGGGCCTCGTAGAGGCCGTCCTTGCCGCCTGCCGGCGCGTGGGACGGCCCCGCCGGCGAGGCGGCGGCGCCCTGCCCGCCGCCGGCGCTGACCAGGCGGCGCACGCCTTCCTCGCGATGCAGGCGCTGGACGCCCTTGATGGTGTAGCCCTCGTCGTGCAGCAGCCGCTTGACGCCGCGCAGGACGGCGATATCGGAAGGACGGTAGAACCGGCGCCCGCCGGCCCGCTTCATCGGCCGGATGAAGGAGAACCGGGTCTCCCAGAACCGCAGGACATGTTGCGGCACGCTGAGCTCGTCCGCCGCTTCGGAGATGGTCCGGAAGGCGTCAGGGCCCTTGGCCACGGTCCTAGGCCGTCCTCACCGCCGGCGCCTCACCGGGCGAGCGCCTTGTCGACGCGGGCCTTCATCACCTGCGAGGCGCGGAAGCCGATCACCCGGCGCGGCTCGATGGCGGCGGGCTCGCCGGTCTTGGGATTGCGGCCCATGCGGGCGCGCTTGGCGCGGACCTGGAAGACGCCGAAGCCGGATAGCTTGACCTGCTGGCCCTTCTCAAGGGCCACCGACATCAGCTCGAGGACGCGCTCGACCAGCTCGCCGCAGTCCTGGCGGGTGAGACCCACCTCCTCGTGGACCGCCTCGCAGAGGTCCGCCCGCGTCACCGTCGCGCCCTTCATGCTCGTCCGCTCCCCCGATCCGCCAGCCTCACCGTGCCCTGATTGTCCCAATACGTCAAAGACTTCAAGCGTGCGATTGCTGATCGCCGTTAAGGGGCGCGGCCCTGACCCGTTCAGATGGAATCATCTGGACGGGATAGAAGGGTCGATCTTCCAGGATTTAGAGCGCGTCGGACGCTTGAACCGGCGTCCACTTCAACCTGACGCGCTCTAGAGGCGAAGCACGCAGGCGCCCCAGGTGAGGCCGCCGCCCATGGCCTCCAGGAGCAGCATCTGGCCCTCCTTGATGCGCCCATCCCGGACCCCCTGATCGAGGGCCAGCGGGATGGAGGCGGCGGAAGTGTTGGCGTGCTGGTCGAGCGTGGTGATCACCTTGGCCTCGTCGATGCCGACCCGTTTCGCCACGCCCTGCAGGATGCGCAGGTTGGCCTGGTGGGGCACAAACCAGTCGACGCTGGAGACCGCGATCCCGGCGTCCCCGGCCGCTGCGGTGATCGCTTCGGAGATGTTCACCACGGCGTGGCGGAACACCTGGTTGCCCTGCATCCGCAGCTTGCCCACCTGGCCGTTGGTGGAGGGGCCGCCGTCGACGAACAGCAGCTCCTGCTTGGTCCCGTCGGCGCGGAGCGCAAAGCCGAGGAGGCCGCGGTCGGCGGTGGTCCCCTCGCCTTCCCGGGGCTCTATCACCACGGCGCCGGCGCCGTCGCCGAACAGCACGCAGGTGCCCCGGTCGGTCCAGTCCATCAACCGGGTCATGGCCTCGGCGCCGATCACCAGGGCGCACTTGGATCGGCCGCGGGCGGTGAAGCCGTCGGCGACGGACAGCGCATAGACGAAGCCGGAACACACCGCCTGGACATCGAAGGCCACGCCCACCGGGCACCCCAGCTTGCGCTGCACGATGGTGGCCGCCGCCGGGAAGGTGAGATCGGCGGTGGTGGTGGCCACGACGATCAGGTCGACGTCCTGCGGCGTGCGGCCCGCGGCTTCCAGGGCCCGGCGGGCGGCGGCCACGGCCAGGTCCGACACGGGCTGGTCGTCCCTCACCTGATGGCGCTGGCGGATGCCGGTGCGCTCGACGATCCATTGGTCCGAGGTGTCTACGAACTTGGCGAGGTCGTCGTTGGTGACCACCCGCTCGGGCAGGTAGCCGCCAACCCCGGTCACCACGCTACGTAGCACGCTCGTCACTCATCGGCTCCTTGGGAGGCGGCTTTTGCGGAGCGATGGCCCCGGCGGCCGCCACCGGCGCGGGCTCGGCCAACGCATCGGGGAGCCGTCTCATATTCCGTTCGATCTCCGCGGAGAAGTCACTGCGCGCCAGATCGACCGCCAATTGGATGGCCATGGCGAAATCCCGGTCGCTGGCCCCGCCGTGGCATTTCACGACGATACCGTTCAGGCCCAGGAAGGGCGCCGCCGGCGTCGGGCTCATCCGCTCGCGGAACTTCAGCAGGGCCGGGCGCGCCAGGAGGTAGCCCAGGACCGCCATCGGACCGGAGCTCAGGGCGTTGCGCAGCTCGGTGCTCATGAACCGGGCCGCGCCCTCCATGGCTTTCATCGCCACATTGCCGGTGAAGCCGTCGGTGACGACGACGTCCACCGTGCCCTTGGTGATATCGTCCCCCTCGACAAAGCCGTGAAAGTCGAGGTCGAGGTGCCCCGCGCGCAGGATGCGATGGGCCTCGCGGACCTCCTCGTGGCCCTTCATCTCCTCGGAGCCGACATTCAGCAGGCCGACGGTGGGTTTGACCGTGCCGTGCGCGGCGCGGTGGAAGGCCTCGCCCATGATGGCGAACTCCACCAGCCGCTCGGCGTCGCAGTCGATGTTGGCCCCTACATCGAGGAAGGTGGTGACGCCTCGCGGCGTCGGGATGCTGGCGACCAGCGCCGGACGATCCACCTCGACGCACATTCTGAGGATGAGTTTGGAGATGCCGTTCAGGGCGCCCGTGTTGCCCGCCGACAGCGCCGCCACGGCCTGGCCGTCGCGGACGGCCTCGACCGCATTCCACATGGACGTGCCCTTGCCGCGGCGCAGCGCCTGGGCGGGCTTTTCGTCCATGGCGATCACCCGCTCGGCGTGGCGGATTTCGCAGCGCGCGGCGATGCCGGGGTGCTTGGCCAGCGCGGCGGCGATAACGGTCTCGTCGCCGTGCAGCAGGAAGCGGACCTCGGCCGGCAGCGTGGCAACCGCGCGGACCACGGCTGGAATCACCACGGGCGGTCCGTGGTCTCCGCCCATGGCGTCGATGGAAATCACCAATGGCTGGGTCAAGACGGCGCTTTGGTCCTTCGACGGGTCCCGCCGGATTCGGCTTGGACGATAGCGCCCAGGCTCGGCAATGCAAACAATGGCCTAGGCGCTCACCGCTCCTCGCCCTTCAACTTCCTGAGTACGGCGAACGGCGATTCCGGGCCCTCCGGCGGCGCGTAGTCGAAGGCGACGCCCGGCTTGCGCGCGAAGGGGTCGATCTCCAGCGCCAGGTGCTCCACGACGTAGGCGGCCAGGTCGATGACGTCGCCGGCCAGCACATCAGGCGGATCGGGCGCCTCGGGATCGTAGTCCACCTCCCCGCCGCTGGGCGCCGGGGCCTGAGGGCTGCCAGCGGGGACGGCGCGAACCTCGATCTCGCCGGCGAGGGGCTGCTCGAAATTGTCGAGGGAGACGGCGCAGACCTGCTCGACGACCGCGTCGAACCGGCCGGTGATCTCCACCCCGTCCATCCAGGGCTTCAGGGTCAGGCGCGCAGTGAGCGCCGGCAGGGAGACCAGGCCCAGGTCCCTGGCGACCTTCGCCCGTTCGGTCTCGTCGGGCTGCAGAGCCACCTCCAGGGCGCCCCGGCCAAGCTCGTGCAGCCGCACCGGCGTGATCCAGGCGCTCACGGCCGCGGCCAGTCCACCTCGCCGGCCAGCAGGCGGTCGAGAGCCTGGCCCGCCAGCGCCGCCCGCTGGGCGAGCACATAGGCCACCAGCCGCGGGGCCGGCGCCGCGTCGGCCTCGGCATAGACGGTGCGGATGACGAGCGCCTGCAGCGGACCTTCGTCTGGCAATGCCTGGAAGGCCGCCTCGTAAGATTTGCAACGTCCGTAGAACGCCTCTCCCAGCTTACGCATCTTGCGCCCCACGGAGAGGTCGCCGACGCCCATCTCGCGAAGCGCGTGATCGAGGCTCTTCACATAGGTGTCGAACAGTCCCTGGGAGACCTCCGCCGCCGCCTCGCCCTGGGCGCGCAGGCGGTCGAGCAGCAGCACCACGTGCAGGCTGTAGATCTCGAACCGGCCCTCCACCGTATCCGGCGCGCCGAGCTCCGCGTAGAGGGCCGGCGCGCGCGACTGCTCGACGCAGCGAACATAGAGGGCGCGGCCGGCGGCCAGGGCCGGCCGGGGTCGGAACAGACGGTCCAGCAGCATGACGCCTCGATTTCGCCCGATCCATTCCATAAAGCCGCATTGAACTAAGGGGCGAGCGACGATAGGTCAAAGCCCCAGGCGCGCCCTTCGGCGCAAAGAGCAGGTTCCAGTGTTTGCGATGACGTCACGAGCCGCCTTCACCGCCCTCGCCGCGGGTCTGCTGATCCCGGCTGCGGCGGCCAGCCTTTCAGCCTGCGCTCCGATCACCAGCTATTCCGGCTTCCAGGCCATCGAGTCGGACCCCAAGGACGTGAAGGTCGGCACGGACACCAAGTCCACCGTCCGCGGCCGGCTGGGCTCGCCCTCGGCCACCGGCACCTTCGACAACAACACCTGGTTCTACATGAACCAGCTGAAGTCCCGCGTGGCCTTCAAGCAGCCCGAGGTGGTGGCGCGCAACGTCACCGCCATCACCTTCAACAAGGACTCCGAGCTGGTGGAGAGCGTGAACAACTACACGCTGAAGGACGGCAAGGTGATCGCCTTCAACGGCCGCGAGACGCCGACCCGCGGCCGCGAATTGACCATCCTCGAGCAGATCCTCGGCAACGTCGGCCGCGGCTCGCTTCTGCCCAACCAGGACGACACCGTCCCCGGCAACCGCCCGGGCGACCGGCGCTAGATCTCGTCCCGAACGGGACCGGAACGAAAGACGCCCCGGAGATCGCTCTCCGGGGCGTCTTAGTTTTTTCGCCTCTACGGGGTGATCAGTGGATCACGCCGTGGGCCAGCACCGCCAGCAGCAGCAGGGCCACGATGTTGGTGATCTTGATCATCGGGTTCACGGCGGGACCCGACGTGTCCTTGTAAGGGTCGCCGACGGTGTCGCCGGTGACGGCCGCCTTGTGGGCTTCCGATCCCTTGCCGCCGTAGTGGCCCTCTTCGATCAGCTTCTTGGCGTTGTCCCAGGCGCCGCCGCCGGAGGTCATCGAGATGGCCACGAAGAGCCCGGTCACGATCACCCCCATCAGCATGGCGCCCAGGGATGCAAAGCCGTTCACCTTGCCGGCGATGGCCTTGATCACGAAGAACAGCATGATCGGCGAGAGCACCGGCAGCAGCGAGGGGACGATCATCTCCTTGATCGCCGCCTGGGTCAGGATGGCGACGGCGCGGCCGTATTCCGGCTTCACCTCTCCGGTCATGATCCCCGGGTTCTCGCGGAACTGGCGGCGGACTTCCTCCACCACCGACTCAGCCGCCCGGCCCACGGCGGTCATCGACAGGCCGCCGAACAGGAAGGGCAGCAGGCCGCCGAACAACAGGCCCACCACGACGTAGGGGTTGGAGAGGTCGAAGGCCACCGGTCCCAGGCCGTCGAAGAACGAGCCGGGCGTGGCGTTGGTGGCGAAGAACTTCAGGTCCTCGGTATAGGCCGCGAACAGCACGAGCGCGCCCAGGCCCGCTGAGCCGATGGCGTAGCCCTTGGTCACCGCCTTGGTGGTGTTGCCCACGGCGTCGAGCGCGTCGGTGGTTACCCGCACCTCCGCCGGCAGGCCGGCCATCTCGGCGATGCCGCCGGCGTTGTCGGTGACCGGGCCGAAGGCGTCCAGCGCCACGATGAAGCCGGCCAGCGACAGCATCGAGGTGGTGGCGATGGCGATGCCGAACAGGCCCGCCAGGTTGTAGGTGACGATGATGCCGATGATGATCGTCAGCGCCGGCAGGGCGGTGGATTCCAGGGACATGGCGAGGCCCTGGATCACGTTGGTGCCGTGGCCGGAGACCGAGGCCTTGGCCACCGACTTCACGGGCCTAAAGCCGGTCCCGGTATAGTATTCCGTGATCACCACGATGGCGGCGGTGACCGCCAGGCCGGTGATCCCGCACCAGAAGAGGCTCATGTAGTCGAACGTCTTGTCGCCCACGGTGAGCGGCGTGGTGACCAGCTTGCTCATCACCCAATAGATGGCGACCACCGAAAGGACGCCGGTGACGATCAGGCCCTGGTAGAGGGCGCCCATGATGTTGTTGGACTTGCCCAGGCGCACCGCGAAGGTGCCGATGATCGAGGTGACGATGCAGACGCCGCAGATGGCCAGCGGCAGCAGCATCATGTTGCCCACCATCTCCGAGCCGCGGAAGAAGATCGCCGCCAGCACCATGGTGGCGACCGTGGTCACGGCGTAGGTCTCGAAAAGGTCGGCGGCCATGCCGGCGCAGTCGCCGACGTTGTCGCCCACGTTGTCGGCGATGGTGGCGGCGTTGCGCGGGTCATCCTCGGGGATGCCGGCCTCGACTTTGCCCACCATGTCGCCGCCCACGTCGGCGCCCTTGGTGAAGATGCCGCCGCCCAGGCGGGCGAAAATGGAGATCAGCGAGGCGCCGAAGCCCAGCGCGATCATCGAGTCCTGCACTTCGCGGCTGGTGTTCTCGAAGCCGAAGGCGCCGGTGAGCACGGCGTAGTAGCCCGCCACGCCGATGAGGGCGAAGCCCGCCACCAGCATGCCGGTGATGGCGCCGGACCGGAACGCCAGGGACAGGCCCTTGGCCAGCCCTTCGGACGAGGCCTGGGCGGTGCGGACATTGGCGCGGACCGAGATCAGCATGCCGACGAAGCCGGCGGCGCCCGAGAGGATGGCGCCCGTGGCGAAGCCGATGGCCGCGTACTGGCCGATCAGGAAGAAGACGGCGATCAGGATGATCACGCCCACCACGCCGATGGCGGTGTACTGCTTGTTCAGATAGGCCTGCGCACCCTCTTGGATGGCGGCGGCGATCTCCTGCATCCGCGCGTTGCCGGGCGAGGCCCGCAGCAGCGAAGCGGTCTGCACGGCGCCGTACAGCACGGCCAGCAGCCCCGCCCCGATCACCAGCATCAGAATCGAACTCATGTCGTGCGCACCCCTTTACGATCGCGCGGAGGAGGATCGTCGGGCGCCCTTACGAAGACGCGGCCCCGGCTCGTTCCCAGCCCCAGATTTTCCCCAAGATCCCGGGGCGCGCTCTCATAGCGCCCCGAACAAGAGGCCGGAAAGTGCCAAAGTTGGTTCCTTGAAGCAACCTGGGGCGGAACCGGCGGCGGGGAATGCCCGATCAGGGGCGGCTGGGCGGCGCCGGGCGCGGCGGGGCGGCGTGCTTCTGCGGGCTCTGCGAGGTGATGATGACGGAGCTGACCACGCCGGGCCCGGTGATCGCGGCGGCTTCGCGCGTCATGGTGGCGACCAGCTTCGGCTCGCTCACCTTGTCCCAATCTCCCGGGACCACGAAGGGGGTGCGATGGCCCGCCCGCACCAGGGCGTCGCGGAACGCCGGCTCCTTGTCGCGGAGCTTGGTGACATCGACGCCGTCCCGCAGATTCACCCGAAGGTAGACGAAGACGTAGTTGACCAGCTGTCCGTCCACGACGATGGGCAGGGCCACCGGCTGCAGGTCGACGTACTGGCCGACCTCCTTGGGCTTCTTGTCATCGCCCGCGTGGGCGCCGCCTGCCGCGGTGAGCAGCAGCAGGGCGAGGGCAAGGGCGCGCCGGGTCATGCCTCAGCCTAGCGCCGCCCGGGTTGCCGGAAGGTTGAGACGGTCCGCAAGCGCCGCCGTGCTAGACTCGCCGGACAGAGCTTGAGGGAGGATCTCCCGCCATGTCCCTGACGCGCCGTGACGCCGCCGCGGCCATGCTGGCGCTGGGCGGCATCGCCCTGCCCTTCCGCCAGGCCCTGGCCCAGGAGCCGGCGGCGACACCCGAAGAGCCGCCCACACGGGTCGACACCGGCCTCGACGGCTTCGAGCACATGCTGGCGCCGGTGACGATCAACGGCCAGGGCCCCTTCCAATTCCTCATCGACACCGGCGCCAACACCTCGTGCATCTCCCACGACCTCGCCGAACGCCTGATGCTGGCCGCGACCGAGCCCGCCCTGGTGCACACCGTGGTCGGCGCCAGGCAGCGGCCGGGCGTGCTGATCGACCGGCTGCAGGTGGGCGAGCGCAGCCGCAAGGCGGTGCGGGCCGCCGCCTTGCCCCTCGACCCGACCCTCGACGGCGTGCTGGGAGTCGACTGGCTGAAGGGCCAGCGCCTGGAACTGGGTTTCAAGACCAAGAGCCTCGCCATCACCCGTTCGAAGCGCGACCTGCCCCGCGAAGGCGTCGCCGTGGTGCCCGCGCGGCGCAGCCAGGGGCAGCTCACCATCGTCGATGCCGACCTGGGCGGCCGGCGGATCAGCGCGATGATCGATTCCGGTTCCCAGATGAGCCTGTGCAACGCAGCCTTGCGCGCCATGCTCTCCGACGCCGACCGCCGCGGCATCGGCGACGCCGCCTACCGCCGGGTGGAAATGGAGACTGTGGTGGGTGAGAAGTTCCACGGCGAGATGCTGCAGCTGCCGTTCCTGCGGCTGGGCGGCCTGCGGCTGGGCCTGGTGCCGGTGGTGTTCGCGGACATGCCGGTTTTCGGGCTGTGGGGCCTGAGCAACAAGCCGGCCATCGTCTTGGGGATGGATCTTCTGACCCAGTTCGACACCGTGGCCCTGGATTTCGGCCATGCCGAAGTGACGTTCGAGCTCGGGCCGACGCCGGTCCTGCCGACCCAGACCTACAGACCCGCCTAGTTTGGCCGGCGCTTGGGCTTGCTCTTCGCCATCGGCGTCGGCGCCTTCGCACCGTGCGGCCACGGGCCGCCCCGGGGATGCGCACCGCCGGGACGCAGGCCGGGCCTCGGCCCGCGCGGCCGGTCGGCGGCAGGCGGCGCGGCCGCGGGCTCGATGCGGATGTCGCCTTCGGCCGCGCCCTTCACCGCCTGGCGGAAGCGGGCTTCGGTTTCGGCGGCGATCTCGAACTTGGTCTCGCGGTCGAAGATGCGGATCTGGCCGATGTCCTTCTTGGTGACGTGGCCCAGCCGGCAGATCAGTGGGATGAGCCACTTCGGGTCGGCGTTGTTCTGCCGGCCGATCGGCATGCGGAACCACTCCGCGCCTGCGCCGCCGGCGCTGTGCGACGACCCAGGGCTTTCGCGCAGGGGATCGTAGGCCGCCCCGCCGCGCGGCCCGGACGAGGGGATCAGCTGTCCGGTCTCGCGAACGTCGTCGAACAGGTCCTCCGGCTCCGGCAGGCGCTGGCGGTGCAGGCGGATGAGGGCGGCGGCCACCTGCTCCGGCGATTTGTCGGCCAGGATGCGCCGGGCCAGCGTCAGGTCCTCCTCCGAGGCCGCGTCGGCCAGGATCGAATCGTCCAGCAGGCGCTGCTGGTCCTTGGCCCGGATCTCGTCGGCGAGCGGCGGGCCCGACCAGCCGGCCTCGATGCTCGCGGATTCCAGCAGCCGCTCGGCGAAGCGGCGCTTGTTGTAGGGGACCACCAGCACCGATGTGCCCTTCTTCCCGGCGCGGCCCGTTCGGCCGCTCCGGTGCAGCAGGCCCGCCTTGTTCACCGGCAGTTCGGCGTGGATCACCAGGCCGAGGTCCGGCAGGTCCAGCCCGCGCGCCGCGACGTCGGTGGCGACGCAGGCGCGCGCATGGCCGTCACGCAGCGCCTGCAAGGCGTCGGACCGTTCCTTCTGGGTCATCTCGCCGGACAGACCGACGGCGGAGAATCCGCGTTCCCGCAGCGCGCTGTGCAGGCGCCGAACCGCCTCGCGCGTGTTGCAGAACACCAGCGCGCCTGGGCTTTCGAAATAGCGCAGCAGGTTGACCACCGCGTGCTCGACCTCGCCCGGCGCCACGCGCACCGCCCGGTATTCGATGTCCCCGTGCGCTTCATCGCGGCGCAGGGTGTCGATGCGGGCCGCGTCACGCTGGTAGCGGCGCGCCAGGGTGGCGATCTCCTTGGCGATGGTGGCCGAGAACAGCAGGGTCCGCCGCTCCGCCGGCGTGGAGTCGAGGATCTCCTCCAGGTCCTCGCGGAAGCCGAGGTCCAGCATTTCGTCGGCCTCGTCCAGGACAACGACCTTCAGCGCCGTCAGGTCGAGCGCTCCGCGCTCGATGTGGTCGCGCAGGCGGCCGGGGGTGCCCACCACCACATGGGCGCCGGCCTGCAGGGCGCGGCGTTCAGCCCTGGGGTCCATGCCGCCGACGCAGGTGGCGACGCGGCACCGGGCTTCGGCGTACAGCCATTCCAGCTCGCGGCTGACCTGCAGGGCGAGCTCCCGGGTCGGGGCGATCACCAGGGCCAGCGGCGCCTCGGCGCGGCCGAACGCCGGCGCCTCGCCCAGGAGGCCGCGCCCCATCGCCAAGCCGAAGGCGACGGTCTTGCCCGAGCCCGTCTGTGCGGAGACCAGCAGGTCGCGGCCATCGGCTTCGCACAGAACGGCGGCCTGCACCGGCGTCGGCTGCAGGTAGCCCTGCTTCTGCAGGGCGCGGTCGAGGGCGGGATGGGTGGCGGGAAACGGCATTCAAGGTCCTTCGGCCGCTCATATAGGCGGCGGACGCGCCAAAAGCCGTAGGCCGCCCGACAATGCAAGCCTTGCGTCAGGTCTGCGGCGCCGTGGCCTCGCTCAGGGCGGCGGACTCCGTGCGGATGCGCACCCACAGCAGGGACGCGTTCAGCAGCGAAAAGACCAGGGCGTAGGCCGTCAGGCCGAAAACCAGCGGCAGCACGGCGATCTCGCCCACCACAACGGCGTAGTTGGGATGCGGGATGAACCGGTAGGGGCCCTTGCGCACCAGCGTCTCGCCGGGGACGACGATGATCCGGGTGGTCCAGCGGCGGCCGATCGACATCAAGACCCACACGCGCAGCACCTCCAGCAGGAGGTAGACCGCCAGCCAAGCCAGGTTGGCCGGCCGGCCCCAGGCCAGCAGCCAAAGGCCGGCCAGCCAGGCGGCGTGCAGGCCGACCATCAGCGGATAGTGCCCGGCGCCGCGCTCGACCCCGCCCGCCGCCAGCAGGCGCCGGGTGTTGCGCTGGGCGATCGCCAGCTCCGCCAGCCGCTGGGCGGTCACCAGCGCAAGGATGGCGATGGACAGCATCATGCCGCGATCAGGGTCACCGAGCTGGCGGTGAAGCCCGGGCCCATGGCGGTGATCACGGACCGCTGCGGCAGGCCTGCGCGCCGGATGCGGTCGAGGATGAACAGGATCGTCGGCGAGGACATGTTGCCGTGGTCGGCCAGCACCTCGCGCTCATGGTCGAGCGTGCCTTGCCCCATGCCGAACGCACTCTCGATCGCCTCGATCACCTTCATGCCGCCCGGGTGGCAGACGAAGCGGTCCACGTCGTCGAGGCGGAGGCCCTGCTCGGCCAGCATCTTCTCCATGGCAGGCTTGATCTCCTTCTCGACGAAGGGCGGCAGGGCGCGGGCCAGCACCACGCCCAGACCCTTGGGATCCACGCGCCAGCCCATGATGTCCAGGGTGTCAGGCCAGGTGTGCTCGGCGTGGCCGGTCACCGTGGCGAAGCCCTCCGAGGTGTCCGAGGCCAGGACGCAAGCCGCCGCCCCGTCTCCGAAGATCGCCGTGGAGATGATGTCGGTCTTGGAAGGCGCGTCGAGCTGGAAAGCCAGGCTGCACAGCTCGACGCAGACCAGCAGCACCTTGCTGCCCGGCTGCGACCGGGCAAGCCGCGTCGCCAACCCCAGGCCGGTGGCGCCCCCGGCGCAGCCCACACCGAACACCGGCGCCCGCGCCGCGTCGGGCCTGAAGCCCATGCGCGCCATTGCCAGCGCCTCCAGGCTGGGTGTGGCGATGCCGGTGGAGGAGACGGTGAGGATGGTGTCGATATCGGCGCCGCTCAGACCCGCTTCGGCCAAAGCCGCCTCGGCCGCCCGACAGAAGAGATCGAGCGCGCCGGCCAGGTAGGCTTCGCCGCGCTCGGGCCAGCTTCGCGGGGCCAGGTACCACTCGATGGGCATGGCCACCTGCCGCGTCCGGACACCGGCGTTGTAGAAGGCCGGGACCATGCGCTCGAAGGCCGGAATACGCGGTCCGAAAATGCCCCGGGCGAGTTCCACTACCTTGTCCTGGTGAATCTCGTGGGGCGCAGCGGCGGTGGCGAGGGACAGCAGTTTGACGGATGCGGTCATGCTGATTCCAGTCGATGTCCCGCTGGGCCAACCCCCAGGCGGCTCTGTGGTTCCGCTTACAAGTGTCTCCAACCGCCCGGCCCCGCGTCCACCGGTCGGCTATCGACGCGCACCTGCCGGCCAGCCCCGGCGACGACCGCGCCGCAGGCCGTGAAGCCCGCCGGGACCGCGCCCGAGAAGGCGGCCACCACCTCATAGTCGTCGCCACCGGTGGCCAGCTGGATCAGGGCGGCGGCGCGGTCCGGCCGGGCCTTCAGCCAGGCCTGGGCCGCAGGCGAAAGCGGCATGGCGTCGAGGTCCAGCCGCAGGCCCAGGCCGCTGGCTTCGGCGATATGACCGGCGTCGGCCACCAGCCCGTCGGAGACGTCCGCCGCGGCGCTGGCCTGGGCGCGCAAGACTTCCCGCAGGTCCAGGCGCGGCGTCGGCAGCCGGTAGCGGCCGGCAAGCGAGCCGTCGGGATCGGCGGTCTTCCCCTGCACGGCCGCCAGGCCCAGGACTCCGTCACCGATGGCGCCGCTGACGGCGATCTTGTCGCCGGCCTTGGCTCCGGAGCGGCGGACCATGCACCCTTGGGGAACCCAACCGAGGGCCGTCAGGCTGGCGGCGAACGGGCCGGGCGTCGAGACCGTGTCACCGCCCAGGAGCGCCACGCCGAAAGCCTTCAGATCCTCACCAAGGCCGCGGGCGAACGCCGCCCGCGCCTCAGGCCCATAGGCCGGCGGCCAGGCCACCGCCAGGAAGCAGCCGAAGGGTTCGGCCGCCTTGGCCGCGAGGTCCGAGAGGTTCACCCGCAGTAGCTTGCCGGCGATCAGGTCAGGCGCCTCGCCTGCCGGGACGTGCACCCCCTCGACGATGGCGTCCTTGGTGATGACGAGATCGAAGCCCGGCCGCTGCGGCACGACGGCGGCATCGTCCAGGAGATCGAACGCCCCGGGCGCCCCGCCGGTCAGCGGGCGGAACAGCCGGGCGATCTCACTGAATTCATCCCCGCCGGGCATCGCCCGCCCTCCTCAGCGCCGCGCGCCCTGGGCCACCGCGTCCAGAGCGCCGTTCACGAAGCCAGGCTCAGGCCCCTCGAAGAAGGATTTGGCCAGCTCGACATATTCGTCGATCACCACTTCCATGGGCACGTCAGGGCGGTGGATCAGCTCATAGGCGCCGGCCCGCAGGATGGCGCGGGCCGTGGCGTCCAGCCGGTCGAGGCGCCAGCCGGACGCCAGCCTGCGCGCGATGGCGGCGTCCACGGCCTTTTGGTGCTCCACCACCCCGCGCACCAGGTCGGCGAAGAAGGCCTCGTCGGCCGTCGCCAGCGGCGTCTCGCCTCCGTCGCCGTCCGGATCGGCGTCGCGGTCGAAGCGATGCTCGGCGAACTCGCGGATCACGGCTTCGGCGCCGACGCTGGAGACTTCCATCTGGTAGAGCGCCTGCACGGCGGCCAGGCGGGCCACGGAGCGGGCCTGTTTCGGCATGGCGTTCATCGGGCGCTCACCGCTTGCCGGCCAGGAGCTGGTCGCGAAGCGCCACCATGGTCAGCGCCGCCCGCGCGGCTCCGCCGCCCTTGTCACCCTCGCTCGGCCGGGCCCGCGCCCAGGCCTGGGCCTCGTCCTCGACGGTGAGGATGCCGTTGCCGATGCAGAGCCGCTTGCCGATGGCAAGGTCCATCAGGCCGCGGGCGCTCTCGTTGGCGACGATCTCGAAATGGTAGGTTTCGCCCCGGATCACGGTTCCCAGCGCCACATAACCGTCGTAGCTGGCGACGGTCGCCGGGCGATGGCCGGCGTCTTCGGCGAGCGCGATGGCCCCCGGGATCTCCAGCGCGCCCGGCACGGTGACCACGTCATAGGCCGCGCCGAACGCCTCCAGGGCGTCCTGGGCGCCCCGCAGCAGCTCGTCGGCCAGGTCGGAATAGAAGCGCGCCTCGACGATCAGGATGCGGGTCTGGTCTTGGCTCAATCTGAGGCCCCTTCGGCTGGCTCGGCGAAGGCTTTAGGCCGTTTCGGCGAAGCGCGCGAGATAGCGCGCCAGCATGTCGATCTCCAGGTTCACGCGGGCGCCCGCCACAAGCTCGCCCAGCGTCGTGACCTCCCAGGTGTGCGGGATCAGGTTCACCCCGAAGACCTCGTCCTCCACCTCATTGACGGTGAGCGACACCCCTTCGACGGTGATCGAGCCCTTCGGCGCGATGAAGCGGTGCAGGGGCCTGGGCGCGCGGACCCGCACCCGGTGGGAGCCGCCTTCGCTCTCCACGGACAACACCTCGCCGATGCCGTCCACATGGCCCGAGACGATGTGGCCGCCGAGCTCGTCACCGACGCGCGCCGCGCGCTCCAGGTTGACCCGCCGGCCTTCGCGCCAGTCCGAAAGCGTGGTGCGGGAAAGAGTCTCTCCGGACACTTCCACGGCGAACCAATCTTCGCCCTTCTCAATCACGGTCAGGCAGCAGCCGGCATGACTGACCGAGGCGCCGATATCCAGGGTGGTGAGATCAAAGCCGGTCTCGATCTCGAAGCGCCGGTCGCGGTTGGTCTCGCGCACGCTTTTCACGCGGCCCAGGTCGGTGACAATCCCGGTGAACATCTCAGGCCTTCTCGTAGCGCTCCCAAAGGTCGTCGCCGACCTCGCGGACCTCGGTGCGCCTGAAGTGGGGCGCCTCGGCCAGCGCCGCAACCGCCAGGGCGCCAAGCGCCGGCCGCCCCTCGCCGCCGATCAGCAGCGGCGCGCGGAACCACTCCAGGGCGTCGACGAGCCCGCAGCGCACGAAGCTGGCGGCCACCTGACCGCCGCCCTCGACGAAGAGGCGTGACAGCCCCTCGCCGGCGAGCGCCTCTACGACGGTCTTGAGTTCCGGCCGGTCCTCGCCGACAGCGCGGACGGTGATCACCTGCACCCCCGCGTCGGTCAGCGCCGCTTCCGGCGCGCTCGTGGCCACGACATAGGTCGGGATGTCCCGCGCGGTCCGGACCAGCTTGCATTCGGGTGAGAGCCTCTGTCGGCTGTCGAGGATCACCCGCGCGGGCTGGTGGCCGTTGTAGCCGGGCAAGCGGACCGTCAGTTCCGGATCGTCGGCCAGCGCGGTTTCGACGCCCACCACCACCGCGTCATGTTGCGCGCGCAGACCATGCACCGCCTCGCGGGCGGCTTCCCCGGTGATCCAGCGGCTTTGCCCGGCAAGCGTGGCGATGCGGCCGTCCAGCGAGGTCGCAAGCTTCAGGGTGACCGGCACGGCTCAGGCGTCTTCTTCGGCCGCCTCGGCCAGGCCTTCCTCGCCCAGGAACTTGGCGAAGTCCTGGGTCTCGCGGAAGTCGCGGTAGACCGAGGCGTACCGGACATAGGCCACGTCATCGAGCGCCTTCAGCTGGGTCATGACCAGTTCGCCCACCGCCGAGGACGGCAGCTCCGTCTCGCCCATGCTTTCCAGCTGGCGGACGATGGAGGAGATCATCCGTTCCACCCGCTCCGGGTCGATGGGCCGCTTGCGGATGGCGACGGCGATGGAGCGCGAGAGCTTGTCCCGTTCGAACGGCGTGCGCCGCCCCGAGCGCTTCAGGATGGTGAGTTCGCGCAGTTGCACGCGCTCGAAGGTGGTGAAGCGGCCGCCACATTCCGGGCAGAGCCGGCGACGGCGGATCGCCGCGCCGTCTTCCGACGGGCGGCTGTCCTTGACCTGGCTTTCGGCATGGCCGCAGAACGGACAGCGCATGATCTAGCCCCCTTGGGCCTATTCAAACCCTATCCGTTGTAGATAGGGAAGCGCGCCGTCAAGGCCAGCACCTCGGCGCGCACCTTCGCCTCCACGGCGGAATTGTCGCCGCCGGCCTTCAGCCCGTCGAGCACCTCGCCGATCCAGGTCCCCACCTGGCGGAACTCGGCGACGCCGAAGCCGCGGGTGGTGCCGGCGGGCGAGCCGACCCGCAGGCCCGAGCCCAGCATCGGCGGCAGCGGGTCGTTGGGGATGTTGTTCTTGTTGGTGGTGATGCCGGCCCGCTCGAGCGCGTTTTCCGCGTCCACGCCGTTCACCCCCTTGGGCGTCAGGTCCACCAGCATCAGGTGGCTGTCGGTGCCGTTCGAGACGATCTTGAAGCCCGCGACCTGCAGGCTTTCGGCCAACGCCCTGGCGTTGTCGATGACGTTGCGGGCGTAGACCTTGAATTCCGGCCGAAGCGCCTCGCCGAAGGCCACGGCCTTGGCGGCGATGACGTGCATCAGCGGGCCACCCTGCAGGCCCGGGAAGACCGCCGAATTGATCTTCTGGTTCCACTTCTTGGAATTGGTCATGATCATGCCCCCGCGGGGCCCGCGCAGCGTCTTGTGGGTGGTCGTGGTGACGATGTGGGCGTGCGGGAACGGGTTGGGGTAGACGCCCGCCGCCACCAGGCCGGCGTAATGGGCGATGTCCGCCATCAACACCGCGTCCACTTTGTCCGCGATCTCGCGGAAGCGCGCGAAGTCGATGACCCGTGAATAGGCGGTGGCGCCGGCGATGATCAGTTTGGGCCGCTCGGCGAGCGCGACCTCCTCGGCCTGGTCGTAGTCGATCAGGTGGTCCTGCTGGCGCACCCCGTAGGCCACCGGCCGGAACCACTTGCCGGACTGGTTGACGCTCTTGCCGTGGGTCAGGTGTCCGCCATCGTCGAGGCTCATGCCCATGAAGGTGTCGCCGGGCGTCATGGTGGCCATGAACACCGCCTGGTTCGCCTGGCTGCCGGAGTGCGGCTGGACGTTGACGTACTCGCAGCCGAAGAGCTGTTTCGCGCGCTCGATGGCGAGCGTCTCGGCCTCGTCCACCACCTCGCAGCCGCCGTAGTAGCGCTTGCCCGGATAGCCCTCGGCGTACTTGTTGGTGAGCACGCTGCCCTGCGCCTCAAGCACGGCGCGGGAGACGATGTTCTCCGAGGCGATCAGTTCGATCTGGTTCTGCTGACGCTTCAGCTCGGCGCCCAGGATGCGGGCCAGGTCCGGATCGGCCCGTTCGACGCCGTCGCCGAAGAAACCAGGGGCCGGATGCGAAGACGGACCGGATTGTGCGGACGAAGACTGGGCTTGCATGCTGAGCGTCAAAGGCGGGCCCTTCCAACTTTTCGAGAATCCGCTTCGCGCGGAGAACGCTCTTTACCCTCAAACCGCCCGTCCCTCCACCGTGCGGACGCCGCAGGGAACATTCTTCGCCGGGCGGCGTTGACCGTTAGCCGGGCGTGCAGGTTCCAAAATGCCGGCGGATGACGTGCGTTGTCAGATCAGGGGGGCTTCATGAGCGTCGCACCGGACCCGGACGGACCGTCGGGCGGGGACCTCCTGCACCTTTCCACCGGGGTCGTGGCCGCGTTCGTGAGCCGCAATTCGGTCCCGGCCGAGACCCTGCCCGACCTGATCCGCACGGTGCACAGCGCGCTCGAGGGCCTGACCCAGAACGGGAGGAGCCCGGCCGTCGAGGAGCGTCCCAAGCCCGCCGTCTCCATCGGACGCAGCGTGCAGCACGACTTCATCGTCTGCCTTGAGGACGGCAAGAAGTTGAAGATGCTCAAGCGCTACCTGCGCTCGCGCTACAACATGAGCCCCGACGAGTACCGGCAGCGCTGGGGACTGCCGCCCGACTACCCGATGGTGGCGCCGGCCTACGCCGCGCGGCGCTCCGACTTCGCCAAGCAGATCGGCCTTGGCCGCGGCGTGCGGAGGCGGAAATAGTCATGAACCGTTCGCAGGGCGGGCTGCGCCCCTTCAGCGCGTCGGGATACGAGATCTTCGACGAGGACTTCGGGGAAACCGGCGAGGTGGTGATCTGGTCGCGCTCGCCTCTCGCGCCGCGCGTGGGCGAGTTGTTCAACATCCAGGCCCGCGGCGACCTGCACGAGCTGGTGGTGGGCGAGATCCGCACCTTCTCCGGCGGCTGGACGGCGACCTGCCGCACGCCAGAGCACTGATTCACGCCACGGGATACCCGGCTTTCGCGCCGGGCGCGGCGGGTCTAGCGTGCCTGCAGACACCAGGGAGGACGCCATGAGCGTGACCGACGCCCCGGTCTGGACCGGCGAGTTCCGCAAGCCCCGCAACTCGGCCGCCGAGGTCAAGGGGTCCATCCACGACGACGCCACCGCCTCGAAGCTGGGTTTCAAGGGCGGCACGGTGGCGGGCTCCATCCACATGGACCAATTCGTCCCGGGCCTGGTGGAGATCTATGGCGACCGCTGGTTCGAGAGGGGCGCCATGTCCCTCTACTTCACCCAGGCGACGGTGGATGCCGAAGCCGTCCGCGCCAGCATCGAACCCGGCGAGGAGCGCGCGCGCCTGACCATGCACAACGAGGCCGGCGCGCAAATCTGCGAAGGCACGGCGACCCTGGGTCACGATCCCAGCTCGGAACTGGCCAGGCGGTTGGAGGGCCAGACCCCCAGCGAGCCGCAGAGCCTGCGTATCCTGCAGGCCATGCGGGTCGGCGACGAGCACGATGGCATCCCGATCCGCGTCGAGCCCGAGCACCTGGCGGCCTATCTGGAGCGGATCACCGAGGTCATGCCGGCCTACCGCGACGACCAGGTCCTGCCGCCGGCCCAGGTGGTCCACCTGGCGCACATGACCCGCAAGCAGGTGCTGGCCAAGGCCGCCCAGCCGTCCGTCGGCCTCTTCGGCGCCCTGGAGGTGGAACAGGTCGCCGGCCCCCTGCGCGCCGGGGTCGACTATCTGGCGCGCACCCGCGTGCTGAAGTTCAGCGAGAGCCCGCGCACGGAGAACGTCTGGTACGAGGTGCTCTTCACCGCAAAGGACGGCGGTCCCGACCTCGGCCGGGTGCTCTACCTGCTGCGCTTCATGAAGGGCTCGTCGCCGCTTTGGGCGCCTTAGGCCGCGACGCCGCCCACCCGCTGGACGTTGCAGCGCACCCAGAGCTTTTCCAGCGCCGCCACCAGGCGATCCATCATCTCGTCGGTGTGGGCCGGTGACGGTGTGAAGCGCAGGCGCTCCGTGCCGCGCGGCACCGTCGGATAGTTGATCGGCTGCACATAGATGCCGTGCTCTTCCAGCAGGATGTCGCTGATCATCTTGCAGTGCACGGCGTCGCCCACCAGCACCGGCACGATGTGGCAGACCGACGGCATCACCGGCAGGCCGGCCTTGATCAGCCGAGCCTTCAGCGAGGCCGCCCGTTCCTGGTGAGCCACGCGGATCTCGTTGTGGGCCTTCAGGTAGCGGATCGAGGCCACCGCGCCTGCCGCCAGCGCCGGCGGAATCGAGGTGGTGAAGATGAAGCCGTCGGCGTAGCTGCGGATGGCGTCGCAGATCACGGCGTCCGCGGCGATATAGCCGCCCATGACGCCGAAGGCCTTGCCGAGCGTGCCCTCGATGATGTCGATGTCGGCCATCACCCCGTCGCGCTCGGCGACGCCGGCGCCCCGGGGGCCGTACATGCCCACCGCATGCACCTCGTCGAGGTAGGTCATGGCGCCGTACTTCTTCGCCAGCGCCACCGTGGCCGGGATGTCGGCCACGTCGCCGTCCATGGAATAGACGCTCTCGAAGGCGATCACCTTGGGCAGAGCCGGGTCGGCGGCGGCCAGCAGTTCCTCGAGATGGGCAAGGTCGTTGTGGCGGAAGATGTGCTTCTCGCCCTTGTGCGCCCGGATGCCGCTGATCATCGAATTGTGGTTCAGGGCGTCGGAGAAGATCACCAGACCCGGGAGTATCTTGTGCAGCGTCGAGAGCGACGCCTCGTTGGAGACGTAGCCCGAGGTGAACAGCAGGGCGGCCTGTTTGCCGTGCAGATCGGCGAGCTCGCGCTCCAGCTCCACATGATAGTGCGTCGTGCCGGAGATGTTGCGGGTGCCGCCGGAGCCGGCGCCGGCCTCGTCGATGGCCGCCTTCATGGCCTCGGTCACCACCGGGTTCTGGCCCTGGCCGAGGTAGTCGTTGGAGCACCAGACCACCACGTCCGCTTCGGATCCATCGGCCTTGGTCCAGGTGGCGCGTGGGAACTGGCCGCGGTGGCGCTTCAGGTCGGCGAACACCCGGTAGCGGCCCTCGGAGCGGACCTTCTCGACAGCGTTTTCGAACGCAGCTCGGTAATCCATCGACGTCTTTTCGCCGGGTCCCACGTCACAAAGAGGCTGCGCGGGCGGCCGGTTCCCTCTGATGCGGCCTCGGTTTTGGCGCCGATGGCCGGTGATGTCCATAAGTCGGACGGTCACAGCCCATGACCTTTTCGTCACGAACCGTGAGTTTTTGTGAACGGCGGTTACCTAGGCCGAGTCCCAGCCCGGATTCCAGTCGGCGGTCTCAGGCCGGCGCATGCCCGCGGAAGAGCTCCAGGATGGCGGAAAAGTCCTTGCCGCCGCCTCCCAGTCGATCGAACAGGGCGTAGAGGCCCTCGGCCTGGGCCCCCAGCGGTGTCGCCGCGCCGGCCTTGGCCGCGGCCTCCTGGGCAAGCTTCAGGTCCTTCAGCATCATGGCGGTGGCGAACCCGCCCTCGTAGTCGTGGTTCGACGGCGCAGCCGGCACCGGCCCCGGCCACGGGCAATAGCTGGTCAGGCTCCAGCTCTGGCCGGAGGACTTCGACGCGATCTCGAAGAACCGCTCGGGGTCCAGGCCCAGCTTTTCGGCGAGCGCGAAGGCCTCGCAGGTGGCGATCATGGTGGCGCCCAGCACCATGTTGTTGCATATCTTGGCCGCCTGCCCGGCCCCGTGGTCGCCGGCGCGGATCACGGCCCGCGCCATCGGCCCGATCGCCGCCTCGACCGCGGGGAAATCGGCCTCGCCGCAGCCGACCATGAAGGCGAGCGTCCCGGCCTCCGCGCCCGCCTGGCCCCCGGAGACCGGCGCGTCGGCGAACCGGAAGCCCGCCTTGGTGACGGCGGCGGCCACCGCCCGGGCGCTCTCCACGTCGATGGTGGAGCAATCGATCAGCAGCGCGCCCGGCTTGGCGTTGGGCGCCACCTCGTCGTGGTAGACGGCCCGCACATGCTGGCCGGCCGGCAGCATGGTGATGACCACCTCGGCGTCCTTCACCGCCGCCGCCGCCGAGCCGGCCTTTCGGCAACCCGCGGCCACCGCCTTCTCAAGCGCGGCGGCCGAGAGGTCGAAAGCCTGGACCTCATGAGCCGCCTTGGCCTGGTTGGCGGCCATGCCGCCGCCCATGTTGCCGAGGCCGATGAAGGCGATTCGGGTCATGAAATCCTCTTTGAACGCAGACGCTTACTTGGGTTTGCGGAACTTGTAGATGAACTGGTCGGTCTTGCCCCGCAGGGGACCGTTTTCGGTGGAACGGGCCTTGTGGTCGTCGGCAGGGTTGCGCAGCACCTTGCTTTCCCCGTCGAACTTGAAGCCGGCCGCCTCGACCTCCTTGCGCACCACCGCCGGGTCGACGCGGTGGAGGGTGCTGGTGGCGTTCGGGGTGTCGGCGTTGGCTACGTGGTCGAGGACGATGAACACGCCGCCGGGCTTCAGCGAATTGAAGATCGCCTTGTCGAAGGCCAGCATGTCGATGTTCGGCACGTTCTTGACGTCATGGTAGTTCTGGGCAGTCCAGACGAGGTCGGCCTGGGTCGGGATCGAGAGCCCGCTCTGCAACGGCTCGTGCACGGACTTGACATTGGAATAGGCCGGGTCCGCCGCGATGACGTCCTGGGCCGGCGGCGGGGGCGGCTTGGCCGGATCCTGCGGCGGGCGCTGCGGGCCGCTGACGGCGTAGACCGTGCCCTTCGGCCCAACGGCCTTCGAGAACAGCCGCGTGAAGTAGCCGCCGCCGGGGATCAGGTCGACCACGGTCTGGCCCTGCTTCACGCCGGCGAACTCCAGCATTTCCGCCGGCTTGCGGTCGGCGTCGCGCTTGGTGTCGGCCTCGGGCCGCGCCTTGTCGGCGACGGCGGCCATCTGGTTCGCGTCCGGCTTGGCGTAGGCCCCGCCCGCCGTGACGGCCACGGCCAGCGCCGCCGCCAGGAACAGCTTGGAATTCATGCGTCATCCTCCCGATGGCGGCCCGTCCGCAGGCCGCCCTAGGGTCAAGGTAGAGGCGACCACTCCTCAGGGGAAGGCAGGGGCGCGAAAATGCCGTCGAGAATGGCCTCGGTCACCCCTTCCAGGGTCGGCGGGTCCCACCTGGGTGCATTGTCCTTGTCGACGATCACCGCGCGCACGCCCTCCAGGAAGTCGTGCCGCTGCACCACCCGCGCGCCGATCCGGTACTCCATCGCCATGTTGTCGGAAAACCGGGTCATCCCGGCCCCCAGCCTGAGCTGCCGGAAGGCGACCTTCATGGTCTGCGGCGACTTGCTCGCCAGGATCGCCAGCTGCTGGCGGGCCCAGTCGCTGTCGGCGCCGGACAGGTCCGCCACGATGGCCTCGACGCTGGCGCCCGCGAACAGGCGGGCGATCTCGTCCTGGTGCGCGGCCAGGGTCGGGCGACCCGGATCGCCCTCGAATTCGGTGAGCAGGGTCTCCACCGAGCCCGGATCGGCGACGATCGCGGCCTTCAGTTCGGGCAGGCGGGCGCTCTCGACGTAGTCGGTGGCGATGCCGGCGAGCTGGCAGTCGGCCGCCTTGATCCGCGCGCCGGTCAGCGCCAGCCAAAGCCCGATGTGGTCGGTCATCCGCGACAGGAACCAGCCGCCGCCCACGTCGGGGAAGAGGCCGATGCCGGTCTCCGGCATGGCGAAGGTGGTCCGCTCGGTGGCCACCCGGAACCGGCAGGGCCGCGAGAGGCCGACGCCGCCGCCCATGGTCACCCCGTCCATGATCGCCACCAGCGGCTTCTCATAGTCGTGCAGCAGGGTGTTCAGCCGG
>Ga0207695_10002552_pt1 | contig 26762 bp, 23 predicted proteins | sample KBSC54metaG_FD_184354 | JGI IMG/M metagenome (GOLD analysis project Ga0207695, IMG submission 184354) | Corn rhizosphere microbial communities from Kellogg Biological Station, Michigan, USA - KBS C5-4 metaG (SPAdes) (version 2) | ecosystem: Host-associated > Plants > Roots > Rhizosphere > Soil...
TCACGCGCCGGCCGCCGGGCGCGTCGTCCCCGCCGCCGCCATCGACGTCCCGGCCAGGAACCCGACCAGAAGCCACATCGACGGGTCCTCGAAGAACGAGTCGTAGAAGAGCGAGCTTGCGAAGATCGCGACCAGGGCGGCGAGCAGCACGCGCGGCACCGGCCCGGCGCCGCGGATGCGGGCGCCGGCGGCGGTGGTGGCGGCGAGCACCCACAGGTAGAGCGCGAAGCCGATCGGGCCGAGCTCGGCGGCGACGGTGACCGGCGTCGTGTGGGACGCGGCGCCCTTGACCCGGAACGGGTGGGCGGTGCCGGCGACGGCCGCCTTCGGGAGGCCGCTCAGGCCCGCGCCGAAGGCGGGGTGGCGGCGGATGACCCGCCAGCCGAGCCGGATCAGGTGCGAGCGCTCGTCGGACACCCGGTTCGCCGAGTTCCCGCGCAGCGCGACGGCGACCACCGCGAGCAAGCCGGCGGCGCCGGCGACGACGAGCGCGATCGTCACCCGGCGCGACCAGAGGCCCGTCCCGACCGCGAGCACGCCCGCGGCGACCGCGAAGTAGCTCGACTGCGAGTAGGTGAAGTAGAGGCCCGCGAACATGAAGGCCATCGCCGCCGCGAGCGGCACGGTCATGCCGCGGTAGACGGCCACGCCGACGCACAGGACGAGGGTGACCGCCATGAAGCGGCCGTACACGCTCGCGTCCCAGAAGAGCGAGTTCACCCGGAAGAACGACCGGTAGGCGTTCGAGACTCCGATGCTCGGGTTCCAGAAGATGTGGTGGGTGACCTCCTGCCAGAGCGCCACCGCCGCGAACAGGACCGCCAGCGCCACCTGCGCCGTGAAGGCCGCGCGCAGGCCGTCCGGGCTCCACCCGAGCTGCCCGATCCGCATCGCCATGAAGGCGAACGGCAGGTAGAAGAAGAGCATCGTGACGGCCCCCTGGTGCAGGTCGACCGTCCAGGCCAGCGACAGGGCCGAGAACGCGGTGAACACTGCGAGCGGCAGGGCCGGCAGCGCCGGGCGCGACGGCGGCAGCTCCGGCTCGCGGGCGCGGGCGATGTCGTAGAGCGTGGCCAGCGCCCCGGCGGCCAGCACCCCGTAAAGCGGCAGCAGGAGCTTCGCGTCCTGCGACCCGAAGTGGACGGGGATGCGGGCGGGCGCCGCCAGGACGCAGGCGATGGCGAACGCCCACGGCCAGCGGTGGAACGCGACGCCGGCGGCGACCAGGCACGCGACCGCGACGACGGCCGCGGGCACGACGAACACCGGATGCTGCGAGACGAGCGTGCCGGCCCGGTCGAGCGATGTGTGCAGCAGCCGCACCGCCAGGACGACCGTGCCGCCGACCCAGAGGACGGCCGCGACCCGGCGCGCGGTCGGGTCGCGGACGACCAGCAGGATCCCCAGGCCGGCCGCGGCCACGAAGGCCGCGATCGCCTGGCTATTCACCCGCGCTCACCTGAGATGATCGATCCCCGATTGGCCGCCCCTGGACGCGTGATGGTGGTGGGTACGCGACTGTTGGCGGCGCTGCGGCCGCACCCGAATCCGGGATCGATCATCTCAGCGGGCGCAGCACGTAGACGTGGGTGGCGCCGGAGACGACGAGGCGGCCGGCTGCGGCGATCGGCGTCGCGTACTTGCCGTCGTTGAACTGCCACTCGAGCCGTCCGCTGGTCGGGTTGTAGGCCGTCACGTGTCCCTTTCCACTCTTGGGGCCGAGATCGGCAACGTACACGTACCTGCCGATGACCACCGGCGACGCCAGGGTGCCATTGGGGAGGTCGTGCGACCAGAGCACCGCTCCCGTGCGCGCGTTCAGCGCCGCGAACGTGCCGTTGAAGCTCGTGACGTAGACGCGCCCGTTGGAGACCGCCGGAGAGCCGTACGCCCAGTCGGGCATCGTGTACGTCCAGGCCACCTGCCCGGTGGCCGCGACGAACGAGTACACCTTGTCGTCCGTGTTTCCGATGTAGACGCGGCCGTAGGCGACCGCCGGCGTCGAGAAGAAGTTGCCCGACCGCAGGCCGGACGAGAGTCCGTCGGTCGTGCTGCGCCAGATCTGGTGCCCGTTCGACGCCTGCAGGCAGTACATCGCCCCGCCGTAGTCGCCGAAGTAGACCTTCCCGCCGACCACCGCCGGGCCGTGCTTCACCTCCCCGCCGGCACGGAACGACCAGGCCACGTGGCCGTTGCCGAGGTAGAGCGCGCGCACGACGCCGTTCTGGTCGGCCATGTAGAGGAAGCGCGAGTCGAAGGCCGGCGACGACTCCATGGTCGCGCCCACGTACGTGTTCCAGATGGTGCGGCCGGTCTTGGCCGAGAGGGCGTAGATGTGGCCGTTGCGGGCGCCCAGGTAGAGCACGCCGGCGTGGATGGCGGGCGATCCCTGGCCCAGGTTGCTCTTGGTGGCCAGCAGGCTGCGCGACCACAGGCGCTTGCCGGAGAAGACGTTGCGGGCGCTGACGTAGCCGCCGTTGGCGTACAGGTAGATCACGCCCTTCGCGTAGACCGGCGGGTATTCCAGGAAGCCGACCGACGCGCTCCACTGGACGTGGTAGGGCGGGTGGATGGCGGTCAGGGCGGACGCGTCGCGGGTGCGCGCGTCGCTCAGCCCGTAGACGGGCCACGACGGGCCGAAGGGCTTCCCGTTCGGGCCGGTCTGCGTCGACGGCGGCGCGCTGCTGGTGGGGTCGGACGTGAGCGTGAACGGGAGCTTGTCCCCGTTGTGCACGTCCGCCGTGCGCCGGTTGACGACCCAGTAGGCGGCGGCCGCCCCGACCACGAGTAGCAGGACCACTGCCGCGCCGATGGTGAGGATGGTGCGGCGCCGCATCCGGAGCACGCTAGCAACGCGTCGTTGGAGGGCTATCCGCTCCCGAAGATGGGGACAGTCCCCACCGCGTGGGGACTGTCCCCGGGTCTTAGGCCGTGCGGTCCTGCGGCGCGACCACCACGCGGCCCGTCAGATCGCCGTACAGGGCACGCAGGAAGAGGGCCGAGAAGGGCCACACGATCGGCGCCGCCAGGGCCAGGCCGATGATCGTCGACGTCGTGTTGTCGGCGAACGCCGAGACGATCAGGAGCATCGCCAGCACCACCGGCGCCGAGAACAGCACCATGATCAGCCACACGAGCCACGTGCGCGAGAAGTTGCGCACCGCCAGGGCGACCGAGTGGGTGATGGCGCCGGCCGGGCTGACGTCGCCCGCGGCGATCGCCGGCACGGCGAAGAGGAAGATCGGCAGCACGACCACGGCGTACGTCGAGAGGATCAGCACGACCGCGCCGCACAGGATCCCGATGAGGATGCCGGTCATGTACGTCCACACCACCCGCCGCCGCGGCGCCGGCTCGGGCAGCCCCCGCAGCATCACCCAGCCGAGCAGGCAGAAGTAGGCGATCGCGTAGGCGAAGAAGGCGACCACGATCGTCTCGGCGAGCGTCCCGCCCGTCACCCGCACGAGGACGACGGGCACCGTCGCGCCCACGAGGGCCGCGACGGCGCCGACCACCAGGTCGGCCCAGACCGACCCGAACCGGTGCACCGCCGAGGCGAACAGGTCGGACATCGGTGTCCGCGTCTGGGGCGTGTCGCTCACGCGGCCGCGACCGCGGAGCGCCGCACGGCGATCTCGAGCTGCTCATCGGCGGCGTCGACGACGACCGTGTCGCCCTCGCTGACCTCGCCCTGGAGCACCATCATCGCGAGCGGGTTCTCGAGCTCGCGCTGGACCGTGCGCTTCAGCGGCCGGGCGCCGTAGGCGGGGTCGTAGCCGTGGTCGACCAGGACGCGCCTGGCCTCGTCGGTCAGCTCGAGCTCGATCCGGCGGCTCGCCAGCCGGCCGCGCAGGCCGCCGGCCTGGAGCTCCACGATCTCGGTCAGCTGCTCGCGCGAGAGTCGCTGGAAGATGACCACCTCGTCGACGCGGTTTCGGAACTCGGGCCGGAACGTGTCGCGCAGCGCCTCGTCGACCCGCTCGCGCACGAGCCCGTCGTCGCCGTCGCGGTAGATGAACTCGGAGCCGACGTTCGAGGTCATGATGACGATCGTATTGCGAAAGTCGACTGTGCGGCCCTGGCCGTCGGTCAGACGGCCGTCGTCGAGCAGCTGCAGCAGGATGTTGAACACGTCCGCGTGCGCCTTCTCGATCTCGTCGAGCAGCACCACCGAGTAGGGCCGCCGGCGCACGGCCTCGGTCAGCTGCCCGCCCTCGTCGTAGCCGACGTAGCCGGGCGGGGCGCCGACCAGGCGCGCGACCGAGTGCTTCTCCATGTACTCCGACATGTCGATCCGGATCATGGCCCGCTCGGAGTCGAACAGAAACTCCGCCAGCGCCTTCGCGAGCTCGGTCTTCCCCACCCCCGTCGGGCCGAGGAAGATGAACGAGCCGATCGGCCGGTCGGGGTCGCCCAGGCCGGCCCGCGAGCGCCGGATCGCGTTCGCGACGGCGGTCACCGCCTCGTCCTGGCCGACGACGCGCTGGTGGAGGCGGCTCTCCATGTGGACGAGCTTCTCCATCTCGCCCTCGAGCAGGCTGTGGACGGGGATGCCGGTCCAGCTCGCCACCACCTCGGCGACGTTCTCGGACGAGACCTCCTCCTTCAGCATCCCGGAGCCGTCCTGCTGCTCGTCGAGCCGCTGGGCGGCCGCCTCGAGGTCGCGCTCGAGCTCGGGCAGGCGCCCGTAGGTGAGCTCGCCGGCGCGCTGGTAGTCGCCGTCGCGCTGGGCCCGTTCGGCCTCGCCGCGGATCGACTCGATCTCCTCTTTGAGGCCGCGGACGCGCTCGATCGACTCCTTCTCGGCCATCCACTCGGCCTCCTTGCCGTGGAGGTCCTCCCGCAGGTTGGCGAGCTCCTCGGCGATGGCCTCGCGCCGCTCGACGGCCGCCTCGGCCGTCTCCTTCGCCATCGCCGCCTGCTCGATCTCGAGCTGGACGATGCGGCGGCGGACGGTGTCGATCTCGACCGGCATTGAGTCGATCTCGATCCGGAGGCGCGAGGCCGCCTCGTCGACGAGGTCGATCGCCTTGTCGGGCATGAAGCGGTCGCTGATGTAGCGGTCGGCCAGCATGGCCGCGGCGACGATCGCGTCGTCGGAGATGCGGACGCCGTGGTGCACCTCGTAGCGCTCCTTCAGGCCGCGCAGGATCGCGACCGTGTCGGCGACGCTCGGCTCGCCCACCATCACCGGCTGGAAGCGGCGCTCGAGCGCGGCGTCCTTCTCGATGTGCTTGCGGTACTCGTCGAGCGTCGTCGCGCCGATCGCGCGCAGCTCGCCGCGGGCGAGCATGGGCTTCAGCATGTTGGCGGCGTCGACGGCGCCCTCCGCGGCGCCGGCGCCGACGATCGTGTGCAGCTCGTCGATGAAGAGGATGATCTGGCCCTCGGAGGCGCTGATCTCGGCCAGAACGGCCTTCATCCGCTCCTCGAACTCGCCGCGGTACTTCGACCCGGCCAGCAGGGAGCCGACGTCGAGCGCCCACACCCGCCGGTCGCGCAGGCCCTCCGGCACGTCGCCCGAGGTGATGCGCTGGGCGAGGCCCTCGACGATCGCGGTCTTGCCGACGCCGGGCTCGCCGATCAGCACGGGGTTGTTCTTCGTGCGCCGGCTCAAGACCTGGATGACCCGGCGCACCTCCTCGTCGCGGCCGATGACCGGGTCGAGCTTGCCGCGCTCGGCCAGCTCGGTCAGGTCGCGGCCGAACTTGGCCAGCGCCTCGTAGGTGTTCTCGGCGTCGGCCGAGGTGACGTTGCGGCCGCCCCGCACCTCGACGATCGCCTTCATGATGGCGGCCCGGTCGAGGCCGGCGCCGTCGGCCAGCGCGAGCAGGAAGTGCTCGACGGCGACGTACTCGTCCTTGAGCGCCTCGGCCTCGGAGAACGAGCGCTCGAGCGCCTCGCGCAGCGCCCGGCTGGCGGTCGGCGACTGCTGGGCGCCCTCGATCCGGGGCAGCGCGCCCAGCCGCGCCTCGGCGGCCACGCGCACCTCGCCGGCGTTCGTGCCCGCCTTCTCGAGGATGCGCGGCGCGACGCCGCCCTCCTGGTCGAGCAGGGCCAGCAGCAGGTGGTCGGGGGTGAGCTCGGGGTTGCCGCGGGAGATCGCGTCCCCCTGGGCGGATGCGAAGGCCTCCTGGGCCTTGATGGTCAGCTTCTGAAAGTCCATGGCACCGGTGATTTCGGGGTTTGGTAGATGACGAGGTCGCGGCGGTAGCTGCGATGCACGCGGTCGAGCTCGCGCCGCTGCTCCTCGGCGGCGGCGTCGAGCCGGGCGTGGAGCGCGGCGACCTCGCGGACGAGCGCCTCCATCGCGTCCTCCAGGTCGAGCACACGGGTCGCTCCGGCCAGGTTCAGGCCCAGCTCGCCGGTCAGCGCGCCGATCTTGCGCAGGCGCTCGACGTCGCGGTCGGAGTAGCGGCGGGTGCCGCCGGGCGTGCGCCGCGGCCGCACGAGGCCCTTCGCCTCGTACGTGCGCAGCGTCTGCGGGTGCATCCCGGCCAGCTCGGCGGCGACCGAGATCGAGTAGCGGGGATGGTCGTCGGAAGGCCTCACACCAACGCTCCATGGAGGCAGAGGCTGGGGTCAGACCCCAGATGGCGTCGTCGCGCAGCGATGCACCAGAAGGGGTCAGACCCCGTATGGTGTCGTCGCGCAGCGATGCACCAGAAGGGGTCTGACCCCGTACGGTGCGGCGCAGCCGCGCCGGCCGCCTGCGCCAGCAGGCGGCGGAGAGCTGAGGTCTGACCCCGGCGGTGGCTGCGGCGAGGGTTGGTGGTCATCCCGCTGCCTTCTCGACGAAGAGCTTCTGGCGCGGGTCGCCGTGGTTGGCGTGCTGGATCTCCTGCAGCCGCTCGAGGGCCTCGCGCTCCTGCTTGGAGAGCTTCGAGGGCACCGCGATGCGCAGGCGGGCGAGCAGGTCGCCCTGGCCGCCGCCGTTCAGGCGCGGCGCGCCGCGGCCCTTGACCCGGAGGGTCTTGCCGTCGGTCGAGCCGGCCGGGATCTTGACGCGCACGGTGGTGCCGTCCGGCGTGGGCAGCTCCACCTGCTCGCCGATCGCCGCCTCGGCGAACGTCACCGGGACGTCGATGACGAGGTCGTCGCCGTTGCGAGTGAAGAGCGGGCTGGCGGTGACGCGGGTGACGACGAAGAGGTCGCCGGGCTCGCCGCCGCGGGGGGCGGCCTCGCCCTTGCCCTTCACCTTGATGCGGGTGCCCTCGCGGACGCCCGCGGGGATCCGCACCTGGTAGGTCTTCGTCGAGCGCACGCGGCCCGAGCCGTGGCAGGTGGGGCACGGATGCTCGATGACGGTGCCGGCGCCGGCGCAGCGGCTGCAGGGCTGGTTGATCGAGAAGAAGCCCTGGCTCTCCGACGTCACGCCGCGGCCCTTGCAGACCGGGCAGATCGTCGGCGCCGTGCCGGCGGCCGCACCGGAGCCGTGACACGTCGGGCAGGCGTTGGCCTTGTCGACCGGCACCTTCACGGTCACGCCGCGCAGCGCATCCTCGAAGGACAGGCTGACCTGGGCCTCGACGTCGGCGCCGCGGCGGGGGCCGGCGGAGGGGCCACCCCGGCCGCCGCGGTTGAACAGGCCGCCGAAGAGGTCGCCCAGGTCGAAGCCGGCCGCGGCGTTGCCGAAGTCGGCGCCCTGGAAGCCGCCGCCCTGGCCGGGCCGGAACGTGCGCCCGAAGCTGTCGTACTGCTTGCGTCGGTCGGGATCGGAGAGCGTGTCGTACGCCTCGCCGATCGCCTTGAAGCGCTCCTCGGCGGCCGCGTCGCCGGGGTTCGCATCCGGGTGGTAGCGGCGGGCCAGCTTGCGGTAGGCCTTCTTGATCTCGTCGGCGCTCGCGCCCTTGGGGACGCCGAGCGTCTCGTAGTAGTCCGCCACCCGCTACTCCTCGCCCTCCGTCGCAGGGCCGCTCGAGACGACCACGCGCGCGGCGCGCACGATCCGGTCGCCGAGGCGGTAGCCCCGCTGCCAGACGGCCGCGATCGCGCCCTCGGGATGCTCCGAGGGCTGGTGGCTCAAGGCCTCGTGGACGTGTGGGTCGAACGCCTCGCCCGGCTCCGCCTCGATCTCCTCGAGGCCGCGCCGGTGGAGGATGTCCGCCAGCTGCTGGCGCACCCGGGCCACGCCCTCGGCCACCTGCGCCTCCTCGTGGTGCTCGGAGGCGTCGACGGCCCGCTCGAGGCTGTCGAGCACGGGCAGGAGCTCGGACACGATCGACTCGGAGGCCCGATGGGCCTGGGCCTCCGAGTCGCGGGCCACGCGCTTGCGGTAGTTGTCGAAGTCGGCCGCAACGCGGCGCAGGTCGTTCAGGTACTCCTCCGCCCTGCACCGCGCCTCGGCGAGCTCCGCCTCGAGCTCGCCGGCCCCGCCGTCACCGACGGTCTCGTCGGTCTCGGGGGCCGGCGCGCTCTTGCGTGGATCTGCGGTCACGCCCGGTCACCGCTTTCGTCGACCACCTCGGCGTCGACGATCTCCTCGTCGCCGCCGGTGTCGGCGCCGTTCGCGGAGCCGTCACCGCCGCCCGTGCTCTGCTGGGCCTGCTGGGCCTGCTGGTACACGACCTCGCCGAGCTTGAACGAGGCCTCGCGCAGCGCCTCGAGCCGGGAGCGGATCTCGCCGGCGTCCTCGCCGTCGAGGGCCTGCCGCACCGCGTCGATCTTCGAGCGGATGTCGGTCTTGGTCTCCTCGTCGAGCCGGTCCTCGTGCTCCTTGAGGGACTTCTCGGTCGAGTAGGCGACCTGCTCGGCGGTGTTGCGGGCCTCGGCCAGCTCCTTCATGCGGCGGTCGTCCTCGGCGTGCGACTCGGCGTCGCGCACCATCTTCTGGACCTCGTCGTCGGAGAGGCCGGAGCCGCCCTGGATCTGGATCTTCTGCTCGTTGCCCGAGCCCAGGTCCTTGGCCGAGACGTGCATGATCCCGTTGGCGTCGATGTCGAAGGTGACCTCGATCTGGGGCACGCCCCGCGGCGCCGGCGGGATGCCGACCAGCTGGAACTTGCCCAGCGTCTTGTTGTAGACGGCCATCTCGCGCTCGCCCTGGAGCACGTGGATCTCGACCGACGGCTGCCCGTCTTCCGCGGTGGAGAAGATCTCCGACTTGCGGGTCGGGATGGTCGTGTTGCGGTCGATCAGCTTGGTGAACACGCCGCCCTTGGTCTCGATGCCCAGCGACAGCGGGGTCACGTCGAGCAGGAGGACGTCCTTCACCTCGCCCTTCAGCACGCCGGCCTGGATGGCGGCGCCGATGGCGACGACCTCGTCCGGGTTCACGCCCCGATGCGGGTCCTTGCCGATCAGGTCCTTGACCTTCTCCTGCACGGCCGGCATGCGGGTCATGCCGCCGACCAGGATGACCTGGTTGATGTCGGACGCCTGCAGGCCCGCGTCGGACAGCGCCTGCTTGGTGGGGCCGACGGTGCGCTCGATCAGGTCGCCGGTCAGCTCGGTCAGCTTCGCCCGGCTCAGCGTCGTGTCGAGGTGCTTCGGCCCCTCGGCGTCGGCCGTGATGAACGGCAGGTTGATGTTCGTCGACTGCGTCGTCGACAGCTCGATCTTGGCCTTCTCCGCGGCCTCGTACAGCCGCTGGAGCGCCATGGCGTCCTTGCTCAGGTCGATGCCCTGGTCGCGCTTGAACTCGGCCGCGAGCCAGTCGACGACGGCCTTGTCGAAGTTGTCGCCGCCCAGATGGTTGTCACCGGACGTCGCCTTGACCTCGAACACGCCCTCGCCGAGCTCGAGCACCGACACGTCGAACGTACCGCCGCCGAGGTCGAAGACGAGGATCGTCTGGTCGCCCTCCTTGTCGAGCCCGTAGGCCAGCGAGGCCGCCGTGGGCTCGTTGATGATCCGTAAGACCTCGAGGCCGGCGACCTTGCCGGCGTCCTTCGTGGCGTTGCGCTGGGCGTCGTTGAAGTACGCCGGGACCGTGATCACGGCCTCGCTGACGCTCTCGCCCAGGTAGGCCTCGGCGTCCGCCCGGAGCTTCTGGAGGATCATCGCCGAGATCTCCGGCGGCGGAACGACCTTGTCGCCCGCCTTGACGCGGGCGTCGCCGTTCGGGCCCGCCGCAACCTCGTAGGGGACGATCTTCTGCTCCTCGGACACCTCGGAGGCCTTACGGCCCATGAACCGCTTGATCGAGAAGATCGTGTTCTTGGGGTTCGTCACCGCCTGCCGCTTGGCCGGCGTGCCGACCAGGCGCTGCCCATCCTTGGTGAAGGCGACGACCGACGGGGTCGTGCGGCCGCCCTCGGCGTTCGGGATGACGGTGGGCTCGCCGCCCTCCATCACCGCCATGCACGAGTTCGTCGTGCCCAGGTCGATGCCGATCACTCTTGCCATGCGCTTGCCACTCCTTTAGTTGATTCCACGAAGCAAATCTATGTCGAGTTATAGCAAGTTTGCAGGAGCGCGGCAACACGCGCGGCGGGCGGGGCGAACCCACCCTCCGCGCGTTTCGTCTACCCCGGCTCAGCTCGAGGGATGCGGGTGCGCGGTCGCGACCGGCGCGGCGTCGCGCGCGGGCGCCCCGTACACCGCCGGGAAGCCCTGCCGCCAGCTCGGGTAGCGCGGCTCCCAGCCCAGCTCGCGGCGGGCCTTCGCGTTCGAGGCGCCGCGCGCCTCGGTGCCGATCAGCACCGCCGCGCCGCCGGCGAGGATCCGGGCGACGAACGCCGGGATGCGCCGGGGCGGCCGGGCGCCGAGCGTCTCCGCCATGAACGGCAGCCACTCCCGGGCCGGCGCCGGCTCGTCGTCGCAGACGTTGTAGATGCCAGGCTCGGCGCCCTCGATCGCGAGGGCCGTCGCGGACGCGGCGTCGTCGAGGTGCACGAACGACGTCATCCCGCCGCCGTCGCCGACGATCGGGAAGCGGCCCTTCCGCACCGGCTCGAGCATCCCGTCGTCCGGGTCGCCGTAGAAGCCGCCGTAGCGCAGCACGATCCCGTCCACCGACGCGACCGCCTGCTCGAGGTGGCGCATCGCCGCGAACCCGTTCCGCATCGACGCGGGCGGGTCGGCGTCGAGCGGATCGTCCTCGGTCTTGACGGGGCCGCCCACGCGCGCGTAGCGATAGCTGGCGAAGCTCTGCGCGACGACGCGGCGCACGCCCACGTCCCAGGCCGCAGCCAGGAGGGCGTCCGTGCCCTCGGTGCGCAGCCGGTTGGTGGCGGCGAACGTGCGGTCGAAGTTGCGCGAGAACGTCTGGTTCGCAAGCGCCGTCGCCTCGTGCACGACGGCGTCCGGGCGGGCGGCGCGCACGGCGGCGAGCACCGCCTCCCGGTCGAGCAGGTCGAGCGCGACGGGCTCGGCGCCGAGCGCGCGCAGGGTCTCGTCCTTGCCGGCGGTGTGGTACGTGCCGACCACCTCGTGGCCGCGCTCGACGAGCCGGGGGACGAGCCGGGTTCCGATCGCGCCGCTCGCGCCGGCGATGAAGACTCGCATCGTGGTTCTCCTCTCGCGTTTGGGTTTCACCCGCATGACCCGCGCCGCGGCGGAGATGTGACGTGTCAGCCCGTCGCGGCCGCCGCCGCGCGGCCGTACGGGCACAGGCCGAGCAGCGGGCACTCGCCGCAGCGGGGCCGGCGGGCGAGGCAGATGCGGCGCCCGTGCGTGATGAAGAGCAGGTGCGCCTCGAGCATGCGCGAATCCGGGACGAGCGCGGTCAGGGCCGCGTGCGCCGGCCCGTCGGCCATCCGCTCGGGGATCAGGCCCAGCCGGCGGGCGACGCGGCCGACGTGCGTGTCGACGGGCATGACGGGGACGTCGAGGCTGAAGAGGAGGACGCAGCTGGCCGTCTTCGGGCCGACGCCCGGCATCGCCACGAGCCGGGCCATCGCGTCGGCCGGCGCGAGCTCGGCGGCCCAGTCGAGCCGGGGCGGGCCGCCGTCGGAGAGCTCGCGCAGGACGGCCTGGATGCGCGGCGCCTTCTGGACGGCGAGGCCGCCCGGCCGCAGCACCTCCTCGACGTCGGCCGTGTCGGCGTCGCGCACGTCCGCCCACTCCGGGTAGCGGGCCCGCAGGCGTGCGTAGGCACGCTCGCAGTTGATGTCGCTCGTGTTCTGGGACAGGATCGTGAGCACGAGCTCGTCGAGCGGCGGCAGCCGCCGGTGCGGGGACGGGGCGCCGTAGCGGTCGCGCAGCAGGTCGAGGATGCGGTCGATCATGGTGTGCCGCAGCCTACGCACGGGTAGGCTGCAGACGTGGATGCCGTCACCGACACGCTGGCCCGGCCGCTGCGCGACCTGCGCATCTCGGTCACCGACCGGTGCAACTTCCGCTGCGTCTACTGCATGCCGAAGGAGGTCTTCGGCCACGACTTCGAGTTCCTGCGCCGCTCGCAGATCCTGTCGTTCGAGGAGATCGAGCGGCTGGCGCGGATGTTCGCCTCTGCCGGCGTCCGCAAGCTGCGGCTGACCGGGGGCGAGCCGCTCCTGCGCCGCGACCTCGACCGGCTCGTCCGGATGCTCGCCGCCGTGCCCGGCATCGAGGACATCGCGCTGACGACGAACGGCGTCCTCCTTGCGCGACAGGCGCAGCGGCTCGCCGACGCCGGCCTGCACCGCGTGACGGTCAGCCTCGACTCGCTGGACGACGACGTGTTCGCGGCGGTCAACGACGTCGGCGTCCCGGTCGCCCGGGTGCTCGGGGGCATCGATGCGGCGGCCGCAGCCGGGCTCGGACCGGTCAAGGTGAACATGGTGGTGAAGCGCGGGCTCAACGACGGAAGCGTCCTCGAGATGGCGGACCACTTCCGCGGCACCGGCCACGTCCTGCGCCTGATCGAGTACATGGACGTCGGCGCCAGCAACGGCTGGCGGCTCGACGACGTCGTCCCCGCGGCCGAGATGGTGGCCGCGATCGACGCCGAGTGGCCGCTCGAGCCGGTCGAGGCGGCGTACCGCGGCGAGGTGGCCAACCGCTACCGCTACGCCGACGGGCAGGGCGAGATCGGCGTGATCGCGTCGGTCACCCAGCCCTTCTGCCGCGACTGCACCCGGGCCCGCCTGTCGGCGGACGGCCGGCTCTACACGTGCCTCTTCGCGGCGGTCGGCCGCGACCTGCGCGGCCCGCTCCGCAACGGGGCTTCGGACGCCGAGCTCGCGGCGCTGATCGGCCGCATCTGGGGCCGCCGCGGCGACCGCTACTCCGAGCTGCGCACGGCCGAGACGGCCGAATCGGCGCGGGTCGAGATGTCCTATATCGGCGGCTGACAGCCCGTGACCCGGGAATGCGGACGGCCCGCCCGGCGTTGGACGTCGTATGGAACGACCGCTGGGTGTTGTAAAATGACGGGCTCCATGGACGCCTCAGGAGCCACTTCGGGCCTGCGGCTGCGCGGGCGCATGAGCGCATTCCTGCCCAAGGGGTGGGGCGACTTCCTGCTGCAGCTGTTCCTCTTCACGCTCGTCGACATCGCCTACGAGCTGACCCGCGGCCTGTCCGAGAGCAACGTCCTGCCGGCGTTCGCGCACGCCCGCGACGTCGTCTCGCTGGAGCGATCGCTGGGCGTCTTCACCGAGCTCGACGTGCAGCGCTGGGCGCTCCACCGCCACTGGGCGCTCGACATCGCGAACTTCACCTACTTCCACGCCCACTTCGTGATCACGGTCGTGTTCATGTTCTGGCTCTACCTGCGCCGGAACAAGTACTACTACTTCGTCCGCAACGCGGTGTTCGTGGCCGACGCGATCGCCCTGATCGGGTTCACGTTCTTCCCGACGGCGCCGCCCCGGATGCTGACGGACATGGGCTTCACCGACACGCTCGACCGCTACGCCTCGATCTCGAACTACTCGGGGCCGGTCGCCGCCCTCGCGAACCCGTTCGCGGCCATCCCGAGCATCCACACGTGCTACTCGCTGATCATCGGCGTGACCTGCTTCTTCCTCGTCCGCCACCGCGCGCTCGGCTTCACCTGGCTCTTCTACCCGGCCCTGATCGTGTTCTCGATCGTGGCCACAGGCAACCATTTCTGGACGGACGCGTTCCTGGGCGGCGTCCTCGCCGGCGTGGCCCTGAGCTCGGCCTGGCTGATCGAGCGCTACCGCCCCACCCTGCCGCACGCCACCCGGGTGCGGATGCGGCTCGAGCCGCCCGCACGCCCCGCCACACCGGCCACCGCAAGATAGCCCCCGTGGTATAGTGGGTGGGATGAGCACGATGCTCGCCCGAATCAAGACCGGTTACACGAACGGCGGCCGCGGCCTCGGCATGGCGCTGATGGCGCGTTTCCGCTCGCTGCCCTTCACGCCCAACCAGGTGACCGTCGCCGGCCTCTCGCTGAACGGCGTCGCCGCGGTGCTGATCTACCAGGAGCACTTCGTCTGGGCGACGGTCGCGTTCATCACGGGCAGCGTCCTCGACATCCTGGACGGCGCGCTCGCACGGTCGCACGGGAAGCTCACCCAGTTCGGGAGCTTCCTCGACTCGACCACCGACCGCATCTCGGAGGGCTTCGTGCTCGGCGCGATCGCCCTCGTCCTGTCCAAGCAGGGCCACGAGGCGGCGCTCGCGAGCGTCTTCGTCGCCCTGGTCGGCTCGTTCCTGGTCAGCTACACGCGAGCGAAGGCGGAGGCCCTCGGCCTCAGCGGCGCCGTGGGGCTGATGGGCCGGGCCGAGCGAATCGTGCTCGTCGCGGTCGCGCTGCCCTTCGCGGGCCGCGGATCGCTGCCCTACGCCATGTACCTGCTGGCGGCGCTCACGACGTTCACCGTGATCCAGCGGGTCAATCATGTACGCAAGCAACTCGACGGGGGGGATTAGGCATGGCCGATACGGCCTCCACCAACGGCAACTCCAACGGGCACCGCAAGGGCTCCGGCAAGGTGCGCGTCGCCATCATCGGCGTCGGCAACTGCGCCTCGGCCCTCGTCCAGGGCGTCCACTACTACCGCGACGCGAAGCCGGACGAATTCGTGCCCGGGCTGATGCACACCGACCTCGGCGGCTACCACATCTCCGACATCGAGTTCTCGGCGGCCTTCGACGTCGACGCCGACAAGGTCGGCCACGACCTGTCCGCCGCCATCGGCCGCGGCCAGAACAACACCGTCCGCTTCAGCGACGTGCCGGAGCTGGGCGTCCCCGTCCAGCGCGGCATGACGCACGACGGCATCGGCAAGTACCTCTCCACCGTCGTCAAGAAGGCGCCGGGCGAGACCGCCGACGTCGTGCAGGTGCTCAAGGACACCCGGACCGACGTCGTCGTCTCGTACCTGCCGGTCGGCTCCGAGCAGGCCACCAAGTGGTACGTCGAGCAGGTGCTCCAGGCCGGCTGCGCGTTCGTGAACTGCGTGCCCGTTTTCATCGCCCGCGAGCCCTACTGGCGGCGCCGCTTCGAGCAGCAGGGGCTGCCGATCGTCGGCGACGACATCAAGTCGCAGGTGGGCGCGACCATCGTGCACCGCCAGCTCACGCGCCTCTTCGCCGACCGCGGCGTGCGGCTCGAGCGCACCCATCAGCTGAACGTCGGCGGCAACACCGACTTCATGAACATGCTGGAGCGGGAGCGGCTCGAGTCGAAGAAGATCTCCAAGACGAACGCCGTCACGTCGCAGCTCGACTACGACATCGGTGCCCGCAACGTGCACATCGGCCCGAGCGACTACGTGCAATGGCTCGACGACCGCAAGTGGGCGTACATCCGCATGGAGGGCAGGAGCTTCGGCGACGTGCCCCTGAACATCGAGCTGAAGCTCGAGGTGGTCGACTCGCCGAACTCGGCCGGCATCGTCATCGACGCCGTGCGGTGCGCCAAGCTGGGCCTCGACAACGGCCTCGCCGGCGCCCTCGAGTGGCCGAGCGCCTACTTCATGAAGTCGCCGCCGTTCCAGCACCATGACGATCAGTGCCGGGACGAGGTCGAGGCGTTCATCAAGAAGCACGGGCAGAAGGCGGCCAAGAAGGGCCGCGAGAAGACCGCCGCCAAGGCCTGACGTCTCTCCAGGTGGACTCGCTCAAGCTGTGCCTGGCGTCCCCGTTCGCGCTCGCCGGCGCCCATCCGGTCGCCGAGCACGTGCGCGGGGTCGCCACGGCGCTGGCCGCCCGCGGCCACCGCGTCACGGTGCTCGCACCGAGCTCCTCGACGCGGGCGCTGCGCAGCGGCCGGCGCCGCCTGCGAGCGCTCGACCACGGCGATGACGAGGCGCTGATCGCGCTCGACGGCGAGCCGCTCCAGGTCGCCGTCGCGCCGGCGGTGCCGCTGCGCCAGCGCGGCCGCCGCCGGGGCGCGGGCATCCCGGTCGGGGCGCGCGCGAACGTCGCGCTGGCCGTCGGCCAGGGCGGCTTCGACGTCGTCCACGCGTTCGAGCCGATCCTGCCCGGCGTCGCCACCTCGGCGCTGCGTCACTCGCCGGGCCTGACCGTCGCCACCTTCCACGCGCCCGAGCGGGCGCTGCACTATCCCGTGCGGTCGGGGCCGCTCGAGCGCTACCGGGCCCGGATCGACGCGCTGCTCGCCACGTCGCCGGCGGCGGCCGAGCAGGCCGCGGCCGTCTACCCCGGCGACTACACCGTCATCCCCGAGGGCATCGGGGCGGCGTTCACGCCCGGCGAGAAGGACGGGACGGCCGTCGTCTGCGAGTGGCACGGCGAGGGCCGGGCCGTCCTGCGCGCGCTTGTGAAGCTCGTGGCCTCGACGCCCGGCGTCGAGCTCGTGCTGCTCTGGAACCGGCGCAGCCGCCGCCCGATGCGACCGTTCGTGCCCGCCCAGGCGCGCGGGCGCGTGCACGCGACCAGCCCCGAGGACGCCGAGGGGCGTGCCGCCGTCCTGGCCGGCGCCGACGTGTTCGTCGCCAGCGAAGGCGGCGACCCGTCGCTGGCATGGGAGGCGCGGGCGTGCGGCTGCGCCGTCGTGGCGCCGCTGGCGGAGGGGTCGCTCGACCTCGGCGCGTCCGGGCTCGGGTTTGCGGTCGACCAGCCCGCGCTGGCCGCTGCCGCCGCCGCCCGCCTGCTGGACGACGAGGGGCTGCGCGCGCGCCAGGCCGAGGAGGGCGTCGCGGCCGCCGCCGGGCGCTCGTTCGCCGCCGTGGCCGAGCAGATCGAGGGCGTCTACGCAAAGCTCGGCTCGCGCCGGCGCACCAGCCGGCGGCCGGCGCAGAGCGGCCGCGAGCTGATCTCGGCCGACCTGCACATGCACACGAGCCACTCCTACGACTGCGCGACCGATCCGGAGGCGCTCGTCGACCACTGCATCGCCCAGGGCCTGGGCGCGATCGCGATCACCGACCACAACGAGGTGTCCGGCGCACAGGCCGCCGCGGCGCTCGGCAAGCCGATCACGATCATCGTCGGCGAGGAGGTCAAGACCACCCACGGCGAGGTGATCGGTCTCTTCCTGAAGGAGCGGATCGAGCCCGGGCTCGACATGGGCGAGACGATCGCCGCCATCCAGGAGCAGGGCGGCCTGGTCTACATGCCGCACCCGTTCGACCGCCTGCACACGATCCCCGACGCGGCCACGCTCCTGCGCCACCTCGACCAGATCGACATCCTCGAGGTCTACAACTCGCGCCTGCTCTTCGACAGCTTCAACGACGACGCGCTGCGGTTCGCGTCGAAGTACAACCTGATCCAGGCCGCCGGATCGGACGCGCACGTCCTCCCCGGGATCGGCACCGCGATCAATCGGATCCCCGCATTCGACGGCCCCGAGCAGTTCCTGCTGGCCATGCGCCAGTCGGAGATCCTGCGGCGGCCGAAGAGCCTCCTGTATCTTCAGGGGCTCAAGTGGGTGCAAAGCGTGGCCAGGTAGGGGCGCAGGCTTCAGGAGGCGACCGCCGAATAGGGCGGTGGGTGACCGTGGCCGACGACGAGATCTACGAGCGCTACCAGGCCAAGGCGATCGACGAGACGAACGCTCTCGGCCACGACATCGCCGAGTGGCTCGGCGAGCGCCATCCCGGGGCAGCACCGGTGCTGGGCACCGGCCATCCCCTGGCCGACATCATGCTGGTGAAGCACCGGCCGATGCCCGCCGAGGTGCAGGAGGGCGTCGCCTTCTTCGGCCGGGCCGGCCAGGCGATCCTGAAGAGCCTCCAGCGGATGCGCATCGATCCGCTGATGCTGTACGGGACGGCCTGCCTCAAGGCCGCGATCGACCCGACCGCCGACGACCTGGCCGAGGCGCGCAGCTGGCTCACGCGCGAGATCCACATCACGCAGCCGCGGATCGTCGTCACGCTCGGCGACGAGGCCCGCGACTTCCTGAACTCGATCGACTTCCCGCTCTCGGTGCCGTGCGAGGGCGAGATCGGCGCGGTGACCCGCTTCACGCCCACGATCGAGACGCTGGCGGTGCCCGACATCGACCGCTGCCTCGACGACGCCGTCTCCAAGCAGGCGTTCTGGGATGCGTTCAAGGCGCTCGGCAGCTGGTACGAGGACCTGCCTCCGTACTGACGCACGCCCCGGGGACTGTCCCCGCTCGACGGGGACAGTCCCCGGTTTTCGGCCATACTCCGGCAGATGGCGGAGCGGCACATCGTGGCGATGGGGGGCGGTGGGTTCCTGCACGACGGCGACACGCTCCTCGACGACTACGCGCTCGGCCTCTCTGGCGCGGACCATCCCCGCGTCTGCTACCTGGGCACGGCGACGGGCGACGAGCCCGGCGGCATCGCCCTCTTCCACCGCTCGTTCCCGCCCGACCGCGCCCGCGCCACCCACCTGAACCTGTTCTGGCGCGACGACCGCGACCTGCGCGCCCACCTGCTGGCCCAGGACGTGATCTACGCCGGCGGCGGCAACACCGTGAACATGCTCGCCATCTGGCGCGCCCACGGCGTCGACGCCGCCCTGCGCGACGCGTGGGAGGCCGGAGTCGTCCTGTGTGGGATGAGCGCCGGCTCGCTGTGCTGGTTCGAGGCCGGGATCACCGACTCGTACGGCCCGCTGCGCGGCCTGCGCGACGGCCTCGGCTTCCTGCCCGGGAGCAACTGCCCGCACTACGACGGCGAGGTCCAGCGGCGACCGACGTACCACCGCGAGATCACCGCCGGCCTGCCGGCCGGGATCGCCGCCGACGACTTCTGCGGCCTGCACTTCGCCGGCACCGAGCTCGTCGAGGCCGTCAGCGCGCGGCAGGGCGCGGGCGCCTACCGGGTGGAGCTCGCCGACGGGGCCGTGCGCGAGACGCCCATCCCGGCGCGGTACCTGGGCGCATGATCCTCCGCGCCACCGCCTGCCTGGCCGCGCTGGGGGCGGTGAACCTGATCGCGCCGCACCTGCCCGCGCCCAGCCGGGGCGTCCAGATCGCGGCGCTCGCCATCGTCTCGTTCCCGCTGGCGACGCTCTTCGTCGCCTCGATCGCACCGACCACCCTGCCGGCGCCGAAGCTGCTCGCGATCGCCGTGGCGGCCGCGGCGCTCACCGCGGGCCTGATCGCCGCCGGGCTCGACGGCACGCCGGCGACCCTCTCCAAGCTGGTCGCGGCTGCCTGCATCGGCATCGCGCTCGCCGGCCTCCTGCAGACGCCGGCCGAGATCGTCGCGATCTCCGTCCTCATCGCCGGCGTCGACGCCTACAGCGTCGCTGCCGGCCCCACCCACGCGATCGTCCTCCACCACCAGCAGGTGCTGGGCGCGTTCACACTCGCCTTCCACCCGCCCGGCACGTATGCCGTCGCCCAGATCGGCGCAAGCGACCTCGTGTTCTTCGCCCTCTTCTCGGCGGCCTCCGTGCGGATGGGCCTGCGGGTGCGGGCGACCTGGATCGCGACCACCGCGTCGCTCGGCGCCACCATGGCGCTCTCCTACATCTTCGACACCGCGCTGCCGGCGCTGCCGTTGCTGTCCCTGGCCTTCCTGGGCGCGAACGCCGACCTCCTGCTCGAGCGCACCCGGGGGAGGCGCGGCTCACCCGAACGGGAGAGCGGAGCAGGGCCATGAGCTGCCGATCCAAGGAGCATGCGCTCGCGCCTGCTCCGGACCGCCCTTGCCATGGCCGCGTGCGGCCTCGTGACGGCATCGGCGACCGCGCCCGCGCACGCCGCCGGTCGCACGACGGTCGCTGACACCCGGCCGGCCTGGGCGACGCCCGCCAACCTTGCCCGCCCGGCGGACTCGAGCGACCGGATGGCGTTCTCGGTCTGGCTCGGGTGGCGCGACCCGGGTGGCGTCGACGCGACGCTCGCCGGCCTCTACGACCCGAGCTCGCCGGCGTACGAGCAGTGGATGACGCCGGCCGATTTCCGCGCCCGCTTCTCGCCGTCGCCGGCCCAGGTCGACGCCGTCCGCACCTGGCTCGGCGAAGCCGGCTTCGACATCGTCGACGTGCCCAAGAACCGGCTGTTCGTGACCGCCTCCGGCACCGTCGACCAGGTCGAGCAGACCTTCGACGTCCACGAGAACCTGTACCGGATCGACGGGCGCACCGTGCGCGCGCCGGACGCCGACCCGGCGGTGCCGGCCGGGATCTCCGCCGACGTCCGCGCGATCACGGGCCTCGACGGCTCGCTCACGCTCGCGACTCCCGCGCACCGCTCGCCGGCGCCGCCACCGCCCGCGGGCACGTCCGTCGGCCCGTGCTCGCACTACTGGGGCGAGCAGACCTCAGCCGCATTCCCAAACCCGTACGCGCCGGGCACGCCGTTGCCCTGGCTGATCTGCGGGTACACGCCGGCCCAGATCGATTCCGCCTACGGGATCGACCGGCTCCGCTGGGCCGGCCTCGACGGCCGCGGCCAGACGATCGCGATCACCGGCGCCTTCTTCTCGCCCACGATCCGCAAGGACGCGAACAGCTTCTCGCGCGAGTTCGGGCTGCCCCGGCTCGGCCCGCGGAACTACCGCGAGCTGACGGCGCCGGGCACGCAGCGCTTCCCGCAGGATCCGGCCGAGACGCAGAGCTGGTACATCGAGCAGGCGCTCGACGTCGAGTGGGCGCACGCCGTCGCCCCGGCCGCGAGCATCGTCTACGTCGGCGCCGCCAACGACGCCGGCGGCCTCGACCAGGCCGTGAACGAGGTCGTCGACAACCACCTCGCGAACGTCGTCTCGAACAGCTGGGGCCTGCCCGAGGTGTACGCGCCGCGCGGCGAGATCCTGGCCATGAACGCGGTGTTCCAGCAGGCGGCCGCCGAGGGCATCGGCGTCTACTTCGCCTCCGGGGACGACGGTGACAACCTGGCGGCGGCCGGGCGGATCTCGGCCGGGTTCCCCGACTCGAGCCCGTGGGTGACCTCGGTCGGCGGCACGAGCCTCGCCATCTCGCAGGCCGGCGGCTACGAGTGGGAGGCCGGCTGGGGCACGACGACGACCGACTGGAACGGCACGAAGTGGGCGCCGAAGGCGCCGGGCGCCTTCATGTACGGCTCGGGCGGCGGGCCCAGCCACGTGTTCGGGATGCCGGCCTACCAGGTCGGCGCCGTCCCGCTCGCCGATGCGATGTGGAAAGGCGCGCCCCGCCGGGTGGAGCCGGACGTGGCCATGGACGCCGACCCCCAGACCGGCGTGACATTCGCCCAGACGTACGTCGGGCCGAACGGCCGCAAGAAGATCATCGATTCCTGGATCGGCGGCACCAGCCTGGCCTCGCCGCTCGTCGCCGGGATCATGGCCCTCGCCGACCAGCGCACCGGCCACCCGCACGGGTTCATCAACCCGGCGCTCTACCGGCTGCGCGGGACGGCTGCGCTCCACGACGTCACCGGCGGCCACCGCGACCTGGCAGTGCTGCGAAACGCGCTTCGGCCGGACGGCTCGATCGTGACCCGGCTGCGCTCGCTCGACCGCGACAGCTCGCTCGCCGCGGGGCCGGGCTGGGACCCCGTCACGGGCCTCGGCTCGCTCAACGTGCCGTGGTTCCTGGCTGCGATACGCTGACCGCCTGCGCGTCTGCTCCCTCCTCCCCAGCGCCACCGAGATCGTCGGCGCGCTCGGCTGCGCCGACCTGCTCGTCGGCCGCTCCGCGGAATGCGACCACCCGCCGGGCGTCTCCGAGCTCCCCGTCGTCACGGCGGCGCGGATCGACTCGGCCGAGCTGCGAAGCGGCGACATCGACGCTGCGGTGCGCGCGGCCGTCCTCGACGGCAGTTCGCTCTATGCGCTCGACGCCGCGCTGATCCACGACCTCCAGCCCGACCTCGTCATCACGCAGGACCTGTGCCACGTCTGCGCCGTCTCGAGCGAGGACGTGACCCGCGTGCGCAGCCTCGACGCCGACGTGCTCGCGCTCGATCCGCGGACGCTGGCGGAGGTGGCCGAGTCGGTGCGGGTCGTCGCCCGCCGGCTCGGGGTCGAGGGGCGCGGCGATGCCGTGGCAGGCGAGATGGAGGCGCGGATCGCCGCGACGGCAGCGGCGGTCGCCGGGGCGGCGCCCGTGCGCGTCTTCGTCGCCGAGTGGCTCGACCCGCCCTTCGCCGCCGGCCACTGGCTGCCGGAGATGGTGTCGGCAGCCGGCGGTAGAGACGTGCTCGGGAGGGCCGGTGAGCCGTCGTTCCCGACGACCTGGGACGAGGTGTTCGCGGCCGCGCCCGACGTGATCGTCGCCGCGGCGTGCGGCTTCGACGCGGGACGGATCGCGGTCGAGGCGGCCGCCATGGAGTTCCCCTGCCGGACGGTCGCGGTGGATGCGAACGCGCACTACTCCCGCCCGGCGCCGCGGCTGGCCGAGGGCGTCGAGCAGCTCGCCTTCCTGCTCCACCCGGACCTGGCGCCCGGCCCGGGCCTGCCCGCGATCGAGCTCGCGCGCGCGTGGACCAGGTAGCCGAGCTCGTCTCGCAGCTCGTCGCGATCGACTCGATCAACCCCGACCTGGTCCCGGGCGGGGCCGGCGAGGCCGAAGTTGGGGCCTTCGTCGCCCGCTGGCTCGAGGCGGCCGGGCTGGACGTTTCGGTGCGCGAGGTCGCGCCGGGGCGGCCGAACGTCGTCGCCCGGGCGGCCGGCAGCGGCGGCGGCCGCGACCTGCTCCTGAACGCGCACATGGACATCGTCGGCGTGGAGGGCATGACCGACCCCTTCGTCCCCCGGATCGAGGACGACCGCCTCTACGGCCGCGGCGGATTCGACATGAAGGGCGGCCTCGCCGCCATCATGCTGGCCGGGGCGCGGGCCGCGCGGATGGACCTGCGCGGCGACGTGATCGTGGCGGCGGTGTGCGACGAGGAGTTCGCGAGCATCGGCGCCGAGGCGGTCGCCGGGGAGATTTGGGCCGACGCGGCCATCGTCACCGAGCCGACGGGCCTCGACGTCTGCGTCGCCCACAAGGGGTTCCTGTGGCTCGAGGTCGAGACCGCCGGCGTCGCGGCGCACGGCTCGCGCCCGGATCTCGGCGTCGACGCCATCGCGGCGATGGGCGGGGTGCTCGTCGGCATCGAGCGGCTGGCCGCCGCGCTGGCGGCCGGCCGCCACCATCCGCTGCTCGGGCCGGGCTCCGTGCACGCCTCGCTGATCGAGGGCGGGCGCGAGCTCTCGAGCTACCCCGACCGCTGCATCCTCGGGCTCGAGCGGCGCACGATCCCGGGCGAGACGCGCGAGCTGGTCGAGGCGCAGATCACGGCGCTCGCCGGCAAGGCGCAGGTGCGCACGACGTTCGAGCGGGCGCCGTTCGAGGTCGACACCGACGTGACGATCGTCCGCGCGCTGCGGCGCCACGCCGCCGCCGTGCTCGGCAAGGAGCCGCCGCTCGTCGGGCACGCGGCCTGGATGGACGCGGCGGTGTTCTCGGCCGCCGGCATCTCGACGGTCGTCTTCGGCCCCGGCGGCGCCGGCGCCCACGCGACCGAGGAGTGGGTCGACCTGGCCTCGGTGGCGACCTGCGCCGAGGTGCTCGAGACGGTCGCGCACGAGTTCTGCGGCTAACCGGGGTCAGACCCCGAACGTCGGCCGTGACAGTTCTGTTGCAGTTCCGTTCGGGGTCTGACCCCGGGTGAATCGGGCGACGCATTCGATGTGCGGCGTGTGCGGGAACATGTCGAGCGGCTTCACGAAGTCGAGCGAGTAGCCGCCGTCGACGAGCTGGCGCGCGTTCGGCGCGAACGTCGTCGGGTTGCACGAGACGTAGACGAGCCGCTCGGGCGCGAGCTCGAGCACCCGCCGCACCGCCTTCGGCGTCAGCCCCGAGCGGGGCGGGTCGACGAACACGACGTCGGGCTGCGGCACGCGCTCGAGCAGCGGCCGCACGCTCTTGGCGACGTCGCCGGCGACGAACTCGGCGTTCCCGATGCCGTTGCGGGCGGCGTTCTCGCGGGCGCCGGCGATCGACTCCTCCGAGATCTCGATGCCGTACACCGCGCCCGCATGCGGCGCCGCCAGGAGGCCGATCGCGCCCGCGCCGCAGTAGAGATCCCAGACCACGTCGTCGGGCCGCAGCTCGGCCGCCTCGATCGCGAGCGCGTAGAGCCGCTCGGCCATCGCCGTGTTCGTCTGCATGAAGGCGCCGGCCGTGACGGCGAACTCGACCCCGCCGAGGCGCTCGGCGAAGCGGTCGCGGCCGAAGAGCCGGGTCTGCTCCAGGCCGAGCGACACCTCGGCCACGCCGGGGTTCACCGCGTGCACGACGCCGACCACCGTGTCCGGGACGAGCTCGGCCAGCCGCTCGACGCCGGGTACCTCGCCCGCAGCGGTCACGAGCATCGCCAGCAGCTCGCCGGTGCCGCCGCCCTCGCGGACGACCAGGTGGCGCAGGTAGCCGCCGCCGCCGCGCTGGTCGTAGGCGAGCAGGCCGAGCTCGGTCGCCCAGCGCTCGAACGCGCGGCGGACGTCGTTCGAGGCGTCCGAGGCGATGTGGCAGTGGTCGACGGCGATCAGCCGGTCCCAGCGGCCCAGCCGGTGGTAGCCGAGCCGGGGCCCGTCGGGGCCTTGAGACCAGGAGTACTCGACCTTGTTGCGGTAGCCGTAGAGGTGCTCCGCCGCGACCATCGGCTCGGGCTCGACGCCGGTGAAGCCGCCGAGGCGCCGGAGCGCGTCGGCCACCTGGGCGTGCTTGTGCCGCAGCTGCTCGGCGTAGTCGAGGTCCTGCCAGGCACACCCGCCGCAGACACCGAAGTGGGCGCAGCGCGGCTCGACCCGCCCGGCCCGGGCGCGGAGCAGCTCGATCGCGTAGGCCTCGGCGTAGCGGCGCTTGAACTTCGTCACCCGCGCGCGGACACGGTCGCCGGGCAGCCCCCGGGCGACGAACACGACCAGCTCGCCGTGGCGGGCGACGCCGCGGCCGCCGTACGCCAGCCGGTCGACCTGGAGCTCGATCTCCTCACCACGCGCAAGGGCTGCCACCGCCCTAGTGTATGAGCGCCCATGCCGCTCGCCGTCGACTCCTACCGCGCCCGCCTCGAGGAGATGACCGCGGAGGTGATGGAGGAGCACTACCTGCACGCGGCGGGGCGCAAGCCGACCTACGAGATCGCCGCCGTCTACGAGCGCTACGCCGACCTGACGACGCTCGAGCAGGCCCGTGCGCTGGCCGGCGGCGCGCCGGTGGAGCTGCACCGCTTCGCCTGCGAGGCCTATCTGGGCGACGGCACGAAGCATCTGAGCGAGGAGATCGCGAACGCCGAGGCGGCCCTGGTGGTGCCGGTGGACGGCGAGGAGGTGCCCTACCGCGAGGTGACCCCGCGGCTCCTGAACGAGCCCGACCGCGACCGCCGCCTCCGGCTCTACGACGCCCGCTGCGCCGTCACCGCGGAGCACATGAACCCGCTCCACGAACGCGTCGACGCCCGCGTGCGCCAGCTCGTCGGCGACCTCGGTGCCGGTTCGACGCTCGAGCTCTACGAGGGCTTCGGCTTCGACCCGCGGGCGCTGCACCGGACGACCGAGTCGTTCCTGGCCGACACGGACGCGCTCTACCGGCGCAGCATCGACGCCGAGCTGCGCCGTCGCGTGGGCGTCGCGCTGGCCGACGCGCGGCCGCCCGACCTGGCCCGCATGTGGCGGGCGCCCGAGCTCGACGCCGCCTTCCCCACCGACCGCGCGCTGCCGGCGCTGCGGCAGACGCTGGCCGGCCTCGGCATCGACCTCGAGGCGCAGCGCAACGTCGAGCTCGACGTCGAGGCCCGCCCCGGCAAGAAGCCGCGCGCGTTCTGCGCGCCGATCCGCGTCCCCGGCCGCGTCGTCCTCGTGATGCTGCCGCAGGGCGGCCAGGACGACTACCGGGCGCTCTTCCACGAGGCCGGCCACGCCGAGCACTTCGCCGGGATGCCGGCCGGGCTCCCCGCCGAAGACCGGCTGCTCGGCGACAACGCCGTCACCGAGGGGTTCGCGTTCCTGTTCGAGCACCTGCTCGCCGACCCGGCCTGGCGGCGCGCGTGCATGGGCGACGACGCCCCGGAGTACCCGCGCTTCTCCGCCCTCTACAAGCTCTTCCTCGTCCGCCGCTACGCCGCCAAGCTGGCCTACGAGCTCGAGCTGCACGCCGCCGGCGCGAGCCGCGGGCGGCTGCCCGCGCGCTACGCGGAGCTGCTCTCGGACGCGGTCGGCGTCCCCTACCCCGAGACGGACTACCTGGAGGACGTCGACGAGGGCTTCTACTGCACGTCCTACCTGCGCGCGTGGGCGTTCGACGCCCAGCTGACCGGCCACCTGCGCACCCGCTTCGGGCGGGAATGGTTCGGTACGGCCGAGGCCGGCGCGTTGCTGCGCGAGATGTGGTCGCTCGGCCAGTCGCTGCGCGCCGAGGCGCTGCTGCGGCAGGTCGCCGGGGCCGAGCTCGACTTCGCCGTGCTCACGGCCGACGCCGAGAACGCCCTGGATGGTTGATCGGTGAGTCCCGTGATGTCCAAGGTGCAAGCCCGCAGGCTTGCACCGGTCGGCGGTGACCTG
>Ga0207695_10002556_pt1 | contig 26733 bp, 21 predicted proteins | sample KBSC54metaG_FD_184354 | JGI IMG/M metagenome (GOLD analysis project Ga0207695, IMG submission 184354) | Corn rhizosphere microbial communities from Kellogg Biological Station, Michigan, USA - KBS C5-4 metaG (SPAdes) (version 2) | ecosystem: Host-associated > Plants > Roots > Rhizosphere > Soil...
TAGACGAGAATGTGCTGCTGTTTGGGGGGGAGGTCCTCGAAGGGCTTCTTGAGGTCGATTCCGTACTTCTGCGCAGCGAGATTGATCAAGCGGAGAAGATATTGCGACGCCGAACCCGGCCCGAGGCCGCCGTCGAGCAGGGGCTTGGACCAGTCGGTGATGACCTTTGCAGGGTCGAGATCGTAGAGCGAGCCAAGCCCGTGGCACTCCGGACAAGCGCCGAAGGTGGAGTTGAAGCTGAAGCTGCGCGGTTCGAGTTTCGGGACATCAAGGCCGCAGTCGGGGCAGGCCATTGACGACGAGAAAATCTGCTCGTCGCCAGTCGCAAGGCCGATCAGGACGAGTCCGTTTGCAAGTTGAAGTGCTTTCGAGACTGCGGCCTCCAGGCGCTTCTCAACGGAAGGTTTAGCGGTTCCAGCTTGAATGGGGGATGTCTTTCTTCCGTCCCCTGTCTCAGGAGCGAGACCGGGGGCACCCAAGGTTTCGGTGGGCTTAAGCAGGATGCGGTCGACGATGGCCTCGATGGTGTGGTTCTTGCGCTTGTCCAGGGAAGGAGGCTCGGCGAGGTCCACCATTTCACCGTCTACACGAGCGCGAAAGCCTTGCTGGTCAAGCTGATCGAGCAGATCCTTGAACTCTCCCTTTCGGCCTCGAACTACCGGGGACATCACGGTGACCCGTTCGCCTGCGCCAAGCTGCAGGATGCGCTGAACGATCTGGTCGGCGGTCTGGCGGGCAATGGGGCGTCCGCAGTTCGGACAGTGTGGCGTACCGACCGAGGCATAGAGCAGCCGGAGGTAGTCATAGATCTCGGTGATGGTTCCGACGGTCGAGCGCGGGCTGCGGCTGGTCGTCTTCTGTTCGATGGAAATGGCGGGCGAGAGGCCTTCAATGGAATCAACGTCGGGCCGCTCGATCTGATCGAGGAACTGGCGCGCGTAGGCCGAAAGGGTCTCCACGTAGCGGCGCTGCCCCTCGGCGTAGATGGTGTCGAAGGCGAGCGAGCTTTTTCCGGAGCCTGAAAGGCCGGTGACCACCGTCAGCGTGTTGCGGGGAATGCGGACGTTAATGTCGCGCAGGTTATGCTGGCGCGCCCCACGCACCGAGATGTGAGTAATGGACATGATCAGGTGGAACGACGTCGGTGGATGGCGCGGGGTTTTCGACTTAAAGTCGGGGCTCCATGATGGACCTTCGTTAGGGAGCCAGGTCCGCCGGATTACGGACGTACTAGAGGTATTCTATTTGCCAACAGAAACGAGGGTCAACGCGGCCGAAATTCTGCGACAATCCTTCAAGACAAAGCTACGGCTGACGGTTGAAATTGCCGGGGCAGAAGCAGAAATTGATGAGGAACTTTCCCCAGCAACTTCAACGGGGGTCTTAAAGAAAATGGCCGACTTAATTATGTTATTTTGCGCCGCGATCGGTTCCATGGCGTTTGGGGTTCTCACAGCCTACGGCATCTTCCGAATCGCCTTTGCGATGATGCGCCCCAGGCGCACAGTGGTGGCGGTGAAGGTAAGCGCGCAACTCGCTTCGGAATAGCCCGCTGATTTCGTTCAACTCGTCTCTTTTACACCTTTCCAGACCTCCAGCCCCGGAGGCGGATAGTTTGCTTCCGCAGCTTCAACTACGAGAACCCAATCAGGGCCGTATGGCGGGGTGCGGAACTGGCTTGAGGAATTTGGGTCGATCACTCCCATGTCGATCGCTCCGATAAGGGTGCCAACCCCGGTCCTTGGGTCGTACCACCATGCGCGCAGTTTGCGGGAGTTCAGGCGGGTGAGATCGAAGCGGGCTGTCATGTCATTCACGGGGAAATAGACGAACGCGTAGGTGCCCTCGATATCGCGAGTGGCCTGGATGTGGAGCCCTCCCAGGCCGGTCTCTGAGGCGATCAGTTTTTGATCCGGAACGCGGGAGAAGTATGGCCGCGATTCGATGAGCCGGCGCAGATACTGCATCTGACGACCTGCAGGGCGCTGCAAAGCATCGATCCAGTCGCGGTCTGCGTGGTTGATTGCTTCGTAGCGATGCCCGACGAATCCCCAGATTGCGTGATGACCGTAGGTGACACCGCAGGCACCGGCGAAGACAGAGCGGTAGACCTGCTTGCGAACATCATGATCGCGGAAGTAGCCGGTGGCGGGATCCCAGCGAGGCCAGGGGTTGTAGGGATGGTCCTCGTAGTTGGGTTCCAGATCGAGTGTCGGCTTGGGCGGAGCGAGCGCATAGTCGCCCGCGACCCAATCCCAGACGGGCACGTCATGGCCGCTTCCGTGGCCGCTCTGCATGCCGTTGATTGATAGCCATGGCTCGTTATGGAGTGTGGTGGAGGATCGTGCGCCGCCGTTGGGGTGGTAGGCGATGACTGGCTGATGTCCGAGACCAAGGGCGAGGCCGGCGGCAATCTCGCGCCAGATGGGAGTCCAATCCTGTTCGGGGCTGAAGCCGGTAGATTTCGCAATTTTCTGGCGCTCTTCGGCGCTCATGGCAGAGAGACTCGGCGGGCGATCTCCACCGAGAATCCAGATCACGTTGGTGCGGTCTTTGAGGCGCGATGCGAGGAACTGAGCGTAGGCTCGGGCGTCGGCAAGGTTGTCGTTGCGGAAAATTCTCGGGCCGTCGCCCCAGGGAGCAGTAAGCTTGTCTCCCCAGGTCGGGAGCAATGCGACGTAGAGTTGACGGGAGGCTGCTTCGTCGACGATTTCGACGACGCGATCGAAGTATGCGGGGTTGGGCCTGCGCGGGTCGTTCTCAATGAGGGGAGTCAAACCAAGAGCGCTCGGTTCATTTACGCCATTGAACTCTGCCAGCGCTACAGTCTGGATGACCGTGAATCCCTGCAGACTGCGAGTCTGGAGGTAGTAGCTGGTCTCTTCGCGCGTGGTGCGGTGGATGAGTTCCCACGCGGTATCGCCTAGCCAGAAGAATGGCCGGCCATCTTCAGTCTGCAAGAAATGACCGCTGGGGTGGACTTGAACCCGCGGAAGAGAGCCGGTTGAATTTCTGTTCGGTTCAGGAGGATGAATCCCATTGAACGGGGCGACGGCCGAGGCCGCAAGGCTCGTTCCTAGAAATGCACGACGATCCATGAGCAGAAATCTCCCGTTGCTGTGTCGCAACAGAGATTAGTTCATCAGGGGTGTTGTCTGCCGGTGACTTCCAGCACCCGATTCGACGAGCTACTCCGGATTCTCTGGCTGCTGCGGAGCGGTGGGATTGCCTTGCTGCTGCTGCTGCTGTTGCTGTTGCATTTGCTGCTGCTGCAGAAGCTGGCGTTGCTGCATCTCCTGCATGATCTCCTGCGGAGTGCGCATCGGACCATTCGGGGGCCCTCCAGGCTGACCCTGATTGGGCTGCTGGGGAGCGGGGGGGATTGCCGGCACAGTTTCTTCAGGCTGCTCAGGAGGCTCCTGCTGATCGACAGTTTCGTTGTCGTCTTGATCTTGCTGGGCCTGCGGCTGCTGCGGATTCAATCCGGCCGATGCATTGGCGCCGACGCCACGCCTGGGAGTCAACACGATCTGGCTTGGGGCTCCATGTCCGAGATCGCCTGCGAGCAGAATGTTGAAGCCGGAATTCTGCAGGAGCTGCAAGAGAACATCGCTCGCCTGACCGGGGCCATAGCTTCCAAAAACGCGCTGGTCGGGTACGTTGCCTACGACCTTCGTCCCGGTGTCGGTCGAGACTTCATTGAGAATTTGCTGGAGGCTGGAATTGGATGCATTGATGCGAAGTCCGCTTGCGTCCCAGACGACGGATGCCGGATTTGGAGTGTCGTTGACAGGCCAGTGCGGCATTGGCGGTGGCGCGGGAGCCTGCACGGCTTCTTGAACTATTGCTGCTTTTTTTGCCGGCCTGTGTGCCTGGGACCGGGCAAGTGCTGCGGGGGAGTGCGACGGAGTTGACTGAGCTGACGCCGGACCGGCAACCAGAAAAGAAGCGAGCATCAGGCCGATGGGGATCGAGAGGGAAACGGCTTGCGTTTGCGTCTTTGTGTCTGGATGCATGGCAATTGCCTCGGCGGCCCCTGCGTGCGTGCGGTGTGTAACGGCCCCTACTGCATTAGACTATCAGTGGCCGTCGAACGCTCATAGAGTTTTCGGAGAGAAGTGAGGAATCGCACGTGATGCGCTTCTGCTGGAGTGGTTTAGTAGCGCTGGTGCTGTTTGCCCCGGCGTCGGGATTTGCGGTAAGTTGCACAACGCAGGCGGAGTTGACAGCCCAGGATCGGGGCACGCTGGCATCGATCGGCGAGCAACTTTCCGATGCTGTGATCCGGCAGGATACGAGCGCGCTGCAAACAGTTCTGCTGCCGTCCCTGGCCGGTCAATGGGAGGGCATCCGAGGAGCTGTTGAGCAGGCTGCTCCGTTGGTCAAGGGGGGGAAGGCCCAGTTGCGCAACGTGTATCTGCTGGACGCCAGTTCGCTGGCGACTCCCACCGACACGCAATTTTTCTGCTCAAACGCGAATGGCACGATGACCGTGACCATTACCATGCGCGGGCTACCGCCGGGTAAATATGCCATCGTGCTGTCGGATGCGGCTGGAGCCGCTTTGGCAGGGCAGATGGGATTCGTGCTGGCGTGGGATCAGACGGGCGTTCCGGGCTGGAAACTGGGCGGCTTTTCCGGACGCGAGGGGATGTTCAACGGCCACGACGGCGTGTGGTATTGGACGAGGGCTCGCGAACTTGCCCGCAGCAATATGCCGTGGGCTGCGTGGTATTGCTACGATGCAGCACACTACCTCGAGCTTCCGGTTGATTTCATCTCGTCACCGAACCTGGACAAGCTGACGCAGGAACAAGGGAAGATGAGCGGCGCGCCGACGGAAGAATCGTTCCCAGTGTCGGTGACTACGGGAGATCGGACGTGGAAGATCGTTGGGGTGCGGCTGGATTCCACATTGCATGAACCGGATCTCGGCGTCACCTACGAGTCGACAGGAAACACGGATCCTGCGGTAGCGCGGACGGAGGCGATCGCGGTGCTTGGCGCGCTGCTCAAGGCACATCCTGGATTGCGCGAGAACTTCCATGGCATGTGGGCCTACGCGTCGACGAACGGCAGGGTAACACCGGTAATGGAATTGCCGATGGCGCAGATTCCTTAGAGGCAGGGGACAAGGGAACAAGGGGACGAGGGAACAAGGGAACAAGGGAACAAGGGGACGAGGGGACGAGGGGACAAAGGGACGAGGGGACGAGGGGACAAGGGGACGAGGGAACAAGGGGACGAGGGGACAAGGGAACAAGGGAACGAGGTCTATTAGCCTCAGTCGGTGAATGGCAACTAAAAGTTCAGGCAGAAGATGAGCACAGCTGAAATTATTGATTTGCGTTCGGACACGGTGACGCGGCCTACGCCGGAGATGCGCGCGGCGATGGCTGTGGCTGAGGTTGGCGACGACGTCTATGGCGAGGATCCAACTGTCAACCTGCTGGAGAAGCGCGCGGCTGAAATCTTCGGGCGTGAGGCGGGGCTTTTTGTTCCGACCGGCACGATGGGAAACCAGATTGCAATTCGGTTGCTGACAAAGCCGGGTCAGGAAGTCATCTGCGAATCGCGCTCGCATATTCTCGATTGGGAGATGGCGACGACGGCGGTGTTTTCAGGCTGCCTGATACGAGCCGTGCCTACAGAGCGCGGCACCTTGACCTGGGCTGATATTGAGCCAGTCATCTTCAAGAAAGGCTCGTTTCGCGCGGCCACAGGACTTATCGAGATCGAGAATACGGCGAATCTCACCGGCGGCCGTTGTACCTCTCTTGCTGTGATGGAAGAGATATGGGCGGGTGCGAAGGATCGAGGGCTTCCGCTGCATCTCGATGGCGCAAGGATCTTCAATGCAGCAGTCGCGCTTGGCAGCGATGTGAAGACACTGACGCGCGGTTTCGACACCGTGATGTTCTGCCTGTCGAAGGGCTTGTGTGCGCCGGTCGGCTCCATGCTTGTGGGGTCGGCGGAATTGATGGACCAGGCGCGAATTTTTCGCAAGGCGCTTGGCGGCGGCATGCGGCAGGTTGGCGTGCTTGCGGCGGCGGGGCTGATTGCGCTGGAAAAGATGCCGGCACGGTTGCACGAGGATCATGCGAATGCACGCCTGCTGGCCGAGACTCTTTCGCAAATTGAGTGTGTGGATATCGATCTCGAGTCGGTTGAGACGAACATCGTAATCTTCAGGCTCAATGGAGAATTGACAGCTCACGAACTTGTCAATCGCCTGAAGACACGCGGCATCCTGACCAGCACCCTGGGACCGAGGATGATTCGCCTGGTGACGCATCATGATGTAAACCGCGATGCGTGCGTGAAGGCGGCTGAGGCTCTGACGGAAGAGCTTGCGGTTACGGTATCAGCGAAATAACCCTTGCGAACCAAGGTCACTTCAGCGAATCGCAGAGGGCGATTTTCCGCAACTTTTCCATTGGTTCAATATTGAAATGAGCAGAAAGCCGGAAGGGTGTAGCTCCGGCGATATCTCTTTGCTCATGGAGTTGAGGCGGCTGGGTTCTGGTGGAAGGACACTGGCGCCAGGTTTGGAAAGATTATTGTTTTCGATCGGGAGACGAGACTTCGGTCTCGGCTCAGCTTGCGCAAAGGCCAGACTGAACAAAACGCCCTCAGCGGTTAAAACCGTATTCGTTTTGCGGTTCTTAGCGGCACGACCGAAGTCGTGCCCTTTCAAGACAGAGACTAGAGTTGAGTTTTTCATTAACCTAAGCGAGACTTCGGTCTCGCTCAGCTTGCGCAAACATCTGAATAGAGGCCAAGCTGAACAAAGCGTCCCTCAGCGGCTAAAGCCGCGTTCATTTGCACTACGTGGCGGCACGGATAAATCCGTGCCCTTTCAAAACCAGCGGCCGAAGCCGCCATTTATTACCGGCGCGGCTGGAGTCCTGCCCTTTCAAAACCAACGGCTGAAGCCGCGTTCATTTATCAGGATCGCCTCGGCGGCAAAGCGACCAGTTGCGTTCTTAATTTGCCCGTTCGTCACAAAGATAGAGCGCAACGCAATCCAACAAGGCAATCTTTGCGGATAGGGGTATGACGGCAGAGGTTTCCAGCCGTCAGCGACCGCACGGCAGGAGGTTGGATCAGTGAACTCATTCGGCAAGGAAGTAATACAGGTTCTGCGGCGCTTGATGCGCGCTCCGCTCTTCACCATCGTTACTGTACTTACGTTGGGCGCGGGTGTCGGGGCGAATGTTGCCGTCTTCAGCGTCGTGGAGGGAGTCCTGCTGAAACCGTTGCCGTATCCGCATCCGGAGTCGCTGGTTGGAGTGTGGCACATCGCGCCTGGTCTCAACATCGACAACCTCAACATGGCTCCGTCGAACTACTTCATCTATCGCGAGCAAGGACGGTCTTTCGAAGACATTGGCATGTACCAGGGCGATTCAGTGAGTGTGAGCGGACGCGGAAATCCGGAGCAGGTGCCGGCGCTCGATGTGACGGAAGGAGTGCTGCCAATTCTGGGTGTCACCCCGATGCTGGGGCGCTGGTTCAGCCGCGCTGATGCGCAACCGGGAAGTCCTGAGACGGCGATGCTGAGCTATGCCTACTGGCAATCGCATTACGGATCGGATCGCTCCATCGTGGGTCAATCCATCAAGATCGATGGCAAGGCGCGTCAGATTGTGGGCGTGATGCCGAAAGAGTTTCGCTTTCTTGATTGGGAGCAACCGGATCTCTTCCTTCCATACCACCTGGACCGGAACAAGACGACTCTTGGCCAATTCAGCTACACAGGAGTCGCTCGCCTGAGGCCGGGAGTCACGATCGATGCTGCGAATGCGGACATCGCCCGGCTGCTGCCGATCGTGTTCAGCAGTTTTCCTGCGCCGCCAGGCTTCAGCATGGATCTTTTCCATCAGTCGCGCATTGCGCCAAAGATCAGGCCGCTAACTCAGGATGTAGTGGGCGACATCGGCAAACTGCTCTGGGTGCTGATGGGAAGCATCGGGGTTGTTTTGCTGATTGCATGCGCAAACGTCGCGAATCTGCTGCTGGTTCGCGCCGAGGGACGGCATCAGGAACTTGCGGTGCGAGCTGCGCTTGGGGCGAGTCCCTGGCGCATCGCTAAACAGTTTCTGCTGGAAAGCGCTCTGATCGGAATTTTTGGAGGGCTAGCCGGACTGGCCCTGGCGTGGGGTGCGTTGCAGTTGCTGGTGAAACTGGCTCCCACCGGCCTTCCACGCCTGCAGGACATAGGCATCGACTGGAAGGTGCTCGTGTTCACGCTGGCGGTTTCGCAGTTCTGTGCACTTCTATTCGGGGCGATACCAGCATTGCGCTATGCTGGAGCGCGCATCGGCACCGGAATGCGCGAGGGCGGCCGCACTCTGAGCCAGGGCCGCGAGCGTCATCGCACGCGAAACACTCTGGTGGTGATCCAGGTCAGCCTCGCCTTTGTACTGCTGATTTGCTCGGGTCTGATGATCCGCACGTTCAGAGCACTTGTAGGTGTTGATCCGGGTTACGACGTGAAGGCAAAGATTCAAACCTTCCACCTCTCGATTCCCGAAGCTGATGTACCAAAGGAGGACGACGTGTTGCGCGTGCAGGAAAACATCATGCGCAACATCGCAGCGGTCCCAGGGGTATCAGCAGTCACTTTCGGTGCCTCTGTTCCGCTCGACGGTTTCCAGTGGGGCGATCCTGTTTTCGCCCAGGACCGGACTTATACAAACGGAGCAATGCCGCCGTTGCGCCAATTCAAATTCATCACGCCCGGTTATCTGGGTACGCTGGGTATACCTCTGAAGGCGGGACGCGACTACACGTGGGATGAGGCGCATCAGAAACTGCCGGTCGCCATGATTTCGGAGAACTTCGCGAAGGAATACTGGGGCAGTGCAGCAAATGCGATCGGGAAGAAGATCCGCGTAAGCACAAAGGATGAATGGCGTGAAATCGTCGGGGTTGTCGGCGATGTTCATGAGGACGGAATGAACAAGGATTCACCTGCGCAAGCCTATTGGCCAACGCTGATGAACCACTTCGAGAGTGACGATGTTAATGTGCGGCGTTACGTTACTTTTGCGATTCGGAGCCCGCGCGCCGGTTCAGAGAGCCTGATGAAAGACGTTCGGCAGGCGATCTGGTCGGTTGATGCCAACATTCCTGTGTCCGATGTCAGGACTGAAGAGTATTACTTCAGCAAGTCGATTGCGCGTACCTCGTTTACGCTGGTGATGCTGGGGATTGCGGCTGCGCTTGCCCTGTTGCTTGGCGTCGTTGGCCTGTATGGCGTTATTGCTTACTCGGCTTCACAACGAACACGCGAGATCGGCATTCGCCTCGCCCTGGGCGCGCCGCGCAACACCATTACCGCCATGTTTGTGAGGCAAGGACTTGTGCTGGCGGCATGTGGTGTTGGATGCGGAGTTCTGCTGGCATTCGGCGCAACGCGCTTACTGCAATCGCTGCTCTTCCATGTGAGTTCTACGGACCCGCTCACCTATGCGGCAGCCTGTCTTGCTCTTTGCGGAGCAGCCATCATGGCAAGTTATCTTCCGTCGCGACGAACTGCAGGCGTGAATCCGGTGGAGGCTCTACGGTCGGAATAAGGAGGTCGCCGCGGTTCAGTTCGCGTTGTGCTGCAATTGCAGTCCGCGTGGATTACGGCTTCGGCTGGGCTTGTGCGGGAGGAAGGATCGTCAGACCAAGTTTGATGATGATTTCAGGCAGAACTTCCTCGTAATAGAGGACCGCGGTTCGCGCGTGGATGCGATTGAAAATCCATAGCCCAACGGCCGCCGCGAGGGACCATGCGAGAAGAATCGCGTACTGCCTGGGTTGCGCAAGCGCCTGGGATTCGTAGGCGCCGAAGAGAAGCGCAAGAATGATGCAGACGAATGCCGCTCCCCAGAAGATGACCTGGATATTCGTCTTGCCGGGCATGAACGAGCAGGTAAAAGGAACCTTGTCGAAATGAATGAGGCTGAGCTCGACGAGTATGCAGCCAAAGACAGCCAGGAACGCGACATGCTGGTACGCGTGGCTCAGCGGCCTGAAATGGTATGCCAGGACCGCCGCAACGATAAGGATGGGAAGCACCCCGAAGAGTTGCAAAGACCGCCTTGTCGCGGCGGTGTAGTCGCTGGTGGGCCGAAGCTGGGTTATGCGAAGCATCCAATTCGCCTTCAGCGATATCGGCAGAGAGAAGACTCCGCGCAGCCCTACCACCGCGAAGCCCATCATGAGGATCGTGGGCATGATCAACCCGTTCGAGACCCGGTGCGGAGGTTCCGTGATCATCTTGCGGGCCATCGAAAGTGCGATTGCGAAGACGATGGACCAGTAAAACGCGAGCGCAACCCGGTGTTGTCGGCTCCGCATGATGGAGCGGAAGCAGAAGAGGGTAATGGCCGATTGGAGGGAACTGCCCAGGCGGGGAAGCCACGCAAGGGAAGACGCGCCGGGTTCGAGATCGGGCTGCTCAACCGTGTTCTTCATGGTCCGGAGATAGCACAAGGCCAGAGACGATAGAGACGCGGTGAGCACGATGGCGAGGGCAATCCATGCGCGGTTGGCGATCCATTGCAGTTCGCGAGGCAGGGTGCCATTGATGTGATTGAAGAGCGCGAAAAACCAGAATGTGGGTGACCACGCCAGGAGCGTGCGATGGGCCGGGTTCGTTAATTCAGAGAAGGTGGCAAGCCAGGGGTGCAGGAATCGGCCGGCGAGAACTCCGCCGAAAGCAGCGAGCTGCAGGATCGCGGAGGCCCGCAAGAATAGCTTGCGAGGAAGCAGCAACGCTCCGAGGCCCTGGATGGCGAGCACAGCGCCATACAGGAACGCCGATGCTGCAAGCAGCGTGAACGACCAGCCGAGGAAGAAGCGGATCATGCCATTCGATCCACCGCCGAAGACAATCGACATTGCCGCGCCGGATGCGAAGTTGAGAGCAATGAGCGCGATTCCAAGAACCGACGATGAAGCTGCAAGCTTGGCGAGAAGGATGGTGCGAGGCAGGACAGGCAAAGGTCCCAGCACCATCGCATCGCGTTTATCGGGGAAGGTGCTGTCCCACATCAGAACGGCGCAGAGGCCGATCACCAGTTGGATATCGGCGATCCGCGCCTGCTCGTACACCCATGTCTCGGGACCAGGAGGCGGGGGGAACACCATGAGACCAAAACCGTGCATAAGGCTGATCATGATGAGGACGCCGGCGAACTGACCCAGATAGGACGGGATGTCGGCCTCGATGGACAGGGCCTCAAGATCTACGACACGCAGTAGAAACTGGCGGTGAAGGACGCGGAAGTCCAGTGGCAGGCGTTGGGCCCGTGTGTGAAGCCATCGTCCGATCAACTCACGCACGAATGAGATCCGCGAGCTGACGCGCCATCGAATCGGTGTCGTGCTCGACGGCGAGTTGGGAGAAGATTGCCTCGAGCGTAGGCAATTCCATCAGGGAGCGAAGCCGCTCGATCGAATCGTCTGCCACGACTTTTCCGCGATGGAGAATGACAACCCGATCGCTGATGCGCTCTACAGTGTCCAGTTCGTGCGAGCTAAACAGGACGACCTTACCGCGGGCTGCGAGCTCGGAAATCAGGCTGCGGAGGACGAGAGCCGAGCCGACATCGAGGCCGGAGAAGGGTTCATCGAGCAAAACCAGGTCCGGATTGTGCATGAGCGCGGCTGCGATCAGGATCTTCTGACGCATCCCCTTTGAGTAGCCGGCTATTCCCGCATGGCGATCGTCGTAGAGGGACAGAAGACGCAGCATGCCGTCGATTCGTTCGCTCGCAGGACGTGCAGGCAGACCGCGCAGGTCGGCGACCATGGTCAAGTATTCAGCGCCGGAGAGGTGATTGTAGAGATGCGGTTCTTCGGGCACGTAGCCCATACGCCGCTTGTACGACACGATGTCGTCGTCGATGAGATTTCCATTGAACAAGATCTGGCCTGCAGTCATCTCGATCAGGCCGGTGATCATTTTGATAGTGGTGGACTTGCCGGAGCCGTTTGGTCCGAGGTAGCCGGTTACCTGGCCGGGGCGGGCACAGAAGCTGACGTCGTCGACGGCGGGGATGCCGGAGAAGTGCCTGGAGACACGCCGCAGCTCGAGCATGCATGAACCCCGCGAAGGATTGATTGCCGAGCACTCACCCGCCTCGGCTTAACCCTATGTAGCATTCGGCAGATGACGCTGTCAAGTAGCAATCTACATAGGCAACCTATCTGCGTACCGCAGTTTATCGGGGGAGTGTGTTTCCGGTCGTGACTGCGGTCACCCAGTCGTGTGCGCATTGAGAACTGGCTTACCTGGCAGAAAACGCACGCTCGAACAAGCGGACCTGGTTTCGGCCATTGTGCTTGGCGTCGTAGAGAGCAGAGTCGGCGTGCTGCAGCAACTCGTCCGCGGTTTCACCGTCTCCAGGGAAGAAGGCAACGCCGATCGAGATGCTGAACCCATCGAAGCTCTGGTGCCCGGTGGCAATCTTGAGATCTGCAATCGCGCTGAGAATGGATTCTGCTCGATCGCAGGCGCCTTTCACGGTTGTATCAGGCAGGATGATGGTGAATTCTTCGCCGCCATAGCGGCATGCGATATCTTCAGATCGAATATTCGATCGAAAGATCTCGGCGAATGCCTGGAGCACGGCGTCTCCGGCGGCGTGGCCGTGCGTGTCATTGAAGCGCTTGAAGTGGTCGGCATCGAGCATGAGAACGGCCATGATCTGTTTGCGGCGGCGTGCGCGTGCCATTTCACGTTCAAGCGATATCTGCATGAAGTGACGGTTAAACAGGCCTGTGAGTGAGTCCCGAATCGACTGGTTCTCAAGTTTGGCGCGGAGGTTGAGCGTGGCGATGGCCAGGGCAGTGATCTGGATCAGTTGGCGCAAGGCATCCATGCGTCCGTCGACGCGGGAAACTGATTCAGCGCTGGGACACTCCACGTAGAGAAGCCCAATGGTGTTGCCATAGGCAACAATTGGCCGGCAATGATAGCGCTCGGGCGCTTGATTAGCGAAATGAGAGCAGTGAATTTCGGAAACACCGGGCTGCCGCCACCGAGGCTGACCGGAGCGCAGAGCGCAACAGGACTCGGGCTGGTTGAAGTCATCATGGCTTGGCGCGCCCCATGAAGAGACAGCCTCCACGTGATTCCGCGAGCTATTGATCATGTAAAGGCAGCCGGAGCTCTCCGGAAGAAGACGTGAGAAACTTCGCGCTGCGGTTTCGTAGACCTGCTTTACCTCGACGCACAATTGCAGTTCGTTCCGGCAGGCGGTCATCAGTTCGGATTCACGTGCGGCTTCCTCAAGAGCATGTACGCTTCGGGCAAGATCATCGTTGACGCGCTGAGCCACAACTGCGTTGCGCTGGAGAGCAAACGCATCGCGCAGGAGCAGAGCAAAAAGGACGATGAGACAGAGGATCGAAATCGGTATCAGGAAGAATTCGGTGCTGATCGATGTGAGCAGCCGGTTCTTGGAATGAGCAGTGCGCTCGGTCAGCAGCAACTGCTCCTGATCGGACATGAGGCTGAGAGTCTTCTGACATTCCTGCACTTGCGTGGTCGGCAGTGGTGAATGTTGCGAGAACTGCTTCATCATCTCGGAAAGGCGTGTCGCGCATTCCGAAAGCGTTTGCGAGTTCGCTGCCTGGTTGGGATTGTCGGCGACGAGCGCGCGGATGTGCGCAGACGAGGTAACCAGATTATTGGCAGCTCCACGTGCCATGTTCAACTCGTCGTCGTCGCCGCTTGCAGCATAAATTCGCGCGCGGTAGAGGACGCGCTCGACGAGCAGGGATCCACGCTGGAGAGAGCTGAGAACTTCCTGTGTGTGTTGCACGCGCTCTGCTGCGCCGGTCAATTGTTGTGTGTTCAGGTAGAGAACAGCGCCGGCACCCAGAGTGAAGAGGACAGCGCCAAGGAACGCGGCAAGGATGATTCCCACAGCATTGCGTGACGCCGAACGCACCGCACCAGCGGAAACGGCAGAATTTGAGGACCCTGACGGCATGGGAAGCTGAATCGATGGTAAGCGCAACAACCCTGTTTTTCAGCCTGAAGGAGCATGCGTGGACGGCACTTTAGTTACCGATGAGCGCGGATCGGCAGAGCTCGAAATCGGCGTAGATGAAACCATCGCGGTCGACCGTTTCTCCCGAGTCCAGCGGGATCGGTTGCGAAAACACTGGGCCATCATAGACGCAGGTGTGGAACTCGCCATTTTCGCCGCACGGATCGAGGGCGGGGGGTAGGTCGTTGAGGAAGTTGCAGTCGAAATCGCGACCTGCGAATTCTGGATCGAGCTGCCGTGAATCTACGCAGACAACCTTGGCGCGGAGGCCACCGGAAATCATCTGCCGGGCGAGCTCGGCGGTTGGGATCTTCCAGAGCGGGAACAGTGGTTCGAGCCCCGTTGGCTTGAGTTGTGCTTCGCGGTAAGAGCGGATGTCCTGCAAGAACAGATCGCCGAACGCGATCGCATCGATTCCCTCGGAGACCGCGCGTGCGCATGCCTCGGACATGCGCTGCTCGTAGACCTCGTTCGAGCACGGCCAGGGAAGCGGAATCTGCCATAGCGGAAGCTCGGCTGCAGCGGCCTGGGCCTCGAGAATGGATCGACGAGTGCCGTGCATTGCCACTCGATCGAATGCGGAGTTGATCGTAGTGAGCAGCCCGACCACTTTGATGTCAGGCTGCTGGCGGAGAAGGTGCAGTGCCCAGGCACAGTCTTTGCCGCTGCTCCAAGAGAGAAGGACGCGCTTCATGCGAAAGCTCCAAAGATTTATCGGTTCCCACCCATTTCGCAAAAAGCGCGAAATGGATGGGTCACCCAGATGATGTCAGACCCCACATCTCAAAAGCGAGATGTGGGCACCCGGAGTTTGGCTGTGAGGCGAAGTGTTTCGTATCCCACCCATTTCGCAAAAGGCGCGAAATGGATGGGGCACCCGGCAGATGACTCTGATCCCACCCTAAATCGTCCTGACGGACGATTTAGAATGGGGCACCCAGTTAGTGTCAGTGGCGGACGGTTAGCTGATCTCGATGACATCGGATGCGGATGACGCTGCGGCTTCGGCACGTTCCATGAGCTTCTGAGCGACGGCAAAGAACTCTGCCGCTGAGGGGCTCTTTGGGCCGGCGAGTGTAACTGGCAGGCCCCGGTCGCCGCCTTCCCGAATAGCGGGAATCAATTCGATTGAACCGAGGAACGGAACTTTGAACTGCGCCGCGGTGCGTTCCGCGCCACCTCTTGAAAAGATGTCGATGACCTCGTGGCAATGCGGGCAGGTGAAGTGGCTCATGTTTTCAACGATGCCGAGGACTTCGACATTGACCTGGCCGAACATCTCAAGAGCCTTGCGGGCGTCCTGAAGACTCACGTCGCTCGGAGTGGAAACCACTACGGCTCCGGTGAGCGGCACGGTCTGCACGAGCGAGATCACCACATCGCCGGTACCCGGAGGGAGGTCGACGATGAGGTAATCGAGTTCTCCCCAAGTCACCTGCTGCAGGAACTGGCGAATGATCTGGTGGAGCATGGGCCCGCGCATGACCATGGGCTTGTCGCCCGGCGAGATGTAGCCAATGGAAATGGTCTTGATGCCATGTGTGTCGTTTGGCTCGATTTGATTGTTCTGATCCACGCGGGGCGATTGCGATGAGCCCATCATCAACGGAACATTGGGTCCATAGATATCGGCGTCGATGAGCCCGACGCGCTGGCCGAGCTTGGAGAGCGCGATCGCGAGGTTTACCGCGACGGTGGTTTTGCCGACCCCGCCTTTGCCGGAACCTACAGCGATAATCTTTGAGACGCCCGGCAATGCAACGGGCTGGGGCGTGGCATGTGAATGAGCCATCGGTTTATTGCTCCTTGACTTTCCCGCAGGGGCTAAAGCCCTTTCTATTTTGTTTGCGATTACGGCACGACTAAAGTCGTGCCCTTTCAAAACCGCTTCGTCAATGCGGCACGTGTGAAGTAATGCAACTTTCATAACCGTCAGACCCTTGTGAGGCCTGTGTTGCGCCGCTCCTGCTTGCGGCGGGCTGCTTCCGATTCGCGGTGTTCGCGTCGAAGCAGGGCATCGTTGTATCTTCTCACTTCGTTTGCGGTTTCAGGCTGAACGGCGGGGACCTTGTTCCTTCGACCGTGCTCATCCACTGCGACAAACACGAGGTAAGCGCTTGCGACATGGAGGTGCGAGCCAGTCTGCGGATCTTCGACCCAGACCTTTACACCGACTTCGAGCGAGGTGTTGAAGGCGCGGTTCACGCTGGACTTAAGGATGAGGAGATCGCCGACATGTACCGGCTGGATGAAGTCAATGTGATCCATGGCAGCGGTGACCACATGGGTGCGCGAGTGGCGATAGGCTGCGATAGCGCCGGTCAAGTCGATGAAATGCATGAGGCGTCCGCCGAGCAGATTGCCGAGCGTGTTGGCATCGTTGGGGAGGATGATCTCCGTCATCTCGGATTGGGTGCTGGCTACGGTACGCACGAGCGGGTTGGCTTCAGTCGTACTCATGTTGGCTTGCTCCGTCTTTCTTGTTCGGAAACTCCGGCAGGAAGTTCACTTCCAGCTACAATGAAGAAACGAGTGAACGTTTGCGCCGAAGCACCAACTCCAGTTTCGGCAATCAGAGTCATTTACGCAAATCGCCTTGGTGCAGAAGATCCCAGACTATGAGTACAACGGACAAGATTGCAGGACTGAAAGAGATTCTCGCCCTGGACCCCCGAAACAGCTTCGCGCGATACGGGATCGCGATGGAATTGGCCAACCGTGGCGATGTGGACGCGGCATTAAAGGAATATGACGTCCTGATCGAGCAGAATCCCGACTATGTGCCGGCTTATTTCATGTCGGCGCAGACCCTGGCCAAAGTTGGCAGAAACCCCGACGCGGTGGAGAAGCTCAAGGCCGGAATTGGATGCGCAGCGCGTACAGGCAACCGACATGCCCTCAGCGAGATGCAGACAATGCTTGATGAATTGGATCGCTGAGTTACAGGGGCGCGGGTGCACAGCGTTGTTCGCTTGAAAAGAGTGACGAATATAGCGTCCTTAGCAATTTCCCCGCGTCTATAATATTGATATGTCGAAGTATTCGATTGTGGTTCCTTTTCACAACGAAGAGGACAATGTAACCGTACTGTATGCCCGCTTGAAGCAAGTGATGGAGCAAGTAGGCGACAGTTTCGAACTGGTCCTCGTTGACGATGGCTCCAACGACCGCACCTACAAGCTTCTGGAAGAGATTGCCGCAGTGGACAGCCGGGTGCTGGTGGTCAAGCTGCGCCGCAACTTTGGCCAGACCTCTGCGCTGGCCGCGGGCTTCGATCATGCGTCGGGCGAGTTCATCCTGGCGATGGATGGCGATCTGCAGCACGATCCAAACGAGATTCCGAACTTTCTGGAGAAGCTCGAAGAGGGCTATGACGTCGTCTCCGGGTGGCGCAAGGAGCGCATCGACAACTTCGTCATGCGCCGGATCCCATCGCGCTGCGCGAACTGGCTGATGGCAAAGCTTTCAGGCGTGGACATTCACGATTTCGGAACGACCTTCAAGGCTTATCGCCAGGAGGTGATCCAGAACATTCCGCTCTATGGCGAGATGCACCGGTTCATTCCCGCGCTGGCGAGCTGGTATGGAGCCTCGATCTGCGAGATTCCGATCAAGAATGTGCAACGTGAGCGCGGCAAGAGCCACTACGGCATCGGCAGGACGTTCCGGGTGTTTTTCGATCTGCTTACGATCAGGTTTCTTCTGAAGTACATGAGCAGGCCGCTCCACTTTTTCGGCACCTTCGGAGCGCTGGGCATTCTGTTCGGCAGCATCATTTCGGCACTGCTACTTGGGATGAAGGTCGTCAATCCGCATCAGAACGTGATGGATGCGCACGGGCCATTGTTTGTTATCGCAGGAGTATTGATTCTGGGTGGAATTCAGTTGCTTGCCATCGGCCTGCTGGGCGAATTGCAGGTGCGGCACTACTACACCGGGCAGCAACGGACGCCGTATGCGATTGATCGCATTGTGCGGCTGCGGACGCCGGAAGAGCCAAGCATATTGTCGGATCGGAATGGCGACCGGTTTTAGCAATCGGTAGGAAAAGGAAGTAAGAGCCCCGCCCGGAGAAGATCCGAGCGGGGTTTTTGTTTGTACGGGAAGCGAAGACCGGATCGTTGAACCGCGCTGAAAGGGAATACTTTGCTTGCAGTGACACGGTCTCAGGGTGCATGCTTTCGCATGTATGAACGCAATACAGATTCAGAACACTGGCGGGCCTGAGGTTTTACAGCTCGTCGACTTGCCCATTCCGGTGCCTGGCCCGGGACAGGTTCTTATTCGCGTTGAAGCTGTGGGCGTGAACTTCATCGAGATTTATTTCCGCAAAGGGACCTACAAGGCGACGATGCCGCTGGTTCCGGGCAGCGAGGCTGCGGGAACGATTGAAGAACTCGGCTCGGGCGTGACCGGTTTCAAGCTCGGCGAGATGGTGGCTTCCGTTGGAATGCTGGGCAGTTACGCGGAGTACGCGCTGGTGCCTGCGGCGCAGTTGGTGAAGGTTCCGGCGGGCTTGAGTCCGGAACAGGCCGCGGCCGCAATGCTGCAGGGCATGACGGCGCACTACCTGGCGCACTCCACTTATTCACTCAAGAGCGGGGATACGGCGCTGGTTCATGCCGGCGCAGGCGGAGTGGGATTACTGCTTACGCAGATGGCTTCGAGAATCGGTGCGCGCGTCATCACGACGGTGTCGACAAAGGAGAAGGCAGAACTGTCGCGGGAGGCAGGAGCTGCCGATGTGATTCTCTACACCGATCAGGACTTTGCTGCCGAGGTGAAACGGCTGACGGGCGGCAAAGGAGTGGATGTGGTCTATGACTCTGTGGGGAAGACGACCTTCGAGGATAGTCTCAACTGTCTGAGGCCGCGCGGACTGATGGCGCTCTTCGGAGGATCGAGCGGACCCGTACCTCCGTTCGACCTCATTCAACTGAGCAGCAAGGGTTCGCTGTTTATCACGCGCCCAACGTTGTGGCACTACGTGGGAACTCGGCAGGAACTGGAATGGCGCGCGGGAGAAGTGCTGAACGCTGTGAAGAGCGGGGAATTGAAACTGCGCATGGAGCACGTGCATCCGCTGGCCGACGCGGGGCGCGCCCAGGCCGAGATGGAAGCCCGGAAGACAACGGGGAAGATATTGCTGGAACCTTAAAGGCAGGGGACGAGGGACAGGGGACAGGGAACAGGGAACAGGGACAAGGGGACGAGGGGACGAGGACCAGGGACATAGGAACTAGAAAATAGGGACCAGGGAGTTTTTTGGTTGGAGAAGATAGGAATCGGGCCCAGTGATCGGGTGTTTGTGTTGACGGGAGCGGGAATCAGCGCGGAGAGCGGATTGCCAACGTTTCGCGCATCTGACGGACTCTGGGCGGGGCATCGCGTTGAAGATGTGTGTACGCCCGAGGCGCTGGAGCAGAACCCGGAACTGATTTGGCAGTTCTATTCGCAGCGCCGTGAGCAGGGAGCCAAGGCAGTACCGAATCCGGCGCATGTCGCGCTGGCGGAACTCGAGGCGCGGCTCGGCGATCGATTTTTCCTGTGTACGCAGAATGTGGATGATCTGCACGAACGGGCGGGGTCGCAGCGTTTGATTCACATGCATGGGGAACTAGCGAAGTCGCGCTGCGGGGAAGAATGCGGGCAGCCGCCGGTTGAGGATCGTCGGGTATATGAAAGTCTGAGCGATGTGGGCCGCTGCGTGTGTGGAGCGCGGCTGCGTCCGCATATTGTTTTTTTCGGAGAGATTCCGCTGGAGATGGATCGGATTCAGAAAGAGATCGATCGGGCTACGGTGATGATTGTCGTCGGAACGTCGGGGTCAGTTTATCCGGCTGCGAACTTCGTGCACTGGGCGGCCCAGCATGGAGCGCGCACTGTGTATGTCGGGCCCGAGCCACCGTTGAATGCGCAGGCTTTCACGAACGTCGTGCAGGGCAAAGCGGGCGAGGTCATGCCGGGGTTGTTTGAGGTGGAGTAGGTTTCTGGTTTCCCACCCTTGCGACAAAAACAAAAACGTCACAAGGATAGGTACCCGGCGTGTTGGGTGAACGCAGGACGAAGTGTTTTGTATCCCGCCCTAAACGCAAAGAGCGCGTCTAGAATGGGGCACCCGGTAGATCGGCTTTCCTTAGTCGATTAGAAATGAAACCTGTACTTTACCTGCGCAGAGATCAATCTTGGATCGTTGAAATGGAATCCACCTACCGTGATGCTGTTGTCCTGCAGAATGCGGTGGTTCGTCACGTTCACGGCGCTCACAGCGAACGAAAGCCGTTCGCCGAAGCTGTGCCCGAAGGATGAATCGAAGGTGGTGTGAGCCGGCAGATATGGGCCGTTATAGGGGCCGACATCTGCGCCTTCGAGACCATTGGCAAATCCACTTCCGTAGTACACATTGCTTGCGAACCAGCTTCGCATGGGCAGTTTCGCAGTGAAGCCGGTGTTGAGGGTGTGGCGCTGATCGTGGTCTACCGGAACATAATCGGGGCCTTCTGTGCAGGCGTCGTTGCCGGGATCTGTGCAGGTAAAGCCGCCAGTGACGCTGCCGCGCTGCTGGGCGATCTGGTTGGAGTAGGCCAGGTGAAACTGACCGATGCGTGCGAGCTGCGGTGAGCGGATGGCCAGCTCCCAGGAGCGAATCAAAGCGCCGTCAACGGCGATCGGAAAGTAGATATTCGACTCGCCGACGTTGGCGTGATCGAGGAAGTTGTTGACGCGGTTGCGTGAGTTGTTGATGTCGACGGTCCATCCACGCCAGGGGATTGTTACACCGAACTGGTGCTCCTCGTCCCGTTCGGAAGGGATGGGCACAAAGGCGTTTTGCCCGGGCTGGCTGTGAACGTAGTTCAGGAGCGCCGAAGAGACAGTCTGTACCGGCGCAGGCTGGAAGTAGTGGCCGTAGTAGCCGCGGAAGACCCAGCGCAGGCGCGGCAGCTCCAGCGTTGCGCCAATCCGCGGATAAGCTGCGTTTTCGCTGAGCCCAGCGCGGTAGCTGGAGATACGCATGCCGCCGTAGAGAGACAGGTAGCGCCCAGCCTTGAGCTGATCGGAGAAGTGGAATTCGGCAATGCCGGCGCTTTGCGCTGCGGAGGTGTTGGGGACGGTTGCGTCAGGAAAGCTATCGTCGTTGATCAAGAGACCGAACAGGTCTCTCTCGTGCTGATAGAAGGAGTAGAGGCCGCCGGTGAAGTTGTTGGGGCCCACCGTTGCGTGCAGGTCGGCCTGGGCCCCCGCATAGTTGGATGTCTGATGCCAGGTGGTGGCGACAGGGAAGTCGGTATCTGGCGAATCATACTTCGCCTGGTTGAAGTGATAGAAAGGCGCGAGTTCAAAGGTGGCTTTTGGCGAGAGAGTGCGAACCCAGTTGAAGATGACGAACGAATCTTCTTCGCGCTGTCTGTCGCGCAAGCCAAAGGACTTGTAGTAATCCGACTGTTGCTCCCAGTCATTGGGATCGGGATCGTACGGAATCTGGAAGAAGTCGTTCCGGAACTGCGCATCGAGACGGAGCTGATCGCGCACGGTCTGGTTGCGGAGCAGGGAGGCGAACACGCTTTCTGAATTTGTGGAATCGTGCCGAATCTCTGCGACGGGAGTTTCGAGGCCGTAGTTTGAGCGAGAACCGGTACCGCTGACATACCATGCGGTTTTCGAAGTGTGATCGCCGAGAGACAACTGAGCCTCGCCCGAGTAGAGATTGCCGCCAGAAACGAGGAGTTCGGCTTCGTGATTGCGTTCAAATCCGTTGCGCGGCAGGACATTGAAGATCCCGTAGGTGCGGTCGCCAACGTCGGCCTGATAACTGCCGCGCTGCGTCTCCACTTCATCGATGTCCTTGGGGTCGATCTGCGGCCCAACATTGGAGGAGATCTTGGTGTTTGGTATCGAGACTCCATCGATCAGCCAGCTTGTCTGGTGACCGCCGCGGATGTGCAGCATGTTGTGGTTCATGTAAGAGCCGGGCACGAAATCGGTAATCATCTGCATGCCCAATGTGCGGGTGGCTCCCGGAGTCTCATCGATGTCGGCGCGGGTAACGAGTGTGGTTGGCGAAGTGGCTTGCGCCTCCGCGGCTGAATAACCCGCTGCGCTGACCACCACGCTCTCCTCAGACCCTGCTACTGCCAGCGGAATGTGCAGTACCGGATTTGAGGCCGAGGTGATGGTCAGAGACTGTTTGTATTCAGCGAAGCCACTGGCGGAGATGGATAGCCGGTATACGCCGATGGGGACCTGTCCAATTTCGAAGGCGCCATTTGCTTCGGTCCTGCCGCTGAGCGAGAATGCGGACTCGGCTGCAAGGATTTTGATCTGTGCGTTGGCGATGGGCCGGTGTTGCATATCGTGCACGACCCCATGGATGGTCGCGAAGACCGTGGCGCGCGCCAGCCCGGAAGACAATGTTAGTACGAGGATGACGAAAATGCGGGGGCAGCGCATGCGGCAATGACCTCACGACAACAGGTGCTGCGCGTCTGAGCGAAGCAGGGCGCGGTTAACCCGGGGAAGGGCTGGAGATGTCGTTAGCTGAGGTGAGTTGCGGGAGGGCCGCGGAGAACGGGAATGCGGAGATGAATGCTGGTGATACCGGTGGAAGTTGGACCGGAGCACGTGGCCTCGCGCGTGGCCCGCGCCGGGACTTCAGAGGGTCCGGGATTAGCCGCGTACGACGAAGTTCTGGCATTCGGATGCGATGGGTATTGCTGGCAGCGCGAGCGGGCTTTGAGAGCGGTCCCCGGCGAATTATGTGACTGCGGGCCATCCATGGCGCAGTGGTGAGAGCCGAGACGCCGGCAGCATGCGGGCAGGGAAATATCGTCGCTCAAACTGAAGGCGAACGAGAGAGGTCCTGCTCCGAAAAGGAGCACCAGCAGGATGGAAAGGGCGCGCCGCATTCTTGACCTATGCTACATGACTTCAGGTATTACCTGCGATTCGGGGAAAGATATTGATATCAGGTATCATCGAGGCAACCTGAATTCCAGTCTGCGATTGAAGGGATCTGATGCCGCTCCAAGTGAAAACGTCTGTGTCGGGACGAGACTCGATTGCTGAATCAAATGGGCGTCCGCCTCTCCGCATTGCGTTGTTCGGGTTTGGGACGGTCGGTAGTTCAGTGGCGCGGATTCTGCTGGAGTCGAAGCCCGATGGGCTAAAGATCACGCATATCTACAACCGGAACATCGCGCGCAAGAAGGCTGACTGGGTTCCAGCCGACGTGGTGTGGAGCGAAAACTGGCAGGAGGTGCTTGCTTCGGATGTGGATGTGGTCGTCGAATTGGTTGGCGGACTGGATCCGGCCGGTACCTGGGTCAGGAGTGCGATCGATGCGGGCAAGAGTGTGGTTACGGCCAACAAGAAATTGATCGCCTACCACGGTGTTGAACTGGAACGGCTGGCCGCACAAAAAGGTGGCCACTTGAAATACGGCGCCGCCGTTGCGGGTGGTATACCCGTTATCCCCGGGTTGGAGCAGGGGCTGGCGGGGGATCATATCCGGCGAATGGAAGGCATTCTCAACGGCACTTGTAACTTCATCCTCAGCCGGATGGAAGCTGGTGCGGAGTATGCCGCGGTATTGGCGGAGGCGCAAGCGAAGGGCTATGCCGAGGCTGATCCGACAGAAGATGTAGGCGGTTTCGATGCTCGATCGAAACTGGCGATCCTGATGCGCCTAGCTCTGCGCGTGGTCGTAGATCCAGACGAGATTGTGCCGCAGCCCATCACGAGCGTCTCAGCCGTCGACTTCAGCTATGCGCGTGACCTGAATTGCACCATCCGGCAGGTATCCCGAGCGGAAGAAGTTGGCGGGGAAGTTGCAGCTACGGTCGGTCCCATGCTGGTAGACCGGAATTCGCCATTGGCATGGTCGCGCGGAACCGAAAACATGGTTGTGCTGACTGGGCGCTACGGTGGAGATGTTGTGTTTTCCGGCCACGGAGCGGGCGGACATCCGACGGCGGTGGCGGTGGTCAGCGATCTGCTGGCACTGGCACATGGATCGCGGAGAGTGTCGACTCCTTCTGCACCTGCAAAGATCGGTGCAGAGTTCGAAGTACCGCACTATATTCGATTCCTGGTCACTGATCGGCCCGGGATCGTAGCAGAAATCACCGCGGCGCTGGCTCGGCAACGGATCAACATCCGGGCAATTGTGCAGAAGGCCGGTTACCCGGCAGAGGCGTTGCCGTTTGTGGTCACGGTGGAACCATGTAAATCGTCAGCGCTGAATCGCGCGCTAAGCGAGATTGGAAAGATGGAGTGCCTGCTTGAGCCTCCGCTTGACCTGCAAATGCTTGAATAACGGGGCTCAGCAGTGAAGTAGTCGCACCAGGTACGTAGTAAGCATTCCCGGAGGTAGTAGTGATCGACACGATATATCGATGTGAAATCTGCGGTGAGGAGAGCGAAAAACCGGTCCGCTGGATTGTGATCCACTGCAGTGACGCGCAGCTCGCGATCTTTAAGTGGACCAAGGAAGCCGCAGACAAGCCGCAGGCGCGCCACTACTGCGGCGAGGCGCACGCGCAGGTCTACATCAGCCGTTGGTTCCAGTCCATGTGCGGCCAGATCTAGTTGTTCAGGCGATGTGCCGGCCATTTGCTGCTGCGGTGGACTCGCGAATCACCAATTCTGGCTCTACCACGATCTCAGAGGGATAGTCGGCTTCGCGGTTGCTGATGCGATCGAGCAGAATTTTCGCGCCTCTCTGGCCCATTTCGAAGAGAGGTTGTCGAACCGTAGTCAGGGATGGCGTGGAGTAAGCGGCAAGCTGGATGTCGTCGAAACCTACCACCGAAACATCTTCAGGCACGCGAAGTCCGACGTCCTTGAGGGCGCGAATGGCGCCGATGGCGGCAATGTCGTTGAAGCAGAAGGCTGCTGTGAAGTCCTTTGTCTTTTGAAGCAGTTCCTGCATGGGCTTGTAGCCAATTTCGGGCGCCATGGGGTGCTGGCCGGTTTTGTTTGACCAGCTCGATGCGTCGATCCGGACGACGAGCGCTGGATCGATTCGCAGTCCGATTTCGCCTGCGACCTCTTGTATGCTCTGCCAGCGATAATCCGAGTCCGGGATCGCCTTGGGGCCGCGCATAAACGCTATGCGCCGGTGGCCGAGATCGAATAGATGCTTGAGCGCGATTTTCACTGCTTTGTGATGATCAAGGACAATATTCGTCACGTTCGGTACCGCGCTGTGTGCCGAGATCGCCACAACCGGAACGGGAACCGATATCTGTTCGGCTGGAGTATTCAGCAACAGGAATCCGTCAACAGCTCTCTCGACCAGCATGCGGGGGTATTGTTCAATCAGTTCCGCGTTCCAGTCATGGCAAGCGGTGAAATAGAAGTAATGGGCAGTTGTCAGCTCCTTTACGACGCCGCTCATGACGTGCGTAAAGTAGCCCTCGCTCAGATCAGGCGCGAGGACACCGACCGACATCGAACGGCTTTGACGTAAGGAGCGCGCGAAGTAATTGGGCCGATAGTTGAGACGAGTCGCAGCTTCAAGGACCCGGTTGCGGGTCTCCTGGGGGATGGACTTTGCCGACGGAGAATTGTTGAGGACCAGGGAGACAGTAGTTTGCGAAAGCTCCAAATGTTCAGCAAGCGTTCTTAAATTGACATGTCCGGATGGCTCTATGCTTTTAGTTTTTGCCATGTTGGATGTTGTAGCACGTTTAGAAGGGAAGCGGAACCCTTGGTTGATCAGTAATACATCGATTTTCCGTTAGAGATCGCCGACAAGGCAGGTTACTTGGTCACAATGTGGTTGACACCCGGTTTTAGCTCCCAATCTCTGCCGCCATAGAGGAAACGGCCCGTAAGGATTCCAGGCAGGTTGATGGTCGCGTCCAGATCGGCGCCCGTCCGGCGGTACTCGGCCTGGATGTCGCCCTGGGGATGTGGGTAGGTCGTACGGAGGTGTTCAAGTGAACCCAGGTGAGGGGCTACAACAACGCTCGCAAATCCTTCACTGCCCGGCTTGATGCCCGCGACGAGCGTTAACAGGTCGTAGATGGGGTGAGCGGACCATGCGTGCGAATCGGATCGCGTTTCTCCGGGCTGTTCCGGCCAGGTGCTGAAGTGCAAAGGCAGCAGTTCACGCCACGGGTCGAGAGTCTTCAGGTACTCGTCCGCCATTCCGGCATGATCGATCGCGCGGGCCAGATAGAAACGGAAGTAGTACGAAGCCGACATGACGCCGTCTGGAGTCTCCCCGGGCTTGATCGAGATCAGGCGTCGAAGCACGTCTTGTTGTTTGTCTTTAGGAATGACGTCGTAGAGAACGCCGAGGATGTTGGCTTGCTGGCTAAAGACCTTACGATGGGAGTTCTCGGCAAGCAAGCCTCGAGAGGGAACCCAGCACATGCTGGCGATGCCTGAGCGCACGTGATTCGCACGCGTCTGGTAGCGCTCGGCGAGCCCGGGGTCGCCGAGATTCTTTTCGAGGTCGGCGGCGTCGATCAGGGCTCCGAGATACTGGAGCGAGGTCATGCACGATTCGTGATTGGAATCGTAGGATGGAATCTCCCCTTTCACCACCCAGTCGATGAAGCTCCACCAGGGCAGTTCGCCGAGGAGGCCGTCGGTGTGCTCGTATTTGGCAAACCATGTGAGGACGGCGCGCGTGCCGGGCAGGGAATCGCGAACGATCTGTGGGTCGGGG
>Ga0207695_10002566_pt1 | contig 26692 bp, 27 predicted proteins | sample KBSC54metaG_FD_184354 | JGI IMG/M metagenome (GOLD analysis project Ga0207695, IMG submission 184354) | Corn rhizosphere microbial communities from Kellogg Biological Station, Michigan, USA - KBS C5-4 metaG (SPAdes) (version 2) | ecosystem: Host-associated > Plants > Roots > Rhizosphere > Soil...
TCACTTTTGATGCATACCACGTTGAGAGCGGGCTCGGGGACATCCCTAGAGTTCGTAGCGCTTCTACGATGTCGATATCGGATTTGCTCAGCGGAAGCGTCACCAAGACGGCCAAGCCCGCCGTCAGGATATCGCGGTGATCAAAGCGTGGCCGCAGTTGCGCTAATAGCGCATCCCGTTTAGCGCTATAGGCTCGCTTCAGGCGTCGAAGATGACGCAGATAATGCCCTTCCCGCATGAACTCCGCCGTCGCGAGCTGCAGCGAAGGCCCCGGCGCTGGCGCGAGGCAGAGCGCGACTTCCGCAAATCGGCCCGCAAGCGCGGGCGGGGTTACGATGAACCCGAGTCGCAGGGTCGGGCTGATAGTCTTGCTAAAAGAACCGATGTGAATGACGCGCCCAGCGTGATCAAGCGATGCTAAGGCTGGTGCGGCCCGGCCTGCCAGTTGGAGTTCGCTCAAATAGTCATCTTCGATAATCCAAGCCTGTTTCGCTGCCGCCCACTCGAGCAATTGTATGCGACGCTCCAACGACATCGTCGCTCCGAGCGGAGCCTGCTGTCCGGGCGTCACGACCGCAAGCTTAGCGCTGGGTGCATGGCGGATACCATGAGCAACGTTGAGGCCATCTGCATCTACGGGAATTGGCGCAACGGACGCTCTCGCAAGTTCAAGGCCTCTCCGCGTGAGCGGGAAGCATGGGTCTTCGATCCAGGCTAACTGTCCCTCGACGCCGAGTGTTCGGAGCGCCAGGCCCAGCCCAGCGTTGAAACCACTTGTGACGATCACTTGCGATGCGGAGCAATCGATTCCCCGGGCGACCGCAAGATAGCGCGCGATCTCCCGTCTGAAGGCGAGCTCGCCTCGGGGATCAGGGTACAGCGGGTTTGCGCTCGTCTCAGCGCGAATCGCTTTGATACGAATGCGCGCCACCAGTGTTGCCGGAAAGGTTTCCATAGCCGGAATGCCCATTTGGAAGAGCGCCGGGCCCCGGGTCATTTCCTGATATGTCTCTACCAGCGATCCCGGATCGGGCTTGTGCTCGCTTTTCACTTCGGCTCGGGCATGTGGGGCAACGCGCGTCCCGGCGGAACGCGACGCGACGATCAGCTGGGATGCATCCAACTTTTCATAGGCTTTACGAACAGTCCCGCGAGCCACGCCGAGCTGAGCCGCGAGATCTTGCCATGAGGGTAAACGGCCTCCGGGTTCTAGGACACCTTTCCGGATCGCCTTTGCGATCCCTTGCTGGATCTGGTCCGCAAGGGGTGTCGCAGCGGAGCGATCAAGCTTTAAGTTCAGTAGCTTGGTCATGGTTCGTGGTACACTATTCTTTTGCGTTCTTGGTACTTTTCTCTGGCCCAACATAAGGCAAGGGTGCCGCTGGGAGAAGGAGAAAGCCATGTCATTTCGTGTCATTTCCGCTGTCTGTGCGGCGCTTGTTTTTTGTGTGGCAACCTCCGCCTCTGCCGACGATGCCAAACGCGAAGGCGTCGCCTCAAACTTCTCGGCGGCCATTCCCAATATCCCCGGCAAGTCGCTGATCGCTGTAGAAGTCAACTATGCCCCCGGCCAAGCCTCTCCGCCGCATAAGCACGCGGCATCGGCGTTTATCTACGCCTATGTCATTTCCGGTGCGATCGAGTCCAAAGTGAATGATGGCGCCACCCGCGTCTATCACGCGGGCGAAAGCTGGACTGAACCCCCTGGCGCGACGCATTCGATAAGCCGCAATGCCAGCGAAACCGAGCCGGCAAAGTTGCTCGCGGTGTTTGTGTTGGACACCAACGACAAGACCCTGACAACGCCGATTAAATAGTCGGCGGACCCGCGAGCAGCCTTGCGGTCGCCGAAGGGATCCTATGAGCGCGGTATGCGGTATGGATGCAATCACAATCCGAGCGGTCGCTAACAGCGATTTCGACATTTGGCATCCACTCTGGAAGAGCTATCAGAGCTTTTACAGCGTCGAGATTCCCGAATCTGTAACGATTACGAATTGGGAGCGCTTCCTTGACCCGAAGGAAAAGCTGCATGCAGCTATCGCTGTGTCAGGTGCGCGAGCGCTAGGTCTTGTACATTGTGTCTATCACTATTCGACTTGGACAACCGACGAGTATTGCTACCTACAAGACCTATACGTTGCCGAAGGCGAGCGCAGCACAGGGGTCGGCCGTGCGTTGATCAACTACGTTTACGCCGATGCCGCAACCCGCGGCACGTCGCGCGTCTATTGGTTGACCCATGAAACCAATCTTGCCGCGAGGGCGCTCTACGACAGCGTCGCTGAGCGCACAGGCTTTATCCAATACCGGAAGCAACTCACTTAACCAGGCGGGGATCCGTCTCCGGGCTTACGAGGTTTTATGTCACGAGCCGATTGGCTCAGCCACTTCTTGAACCTGATCAGCGTCGCTGGTCAGCTCGAAGTGCGTTGTGCTTACGGCGCTCCCTGGCGAGTCGCATGGCCGCGCGCTGCGGCGCACGAAATTCCCTATCACATCATCGTCAAAGGCAGGGCGGTCATTGAGGACCCGGACACGAAAATGGTCCAGGAGCTGGGGAGCGGGGATATTGTACTCCTCCCGCACGGCGCCGCCCACGTGCTCCATGATGGCAGTGGGAGAGCCCCCGGCCCGACCTACAGCAGTCAGCGGTCGGCCGGTTGGATGCTGAGCGCCAATGACGGCGCCGGCGAGCACCTGGACATGCTGTGCGGCCGGTTTTTCATTGGACCGCCCCACGATCGGCTGATCCGCAACTACCTTCCAACCACTCTGGTGGTCCGTGGAACTGCGACTGCTCACGGCGGCGACACGTCCGCGTCCTCGGCCTTGGCTTCTCTTGTGGACCTAATGCGTACGGAATCGGCTCATGACAGGCCGGGGAGCAACGCAATCCTCAATGCGCTGTCCACGGCGCTGTTTACCCTCGTAATGCGGGCGGCTGGAGAACCTGAGCAAGTCTCAACGGGCCTATTGGCGTTAGCCCGCCACCCGCGGCTGGTCCCGGCAATTTCGGCCATGCTCACGGATCCCGCCCGGGCATGGGCTCTCACGGAACTGGCCGACATTTGCGGCATGTCGCGCGCCACCTTCATGCGACACTTCCAAGACGCTTTGGGATGCTCGGCGGCCGACCTTCTGACCGATATCCGGATGAGTCTTGCGGCCAATGAGCTGAAGAAGCCCGATGCGAACACCGAAGCTGTGGCCGAGTTGGTCGGCTATCAATCGATCTCCGCGTTTCGAAAGGTCTTCGCCGAGCGCATGGGAATGACTCCTGGCGATTGGCGTCGGCAGGCCCGAGAAGCCAACAAACCGTCCCCAGGTCACTACAAACCCCGCGGCAGCCCTCTTGTCGAGAGCGACCGGGGCTCGACAGCACTTTGATCCTTTCGCGCACTTTATTGAGCAACCCGCGTCTCGTTCCTCGCCTTCATTGGTCATAGCAATGCTCCGCGAAAACACTTGTTTAAAGGACACCATCGTGACCAACCCCGTTATCGAGTGCATTTTGAGCAGAAGCTCGGCCAAATATTACGACACCTCGGCCGTTATGTCCGACGAGGAAATCCGAGAGCTCGTGCAGATTGGCACCTGCGCGCCGACATCCTTCCACCTGCAGAACTGGCGATTTATTGCGGTCCGCACGCCAGAAGCCAAGGCCCGATTGAAGCCGATCGCATGGAACCAGCCGGCGATCAGCGACGCGGCGGTCACCTTCATCATTATCGGCCAGCTGGCAGACGCCAGCACCGTCCCGGAGCGACTGGCGCCGGTCGTGAAGGCGGGGATCATGCCTGCGCACCTGGTGCCGGAATGGGAGAACCCGGCGCGCGGGCTCTACGATAACCAACCCCAGCGCCAACGTGATGAGGCGGTGCGCTCGGCCACTTTCGGAGCGGCCGCGATCATATATGCAGCGCGGTCGATGGGCCTCGGGTCCACTCCCATGATCGGATTCGATGCGGAGGCAGTGCACGCGCAATTTGGCCTCACCGCCGACGAAATACCCGTCATGCTCCTCTCCGTGGGCCCCGAGCGTTCCGGCAACTGGCCGCAGAAGCCGCGCCTGCCCGTCGCAGACGTCCTGCACTTCGCCTAACCGCCCGCAATTCAAACGATTAGGACACAACTATGCCCAGATCCACTGCACTGACGCCGGAACGAGTTCCGGCTGATTCCAAACAAACCCTCGAAGCGTTCACAAAGAATATCGGGTTCACACCAAATATGATGGCGACATTCGCCCACAGCCCGATTGCTTTCAATTCCTGGGCAGCGCTGCTCGGCTCGCTGAGCAAAGCGCTGGACGTCAAGACCCGCGACAGCATCGGCCTCGCCGTTTCCGAAGTGAACGGCTGCAACTATTGCCTGTCGGTTCACAGCTTCACCGCAGAGTATATGGCGAAGTTGCCATCCGACGAGATCATCCTTGCCCGGAAGGGTCTTGCGAACGATCCGAAGCGCGCCGCCGCTGTCGACTTCGCTCGCAAGGTCATTCAGACCCGCGGACATGTGAGCGATGCGGACCTGCGGGCCGTTCGAGAGGCTGGCTACACTGAAGCCAATCTGATGGAGATTGTTGCCCTCGTCGCGATGTATTCGCTGACGAACTTTTTCAACAACGTTTTCGATCCCGAGAAGGACTTTCCTCACGTCGCTCCTGCCGGCGCCGTTTGAGCATCAACCTCGTCTCGCTCCCACAGACGAGGACCCCATTGATGTGAGATGGCCACAACCCTGATGCGAACCGGTACGATCCCGAACGCATCAGGAGCGCAGGCACTAGGGCTCCGGCCCACACATTCAGAACTAAAGCCAGAAGCGTTTTCGAGAGTTAGCTATGGATCAGTCTCAAAGAGTTGTCGTCGTTACAGGCGCATCGCAGGGTATCGGTGCGGCGATCGTGAAGGCGTTCCGAGAGCGCAACTATAGTGTCGTCGCCACATCGCGCTCGATTAAGCCGTCGGATGACAGTTCCATTGTGACCGTAGCCGGTGACATCGGAGATCCCGTTATCGCACGCCGTGTCATCGCTGCCGCTATTGATCGGTTCGGCCGGATCGACACTTTGGTGAACAATGCAGGCATCTATATCGGAAAACCGTTCACCGAACACTCAATCGAGGACTTCGCCGCCATGATGAACGTCAATGTCTCCGGCTTCTTTCACATCACCCAATTGGCGATTGGCGAGATGGAGAAGCGCGGCAGCGGCCACGTCGTGAGCATCACCTCGAGCATCGATCAAGTCGCGATCGGCGGCGTCTATTCGGTCTTAGCAGCTCTAACCAAAGGGGGCGTTAACAGCGCCACCAAGTCGCTGGCCATCGAATATGCCAGGAAGGGGATTCGTGTGAACGCAGTCGGCCCGGGGACCATTAAAACTCCCATGCATGCGCTCGAGTTGCACCAGGCGCTCGGCACGACTAATCCCGTCGGGCGGATGGGAGAAACCAGTGACATCGCTGCCGCTGTCCTTTTCCTCGAATCCGCACCGTTCATCACCGGGGAGATACTTCACGTGGATGGCGGACAGAGTGCGGGACATTGAGTGCAACTATGGTTGAGACATCCCGCATGAAACTTCTCCACATCGACTGTAGTCCCAGATTGGTTTCGTACAGCCGCAGGATGTCGGCAGCAATCGTCGAGGCCGTTCGCGAACGTCGTCCGGACGCTGAGATCATCCGACGAGACCTCGGGTCGACGCCACTCCCACATGCGACGCCCGACTACGCGAACACATTGTCGTCGCCCAGCACGTTGGCGGCGCCGCTCGCCGGATCGCTCGAGCTATCCGAGATACTGATCCAAGAGGTCGAGGCAGCGGGTGCTGTCGTCATCGGCACGCCAATGCATAACCTCACTGTTCCATCCGCATTCAAGGCATGGATCGACCAGATCATGCGTGCCGGCCGGACTTTCACGTCGACACGCGCCGGTAAGGAGGGGCTGTTGTCGGACCGCCCGGTTTTCGTCGCCATAGCCTCTGGCGGCACCTTCCAAGCGGAGCGATCGTGGCAGCCTGACTTTCTGACACCCTATTTGTGCGCGATCTTCAGCAGCATTGGGATTAAGTCCGTTCAATTCTTTGCCCTACAGGCGACGGCATTCCTGGACAAGGTCTCTGCCCCGGCGGCGCAAGCCAGAGCGCTCGCCGCTCTTGACCTTTCAGCCATTGAACAAAATCAAACCACCCAGTCCGACCAACCCCCTTCAAACAATTCCGGGAGTTTCCATCATGCGTAATGCGCTTCTGCCACTGGCTATTCTGGTCTCCTGTTGCTTTACGGGCGCGCAGCTCTCAGCGGCTCCAGCCGTTAATGCGACAACGACCTCGCGACCGCTTCCACCGAGCGATCCTGGTTATATCGAGGAGGATCCTCTCCTGACGAAGCTCATCGGCAAGCCGGCTCCGGCGCTTACTTTGAAAGCCATCGTCTATCAATCTGAAAGATCTTTACGGCAAGCGGCCAGTCTATCTGAAGCTGTGGGCGACCTATTGCATCCCTTGCCGCGTCCAGATGCCGGGCTTGAAAAAGATTTTCGCCTTATACGGCCAAGATATGACGGTCATCGCTGTGAACGCCGGCGTAGGAGATGATGTTGGAAAGGTGAAGCAGTTTGCCAAAGACTTTGATCTGCGCATGCCGATCACGATCGATGACGGTCGCCTCGGCGGATGGATCGGCATGAACGCGACGCCTGTCCACCTGGTGATAGGACGCGATGGCCGCATTATCTTCGCCGGCCACCAGGACGGCCCAAAGCTGGACGCTGCGATCGGACAGGCCCTGGCCAGCAAAGCATCAGCGACTGGCGTCGCGACCACCAAGATTGCCGATCTCGTTACGCTGAAGCCTGGCGACGCAATCCCGTCCATCTCGGTCCAGTCTTCGGACGGAAAGGACGTTACCCTGCCCCATGGTCCCAGTGCCCGCCCGCACGCCGTCTACTTCTCTGCCACCTGGTGTGAGAGCTACGTAAAGGACGTGCAACCGAGCGAAGCGGCGAAGTGCAGAGTTGGCCGTGAGCAGGCCGACAAGCTTGCTTCAGATGATCGCGCTGAATGGCTGGGGGTAATGAGCCATCTATGGACGACCCCCAAGGAACTGGCCCGCTACGAGACAAAGTTGAAGCCACACCTTCCGTTGGTGGTCGACTCCACGGGAGCCGCCTTTCGCGTGTTCGGCATCAAGCGCTTCCCCGCTCTGGCGATCATCGACACCCATGGACGCCTCGCCACACTGATCAACGGGGAGCCCGATCAATTCGCCGCCGCTATTTCAGCGCTCCCGGCGAGCAAATAGGCGTGGGGGCCCTCGTCAAAATAGCTCTCCTCGCGGTCTGCGGCATGGCGGCGGTGGCCAGCCCTGCCTGGGCGCAGCCGCAGACATATCATCTCGGTGTCGAACTTTTAGCCGAAACCAGCGCTCCGGCGCCCGGCTCGACGGTGACGCTCGCGATATCGATGACGCCCGAAACCGGCTGGCATGGCTATTGGAAGCAGCCGGGAGACGCGGGCTTTCCAGCGAAACTGAACTGGCAGTTGCCTAACGGGGCCGCGGTTGGCGAGGCGGAGTATCCCGTGCCGACCACACTGGTGATCGCCGGTTTGATCAACCATGTGTTCGACAGGCCCTACGCGCTCTTGGTGCCTCTCCGTATTCCGACCGGACTAGCCCCAGGAGAGAGCAATCGCGGGCGGCCTCATCCTCAACGTGATGCCGTGTGTTTTCCCCATTCTCAGCCTCAAGGCTTTGAGCCTTACCCGCGCCGGTGGAGACGAAAAGGAAGTTCGACAGGAGGTCCTGGCATATACAGGCGGGACCATGGCCATGTGCCTAATGTTGGGGTGCATCATTCTGGTTCTTCGCTCGCTGGGAAACCAGGTCGGGTGGGCCTTCCAGCTCCAGGATTCGCGTATCGTATTCGCGTTGGTCCTGCTGACGGGGGCGATTGGATTCAACATGGCGGGCTTGTTTGAACTTGGCATGATCACAGCCGGTTCGGGTCTTTCGACAAGGGACGGAAAGACGGGCGCCTTCTGGACGGGGGTCTTGGCGGCGTTCATTGCCACACCCTGCACCGGCCCGTTTATGGCAGGCGCTGTCGGAGCCGCGCTGGTACTTCCGGCGCCAGTCGCAATGCTGATCTTTGCAGGCCTCGGACTGGGACTGGCTCTTCCGTTTCTTGCCCTGGGTTATATTCCATCTCTTCGTAGCCACCTGCCCCGACCAGGCGCTTGGACAGACCGGCTTCGCAAAGTTCTGGCGGTCCCCATGTTCGTAACAGCGCTCGGGCTGGCCTGGGTGTTGGGTCATCAGGCCGACGCCGATGGCGTCGTTCTGGCATTCGCCGGCTTGTTGATCCTTGGCGTCGGCCTGTGGGCGACCGGACTATACCAGCGCGGCTTTAAGGCATGGGCGTGGTGGCCAGCATTGGCGGCGACCGCCCTGGCCGTGGAGGTTGCCTCGTTTTTGCCACCCGCCGGCGCCCAAACACCAATCCAGGCGACCAATGAAAACGTCCATTTCGACGCAACCAGGCTCGCCTCGCTGCGCGCCGCTGGCAAGCCGGTGTTTCTCTACTTCACGGCGGATTGGTGCCTGACCTGCAAGGTCAATGAGCGCGTCACGATCGATCAGGCCGAGACGCGTAAGGCGTTTGCTCAGGCGGGCGTGGTCACGATGGTCGGAGACTGGACGAACGGAGATCCGTCGATTACGCGGTTTTTGGCGTCACAGGGGCGCTCGGGCGTGCCGTTTTATCTCTGGTATGCGCCCCATCACGACGGAAAGTTGTTGCCGCAAGTGCTTTCGGTCGACACGCTCGTAACCGCGGCCGGTGGAGGCTGATCTTGTGCGCCTGGCCCGCCCAGGGCGGGCCAGACGGCATGGTTCCAAAACCTCGCTAGGCCTCGCATCAGCGTCTTACTGACCGGACACAAATCGGCCACCTCGAGCAGCTTTGCGCGCGTGGCGTCGTCCAGGTGCCCTTCGATAATGATCGTCCTGATGAAAATGTCTTTGGATTCGAGAGACGCCCTTTGGTGCAGCACGTTCACCTGGACACGGTTCAGGGGTATATTTTTGCGGTCTGCAAAAGAGCGCAGCGTCATAGCCGTGCAAGCTCCGAGTGCCGACGCCATCAAGTCGAAGGGCCCAGGCCCCGATTTAAGGCCTCCATGATTGACGGCGCCTCCCATCAAAACGCTGCCGGACCGGTGCGCCCCACAAGCTGGTATCGCTCAACGCCAGTTTCTGAGATCAAAACGGCACCATGGGGTTCGGGGCTATCGACAACTGCTTTCATGGTGTTCCTTGCGTTCGTTAAAATGAATGATCGTGGGCGCCCTTGATTGGGCCGGCGGAGATCTCCACTGCTTCAGGACGTGGGCGCCAGGTCCTACGCTCGTCGGAATTTGTAGTAGCCCCCACGCTCGATCGCGGCGACATAAGCGCGCCTGGTCTGAAACAAGCGGACCCACCGGTCGATATTTCGATAGCTTTCGATACGAGGGCTGGCGCAGGCGAGTTCGCCCACGAAACTCATTTGAATGTCGGCCGCAGAGAAGTCGTCGCCGAGAAGAAACGTCCGCTTCCCGAGGGTATCGTTGATGAACCCCAGATTGAGGCTCATCTCCCAGTCCACGCGACGGGCCAAAGGGCGAGCCATTTTTCCAAACGTCGCGGTGATCGGCTCGATGATGAAGGGCGTTACCGCAGAGCCTTCCGCATAATGCAGCCAGTATACGAATTCGTCATAGGATCTCGTGGATTCCCCTGGCCGCAGGCGGCCATTGCCGTGACGTCGCACAATGTAATCTATGATTGCGCCGGATTCGGCGACCGTGGTTTCGCCATCGGATATAATGGGGGACTTTCCCAGTGGATGAATATCTCTCAACTCCCCTGGGGCCATGCCGTGCGGGTCGCGCTGGTAGTATTTAATTTCGTATGGAACCTGCAGCTCCTCCAGCAGCCACAATATTCGCTGCGAGCGGGATTGGTTCAGATGATGGACAACAATCATCGAGCGCCTTGAAAAGGGGCGTACCAAGTCCAACCATTCCAACGCCGCAGACGGGAATAGTCGTCGGCTTCCAGAGCTGAGGTCCCGAGCGAAAAGCCGTTACCGCTTCAGAACAGGGTAGCCCTGGGTGTAGATCCAGTCCGTGTTCTTTGCCGGGATGTGACAACCCTGACAATCGGTGTGGTAATCCGTCGAAGTTGTTTGCGTCGGCTTGGCGGCATCGAACCACGACCATCCCCAGCCATCACCCCACAACTTACTGCCGGGATGGCTGTTCTTGCTGTCCTTGACCATTACGAACCAGCCTTTGAGCTGGTTGGCATGACTGACGGTTCCCGTCGTCATGCTCCCCGTTTGGGTCGCGTAGACTTCCTTTACCAAAACGGTGCCGTCTTTCCACTTACCGGACTTGCGGTACGCAGCGATGGATCCTGGGGAGACGAACACGTTGTGCATTTCCTTGGAGCCAGCGGTTGGGCTGTCCGCGGCGATCGCCCAGCTGCCCAACGTCTCGTACGTCAGACGATAATTTTCGGGAACGCGGAAGCTGTCCTTCGTCACCACACCGACCGGCTGCGCGACACTGGACGAGATCGCGGCGATGCCCGACGCAAGGACCGCGAGGCCACCGGCTACCGCAAAACCGAAGACGTGCTTTTTCATCGTCCGTATCCCCTTTTTACTCGCCACATTTGAGCCATTCCATGTGTCGGTCTCAAGTTGAATAGCGCGAAATCAGTCGATTTGGATTTCTGGACACAAAACTCGGATTCCGGATAACGGCGAGTGGAACGCTCATCGCGGCGGCGGACATTTGCCGATGGTTCCTAGCCTAAGGTCGGTCCGGGATCCCCTGCTCATTCGGTAAGTCACGTCCTTTAGATCGTCCCTTTAACAGTTTCTGCTGGAGGGCGTCTGGCAGGCTTTGAGCTACGACTTCCAAACGCTGCCCGATCAGAGCAGGTGCACGATCAGTGGTGATCTCGATGGTGCGAAGACTTGCCGTGCTTTTTACGGAGCCAAGCTGGTTATAGCGATCGGCCCGCCGGACGATCTTCACTTTGGCGTGGTTTGGCTCAAGCTCGCAACTTGCTTTCCACAGACCGCGAAATTGCACGTGCGATTTCGAAGACAGATGGATCGGGCTCGGATTTCTTCTTTCTTCCCCGTTTCCCCACACAGACCTCCTTCAGCTTTGAAGAGCTTTGGACGAACGTAGTGGTTTCGGTGGTGCCACACCGAACTACGGAAATTAATCAACAATTTTCTCGATTTTTCTTTTATAGTCAGACACTTAAGTCCGATGGTGCCCAGGGACAGAATCGAACTGCCGACACGCGGATTTTCAATCCGCTGCTCTACCGACTGAGCTACCTGGGCACGCGCCAAAAGGCGGAAGGTTGGGCTTATTAGAGGACCGTTCCGGCCCTGTCCAGCGGGGATGGGCCGCGTCTCCGGGCCAGGCGCAAAATCCTTAACTTTCCGAGGGTTCGTCCTTGCCGGGCGGTGCCGTGGGACCCTTGTCCGCATCGTCTTCGGGCCGGCCGGGAATGACATAGCCCCCCTTCAACCAGCGGCCCAGATCGATATCGGCGCAGCGCCGGGAACAGAAAGGCGCATAAGCCGCCCCTCCCAGCTTGCCGCAGACCGGACAGGCTTCCGGCGACTTAGCGGCAGACGACATCGAAGCGCCTCCCCAGGCACGTACCGGCTTCGAACTGCACGCGGCCCGCGCCCCGGCGCGACAGAGCCGGGCCGATTTCCGCGGCATGGCGATTCAACCAGGCCACCACCTCCGGCGCGGCGGTGACGATCTGTTCGGTGCCTGGATTGGCGGCGGCTTCCTGCTCGACCCGGCGCAGGATCTCAAGCGCCACACAATCGGGCGACGATGCCCGCCCTACCCCGCCGCATGCCGTACAGGCGATGCTGGTGCGCCGGGCCAAAGGCTCGCGCAGTCTTTTGCGAGTGATGGCGACGATGCCGAACTCCGTCATCGGGGAAATCTGCATCGGCGCGCGGTCGAAGCTCAGACTCTGTTCCAGAGTTTCGATCACCCGCGCCGCGTTGGCACCGTCGCCGAGATGAATGAAATCCACCACGATCAAGCCGCCGATCCCGCGCAGGCGAATCTGGCGGCCCACTTCTGCGGCCGCCTCCAGATTGACGGCGAGGCTGGTCTCCTCCAGTCCGCCGGACTGGATGAAGCTGCCGGAATTCACATCCACGGCTGTCAGTGCCTCCGTGGTTTCGATGGTGATCCAGCCGCCGCACGGCAGCGGCACCCGCGGCTGGGACAGGCCTGCGATTTCTTCTTCCAACCCTCGCTCTTCGAACAGTTTGCGGCTGGCTAATTCGATGCGGGTCTCTGCGCCAGGCATCACCTTGCGGCAATAGGCGCGCGCCGCTTCCACCGCCCCCGCATCATCGATCAAAACCCGCCCGACGTCGCCGCGAACCACGTCTCGCATGGCCCGTTCGATCGGGCCCAGATCGCGATATAGCGTGGCAGGCGCGCGCGCCGATTTGGCCCGATCCTGAATGCAGCGCCAGTTTTCGCCCAGCATTCGCACGTCCAGTGCCAATTCGTCCAACGAGGCGCCTTGGGCCGCGGTGCGGAAGATGATGCCGGCGCCGGGCGGCAGGCTTTGCGCTTCCCGCGCCAGCAGCTCCTGGCCCAGCGCAATCAAACTCTCCCGCTGCGGCTCGTCTTCAATCCGCCGGGAGACGGCAACACCGCCCTGCCCCGGCGTCATCACCAGAAGCCGCCCCGGCAGGGTAATGCCGGCAGACAGCCGCGCCCCCTTGTCGCCGATCGGATCCTTGATCACCTGCACCAGCAGCCCGTCGCCCTCGCGCACGCAGTCGGAAATGGTGGTGTCATCACTGGCCTCGCGCGCCAGGATCTTCGCTTCGCGCAGGCCCAGAAACCCCGCGCGTTCCATTCCGATGTCGACAAAGGCCGCCTGCATCCCCGGCAAAACACGCTGGACCCGGCCCAGAATGACGTCGCCAATATGGCTGTGGCAGTGGCGCGTGCCTTCTTCGCCGCCGATGGTGCGCTCGAAGCTCAGTTCTTCCAGCCGTCCGCGGCACAGATGGGCGATACGGATTTCGCCCACCCCCGCATTGATGAGGATTTCAGCACTCATGAAGGGATCGGGAAACAGCCGCCATGCGGGATACTATCATGGAACCGGCACGCCGCAGCCCTGAAGCAGCTGTACCGTCAGCGACAAAGGCAGGCCCACGACATTGGAATAGGAGCCGCTGATCTCCTTTACAAAGATCTCGGCCCGGCCCTGAATGGCATAGCCGCCCGCCTTGCCGATGCCTTCACGGCCTTCAACATAGGCTGCGATCTCGGGCTCGGTCAGCCGCCGGAATAAGACCCGTGTCAGCGCCATCCGGGTGCGCAGGCGCCCATCGGGCGCCAGGAGCGCCACTGCCGTCATCACCTGATGGCGGCGGCCCGACAGCAGGGTCAGGCAGGCCTGGACCTCAGCGTCGGTCTCGGCCTTGGGCAGGATGCGGCGGCCGCATGCCACCACCGTGTCGGCGGCGAGAATGAAGGCGGGCGCGTCATGGCGGGCTTTTGCCGCCACTGCTTTTTCCGTCGCCAGGCGCAACGCGTGATTTCGCGGCTGTTCGCCCTTGAGGACGCTTTCATCGATGGCGGCAGGCACCACATGCGCAGGCACGATCCCCGCCTGCGCCAGAAGCGCGAGGCGGCGCGGACTTTCGCTGGCCAGAACCAGTTCCGGTCTAGCGGAAGCGATAGGTGATGCGCCCTTTGGTGAGATCATAAGGGGTCATTTCGATCATGACCTTGTCGCCCGTCAGCACGCGGATGCGATTCTTGCGCATCTTGCCCGCAGTGTGAGCGATGATTTCGTGGCCGTTCTGCAGGAGCACCCGGAAGGTGGCGTTTGGCAGCAATTCGCTGACCGTGCCTTCGAACTCCAGCAATTCTTCTTTGGCCATTCTTCCTCTGCAAAAAGCGATCGGGACAGTGTGTAGCGGCTTTCCCGGCCATCGCGCGACAATAAAAAGGCACCGGGAACGGGCGGGAGATTGCACCGAAACCGGCGAAAATCAAGGGTTTTCAGGCAAATCGTGCCGCAATTTGGCGCTTTAGCGTGTCCCGTACAGCACGGTACGCAGCGCGGCGCTGTTCGGTCGTCCCCTCCGCCATGGTCGGATCGGCGGTAATCCAGTATTCGACCGAGGCCGATACGGTCCGGCTCCATTCCAAGGCATGGGTTTCGGCCTCATGCGACAAAGCCACCACCAGATCGAAGCAATCGTCCTGCAGATCTTCGAACCGACGGGGATTGTGGGCCAGCGGGATACCGATTTCGGCCATCACTTCGACGGCCATGGGATCCAGCGCCCCTGCCTCGACGCCTGCCGATTGGACATAGATGTCCTTGCCCCGGAAATGGCGCAGCAACGCCGACGCGATGGGCGAGCGCACAGCATTCATGGTGCAGACAAACAGCACCGACGCCGGTTTATTTTTTTCGCCGCTCATCGTTGTCAGACAGTCAGGTGCAAAACGCAGATCAACGTAAACAGCCGGCGGGCGGTGTCGAAGTCCGTTTCGATTTTACCGTTAAGACGATTGATTAAGAGCTCGGTTCCCTCATTGTGGAGGCCCCGCCGGCCCATATCCAGGGATTCGATCTGGGACGGCGAGGCGTCGCGGATCGCTTTGTAATAGGTGTCGCAGACCAGGAAATAATCTTTGACGATGCGCCGGAACGGCACCAGAGACAAAAGAATGCGCCCGACCTTGCCCCCATCTTCGTGGGAAATATCGAACACCAGGCGATTTTCCTTCACGCCCAGCATCAAGTGATAAGGGCCGCAGACAGCGCCTCTCGGCTTGAAAAGGCTGGCTTCCAGAAGATCGGCAATCGCGACTTCGCGTTCCTGTTCGATCGCGGGCGTGCGACGCACCACGCTTTTCTCGTCCAGGGCGATGGCGCTGATCCGATCGTCCATTCAGCGTTCCCGATTGAGTCGCGCCGCGATGGACCGGGCATGGGCCTCGAGGCCTTCGGCTTCCGCCAGCACGATGGCAGGCGGTCCCAGCGTCGCCATGGCGTCGGCATCCAGCGACAGTAGAGTGGTGCGCTTCATGAAGTCCAGGACCGAAAGGCCGGACGAGAAACGCGCCGAACGCGAGGTCGGCAGCACATGGTTGGGGCCGGCGATATAGTCGCCCATCGCTTCAGGTGTGTGGCGGCCCAGGAAAATGGCGCCGGCATGGCGCACCATCGCCAGCAGCGCCGAGGGATTGGCGGTGGCGATCTCCAGATGCTCGGGCGCGAAACGGTCCGCCAGCGCGGGCGCATCGGTGAGTTCGGTCACTACGATGATGCCGCCATAATCGGACCAGCTGCGCGAGGCGATCTCCCGGCGCGGCAATGTCGCCAGCGCGCGCTCCGCGGCCTCAGCCACCTTGTCGGCAAACGCCGCATCATCGGTGATCAGGATGCTTTGCGAAGATGCGTCATGTTCGGCCTGGCTGAGCAGATCCGCCGCGATCCAGCCGGGATCGTTGGCGGCGTCGGCGATCACCAGAATCTCCGACGGCCCGGCGATGGAATCGATCCCCACCTGCCCGAAAACTTCGCGCTTAGCCGCCGCGACCCAGGCATTGCCCGGCCCAACGATCTTGTCCACCGCCGCGATGCTTTGCGTGCCATAAGCCAGCGCGGCAACCGCCTGGGCGCCGCCGATGCGGAAAATGTCGCTGACGCCGGCACGTTTGGCGGCCGCCAGCACCAGCGGATTGAGATGTCCGCCGCTGGCGGGCGTGACCATCACGATCCGCTCCACGCCTGCCACCTTGGCCGGGATCGCATTCATCAGAACCGAGGACGGATAACTCGCCGTGCCGCCCGGAACGTAAAGGCCCGCGCTGTCCACCGCCGTCCAGCGCCACCCCAAAGTGGCGCCCGTATCGTCGCGGAAGCTGTCATTCTGGGGCAATTGGCGGCGATGATACGCTTCGATCCGCGCTGCCGCGATTTCGATCGCTTCTTTCTGCTCTTTCGTGACTTTGGCCAGAGCCGCATCGATTTCAGCAGCCGAAATTTTCAACGTTTCCGCCGTCACGCCGGCCCGGTCGAATTTGTTGGTCAGCTCGACCAGGGCCGCATCGCCGCGCCGACGCACATCGGCGATCAGGCCGCGAACGGCCTGCGCCACATCTTCTTCGATCTCGCGCTTGGCAAACAGCAACGCCTCGAAATCGGCGGCAAAACTGGGGTCGGCAACATTCAACCGGCGGACCATCCTACCTTCTGTCCTCATGATCGGGTTTGGCGCGAGCCGCCCAGGGCCCGGTCTGATCGGACAATTCGGCATCGATACATTCGACGGCAAGGCGGATGGTGCCGCCGCCCGCCAGTGCCAGTTCGATGGTCCCGGCCGGATCGCCTTCGCCGGCCGAAATGAACTTGATCGCCAGCAGCGAAACCACCGCATCCGGCGCGCCCTGCTTGATATTGACGGACTGAACTTTGGACACGCCGTCGAAGCGCAACACCGCCCGCACCCGCGTGCCCGGGCCTTTGGAATCTTCCCAGCGGAAGCGGTTGACCATGGCAGCGAAACGCCGCTGTTTGGGCAGCCAGACGAAATCCTTCAGCTTGCCGACGGCATCCTGCAGCCGGGCCGACACCATCTCCAGATCTTCGGCATCGACCGCCGCCAATTTCAAAAGCCCGTTCATTCCGGCACCCGCGCGATCTCGGCGCCCACACCGGACAGTTTCTGTTCCAACCGGTCGAAGCCGCGGTCCAAGTGATAGACCCGGTTGACCAAAGTCTCGCCCTCCGCCGCCATGCCCGCCAACACCAGACTGACCGAAGCGCGCAGGTCGGTCGCCATTACCGGCGCGCCCTTGAGCTTTTCCACGCCGCGCACAATGGCGATATCGCCTTCGACGCGAATATCCGCGCCCAGCCGGCCGAGTTCGGGGACATGCATAAAGCGATTTTCAAAGATGGTCTCGCGAATGGCGGAGGTCCCCTTGGCCACCGTCATCAGGGCCATGAATTGGGCCTGCAGATCGGTAGGAAAGCCGGGAAAAGGAGCCGTGGATAGATCCACCGATGTAGGCCGGCTTCCATTCATGCGAAGGCCGATGCCGCGCGGCGTATCGCGCACCTCGGCCCCTGCCCGTTCGAGCCGTTCCAGCAGCGCGGCGATGGTTTCGCGCCGGGCACCCACAAGTTCTACATCCCCGCCGGCGATGGCGGCTGCGATGGCAAAGGTACCCGCCTCGATGCGATCGGCCATCACGGCATGTTCGGCGCCGTGCAGCGCCTTCACGCCTTCGACGGAAAGCCGCGTGGTTCCCATCCCTTCGATCTTGGCGCCCATCGCGATCAGGCAATGGCAGAGATCCTCGATCTCCGGCTCACGGGCCGCGTTGGTGATGACAGTGGTGCCACGCGCCAGAGTCGCCGCCATCAATGCGGTCTCCGTGGCGCCAACGGAAACGGACGGGAAAATGATCTCCGCCCCATGAAGGCCGTCTTTCGCCTGGGCCAGCACATAACCGTCGGCAAGTTCCACCTTGGCGCCCATCGAGGTCAGGGCATCAAGATGCAGATTGACGGGCCGCGCCCCAATGGCGCACCCCCCCGGCAGAGATACCTTGGCTTCGCCGTGACGGGCCAAAAGCGGCGCCAGGACCTGGAAGCTCGCGCGCATCTTGCGGACGATGTCGTAGGACGCAAAGGATGAGGCGATTCGGGCTGCCTGCAGCCGGAACGTGTCGCCTTCGCCCAGGACCGCGCCCGGCTCGACCGTGACCGAGACGCCAAATCCTTTGAGCAGTTCCCCCATGGCCCGCACATCGGCCAGGCGGGGCACATTGCGCAGCACCAGCGGATCGGCCGTCAGCAGCGACGCCGCCATCAGCTTCAGCGCCGCATTCTTGGCGCCGCTGACGGGTATGACGCCCGACAGGCGCGCGCCTCCTCGAATGCGAATCCGGTCCATGATCCCTCAGACGGGCCTCCGGCCCGAAAACGACGCTTGTAGCGTGGCAGGCGTTCCCGCGACAGCCGGAAAGCGGTGGCGCCCCCTATGTTTCCGGAAGGGGATGCCCGGACCCGACGGCAGATTTTCCCTAACAATTTCAGGGTCTTTTGGCGGGGTTGAGACTGTTTCGGGTGGGAGCGGCCGCTTGCGCCGCTTCAGATTTGCCCGTAGCGCCGCCGCCAGCTTTTCGGGAGGCCTTTTTGCCATCAGAAGCGCACTTTACCTTGGGCTGATCCTTACGTTATAGCAGCGCACCCTTTCACAGGGGCGGGGCGATAAGCTCTCAATGCCACGGTTGCCGTAGTAGCGTAGTGGTAGCGCAATCCCTTGGTAAGGGATAGGTCGTGAGTTCGATTCTCACCTACGGCACCATTTCTCATCCCAGGGCGGATTTCACTTTCGTGCGGAGCGTCCCGGTTTCTTGACCGGTTTGCGGGTGGGTGCTTTTACCGCCTTCTTCGGTTTCGCCGCCGGCTTTGCCTTCGGCTTTTTTCCGGCAGATTTTTTCTCTGGCGCTTTTTTTTCCGCGGGCTTTTCCATGCGCGTCTTCGGCTGCGTTGACGGCGCCACCGCTTTCTCAGCTTTGCCAGACACCGGCTTTGCCTTTTTCGGGGCAACGGGATCGGGCTTGGCCGGCACCGGCTTGACAGCGGGCGCCTCGATTTTCTCAGCCGGCGCGTCTTCGATGACCGGCAAAGCGGATACGACGCCGCCCATCAGTTGAAGCAGGCGCGGCGAGATACTTTTCCGGCCGGGCGGCGGCGGCGCAATCTTCGAGGAAGATGCGCCGAGAAAAACCTTCACGGCATCCTTGGATCGACAAACTGCTGCCCTGGTGCCGGTCGAAACCAGCGGGCCGTTGATGAGCACGGGGTGTTCGACAATGCCGTCCCAATATTCATTTTCACTGATGAAGCGATCGTCCAGATTGAGCGCCTGGAACAAGGGATCGAATTGCCGGACCAAAGACTGGCCGCTGTCCCGCATCAGCGCTGACAAGCTCTTGAGTTCGTCGCGGGTCGGCGGCGTCTCCAGATAATTGACCACGCGCGGTTCCGTGCCCGCGGCACGAAATTCCGCAAGGATCTCGGCACATTTGTCTGAAGCCGGGTCACAGTAAAGCGTGAGCGGACGTTCGCTCCGCGTCTCGGCTTGCTTGCCGGGTTGGTGCTTTTGGGTCTGTGCCGGCGGCGCCGCGGCAAGCAGTTTCAAATCGACCGCTTTGGGGCCTTTGCTGTCCGGCTGCACATCGAATGAAATGCGCTGCCCCGCCTTCAGGCCCGGCAAGCCGGATGATGTCACCGATACCGCCGGCAGAAATACATCCTTACCGCCCTCGTCCAATGTGACGAAGCCGAAGCCCTTTGCGTCGTTGAAGAATTTAACAGTTCCGCTCGGCATGATCGTCCTGACTGAATTTTCGGAAAAAGCCCTGTCTGGGGCCGCCGAAATGCTGGGGTTATTGGATATTCAAATCTTCACTGTCGTGCAGTGCGTTCCCGCGCAAGCCGGACTCCGACAGAAACGCGATTTTCCTGGCGATTGTGGCGGCAAATGGCCGGATGGTCCGGCGCACCGCTGGCGGAGCGGTTTCTCAAAACCGAATGACAAATGACGCACATAGATACACGACCAACTCAACTTCGATCAGCTGTTGCTAACGCAGATCGCGATATGCCGAATCAACTTCCGGAACGGGGCAGGATTTTCCCGCGACTGCCGCCGATAATGCATCCCGCATCCTGGCATTCAATCGCAGTACGGGATAGGCCCCTGCCCGCTGCACATTATACCAAGCAGAGCGCTGAAAAAAGAAGTTCAACCGCGCCTGCGGATTGGCCGCAAAAACCGCGTCATCCTGCAATTTCCGCTCGAATTCGGCCTTCAAAGCGGGGTCCTTGGCCAGCATGTCGCGTGCCAGTTTTTCCAGCACCCGCGGCTCGCCATATTCCTTGATCTCAAAGACCGCATCCAGCATGCCCCAGCGCAGCAAGGAATCGGGCGCGTCAGGTTCCAGCAATTCTATCGCCACGTTTGCCGCCGGCTGGTCGAGCGGCACGATCACTGACCCGGCCGGCAGTGTTTCGCGTCGCGGCACCAATTTTGCAGTAACCGACCGCAACATCAAATGCCCTTCAAAAGGCTGAGCGGCCCATTTGGGATCGCTGAGCTGATAGCCTTCGGCATCGACCGTAGTGGCACAATCGAGCCGCCTGTAGACGATGCCATGGTCCCGCAAGCGGGCGATGACATCTGTCCATTGGGCCGGGATGACATAGGCCGCGGGAGGCGCGATCGAGATATCCGGCAACAACCGGTTCCAGTTCGGGATTTCGGTCGTGACCGGCATACCAGGATTATATTGAATCCAAGTGCTCCCGGAGACATCGCTGTGACTCTGGGTGAATGCATAGCCTTTCAAGACATAGGGCGTGGACACCGGGTCGGACTTGAACGTCAATGCCACGCGCGCGGACGCATTTTGTGTGCGTGCGACGATATCGGCATCGGATTTGGCAGTGGCCGCAAGCAGCGCAGCTGGATCGCGACCGATATGCTCCAGCATCAACGCCACCAGATCATAGGCAGCGCGCACCCGCACGGCGTAAGGCTTCAGCATATGGGTTTCAATCAATAGGGCCGGCCGGTTTTGCAGCGCTGCATATCCGGTGGAGAAACGCGGGCCCGAGCCGAAATTGACGATGCCCTGGCGCGGGTCCTTCCCGTCCTTGAATTCCAGATAGATGGAGGCAAGGTGACCGCGCTTTTCATAAGCGGGAATAACCGCAGCCATCGCTTTTTGCTGCCAGTCGCTGACGGCCGTATCGAGCTTGTTAGGATCCTCGAGATACCAGGTGAGGTCATATTGATAGTCGGCACCGTCGGTGGTGTGGATGTCGGTGAGAAAATCCGGCCGCCAATGCCGCCACAAAGCAAGCCAGGCACGCATCTCCGGGGAATCGGCCTTGATGTAATCGCGATTGAGATTGAGGTATTGCGATTGGCCCCTGAACCCCATGCTGTCGGGGCCGTTCTGGTTGATGCGGTTGTAAGGCGAGGAATTCTCGTGCCCGTCCACGCTAAAAACCGGGTTGAAAACCAGCACCACATGATCCAGCAGATGCGGGCTCTTGCCGGTGACCGCGAAGTCCCGCAGCAGCATCAGACCCGCATCCTTGCCCTCGATCTCACCGGGATGAATGCCGGCCTGAACCAGCACCACGGGAAGCTTCGCGGCCCGTGCGCCCTCGGGCGTAAAGACGCCATCGGCGTTGGCGATCACCGCCATCAGAGGCCGGCCTTGCGGCGAGAGGCCGAAGATCTGAAGCCTGATCTTGCCCGGAGCGGCCTCTTGCAGCCGCTTCAGATAGGCCAAGGTATCGGCATAGCTGGGGGTGGTACGAAAGCCCGCCGCCTCGGCCGGCGTGGTCCAGTCCGCCGCCGCCGCGGGCGCGGCGAGCCAAGCGCTCAGAAACACTATCAGCAACCATGAACGCATATCGCCGACCCCTTCCGATCCCCGGATGGGCGGAGGGTAGATCAAGCAGGCGGCGTCTGCCTATCTCTTGGCGTTCTGGACCAGATCCTCGACCACGGATGGGTCGGCCAAGGTGGAGATGTCGCCCAGGCTCTTGGTGTCGCCTTCGGCGATCTTGCGCAGGATGCGGCGCATGATCTTGCCAGAACGGGTCTTGGGCAGGCCTGGCGCGAACTGAATCACATCCGGCTTGGCGATCGGGCCGATTTCATGGCCGACAAAGGCTCTGAGCTCGGCGTTCAGGGTATCGCTGGGCGTCACGCCCTGTTTCAGCGTGACATAGGCATAGATGCCCTGGCCCTTGATGTCGTGGGGATAACCCACCACGGCCGCTTCCGCGACCTGGGCATTGCCCACCAAGGCACTTTCGACTTCGGCAGTCCCCAGGCGGTGGCCGGAGACATTGATCACGTCATCGACCCGCCCGGTGATCCAGTAATAGCCATCGGCATCGCGCCGGCAGCCATCGCCGGTGAAGTATTTGCCAGGATAGGTCTTGAAGTAAGTGTCGATGAAGCGGCGGTGATCGCCATAGACGGTGCGCATCTGGCCCGGCCAGCTTCTGGCGATGCAGAGATTGCCGGTGACTGCTCCTTGCAGAACTTCGCCTTCGGTGTCCACGATCTGGGGCACAATCCCGAACAAAGGCTTGGTTGCCGAGCCGGGCTTGAGGTCGGTGGCGCCGGGCAAGGGTGAGATCAAAATCCCGCCGGTCTCGGTCTGCCACCAGGTGTCCACGATGGGGCAGCGGCCATCGCCGATGACACGGTGATACCAGAGCCAGGCTTCCGGATTGATCGGCTCGCCCACACTGCCCAACAGGCGGAGCGAGGCACGGCTGGTCTTCTTCACCGGCGCATCGCCTTCGCGCATCAAGGCCCTGATCGCCGTCGGCGCGGTGTAGAAAATGTTCACCTTGTGCTTGTCGATCACTTCCCAGAAACGCGACGTGGTTGGATAGTTGGGCACGCCTTCGAACATCAAGGTGGTGGCGCCGTTGGCCAGCGGGCCATAGACGATATAGCTGTGCCCGGTCACCCAGCCCACATCGGCCGTGCACCAATAGACATCGCCATCGTGATAATCGAACACATAGTGATGGGTCGCCGCGGCATAAAGCAGATAGCCCCCCGACGTGTGCAGCACCCCTTTGGGCTTGCCGGTCGAGCCGGAGGTGTAAAGGATGAACAGAGGATCTTCGGCCCCCATCGCTTCAGCCGGGCAATCCTGAGAGACCTTGGCCGCTTCCTCGTGATACCAGCGGTCGCGGCCCTCTTGCATCGTCACCTTGCCGCCGGTGCGGCGAACCACGATCACATCGGTGACCGCGGGAGCCTTCTTCAGGGCTTCGTCGGTATTGGCCTTGAGCGGCACCGGCCGGCCGGCTCGAAGGCCTTCATCGGCGGTGATCACCAGCCGTGAATCGCAGTCGGTGATCCGTCCCGCCAGGCTGTCCGGCGAAAAGCCTCCGAACACCACCGAATGAACCGCCCCGATCCGGGCACAGGCCAGCATCGCATAGGCCGCTTCCGGGATCATCGGCAGGTAGATCGTCACCCGGTCGCCCTTCTGGACCCCCCGGGCCTTCAGCACATTGGCGAAGCGGCAGACCTCTTCGTGCAATTGCCGGTAGCTGATCTTCTTGCTGTCCTTGGGATCATCGCCTTCCCAGATGATCGCGGTCTGATTGGCCCGCTTGGCCAGATGCCGGTCGATGCAATTGGCCGCGACATTCAGGGCCCCGTCCTCGAACCAGCGGATGTGCAGATCATCCGCCGCAAAGCTCACATCGCTGACTTTGGTGAAGGGCTTCAGCCAATCCAGCCGCTCCGCTTCCTTGCCCCAAAACCCGTCCGGGTCCTCCACAGACTGCGCATACCGCGTCACATAATCCGAAGCGCTCACAAACCCGCGCTTCTTCCAATCCCCAGAGACAGGGATGACCTCGTCACTCATGCGTTCCTCTTTGGGATACCTTCCTCTAAGCTGGCGACCCCAGGTTCCGGAGATTAGGGCATGGCGGGCACGAGGCAAACAGGCGGAAAAACCAAAATCAAAAACACTATGACCGACGCGGCTATCAAGGCGCGCACCGGCAAAGACTGGGCCGGCTGGTTCAGCGCCCTGGACAAGGCGGGAGCCGCCAAACTGGACCATACCGGCATCGCCAAACTGGCCCGGGAGGATATGGGCGCCGGGGACTGGTACGGGCAGATGGTGGCGGTCAGTTACGAACGGGCGCGGGGGCTTCGCGCCATGAATCAGAAATGTGATGGTGAGTTTTCCGTCAGCGTTACCCGGGTGATGGACGCACCTTTGTCCCGGCTGTACACGGCCGCGACCGCCACGCCGCAATCCTGGTTTCCAAAAAGGGTTATCGAAGAGACTTCCCGCACCAAGGACAAATATTGGCGCGGCAAATGGAAATCCGGAAAGCTGGAGATCGGATTCTATGCCAAGGGACCGGGCCGGGCGCAGATCGCCCTGCAAGCCAACAAATTGCCCAATGCTGAGGCAGTGGAAACCGAACGCGCCGTATGGAAGAAGGCGATCGACAAGCTTCAAAAGATTGTAGAGGCCTGATGCAACTTCATTTATCCACCTGGCCGGAAGTCGAGGCCTATCTGGCGACATCCAAGGCCATTCTGATTCCCATCGGCTCGACCGAGCAGCACGGCCCCAATGGCCTTCTGGGGACGGACGCGCTCTGTCCGGAGATCATCGCGCGCCGGGCCGGCGACGAGGCGGGCTTCCTGGTCGGCCCCACCTTCAATGTGGGCCAGGCCCAGCATCACATGGCCTTTCCGGGTACCATCACCCTCAAACCTTCGACCATGATCGCTGCGATGCTGGACTGGACCGAAAGTCTGACGCGCCACGGTTTCGAGCGCATCTATTGGCTGAACGGACATGGCGGAAACATCGCCACCATCAATGCTGCCTTTTCGGAAATCTATCATGGCGTGACCTTTGCCGGCGCAGGCACCAATCGGCCGCCGCTGCGCTGTCATTTGCGCAACTGGTGGGAATTGTCCGGGGTGATGGATCTGTGCCGGGAGTTGTTTCCCGTGGGCGAGGGCAGCCACGCCACGCCCAGCGAAGTCTCGGTGACCTATTTCGCCTATCCGGAGGCAGTGAAAAGCGTGGCGATGTCGCCCAGGATTGCGCCTACCGGACCGATCCGCGACGCGGAAGATTATCGCCGCCGCTTTCCGGACGGGCGGATCGGCTCCGATCCATCCCAAGCCAATGCGGAGGCTGGCGGACGTATCGTGGCCGCCGCCGTGAAAGCGGTGATTTCGGAATTCCGCCAATTCGGGACGGCGTGATGAGCGATTTCATTTTTCCTTTGAGCCAGCCTGGAATCGGCATTGTCGGCAGCAAGGCCCGCTTTCCGGTCCGCCGGGTCTGGTGTGTGGGACGCAATTACCTCGCCCATGTTCGCGAACTGGGCAATGACGAGCGGGAATTGCCGCTGTTCTTCTCCAAGCAACCGGACATGCTGGTTCCGGGTGGCGGCGCCATCCGCTATCCCAGCCTGACGAAGAATTATCACTTCGAAGTCGAGCTGGTGGTGGCGCTGAAGGCCGGTGGGGAAAATGTCGCCGTGGCGGATGCCGACGCTCTGATCTTTGGCCACGCCGTCGGCCTGGACATGACCCGCCGCGATATCCAGAAACAGATGCAGGAGAAGGGCCGCCCCTGGGAAGCCGCCAAGAGTTTCGACCAGAGCGGGCCGATCGGGCCGCTGACCCCATTTCCGGGACTTCTGCCTCCTTCCCGCATTCGCCTCTCCGTCAATGACGTGATCAAGCAGGAAGCCGATACCGCCCAGATGATCTGGAGCGTGCCGGAAATCATTTCCCAGCTTTCCCGTCAGGTTTCCCTGGGGGCAGGCGACATCATTTTCACCGGAACACCGGAAGGCGTGGGCCCTGTGGTGCGGGGCGACCGGCTTCTGGCGGAAATAGACGGTTTGGAACCGCTCGCCATCACGATTGCGTGAACCTTCGGTGAAGCCTAAATTGTCCGCTTCCCAGGGGTGCCCGCTTCGGCAGGCTGAGATCGCAATCCCGCGAATCCCTTAGAACCTGATCCCGTTCGCACGGGCGTAGGGAGAGGCAAGATGAACAAGCCCATTCTCAATACCAAGTCCGTTTCCATCACCCGCGGGGCGCTGCCCGGTTCGCGCAAGCTGATGGTGAGCGGCGTGCCGTTCCGGGAAGTCCCGCTTTCCGGCGGCGAGGCACCGGTCCGGCTGTACGACACATCCGGTCCGTATACGGACGATTCCGTGAGCATCGATATCGACAAGGGCCTTCGCGCTTTGCGCCGGGACTGGATTCTGGCGCGGGGCGATGTCGAGGAATATCCGGGCCGGGACCGCAGACCGGAAGATGACGGCCTCAAGCGGGGTGAGTTGTTATCGGTGCCGCAATTCGACCGCTCGGTGCTGAAGCCGCTGCGCGCCAAGCCGGGCCGCAATGTCAGCCAGCTTTATTATGCCCGTCAGGGAATTATCACCGAGGAGATGAAATACATCGCGGCCCGCGAAAATCTGGGCCGCAGCGCCCTGGCGGACGGCAATTCCTTCGGTGCCGCCATTCCGCAGGAGATCACGCCCGAATTCGTGCGCGATGAAGTGGCGCGCGGCCGCGCCATCATTCCCGCCAACATCAATCACCCGGAAACCGAGCCGATGATCATCGGCCGGAATTTCCTTACCAAGGTCAACGCCAATATCGGCAACAGCGCCGTCACCTCCGGCGTGGCCGAGGAAGTGGAAAAGCTGGTCTGGTCGATCCGCTGGGGCGCCGACACGGTGATGGACCTGTCCACCGGGCGGCACATCCACACCATCCGCGAATGGATCATCCGCAATAGCCCGGTGCCCATCGGCACGGTGCCGATCTATCAGGCCTTGGAAAAGGTGGGTGGCATCGCCGAGGAACTGACCTGGGAGATGTATCGCGACACCTTGATCGAACAATGCGAGCAGGGCGTGGACTATTTCACCGTCCATGCCGGTGTGCGCCTGGCGCATATCCC
>Ga0207695_10002568_pt1 | contig 26676 bp, 24 predicted proteins | sample KBSC54metaG_FD_184354 | JGI IMG/M metagenome (GOLD analysis project Ga0207695, IMG submission 184354) | Corn rhizosphere microbial communities from Kellogg Biological Station, Michigan, USA - KBS C5-4 metaG (SPAdes) (version 2) | ecosystem: Host-associated > Plants > Roots > Rhizosphere > Soil...
GAACCCCACAAGACCCGCCACGATTCCGGTAGGAGCAAGTGCCAGCGAGACAGCGAGTGACCTCAGGCAGGCTCGAGCCAGCCCGAGACCAAGTGACTGCCAATTACGCGAGAGCCGCCAGACCGCCCACCAGAAGGCGGCGATCGTGACCGCCCATCCCAGAAAAAACAGAACGTTCCACATGACTTAACGATGAGTCCAGCCGCGCCGGGCCAATCGCGCTGGGCAAACACCGAGACGGTACGCCGGCGTCGGTCGAAAAAAATAATACGCTCTTGCCGCCTGACACGCAATCAACCCCTTAGCGGGCGCTTCTTGCGTCCTACCGGAACCGACGCGGAGCCAACCGGCCCGTGCGCTGCCTGTAATCGCGGTAATCCACGCCAAACTTCCGTACCAGCTCTGCCTCTTCTCTCGGGATGACCAACACCGCGATGCCCATCAACGCAATGGACGCCATCATCAGCATGAACCAGTTAGCGGCGAGCATACTCAGCGAAATCAAAGCCATGGTCGCCGCCGAGTACAGGGGATGGCACTCCCACTCGAAAGGGCCATGCATGACGAGTCGATGCTTCTCTTTCGTCAGCGCCGTCTCTGAGATGTTGCTCCCGAGGCTGCTGAAGCTCTCATGAGCTTCTGGAATATAATCGATTACCTCCGCAACCGGAAGCAAGGGGCTTTTCGATTTTCTTGATCGCAGTTTTCCCGGTTCGTTGTGCTTGTTCGCCTGCGTGGGGCTGACGCGCATGAACTCCAGCGGCTAACCAACTCGTTCAACTTCGAGCGGCGGGCCAGTCACCGTCATGCCGTGGGCATCGAACACCCGCTTCAATCCATTGATCTGTTCGGTGGTATAGCTTTTGTTTATCGCCTGCTCACGCGTCGGCAGGTCTTTAAATTTGGCCAGCGCCTTAAAGAAGTCCTCGATTTTACCGGCGGGTTGGTAGGTATTGATGATCCTGGCTGGGTCGCCCCCCCACGAGTGCTCGACGTTGCGTGGGATGAACATCGATTCACCAGCGCGGAGGTGAAAACGCCTCTTGCCCACCTCCAACTCCACCTCGCCCTCAACGACGTAAATCCATTCGTCCTGGTCGCGGTTCACGTGGCGCGCCCATCCTGTGTTATTCACTTCCAAAATGCACATTGTGCCACCGGTGTCCGTTCCCGAAACCTTGCAATCAATAAGCGTGCCGCAGTGCTGAAATCCCTCATTGAACCGGTCTTTTCCCGCGCCCACGGTGAAACCCGCAAACATCTCCTTATTCTTCATCCTCTTTTTCCCTTTCAAGTGCTGGATTGTTTTGTCGATGGTTTCAATCAACTGACGCGTCCGGCTCAGGTTCTGTTGCAGAAGCTTCCGATGCGATTGGAGGGCGGTGATTTTTTCGAAATCGGCTCGGCCCAGGATTTGATGTATCTGCTTCAACTCGAACCCCAACTCCCGGTAAAACAAGATCTGTTGGAGGGCTAAGATCTGTGGTTCCTCATAGAACCGGTAGCCATTCGCCCCGAGATGGGCGGGCTTCAGCAGGCCCGTTTCATGGTAGAAATGAAGCGTGCGCACACTGACGCCCGACATCGCGGCCACTTGTTTGACTGTGTAAGCCATCGCTGTTTCTCCGCCGGGACCACCATGGCCACGTGCGGTTACGTGGCACTCTCCGGGATCACGTAACGTGAGGGTCAAAAAATATTTTTTGCGGGCGGTTTAGAAATTCTGTTGGGCCAGCTCAAAGCGCGTGATTTCGTTTAAGGTACCCCTCGATGCAGGATCGTGGCTGGCGTGAAAGATGCCTTCCAAGAGACATTCCTTCAACTGCAGCGGCATGAGGTTCGAATTGTTCACTTCCACGCGAATGCCGTCCGCTGGCCGGTCATGGTGGTGGAAGTCCGGCTCGTGTTGATACAACGCCATGTCGCCCGTCATCGGCATTAGAAAAAAGCCCTTCACCAAGACCTGGTGTCCGTCGTATTGGCTCGGAGCCGACAAAAGTTGATCCACTGATACTTCTCGCGCGCCACGCTTCTCAGGAGGCGCCGACGCGCAGGAAATCACTAGCCAGATGATCGCAGCGAAAGGTAAAAGGTAGCGTGCTCTCATAATTTCGATCGCTTCGGGTCAACGACCCCGCGCCATGGAATATCGGCTTGCACCTGAGCCGTTGCCGCGGAGTCCGTTGCGGTTAGTTTGTTAGCCATTCTGTCTGCCTGCCGTGGTGATTCCATTCGACGCAAGATAAGCTTTGGCAGCCTCAAAATGATCAGATGAAATCCACACGGCCGAATAAACATCGCTCTGGTTGATGTGCAATGACAGCAAGCGCCAATTCTTATCTCGATTCACATGATCAAACTCCTCAAACTTGTCTTTGGTTCGGCCAGAACGCACTTCAATCAGGGCTCCCGTTGGCGGCCTCCAAAAAAGGTAGCGCGTCAAATGATCGGGGGAGCATTCGCTGTAGGCCGGCACAAGCCCCAGATTCCGGCAAAAATCCACCGCGGCCTGGCTTAAGTCGCGGGACAACCACCGGGTGAATGTGTGTTGTCGCAAAAGCTCAACATCTCCGGTGAGCAGTTTGGACGGGGTATAGGTCGTTGGTGTTTCCATAGTGTGTGTTGATGTGTTGTTGTGTTGAACTCAAATTACCACAAAACAGCGTGGCTGCCATGCAAGGCATAACAGTCCGCGGCAGCGGTCGCGCGCCAATTGCGTGAAAAGCAAGCAGGGCGGATGCGCGGGGTGGCTGCCTGCGGTTGTGATACGCCAGGCAGCCCTTTAGCCAAGCTGCTCGGCAAGCGCGACAATGATGCCCTCAGGCCCGCGGATGTAGGCCAGGCGGTACGTGTCCGCGTACTGCATTTCGCCAATGAGATCGGCCCCGTGGGCGCGCAGGCGCGCAACAACAGCGTCGATATCATCGACGGCGAACATGACCCGACGGATGCCCAGCGTGTTCACCGGCGCGTCGACGGGCCCAAACCTGATCGCTTTGGGCGTGTGGAACTTGTCCAGTTCAATGCCCTGGCCATCAGGAGTCCGCATCATCGCGACGGTGGCCCGGACATCCTGGAGTCCGATCAATCTCCCGACTAAAGGCCCTTCGACTGTCCTCTCGCCCTCGAGCCTGAGGCCCAGTTCGATGAAGAACGCCTTGGCGGCTTCGAGATCGTCGACCACGATGAGGACGTTATCCATCCGTTTAACCGTCATATCCTTCCTTTCCTCGTTTCACTGCGGATGCACGTACGTACCAGTCATGCCAATTGTCCCCAGCCATTTCTCCACCAACTGCGGCCATTCCGTAATCGCAAACTTTGTGCGTCGCAGCCCAAACGCATGTCCGCCCTGTGCATACAAATGCATCTCCACGAGCACTCCAGCCTTCTTCAGCGCACGGTAATAAACCAGCGAGTGTTCGACATCGTCCACGTGGTCATCCTCCGCCTGTAACAAAAATGTCGGTGGGGTATTGCTGGTGACAGAAACGTTCGGATTCAACACAAAACCCTTCTCTTCATTCCACAGATGTCCCGGATAACAAGCGATCGCAAAATCCGGGCGACGGCGCTCTTGGTCAGCCGCATCCACAGCTCGGTACGAACGTTTGTCAAAATGCGTGCTTATGGCCGCCACCATGTGTCCCCCGGCCGAGAACCCGACCACTCCAATCTTGTTCGGGTCAATATGCCACTCGGCGGCGTGAAAGCGCACCAACCCCAGCGTCCTCTGTGCATCTTCCAACGCCTGCGGCGACTCCGAATACGGCCCTACTTTCGGCTTCGTCGGCACCCGGTATTTCAAGAGCACCGCCGTGATGCCTCTGGACGTCAACCAATCACAAATCTCAGTGCCTTCCAGATCCATCGCCAGCGCATTGTAACCTCCGCCGGGAAAAACAACGACCGCCACGCCCGTGTTGGTTCCCTCGGGTGAATAGACCGTCATGGTCGGCTGCGAGACATTGATCACAAAGACGAACGGTTTGCCGGCAACGACCCAATCCGTGTTGGATACAACCGCCTCCGGTCCCGCGACCGGCTGCGCGTCAGGAACGGCTCCCGGCCAAATCGGCACTTGCGTGTGTCCCGGCGACGGTTGCCAGACATTCGTCTGCGCGCCTAGGCTGGCACACGCAAAGATGATGCAGGTAACAAACAATATATTTGCGGTCATTCGTTTATTGGTGCTCGATGCCACCGGACGAACTGAGCGATGCGAGCGGCCTGAGGCCCCCGAATTGCCACGCAATGTGACCCGCCCGCCTTCGCTCCCGTGCTTTTGTTGGGCGCTCCCGACGAACGATCCTCCTCCACCAGACGCTGAATTAATTCCCGGTCCGGGTAATAGGAATCCGACCAATGCTTCCCCAGGGTGAAGCTGATCCCGCTATTCACACCAATAAGCTCTCCGCCGGTTGATAGTAAGGGTCCACCGCTGTCACCGTGTCCGAGCGGAACATCGGTCTTTATCAAGTCGAGCGGGCCTCCCAGCGGATCTCGGGAAATGCCGAGAATCGTCCCACCCGCAAAGTCGATAGCCAGGTGCGTGTTGTTTCGATTGCAGACCACGGCAAGCACCCGATCACCGCATCTGGGTCTTTCACCCACGATGCTACAGTGGGCAAGTTCTCCCTCTGTTTTAATCAGGGCAAAGTCTGCGTGCGTTTTCGAGTTCTGCCTGAAGACTACTCTCGCAGGTTTCAAGTCCATCTTTCCATCGAACAATCCACAAACGAAAGTGTTTGTGTTTAATGCATGTGCCACAGTGACCAAATACCCGTCAGGCGCAACGCCAACCGCCAGCCCAATAGAAAACGCCTTCTTGTCGGCAAACCATTGAACCGTTCCACTTTTCGCATCCATGGTTGCCCTGAATTGCGGTCCCCCCGAAAGCACGATATAGGTCTGTCGCTTCATCGTCTCGTTATTCCCGGTGATGAGGCTTTGGCAGCGGACGTAAGACGCGTGCCTGACTTCCTCAGAAGGGTTTTGAAGGGACTGGCAACCGCATATCGTCAAAGCTGCAAGCACCGCCAATGGCCCGGTGATGAATCTGCAGCTCATGATGATTCGCCCATAACTCCGGCACGCAGTCGCCGCGTTCGCGGTAGCGGGATTGTTCAGCCGCCTCATGCTTGCTCGGGGGCGTCTTGGCACTCTACCTCTTCGCCGCTCGGGAGCAACCGCCAACGATAAGGCGGCATCGCAGGCAATTGGACAGCGTCGATTTCTTCCAAGCCCTGCAAAAACGCCTTACAGAGCCGGTGCATGCCATCGAGGACCTCGCCCGATGGCGACAGAATGATAGGAAACTGGAAATCCGCCTCGTAGATGTCCCGCGCATGCTCCGCGACGGCGCGACAGGTCGGCAGCCTCTGCAGGCGCTCACTGAACCAGCGAATCTCATCAAGGGCATTGAGGTCGCTCACGCGCACCCTCTTGCTGGGAATACCCGCAGCCATGTCCCAGAGTTGCTGCATGCGCACGAAAGGAATCGATCCGTCTGCGAGCGGCGTGGACCACAGCCGTTTCGAGATGGCTCGCACGTTCGGCGATTTCATCGCTGGCTCGCTCATTGGTAGCGTGGTTTAGATTTCACAACTCTTCGTTCACCCGGGTCGTGGATAACACCTCGAACGGGCCGCAGAAATCGAGGACCTCGATTTCATCAAAGATCATCCCGGCTCTTTTGCGATCCATAGTGACGGTTGGGAAAAATCAAACACCAACCTAACCCACGGCGGCGCCTGGGCGCGATCCAATCCGCACGAAAATTTCCCGCCGCTGCTCGGTTCAGGACCGGGTTAGGCATGTGATCATTGAGTATATGAAATCGTGGCCACAAGGATGGCGCGCATAATGACCAGCAAAACGCCCACCTGAACGGCCATCCCCAGCACGGTCAAAACCAGCTTCCCAACTCTCCAACCCACGGCCGCCTGTTTCCGCCACACCAAAGACCCGCAGAGCAGTAGTGCCACAATAGGAATGACACCAAACAAGCCGACAACAAAACCCACGGGTGGGGCGGAATCGCGCCGTCCACTACACCCGCCCCGTTATGCCTGCCGGGCGACGTATCCATACTTCTGGGCAACTTTGCTGGCCGTATCGAGACTCAACCGCTGGCGTACAGAAGCGAAAACCCCGAGCTTGAATAGATCCGCCATGAGGCAGGCAGGCTTTTTTCCAAGCAACGCCGCAAGTTCAAGGACGGTAGGTTCTTTCGGCACATTGATGACCAGGACATCCGCCAAGTCTTTGCAGCCTTTCGGCAGTAGGTAATCGCGTTTGGTGTAATCTGGACCACTCGTGACCTCAATTTACCACAGCCCTTGCGCCAGCCAACTGGAACGGCGCTAACGGTCAGCATGAGCGGCCCCTAACGGTTCCGGCCAGCGACTCCGCGCCGCTGAGCGCCGATATGCAAAACCCGTGCAGTCGCGGAGTTCACTGCGACGGAATGGTTATATGCCTGAACGGTCACTTGTCCTCCTGACGCTCTAGGAAACTGGAACCCCACAATATTCGATTGGGATTGAACGCATCCACTCTCAACCGTTTTAGGTAAAAAATAAAATCAGCCGGTTCGAGGTCAAACACGCGTTTCTGCGCATTCCACTCCCACCTCCCCTGAGCAATCTTGGGACGGAGTCTAACCAGATCCCCGTCCTGCACCGGCCAGAAGTCTGCGGTTTCCGCGAAATAAGTGCCATTGGTCTCCAAGCGCAGAGTGAAGACATGAATCCGATTTGTTGGGGAGAAGGGATCGCTCACCTGCTGAAAAGCCGCGTAGGTCCCCGTCGGCACGGTTTCACGAATACCACGGCTCATGATGCTCTGCTGTGCCGAGATGGTTGCGGGTCCGAGGCACGCCAGGACAATCGCGGTCAGCGCTAAAAAACTCAAGCCTAGGCTCCTCATATAACTACTGAATGTAGGGACGACCCGTCCGCGTATTGAACCCACCTTTTCCAACGATAAAGCCTTCACACCATTGACCTTACGCCGCAACCGCGAGTAGCGTCAACCGTTAAACTTGTAACCGTAACCCAGCAACCACGACCAGTCGTTCGTATATCCAAAATGCAAATCAATCGCGCACTGCTTTCCCTCAGAGAAGCTTGCGCCCTGAAACACACAGCGCTAAACACTGAAAATCCCAGGTCCAATGGGTGCGCCACTATGCCGTGGTCCTCCCCACCACGGGTATCAATCCTGCTGTCTGTCATCCATGCGAACGGCCCTCAGCCTATGTACCCTTTCTGCCTCCTTCCTCATGGCCACAGCCACGCTCATCGCTCAGCAGCCAAACCCTCCCCTGGTCGACCTCAAAGCCGCCGCCGAAGCCGGCGATCCTTCCGCCCAGGACCAACTCGGTGACGTGTACCGTAAGCATGGCGACCCTGAGGACGCCGTTACATGGTATCGCCGCTCTGCTCCCAGCGGCGTTATCAACTCCCAATACCAGCTCGCCCATATCCTGCTCACCTGGGCCCACAGCCCCTTCGCCACGAAAGCAGTCAGCGCCATGCATGCCGACGAAGCCATCCCCTTCCTCCTGAAAGCCGCCGCCCAAGGCCATAAACGCGCCCAGCTCGAACTCGGCCAGCTCCACCGCGAAGCTAAATTCGTCCGCCAGGACACCCCCGAAGCCTATAAATGGTTCTGCCTCGCCTCCGCCCACGATGGCGGCCTGCTCGACCTCGCCTCCAGCGCCGCCACAACCTACCGCGACTCCCTCATTCTCAAAATGACGCAAGAACAGATCACTGAAGGCAACCAACGCATCGCCCGGTTTCAAGCCCACCCGGAAGAACCCGCTCCAGTACCCGAGCCGGCCTGCTTCGAGCAACTCAAACTCCAAGGTGTCACCGGTACCCCCGACCACCGGCTGGCGATCATTAACGGCAAAACCCTTGCCCTCAACGAATCCACCACCATAAAAATCGATTCCCGCCCCCTCACCATCCACTGTCTCAACATCAGCCCAAACTCCGTCACCGTCGCCATCGCCGGCTTCCCCGCTCCGAAAAAGCTAAACCTCCCCTAACCCCTACCAGCCGCTCAAGGAGATCATCGGTAAGGCCCAGGGAAAAACAGTCGGGCGTGTTTACTCACTGGGTTTGAATTTTTCTGTCTCCTAATATTTCTGTCTAAAGTTCATGTGCAAATATCAACCGCGGGCCCGAGCGCCGCGCTTTGCGGGGCGGAATATAGACAGGAAAATGTCGGGGCAGAAAAATGCCAGGAGGAATTTCGGTTCCTTTGGAGAATGTCCGAGAAGTTCGTTTCCGATTTCTGACAGGGCGGTTTTCATTGGGTTGACTGCCCAAGGTCAGGTCAACGTGCTCTGGCCTGGCGATCCAGTCTTTGCTTCTTCGTTGAACTCGCCCGGCTCGGAAGGCGCAGGAAACGCCATCGACGGGACCCAGGCAAAATACCTGAACTTCGACTCGGTCAATGACGCCCAACCCTCGGGTTTTGCGGTAACGCCCTCGATCGGGCCGACGCTGGTGACGAGCATGGAAGTTGAGTCGGCCAACGATTCACCAGACCGTGACCCAAGGGAGGTCACGCTGGAGGGTTCGAACGATAACATACTTTCCTTCTCCGAGGGGACGTGGACCCTGATTGCCGATATTCAGGTGCCCGCCTTCACTAACCGGTTTCAAAGCCAGGCCTTCACGTTCGCAAACACGAACAGATATTCGAGCTACCGCTGGTCCGTCAGGGCACGCACGGCCCGCCTACGCCCGCAGACGGGATACGGCGCGGCAGTCTTCGTTCCTCGCTGCGCGACGAAACCCTACTCAGAGCCGCTTCTTTGCAAACGTCCGGCCAGAAGCAGTTTTCAGATAACGCTCGAAATCGGCTGCTCGCCCACGATCACTGAACGCCACTGCGGTTTTGATCCGCCAGGGAATGAACTTGGCCGTGTGGGCCACCTGGCTGCTGTTATGTCGGCGCAGCCGATCGCTCAAGTCGTCCGTGAGCCCAACATAGAAGTGCCCGGGGAGACTCTGACTTTGAAGAATATAGACGTAAGAGAAGTTCACTTTTGATTTCCAACTCTGAATACTCGCGTCGGACTGGCTTGCCGAGTCGTAGTTCGGCGCGCTCGTCCCAGGGCACGCACGGCCCGCCTACGCCCGCAGACGGGCTACGGCGCGGCAGTCTTCGTTCCTCGCTGCGCGACGAACGAAGACTGGAGGCGGCGGGAGTTGAACCCGCGTCCTTAGCAAATCTACCAGCCGCGACTACATGCTTAGTCAGGAGAGAGTTTTCTTCCGAGCGATAGCGGCCTGACACCGAGTCGCTCAGCCTAGTCTGCAGGATAAGAGATTCAGTCAATAGCGCGCAGTCTCCGCCACTGACCTAACCTGCAATGGCGTTCATCCGGCGTAGCAGGTGTCCACCGGTGAACGTCGCGACACATTAGGCCGCGAGAGCTAGTTCTTGATTAGCAATTAATGTTTGGTCCGATGATTAACGAGGCCGACGAACCATCCTCGGCATGCCGCCTCTGGCGTACCTGCAAAGTCGAAACCAGTACGCCCCCGTCGTAGCACTGTGAATATCGAGCATCTTCTCCTCCGGGTCAAGCAGGGCCGGTCAGAAAGGCGGAAGCGCGAACAGAGGCCTTTTTCGGCTGTGGAAGACGGAAACCGCGAGACCGGCTAGGTCAACGAGGAGCGGTGGTTTCGACTTTAAACTCTCGCTGGGATGCATTTCACTTAACCGATGCGTAACCCGATTCTCGTGGCGTTGGATGTGCCGAGCGCAGACGCGGCTTTGGCCCTGGCCCGTCAACTGGCTCCCGTCGTCGCCGGTTTCAAGATCGGCAGCCAATTATTCACCAGCGCGGGTCCCCAAATCGTCGGCGCCATTCGGAGCCTGGATCGATTGGTGTTTTTGGACCTCAAATTCCACGACATCCCCAATACCGTGGCCAAAGCCGTGGAAGCAGCGACGCAGCTTGGGGTGCAGATGCTGACGATTCACACGAGTGGCGGGTTGGAAATGATGCGCGCGGCGGAAGACTCGGCGCAACAAGCGGCGCTGAAACTGGGCGGGAGCGCGCCCTTGGTGCTGGGAGTGACGGTGCTGACCAGCATGGAAGGACGAACCCTCGGCGAAGTAGGTTGTGAGACGAACGTCGCGAAGCAAGTCGAGCGTCTGGCCATGTTGGCCGTGCAAGCCGGGTTAAGCGGGCTGGTTTGTTCGCCCCTGGAAATCACGGCCCTTAGGCAGCTAGTACCCGAGGGAGTTCAGTTGGTCACCCCGGGAATCAGAGCCGGGACGGATAAAGCGGATGACCAAAGGCGCACGCTAACGGCCAAGGAAGCTGTGTCCGCCGGGGCCGACTGGCTGGTGATTGGCCGGCCAATCTATGCAGCCAAAAATCCGGTGGCAGCGGCGGAAGGCATTTTGGCGACAATTTCGTAATACCTTCGGGCTGGCGCACCTCGGCGACGGGCAGTCTTTAGGGGCACGATCCTGCTTTCCCGTGCGGGCGTTTGCTCTAGCATGCTCGCCTATGCGAATTGAAATCTGTGTGGATTCCGCGGCGGGGGCGTTTGCGGCGGAGCGAGGCGGAGCTGACCGGGTGGAGTTGTGCGACAATTTGCTAGAGGGAGGCACCACGCCCAGCGCCGGATGCATCCGGGTGGCGAGGCAAGGCCTGAAAATCGGGCTGCAGGTCATCATCCGGCCGCGCGGCGGAGATTTCCTCTATGACGAGACGGAGGTAAAGGTGATGCGGGAGGACATTCTCATGGCGAAAGACCTGGGAGCCGATGGGGTGGTTATTGGCTGCCTGAATGCGGAGGGAGAGATCAACCAGGCCCTCACCCGGGAATTGCTCGAGCTCGCTCGTCCATTGAATGTGACCTTTCATCGCGCATTTGACATGTGCCGCGACGCCCGCGCAGGGCTGGAAACCTTGATCGCCCTAGGCGCAGACCGGGTGTTGACCTCGGGCCAGGAGTCCACGTGTCTCGAGGGGCTGGACCTGCTCGCCGCCCTTAACAAGCAGGCTGCCGGCCGGATCATTGTGATGCCCGGAGGCGGAATCACGCCCCGCAATATTCAAAAAATCGTCGAGGGGACCGGCGTGAGCGAAGTTCACCTGAGCGCGCGAAGCTCGGTCGAGAGCGGCATGAAATATCGGAACTCCCAGGTTTATATGGGTGGCACACTCCGGCCACCTGAGTTCAGTTGGAAAACCACGGATGAGGACACAGTTCGTGGCGTGGTCAAGACGCTGCGTTGAAAAGTGTAATCTTCAATCCTTAGACAGAAAAATTGGAGACAGAAAAATTTAACTCAAGCTTCCGACGCGTCTCAGGCGCAGGACGGGCTCGGCATCTTCTCGGGAGGCTTGCAGATCCACGCTGAATTCCGCGACCCAGTCGTTGTGGCCCTCGGGATCGACTAGCATCTGCTGCACACGCCAGGTGAGTTTGTCTTCGGAGGGCGTAACGTAGGTGTGGCGGCTGTTGCGCGCCTCGGGGTCGAGGCAGATCCGCTCGTGGTCGGCCTGAAAGGCATCGACCGCTTGTTTCAACCGCGCGGCGGTCCAAGGTTGGCCCTCGGGATCCTCCGTGGAACTCAAATACGTGAGCGCCTGCTCGAAATCACTATTCTCCAGGCCGCGCAGGAAGCTGAAGATGCGGTTGCGGATGAGGGCGGTGAAGGCTTTGGTATCGCGTGTGATGTCCTTCGCGGCTTCCTCCGCGCCGGGCGGCCGCACCTCTTTCGTCTCGGCCCGTTGATAGCTCGGGTCGCGCATTTTCTCCCATTCATCGAGCAAGCTGGAATCCACCTGCCGAATCATGGTCCCGAGGTAAAGTTCCATTTCCTGCACCGGCTCGGTTTTGGCGCGGTCCGGGACTGTTTGAGCGAGGACTTTATACACGCTGTTCAGGTGCCGGAGCAGGAGACCTTCGGCGCGCTGCAGGTCGTAGTCACGAATGTAATCGGAGAAGGAGCGGAATGATTCGAACATTTCGCGGGCGATGGACTTTGGCCGAATGTTCTCCTGGCCGACCCAAGGGTGTTTATCCGCGAAGGCGTTGAAGGTTGAATAGACGAACTCCCGATTGGGTTTGGGATATTCCAGCTTCTCCAACTCCTCCATCCGCTCGTCGTATTCGATCCCGGCCATCTTCATCTCCGCCACCTTCTGGCCTTTGAGCTTATCGAGCTGCTTGCGCAGGATGAGGTCCGGATCTTCCAGGATTGATTCCACCAGCGTTAAGAGCACCAGCGGGTAATCCGGCGCCTGCGGGTCGATCAGCGAGATCGTCTCCATCAGGTAGAGCGACAGAGTCTGGTCCATCGAGAAGTCGTCCTGCAATTCGACATTGACCCGGAGATAAGCGCCGTCGTCGGTTCTGGGGATAAACTCGATGATCTTCCGGTCCACCAGCGAGCGGAACAGTTGCCAGCTACGCCGGATGTGGCCCTTTTTGGCCTTGGGCGTTTCGTGGCAGTCGCGGATTAAACGCTGCATGGCCCGGCAACCATCACCTTTCCGGCTCAGCACATTGAGCAGCATTCCATGCGACACCTGGAACCGGGAGCTCAACCGCTCGGGCTGTGCGTGGATGAGGCGGAGGAAGGTCTGCTTATCCCAATTGACAAAGTTCTTCTCTGGCGGTTTGCGTTTGACGGACTTCTTACCATCCTTAGCCGCTTTTTCGTCGAGCTTGATGTTCTCGATGGCGTGCTCCGGCGCCTGCGCAACCACCCAGCCACGATCATCGAAACCTTTGCGTCCGGCACGACCGGAGATCTGATGAAAGTCGCGCGCGCTCAGAATCCCGGTCTTCTGGCCGTCGAACTTGGAGAGCCGGGTGAAGAGCACGGTGCGAATGGGCATGTTTATTCCGGCGCCGAGTGTGTCCGTGCCACAGACCACTTTGAGGAGGCCCTTCTGGGTGAGTTGTTCAACCAGCACGCGATATTTAGGCAAGAGGCCCGCGTGGTGGAGCCCGATCCCGTGTTTGAGCCAGCGGCGGATATCGGGGCCGTAGGGGCTGGAGAACTTGAAGCCTTCGAGCGCATTGGAAATGGCGTTCTTCTCTTCCCGGGTGCAGACATTGATGCTCGTAAAATCCTGGGCGCTCTGCCCGGCTTCGAGTTGGGTGAAATGAACCACATAAACGGGACTCTTCCCTTCGCTCGCGAGCCGCTCCAACGTCTGGGCCAGGCCGATCTCCGAGTAGGCATACTCGAGCGGGACAGGCCGGTCCGTGGAAAAAACAGTGACGCTTGGACGACCATTCCGCTTGGTCAGCTCCTCTTCAAAAAAAGTCGTGTCGCCCAGGGTGGCGGACATTAAAAGGAATCTCGCCTGAGGGAGAGTCAGCAGGGGCACCTGCCAGGCCACACCTCTCTCCCGTTCGGCGTAATAATGGAATTCATCCATGATGACTTCCTGGAAATCGGCGCGTGGTCCTTCGCGGAGAGCGAGGTTGGCCAGGATTTCCGCCGTGCAGCAGAGGATGGGTGCGTGCTGGTTGACGGAAGCATCGCCGGTGCTGAGGCCGACGTTCTCAGGGCCGAACTCGCGGCACAACGCCATCCACTTTTCGTTCACCAACGCTTTGATCGGGCACGTGTAGACCGAGCGCTTGCCTTGGGCCAACGCCTTGAATTGCACGGCCGCGGCCACGAGCGATTTTCCCGAGCCGGTGGGAGTGTTCAGGATGACGTTCTTCTCTTCGAACAGCTCGAGGATGGCTGATTCCTGCGCCGCGTAAAGCTGGAGACGCTTGCTTTCGGTATACTCGAGGAATCGGCCCAGCAGGACATCATTGCTGAGGCCCTCGTCGCGGGGAATCAAATCGTAGAGTGTTACTGGCACTGGGCCCAATATACCCACGATTCCATGACTTTAGAAGGAGCAACCAACTGCTTCGCTGCTTCCCCGAATCCGTGTGATTCTATTTGGCGGTCGCGAGACGCACCGGTAAGGGGACATTGCCGATCTCAATGTGACCCGCCTGGAAATGGAACCAGTCCTCGGGACGGTTGCGGCGGGATTCGATTAGTTCCTGGAAAATGGGAGCATCCGTTCGCAAGGCTTCGAGGCTGGTTCGTTCACTGGCGGGAACGTCGACCGCCAGGCGGATAGCCTTGATCGGCAGACGTTGTTCTGGTCTTTCATAAAACCCCAACGCGCCCGTACCGCGCGGCAACGCCGAAAGCAACTCCATCCCCTGGACCACCCGCCCGAGCAAGGTGACGTTGCGGTCCAGGTGGCGCGGAGCGTGGCCGATCACCACATAAAGCTCGGTGCCGCCGCCACTGTCGGCCGGCGTGTCGCGGCCGACTCCAACCATGCCGTAGTCATGCACCAGCCACATCCTCCCAGACTTCGGGTCACGTGCCACAGGGAAGCCGCTGGAAAAACCGACCTCCGCCGCGTAAACGTCCCCATCCGGCAGGCGCGTGAACGGCACATTTGTCCCGATCGGACTATCAAATTCTGGTGCGAGACTGCGTTGCCCCTGGCGAATTTTCCGAGCCAGCTCCGGTTTTTCCGCGTCCGGATCGGCCAACTGCACCACGTAATTGTCCTGACAACGGACGATGGCCAACCCGTCGTAGTAGTGTTCGCGGGCAAGAGTTTTTACGTTCGCGACATGCCTGGGCGCAAAATCCGGCGCCAACTCCACCACGACGCGATCGGCAGGAAGTTCGAGGTAGAGGGTGTTGTCGGGGTCGAGTGGCCGCCAGTCGATGGGTTTGGAGGCCGCCAGGATATCCGCCATACTGCGGGCTTTGGGCTTTGTCGCGTCGGCGGCGCCGGCGATTGAGAGCGCGGTTAGGACGATTGCGATTAAGCTCGGAAGGCGGCGGAACATGGCTGCAAGGTTACAAAACGCAAGCGGAAGCTCCAGTCCCAAAGGCAGGCCGGCGAGCGGCGAACTTTGAGCCCGTCCTGGCAACCACAGCCGCAGGTCTCGAATTGGCCCGGCTCCAGCCGGAGTGAGAGCTTGAACGACGGCGCGGTTCATGGGAAAACGGACGCATGGATTCTCAACGAACCACCCGCCGGATGTTCATCCAAAACGCCATAACCGCTGCCGGCACACTCGCGCTCACCGGCCGCTCCTCGGCGCTGCTGGGCAGCGCGTCTGCGAAAGAGCCGGCGCGCCACGCGCTGCGCCTTGGCGGGCCGTCGTTCGCGCAGACCGATGACCCGGAGGAATTGGCCCGGGCCCATCGGAAACTCGGTTATCGCGCCGCCTATTGCCCGAACGTGGCATTGAAAGACTCCGGAAAAATCGAGGCATTCGCCAAAGCGTTCGCAAGGCAGGACGTGGTCATAGCCGAGGTCGGGCGGTGGGTGAACCTGCTGGACTCCGATGCCGGCAAGCGGCGGCAAAACCTCCAAACCGTCAGGGATGGGCTCGCTTTGGCAGAAGCTATCGGGGCTCGGTGCTGCGTCGATATCGCGGGGTCCTATAACCCAACCTCCTGGTTCGGCCCCGATCCCAGGGATCTCTCGCGTGAGTTTTTCGATGCCAGCGTCGAGAATGCACGGAAAATCATCGACGCCGTGAATCCTCGGCGGACGACCTTTTGCTATGAGGTGATGGGCTGGTCGTGGCCGGATACATCCGACCATTACCTGAGGATGATCAAGGCCATCGATCGCAAGGCTTTCTCCGTGCACCTGGACCCCTGCAACCTGGTTAATTCCCCGGAGAAATTCTATAACAACACCGCCCTTTTGAATGAGTGCTTTGACAAGCTGGGGCGCTGGATTGTGAGCTGCCACGCGAAAGACCTCACCTGGGATGTGGAGATGAATATTCACTTTCGTGAGGTTGCGCCCGGGAAAGGTTCACTGGACTACACGACCTATTTGCAGTGTCTGGCGAAGCTGCCCCAGAACCCGCCGCTCATGCTGGAACACCTCTCCACGGCTGAACAATACGATGGCGCCCGCGAACATATTTTCCAGGTCGGCCGGAACGCGGGATTAAACTTCGGCTGAGCGGAGTGAGGCAGAAGCGGTTTGGGCGGCGAAGACTCTCGGTTTTATTTGCTGCCCTGCGGAGGAGGTCTTAAGCTGCGGGAATGGCCAGCGACGCCCAACTCACGCCCATGATGGCGCAATATCGCCGTATCAAGAGCGAGCTGCCCAAGGAGGCGTTGCTGCTGTTCCGGCTGGGTGATTTCTACGAAATGTTTTTCGAGGATGCGCAACTGGGCGCCCAACTGCTCAACGTCGCGCTCACCAAGCGCGGTGTGATCCCCATGTGCGGCATCCCGTTCCATGCCGCCAACACCTATATTGGACGCTTGCTGAGGGGCGGCCGAAAAGTCGCCATTTGTGACCAGGTGGAAGAGGCGCGGCCCGGTCAACTCGTCAAACGCGAGGTAACGCAGATCCTGAGCCCCGGCACTCATTTCGATGAACGGATCCTGGCGGCTGAACGAAACAATTTCCTCGCCGCCGTGTTCGCCGTCGGCAAAACGGTCGGGCTCGCCTTTGCGGATTTGACGACGGGGGAATTTTTGACCACGGAAGTGGAAGGAGAGCCCGCGGCGCTCACGGAGCTGCATCGTTTGCGGCCCGCGGAGATCATTTACCCAAGCGAAGCTGAGGCCCTTCGGGATTTGCTGCGTGGCCGGGAACCGCGGACCTTTGGCTCGCCAGACTCCGGGAACGGTGAAAAGCGGGGAGTTTCACCAAACCCGATCAGTGCGGCCTCCAATGCGGGCGCGATTCTCAGCGGCTACGATGATTGGGTGTTTGCTCCGGAAACAGCGCTCTTCACCGTGCGCGAACATTTCAAGGTGGCGTCGCTCGACGGATTTGGGCTGAAGGATCGCCCCGGCGCGACAGGCGCCGCGGGGGCCATTCTCCATTACCTGACACAACATCTGCGCCGCGATGCAGCCAACTTAACCCGGCTCACCTTTTATGAGCGCAGCGATTTCATGGCGCTGGATTTGACGACACTGCGCCACCTGGAGATCCTGGACCCGCTTCACCAGGACGCACCCCGCAACGCATCGTTGTACGGAGCGCTCAACCGGACGGTTACGCCCATGGGTGCGAGGCGGCTCCGGGAGTGGCTCTCGCAGCCGCTCGGCACCGTGGCACCGATCCGGAAACGCCAGGCCTCCGTGGCGGTCCTGGCGGAAAACGCGAGCGCCGTGGACACTTTGCGCGCTCAATTGGCCCAGGTCCGGGACCTGGAACGAACTATCGGCCGGCTGGGTGCCGGGACCGGCAACGCGCGCGACCTGGCGGCCTTGCGAACCGCTCTAGAGCAAATACCGGGTCTAAAAAAGTTAATTCGCGAACTGTTAGCCGTTCGCACACTCGGGGACGGTGGAGGAGGGATCAACGGTGACGGAAGCGGCTCCGACCTCCTGGCCGAGGAACCTGAAGCGACCGGGGTTGAGAGTTCGACCGGGGCGGGTTTGCTGCACGACCTGGAGCGCGAGGTCACCGAAATGCCCGAGCTGGTGGAACTGATCGGCCGCGCCATTGTGGACGAACCGCCACTGGCGCTCAAAGAGGGCGGGCTGATCCGGGATGGATTTGATCCTGCCCTCGACGAACTCCGTGGCGCCACACGAGGCGGCAAGGATTGGATCGCCAAGCTGCAGCAGGATGAGATTACCCGGACGGGGATCCAGTCTCTGAAGGTCAGGTTCAATTCCGTCTTTGGCTATTACATCGAGGTCACCAGGAGCAATCTGGACAAAGTGCCGGCGCATTACGTGCGCAAGCAAACCATCGCCAATGGCGAACGTTTTATCACGCCCGAGTTGAAGGAAATGGAGGGCAAGATTCTCGGGGCGGAGGAGCGAAGCGTCAAATTGGAATACGAACTGTTTCAACGGGTGCGCGAGGAAGTGCTGGGGCGGCTGGCAGAAATCCAGCGAACGGCGGCCGCGCTGGCCCAGGTGGATGTCCTAACCTCCTTCGCCGAAACTGCTCGCCTCTATTCCTATTGCCGCCCTCAGATCGGGGAAGAAGGCGTGCTGTGGATCCGCGATGGCCGCCATCCCGTGCTCGAGCAAAGCGGCGAGGAACGTTTCGTTCCCAACGATACCTTGCTCCGGAGCAGCCTCAATCCGCCCGGAGGAGAGGCGGCGATGGATGCAGCGCAACCGGCCGCCGGTCGGAGCCCGCGGCCGAGCGCCCACGGATCAGGCAAGGCATATCCCCAGATTATGCTCATCACCGGGCCCAACATGGCCGGAAAAAGCACCTACATCCGCCAGGTGGCCCTGCTCACGTTACTGGCCCATACCGGCTCCTTTATTCCGGCAGCGGAAGCGCGGATCGATCTCGTGGACCGCATCTTCACCCGCATTGGAGCGAGCGATGATTTGGCTCGAGGCCAGTCCACCTTCATGGTGGAGATGTGCGAGACCGCTAATATCCTCAACAACGCCACGCCACGGGGGCTGGTGATACTCGATGAAATTGGCCGGGGCACCAGCACGTTTGATGGATTGAGTTTGGCCTGGTCCATCGTGGAGCATCTCCATAACCAGGTCGGATCCAAAACCCTCTTCGCCACGCATTATCACGAGCTCACCGAATTAGCGGGACGGCTGCCTCGGCTGAGCAACTTCAACGTGGCGGTGCGTGAGTGGCACGATCAAATCGTTTTCCTGCGAAAAATTGTTGAAGGCGGCACGGACAAGAGCTACGGGATCCAAGTGGCCCGGCTGGCGGGAGTCCCCAAAACCATTCTCGAACGCGCCAAGGCGATCCTGCTGAACCTGGAGGAATCGGAGCTCACCCCGGAAGGCAACGTGCGGCAATCGGCACGCCGTCAAAAGGACCGCGAGAGGCTGAAGCAGATCGCGCCGCCGCCGCAATTGGATTTGTTTGGATGAACGCAGCGGGGGCCTAATTGTTCAACGAGCAGAACCCGGCTCGGATACCAACGAAGTGAACATGCGGTGCCAACGCGGGGACCAGTAATTTTGTCGATCAAAAGACAGGGCCACCGCGGTGGCGCGACCGACGATCCGGCTGCGATCGACTGCCCCATAATAACGCGAATCAAAGCTGTCGTCACGATTATCGCCCATCATGAAGTATTTGGCCTCCGGCACTTTGAACGGCCCGAAATCCCGGCGCGCGGGCACGCCGGGGATAGCGGCGACGACATGGCTTTTGCCCGGCAGTTCTTCAGCGGCGAACACGTGATCTGAGCGATCGCGAGCGGCCACGTCGCGGAGGAGTTCGTCTGCGATAGGCTTGTACTTCACCGGATTGCCATTGAGCACCAGGCGGTCGTTCCGCAGTTCGATCGTGTCCCCCGGCAAGCCGATGACCCGCTTCACCAACCGCTTCCCGTCGTGTGGCGAGTAAAACACCACAATATCACCGCGCTGCGGATTGTCCCACTGAGCAAGGTGCCAAGTGGTGAAGGGGACCTTCAAATCGTAAGCCAGCTTGTTCACGTACACCCGATCGCCTTCCAAAATGGTCGGCTTCATGGATCCGGTCGGCACATCGTTCCAATCCGCCAGTGAAGAACGGATGGAGCAAACAACCAACGCCATGAGTATGAGTGGCCGGAGTTCCCGACGGCACCAATGCCGCAGCCGGGCGCGAGTGGGCAGAGCAGTCATGACCTTTGGACACGGCGGTGGGCCAACCGTTCAACGCTATTTCTGCCTGGGCCGATCTCCGTGGTAGCGCGCCAGAAAATCCAACGCTTGGAGATTCCGCGGATCCAGCCGGAGGGTTTCTTCGAACTCCTGTCGGGCCTCATCGTTCAGGCCCATCCGCAGAAGAGCGACCGCCAGGTTCACATGCGCCCGCGTGTAGTCCGGCTTCAGGCGAACCGTTCGTTTGAACTCGGCTACGGCCTCGGGAATCTGCCCCTCCATCGCGAGGTCTTCACCGAGGCGATAGTGAGCTTCCCAGTAATCAGGTTGCATCCGCACGGCCTCCCGCAGGGACGCCATAGCATCCGCGCGGCGTTCCAGTTTCCAAAGGATTTCGGCGGCAAACAAGAGGAGCTGTGGGTCGGGCGGAGCTAATTCACGCGCGACTTCCAGCTCCGTCCAGGCTTCCTTCCATCGACTCCGCCGGGCTAGCACGACACCAAGTTCTCGATGAATTCTGGCCTGCCCCGGATTGAGCGCGAGCGCCGTCTGGAGGGAGGACTGGGCTTCGGCTAGTTTGCCCTGCTCCTTCAGAACCCGGCCGAGGCTGTAGTACGGAAAGTAGTAGTGGGGAATCAGGCGACAAACCAGTTGGCGTTCCGCGGCGGCCTGCTGGAGATCGCCGATGACTTCGAGAAACTCGGCAAAATTTTCATGAACTTGATAGTCGCGTGGAGCCCGCTGGAGAGCTTCCGTATAAACAGCTCTAACCTCCGCGAGTGGTGTGGTGGCCATGCGATGCCGCAACTCGTCCGCTTCGATTTGGAACGCGCTCCGCCGGCGAGCCTGGCCGGCCTGGCTGTTGAAGGGGGGCAACTCGAGCCGATGCGTCACCTCCTCCACGGCGGATAGCCGGTTCCAGTCCGTCAAGCCCAACAGGCGATCACACGCGGCTTGAGAACTCCAGCCGCGTTCGGTTGGAGACGAAGAGAACCTTGGAAACATCGAGGCCACCTTGTCGGCCCAGACTACTGCCAGGCGATAATTTCCCTCGGGGTTGAAATGCACGTGCTCGTAGAACAGATCGCGGCCGGGGATCCCCCCAGGACTGAGGCTGCTTAGCTCAGCTTCCGAATCACATAAGGTCACCGCGCTGTCCGCGAACTTGTGTCCAGCTTCGCGAATAGCCTGATTGATGTGGGAATCGGCGCGGAAGATCAGGGCGTCCTCATCCACGGCGGCCTGGAAATGCTCGCGGGCCGCGGCAGAGTTCGTGCCGTGGAGAAGGCAGTTCCCCAAACCAAATTGTACCTCGGCGGAATGAGGAAGGAGCTGCGCGGCCCGCTGATAGTTCGGCAGCGCCTCCTCCCAACCACCGCGTTCCGCAGCCGCAGACGCCTGTGAAAGGGACTCCTTCGCCAGAGCACGATCCGCGGCCGTCCCGTTGGTTTCCGTCACAGAGGCAAAAGGCGGACAATCCTTCAGGTTCACGGCCACCGTGCTGAGCAGGACCTTTGCGCCGGAACGGGATCCTGCCCGCAGGATATCATCGAGGTTCTTTCGGAAATTGTCATAAACCACCTGCTTCCGCGGGTCTTCGGGGGGAATTTTATTTTCGAGGAACATCTCCATGCCGAGCCAGGAAGCGGGGCTGCGGGAGGTCTGGTTTAGCTGGCGAGTCCAGCGCAGGAGAGCTTGGCCCAAGCGCGCGCGCTGGAGCAGCAGACCGAGGCGGACGAAGGCCAAGGGTGGAGCGCGTCGGCCAAAGGCAGTCGCCGCCCCGAAGGGGCCAATCATTTCATTATTGCCCATGTAGATGATCCAGAGGTCGCCTTGTTGGGCCGCGCAGTCCTGCGCAATCGGCAGTATCACATGGGAGTTGATGGCGGTGACGGCCGTATTGACGAACTCGAAATGCTCCCGGGGAAATCGCTCGCGCAACAACACTTCAAGGTAACGCCCGGCTGCAAACTGTGGCCGGGGATCACCTTCCGCGGCCGATTCGCCGAAGATAAAAACCCTGAAGGTGCCGGGAGCTTTGGTAGCTCCCATCACCACCGGGGCGGGAATCCGAGCCAGCGCCGGTGGGAAGAATCTCAGCCCGAACTGGTCATTATCCACGAGGCGCGCTTCACCTTCGATCGTGAATCTTTTGAAATAGCCGGTGGGGAAACCGTAGCCGGCGAGGCGCAAACCCAATTCCAGGCTTCCCAGGAGAATCAGAGGTATGAAGACCAAGATCAGCAAACGCCATAGCCATCGGCGGTACACCGGAACCGTCCCTGTCCCGTCAGTCGCAGCGACTGGTTTGGCGAGAAGAGGCTTCACCCGAGGGCCGCTCGCACGCCCGGTTCTGCTCTGTTTGCGTCCCAACGGACCGAGGCTAGGCCATCCTCGCCGGCGACACAAACAAATTGGACAACCCTGGACGGTTGGAGTTTACTATGCTCAGCAATTCCATCTGATGAGCCGACGCCAGCGCCCAGCCCGAGCCAAGATCCGTGAAACCGCGCGTGTCTCCCCCGCAACTTCTCGCACGGCGCCAATTCGTGCTTCCGGCGTTCGCCGGGGGTTGTTCGTAACTCTGGGGGCTCTGCTCGTTTGCGGAGCGGCGGCTGTTTTTTGGCGGGGCACCGGCGCCGAGCCCACCGTAGCCACCACTCCGCCGCCGGCCACCAACACCGCACCCGCCGCGCCAGCAAGTCCGGCGACCGCAGTCACCTCCACGGCACAGCCCCCGGCCGCGCCCACGAACCCCAATACCGCCGCGGCCAAACCTGAACAATCAAACACGGCGATAGACCTTAACCAGGAAGCCAACAAGCTGCTCGAGGCCGGTGATCTGGCCGGTGCGATTCAACTCTACGAAAAGGCAATCGCCACCACGCCAGAGGATGAGGATTTGCACTACAACCTGGGCATTGCGTACGCCAAGGCGGGCCAGAACGAGAAGGCGGAGAAGCAGTACCGCGAAGCGCTGCAACTCTTGCCTGATTACGCCGAGGTCCACAACAACCTCGGCAACCTGCTTCTGCGGACCGCGAGACTCCAGGAAGCCGAGGAACAGTTTAACGAAGCCATCAGCGACATGCCCGATTATGCCGCGGCTCACAACAACCTCGGAATCGTTCGCCAGCGGCAGAAACGCCTGGCCGAGGCGACGGCTTGTTTTGAAAAGGCCGTCCGGTACGACACGAACTATTTCGAGGCGCACTATAATTTGGCGACTGCCTATGCGATAGACCACCAACCGGACAAAGCTTTGCCGGAATTCCGCGAGGCCCTGCGGCTGAATCCAACGTTCGAGCCTGCCCAACGCGCTTTGGCTAAAATCGGCGGCCAGGCTCCGGTAACCACTCCTTGATTGAGCAATGGTCGCCTGTGCCCCACCCTACTCCCGCGTAGGCCGGTAATTGGATTGCCCTTCATCCCCTTGGCCGATCGCCTGAGCTGGGGCTGTCGGCGGGCTACCTCCTTGAGGGGTAAGGATTTTCCGGGGTTTCAGAATGGTGCGCGCTAATTCCTGTTCCGTGACGACGACGGGTCCCTGGACGAGTTCGGGAACATTGAACGTGTTGAGGTAGGAATCGTAGAAGTCAGGCTCGTTCTGGGGCAGGAGGAACGGCTTAGAAAAGCTCCCTTGATCATTCACATAGCTGAAGAAAGGGCGGGCGAAGAGGCCGTCGAGACGCTTGCTGCTAAACACGAGCCAGCGACTGTTGCTGGACCAGCTATGCCAGGACTCGGCCTGGTCGCTGTTGATTTCAAGCCGCCGGAATCGACGGGTTGCCAGGTCCATGACGTACAGGTCGCTGCTTTTTTGATAGACGGGAAAGCTACCCCATTGGCACAGGCAAAACACCAGCCAGCGGCCATCCGGTGAGACTTTTGGCTGGCAGGCGCTCTGGCCGGTCTCCTGGGCCGAGACCATTACCTCCGGTTCGCCCCACTGATCGTGATCGATGTCGTAGCTCACCCGCACCAGGTCATAGCGTATCTGCCGGTAGCGCTCGATGGCCAGGGGCGCTGCCCGGCAGTAATACAAGTGGCTGCCATCCGGCGACCACCCGGGCCAGGTCTCGTTCCAGTCGGGATGCGCGATTGCCGGCGGAAACACGACCGTGTTGGAGTCGACCCGATAAATGCCCAAGTCCGATTTGGCATCAAACACGTCACGGGTCTCGGCTTGTGTATGGCTGAAGAACGAAAGCTTGTTGGCCGAGAAGGCGATGAGCCGGCCGCTCGGGTGCCAGGACAAATAGCCCATGGTCTTATCCACACGGGCGGTTCCATTCGAACTCACCAGGAGCATGGGGTTGATTTTGTTGCCGGTACGAATGTTGAGCGCGAAGGTGTTGGGATCGCGGTTCAGGAACGTGTGGCAGTTCAGGCAATCGCCGCCGAAGCTCTGGTTCTCGAGGACGGCCCGCTGCTCAAACGTTTGGAGGTCCCGCTGGTAAATACCGATATGCACGTAAGCGTTATAGAGCGGCTTCAGCAGGCGGTACACCAGGTGGCTGTCGATCGGCTCTCTCGCAATGTGGTTCGTGAGCGTCCCGAAACGGCGCCATTCACCCGAGGAGGTCTGGACCGCGATATCGCAGTAGAGCGGCTGGCCCAGGTTGGCCTGGAGCAACGCCCGCCAGGCCGGCGCGGGGATCTGGACCGAGGCAGATCGACTGCTGACCTTGATGGGTGAGCCTTGGCTCGCCCGAAACTCAGCCCGGTAATGACTCCCCGGTTCCTCGATGCGGAAATTCAAAGGAGCGATGTTGGGCGGGAGGACGATGCCGGAATAGTCAGGGAAAATGCGGGGCGGTTCTGAGCGCGCTGTTCCTCCAAGCCCATCGGCGCGCATGGGACAGGTAAGAGCCGCAGCGAAAATGAAAACAGCAAGCGCACCGGCGGAGTGGATACGAAACCGTCTACCCACAAAGGGGAAAGCGGCCGGAGAACAGTCCCGACAGTGGGATGGCGGCTCGGTTGAGGATCGTGTGGTTGCCTTCGTCAGCTGCGGTACGAGACTTTTTACAGACCTGCTTAGCAACACAAGTGACGCTCTGGCTCGGTGCATAAAAAGGAGGAGATTCAAGACTGTCGCGTCTCGTTGCGCCGGGCAAAATAGTAATACCAATAGGTATCGCCGAAGATCTCCACCATCGCACGGCGGCCTTCTGGGCTGGTAAACTGGCGCTGGTTCATGGCGTCCGTAAAGCGCCGGAATCGCTCCACCGTCTCGGGTCGAACTTTGCGCCCGGCCAACTCGAGGTGGGTCCCCCTGGCCTGCTCGTAAAGCAGGAGAGCTTCCTCGTAATGCCGAGGTATTCCCTGGTACTTGAAGGCCTCGAGCTGCCACAGCCGATCGACCACCTTGTCCACCTCAAGTTTCATCAGGTAGTGGGCCATGAGGTACTCAAAGGCCATCCGGTTTGTCGGGTTGCAGCGAAGCAACTGCACCAGGAGACCCTCCGGCGGAAATGACTGGTGCGCTAAATCATTCGTTAAAAGCAGCGGACGAACTGCTGCCAATTCCAGGTTCGTGAGGCACTGGGGATCGTTTTTCAGGTTCCGCAGCCATGACCGCGCCTGGGCCTGCTGGAAGGGGACCTGGTTCAGCACGCTCAGAAAGACCTGAGCCGCTTGAGGGCGTTGCTTGAGAAGATTCACCTCCGCCAATAAACAAAGGAGTTCCGGACGTTCCCCCTCGGTCTCCAACGCTTCATGCGCCAGGTGCTCGGCTTCACTCACCAATCCTAGCTCCAGCATGGTTCGACTCTGAGCCCGGCAGGAATCCAAACCTCCAACCAGCCCCGGTAAAACCTCCCAGCCGCTTTGGTTCCGGTACGAAAAGGCCTCCTCACCCAGCCGTCGGGTGTGGTACAAGGCCCGGTGCAGCCGCACTTCCGAGGCCACATCCAGCTGGTCGCGCCTCAGGCTCGCGGCGGCATGCAGTACTCCTTCATAGTTCCCGCACGCGGCGCAATAGTCGATTTCGGCAAGTCGTCTGCGAGGTTCGGCCATGCCGAACCACACCACGAGGCAGGCCGTAATAAAACCGGCGGCTGCCAGGACCGCCGTGGCGATAGGAGCGGCATCACCAGCGCCTCGGTTCGCGGCCCGGGCTCCACCCCGCACTGGTTCGGATGCCTCCACTTCAACCGGCGAACCGCGGAGCGCGGACAAAACGCCGGCGACCGGGAGCAGGAGATAAAGGGCGGACAACGCCAGCCAGGAGAGCACTCCTTTGCACCCGGGATCGAGATGCAGGATGGGAACCACATCGGCGAAGGACCTCAGCCACCAGAGGCCGCCGGCCAACACGGGAGGTGCCAGCAACAACGAGAGAAACTTCAGGTTAGTTTGAGAGCTCTCAAAAATCGCTACCAGGATAAGGAAGAGCAAGGAAACCCAAAGACCAGCAAGGTAAAACAGGAGAATTGCGATGGCCCAACAGCTGAATAAGCGGTTCCGAACCCGCCGCAAACCAGAGTGGACCACAGCCCCGCCGACGGCCGCGCAGAGCCCGAGGCACACCGGCAAAGCCGTGCCATCAAACTGCTCGCGCAGGAGCAGGAGCAGGGACAGGAGGATACAGGGTACGGTCAGCCGCCCAAAGCTGGACCGGTAACCAAGCCAGACCCGGCCACCCAGGAAGAGCAGGCCAGCGAGCAAGGTATACACCAGGGCGCCAAGCCAATTGTAATAATTGCCCTGGCTGATGAAAGCAGCCACGTAGCCCAGTGGACCACCGGCATAATTCAAAAACGAACTTAAAAACGAGCGCGTGAGCAGGAAGACCGGGCCAGAGTGCTGGTACTCCACGGCGGGTGGAATCCGCAACCACACGTACAGGAAAAAGAACAGGAGCAGAGCACCTGCGACCAAGCCATGGTCCACGCGGGCCGAAGAGAGTGTCTTTGACCCTGGCTTCCTGGTGGATGGCCGCCGCATAAGCGAAGCAATAAGTAGAGGATTTCAAACAAAGAAGTGGACTTCAATGATAAACTCATTGACGCAGGCCGGAGCTGGGCTGCTGGGAGGTGCCCGAAGGTCATCACA